>JADMIO011538811.1_pt1 | contig 47489 bp, 76 predicted proteins | sample 8958161 | NCBI WGS metagenome assembly JADMIO01 (sample SAMN16585339, study PRJNA669376) | soil metagenome | isolation source: Crop rotation soil | place: USA: Cullars Rotation, Alabama | collected 2011
CGCGACAACTTGTCCACGTGGAATTCTAAGCTTAGGATCCCAATGTGCTGGAAAGGTAATTATTCCTCGCCCCAGGCCCCCTACCCCCTGGTCAAGTCTCATTTTGAATCGTCTCAGGCCGAAACGTATCAGAATGAGACAGTGCCTAAATACCTGATGAGACGTAGTAATCTCATTATAGTAATCTATTACTATGAAGAATGACTAATGGTTCTAGTAACTTAGGGCTAGAGGTTTGGCTTCATTCCTCAAGCGTAGCCGCGTCGTCGCGAACCGAAGCGTATCAGAATGAGATTTGCACGGGAGCCTAAAGGATCTGCGCGCGGTCGCGGAGACGGTGTCCCGCTGGAATATATTTACGTCGTAAGCTAAAGTTCTTAACGCGTCGTGCCGAAACATATAGCGGTGAGAGTGCCGCACGTAAAAGCGTGCTTCAAAACAAGCCGCACGGCTTGAAAGAGGAATTTGTTTCTATTCTCTGAGGCGTGAATGTTGGTAGCGGCTCAGAGTCTAAAGGACGAAACGCGCGGCCAAATAGTGCAGGCGCGTAGACACGTAAAGCGTGTCCTGATGAGTCCAAATAAATAAGGGGTGACGTATGCAAATGACTAAAGTCGAAGTGCTAAAGGCGCTGAAGCAATGCAATGAAGTGGAGATCCAGACCGGCTTAACGGACCATGATGTGTATTTTTTCAAGGTCACTAAAGCTCAAGCGAAGAAACGCATTTTATTGTGCCCTGATCATTCACGAATAAACGCAGCCCTTCACAATATCGACGGTTTAAAACTTCTTATTATTGGACGGTAATTTATAACTTAGTGCCATTGTCGGGCCTTGTACGGCAGGGAGCATATATGAGCGAAAGAATAACTATGGCCCAATTGGAGTCATGGGTGGAAGCCATTAATCGGGCTTCAGGAACTCCGCAAACCGCATGGACCAAAAAGCCTAACGGCCAATACGTGGCCAACATTGGGAACTATCACTTAGACGGAGCCTACGGCGGTTGGCAATTAGTCCAACACATGAACGAAGGCGGCGGGATTCACGTAATTTCAACGGGCGGTTTTGTTAGTAAACGTGAACTGTATAATCAATTGCGCGCCTTTCATTCAGGGATAGGCGCGGGCCTTGCAGCTAAGAAGAAGAAAGGAAACCGCCATGAATAACCGTTATTGGGTAGACTGTAAGTCTATAAAAACCGGCGAGCGTGGAATCTTCTGCTGCGACGCTGAAAATAAAGCGGACGCACACGCGCAAGCGGCAAAAGCTTTTGATAATGACCTGATCATTTATGGCAGTGAGATTGCGACGGACAAGATGCAAACCCACTACATCATGCATGGCGGGCGATTTCTTACTGTGAATGGACAAACGAAAGGCGGCTCAAAATGAAACGCGAATTTTTAAGAGTCAATGTGTCAGGCGTAAGCACTCCTAAAGGGTGCCGTAAGCCACGACGATATTTGGAGATTCTGACCGATTTGGACAATGAGTCCCAGATTGACGAGGCGGTACTATGCAAACTTGCGCGGGAATACGTAGCCAAAAAGAACAAAGTGGAAACGTGCCGAGTTACGATCCACAAGGCATCAGAAGACGATTACAACGGTGAGCACCCGGCAATGGTCTTTGTAGCTATTCAACCGTTTAAAACCTTTTTGGTGACGTTATGAAGGCTCTATTTATTCTGTTTAGCACGCTCACGCTTGTTAATTGTGCAACACCGAAGCCTGAGCCCGTGCGAATAGTCCAAGAGCCGTCGCGCCGTTACTGCGACGCTAGGACGGGAATCTGCGTGAACTGCATCTATCAACCGATTCGATCATTGTCCGGCGTTATTCTACGCATTGATGAGATCTGCCGGTAAACCATGAGCCCGTGGCACATCGTCACGGGCTTTTAACATTGGAGCTAGTAAATGAACCCATTACAGAGGTCTATCTGTCAGGCGTTACAGTTTTTCGGGCCGTTAAGCGCGGCTCAAATTTCCCAAAGGTTACAAATGCGCGGGCAAGTGGAAAGCGTTACCGACATTCAAACTGAAGCCAAGCTACTAATCCAACTTAGACGCATCCGCTGCACCCAATTAAATGGAATTGAAATCTATGCATCCGAGGAGGGTATATGATCCCGATAATCCAAGAACGTGAAAATGGAATAAGCGTGACCTATGCGCGGTGTTTTGAATGGCGGAACGATCCCGGCGCCGGTTTTTCGTTCGAATGTGATGAGCACGGCACGATTGTGCCTAGTAAGCATGAGTCCGGGCGCGAAAATCTCCGCAAATGTTTAACCGGAGAATATGACGTCATAGATAAAGGCATCGTGACCTATCGCAGCCGGTATTCTTGTCCGGCCATTGGCCGCTGTACGTGTGGCGCCGAAGTAGTCTTGTCACAATCGGATAATGATTGTGAAAAATGCGGCGCTATTTATAACAGTTTTGGTCAACGCTTAGCGCCCCGTGAACATTGGGGCGAAGAAACCGGCGAGTCACTAGCCGATATTTACAATGGGAAGTCGGACGAATGAAGACCTACCCCATTCGCTCAATCTGGCATCGGACGGTAGCGGGCACTGAATTGGCTTACCTAACATGGGATGAGGTATCCGCCGCGCTGGCGGATGCCGGGATCATAGCGCTCATACATGAGCCCGGGTGCCCGCATCCTAAACGCTACGCGTTGGTGCAGCTCGACCGATTCGCCGACAAGCGCGATTTTCGCGCCTATATTCTGAACATATTACGCGCAGCATTTCCGGGCCCAGATAACGCTGCGTAGTATAGGGAATTTCCACGCGGATTTTCCCTTCCCTTTTTCAGAGCACCCGGCTTCCAGGGTGCGAAGGTGCATTTCGTTTCAAACTCCATTCTCCCTATACAATATCTATAAAACATATATAAAATTTACACTGCCCTCACGTTATACATTAATTAATAACTAAATACCCTTTTGAACCTTATTATGCACCCTCAAAACAATTCGTTAGAGTTTTCCATGAGCTTACAACCCGCGTCATTTCCGTTTTTGACCGACTCTTTCGCACCTTGGTGCATTTCGTTTGAACCCACTCCATCATTGCCGCCTCGCACCGGACTTTTCTTTGACTCGACGCCTCCAAAAACTTCCCTTCCTTGATACCGTTTTCTTGCACCTAGGTGCATCTCGACTTGTTCGAAAAACTTCATTTTTGGCACCTTGGGCCGCGCGTTATAAGCGTCATCATGCCATGCGACAAATTCTTCCCAAAGTACCTTCGTATAGCACCTTCCAGCGGGGTCAATTTTGATGTCTTCCACATCCTCTCGCCGCACGGCTTCAAGGAAGCTCTGAATCGGGTCATTTAGGATCTGCCAGTCCTTCAGTTTGGACTTACCAGCATCCGACGCATAGAACACGCCACGTGAATTTAATAAGTCCATAAGGCCCTGCACTGCGAAGTGGATCACGGCCTGCATCCCGGCTTCACGGATTCGATCCACCCGGTGCTTATCGTGCTCGCTCACATCCTTTTGGAAGTGATTGCATGGGATGAACGTCCAACGCCTGCTGTGGGCCATAGAGCCACGGTCCAGCGTCGGCGGCACCGAGTTGGCCCCGAATATATGGACTGCGGGGAATGGCGCGTGTACGGCCTTCTTGAACTTCCTATTGATGAATACGGGGACCCGGTCTTCGATCATCTTGATGATGGAGTCTTCAATGGGCTTAACCACATCCAGATCTGTCACAACATTAATAAGTTTTCCGGCCATGAGTTCCATGTTGAACCCCTTGAAATCGGCGGGCTGAACATGAGAGACGTTCTCACCTGAAACTAAGGCCGTGGCCAATTGAATGAGCGTACTCTTACCGCTGCCGGATTTGCCCACCAATAAAAAGAGCCTCGGGTACATGGGTGCAAGAGCACTTCCAAACATCTGCGCAATAGCCCGGCGTTCGCTTGCCTCGGGCCCAATGATGTTATTAAGAGTCTCTTCGAACAGCTCATTCTTTAAGTCACCGTCAATGCGGTACTCGAAGGGGATCAGGTTGACGCAGTAATCCTCTCTTTGATGCTCCCTGAAATCGAGCTTCCATGCGCCCGCTGCATAATCAATGCATAAAGTGCCGTTCTCGAACGTGATGCGTGACGGGTTGGGTAGGTACAGATTGCGGGTGGCAAAGGGGATGTGAAGGCCAAAGAGTTTTCTCACTTGAACGAAACGCCCCCAATCGCCCAAGTCATCGTGAAGCGTCACTATCTGCTGCATGAAAACTTGCTCATCTGCCTCTGTTGATTGCCTCCAGTATTTGCCGGTCCATAAGAAAATGTCGTCGCCGGATTTGATTAACTTCCCATCCCAATGTGCCCATAGCCGCGCCGCTACTTCTTTTTGCTCAGGTAGAATGGGCTTGCCCGATTTCGTGTAGCTGATTCCCATTGGTGTGATGCCGTTGGCCCAGCTTGTGGTCTTTGGGGTGGAGACGAGACTTAGATGTGATTGTTTCTTGGGGTTTGACCGAGGCTGCAAGGGTACAAGGGCTTTTTGAACCGAGTCGTGGCCAGCCGCTACCCAAATATCCGCATAATCTGTCGATACGTCACCCGGTGGGTAGACAACTGTGCGGCCAGCTTCGAGAAGCCGGTATCCCGCTTCAAGGCCTGGGTTGTGTGGCGCTCGGTTCCCGGCTTCACGCATCTTTGTCTCGGTCGAGCTATCGTTGTCGCACGCGATAACCGCGTCTTTGAATTGCGCTGCGACCTTCTCCAAGTTCGAGAGCGAGAAGGCAACAAGAACTCTACATCCGGTGGCAAGGTGCAGGGCAACGCCGGTAGCGAAGCCTTCACATATATAAGTAAGATCAGTAAAATGGTCCTCAACTATATTTCTCTTCGGGTCAAAACCCAGCCCAAAGAAAAGCCCCTCCACTCGACCGAAGTTGCAGAAAGTTTTGGAGCCGTCGTCGAAGATGGTTTGGAAGTTCCAAATGCTTCCATGCACATCGGACATCGGCACGATGACTGCGGCCCCTGTGTCACTCGGGCGCACGACAACTCCGGCAATCTCGTTTGGAAGATGCTTACGGGCAAGGTATTCTGATTTAATTTCTGGTTTGAGGTCTGGAACTCCATCATACTCTCTTCTCCATCTTTCAAAGATCTCACTGGAATTACGTCGGGAAAGTTCTTGGCGAGTGGACTTCTCTTCGGAAAACCTTTTCTGTGTTTCCTCAAATTCCTGCTGCTCCTCACCGCTAAACCCCTCCGGTTTACAAGTGTAACTTTCCCCTGGTTTTCGCCAATCTCCAAATGTAAAAACCAGTTTTCCACTCGACAATTCCTTGCCGATGTACCAACCCTTATTCCCAAGTGAATCAGAAAATTCGTGAAATTGCCCGTCCAGTTGGTCAGCGCTGAACGCATAGCCGTGCGACTTGATGAATGAATCTATGTCCACCGATTTTCCCCCTAAACCCCGAAACAGACGGCCAGGATACACCGCAAGGGGTGGGGGCTGGTCAAGACCAGCCGACAAATTGTTCGCGCTGCGTCCACTATCCGTAGCATCCTGGCTCCACGGGATCACTAGACAAACATCCGTACTATGATATGGTCGGGGCGCTGTGAACCCAGACCCTATATTGCTGTTTTCCCGGGGGTCAATCTGGCCCCCGGGATTTATAAAAAATCGCCACGGTGCATTTCCCTTGAAACCGTAAACATTCCATGCCAGCTTGAAACTCGCAAATAGGGGCTGGGAGAAATAAATGTTCGACACATTCGATCCACGTTTTTACGCGACCGTGAAGGTCACGCTTGCTTTCGTTAAGATCCAACTTTCGCAAGGCAAGTCGTTATCAGAAATCGAAGACGAAATTTACGCCTCCCACAACAAAGATCTGAAACGCATCATTGATACACTGATGCCGCCGCCAATGCCGGGCGGGATGAGGGTTCATGGTTAAGGATTTGGTGGACGACATTGAAGAGCTTGGGCTGTTCAATGCGCCCATGCAGTCCGCAAAAAACCGAAAGAAAGATCGGTTTGTAGACGGGAAGCATGAACGCCATTGTTACAAGTGCAACGAATTTAAGCCGGTGGACCAGTTTGGATCTACGACTTATTTCAGCCCGGCGACCGGGGTCAAACACCCCAGATACCAGGCCAAGTGCAAAGGGTGTTATGCGAGGGATTATCAAGCTAAGAAGAGGCGCAGCAAATGACCGTACAACAACTTTTTGAATCCGAAAGCATCGACCTGGACGACATTGACGACACCTTCACGGGCGAAGTTGGCGAGAAGGATATAAACTTTATTACTTTAGTTTGGCAAAATGATATAGAAAACATGAATGGTGCAGACCGGGCCCGCGCCGAGCGCATCCTTCAAACTTGCGTAGAGAGGAAATTGGTACAATGAAGTTAGAAACGGGTTGGTGCCTGCTGCTTATTTTTACAATCGCAATGGTCGGGTCACTTGTTGTGGACCATTTTCACAAGGTCATTCCTTAATGCTCGAAATAAAAACACTTGAGCAAGTTGAAAAGGACCATATCTTATTCGCTATGGGCGTTCACGGCGGCGATAAGAAAGTCGTCGCACGGGTTCTCGGCTGCACGGTAAAAACGCTCTACAATAAGCTGGAACAGTACGGCGAGAAGGAAAAGTGGAAGGCCACAAGTGATCATCGCACCGAGAGCTTGAAAAGAGCGCGGCAAGCGCAAAAGGAAAAGCGGGAAAGGGCAGCCAATGAGCCGAGTGTACACAAGCCAGAAGCGTGATGCTCCCGCCGACATTCGCCGGATTGCGGAGGAGAAGATCTTGGAGGCTGATAACGCCTACCTGCTCCACAAGTCGGAATCCAAGCGCTACCGGAATCAGCGTGACTACTGGAGGCGCCGCTTGGAGATGATCGACAATGGGCAAATGGAGATGGATGTATGAGCGACAATCCAGCATCCAAGGGGAAATCGGACACATGAACAGGCTAATGGACTTTACAGCATGGGCAATTATCGGAGCGTGGCTGCCGTTTTCGATCCCATTAATCGTCATCGGAGCCTTGGCGCGACTTGGGTCAGCTTCGATTAAGTTTGGTTGGGACGTGACTGACACAACGCTGGCCTACATCGCCCGGCACTATTATGAGCGAAGCAAGAATACAGATTTCTAGACGAAACGCGACTTCTGAGGGGGAGTTAAGGTTTGCAAGATCTTTGGGGGCACCAAGTAGAGGGGATCAAGCGTGCGCTTGAACTCGGCTCTTTTGGTTTTTTCTTTGAAGCCGGGACCGGCAAGACACGCACCACAATTGAAGTGCTGCGCGAGCTTTACACGCGCCACAACCGGGCCCTTCGCACATTGATCATTGCGCCAGGAGTTGTTGGTCCCAACTGGATGAATGAGTTTTTAAAATTCTCCAAGATCCCAAAGAATTTAATTTTGCTCCTCGACGGAACCGGCAAGCAACGTGTTGCCGCTATGCACGACATCTCCGACCAATTCATAGTGATCTGTAACTACCACACGCTCAATATGGAAGAGGTCTTTGAAGCCATTCGCGCCTGGGGCCCAACTATTATTGTGGCCGATGAGTCGCACCGGATTAAAAATCCAAAGGCCATGATGACGAAACGCGCTGTGGCCTTGGCTTACATGGCAAAGCACAAATTTATTTTATCCGGTACGCCAATCCTGCAAAACGCGATGGATGCCTTCTCGCAGTTTGAGTTCTTGGATTCAGGTGACACGTTTGGGCGAAATTATTTTTCGTTCCGCCGCCGCTATTTCAAGGACCAAAACGCCAATTTGCGGTCTAGAACGCCTCATGTCACATGGGCCAAGTGGGTTCCAATCTCCGCACGGGAAGCGGAGCTTAGGGATAAAATCTCCGCAAAGTCCATGTCCGTTAGAAAATCAGATTGCCTTGATCTTCCGCCTTATGTGCGGCAGCGTGTGGAAGTGCCGCTATCTCCCGAGCAGGCCAAAGCCTACGAGGAAATGCGGCAACACATGATCACGTTTATAAACTCGGACGCGTGTACCGCGCAAATGGCGTTGCACAAGGCGTTGCGGCTACAACAAATTGCCAGCGGCTTTATCGGGAGTGACGAAGGTGAAGAATACCGTTTCAAAAATCCGCCCCGCCTCTCGGCGCTCAAAGAAATCCTCGAAGACCTCACTCCAAACAGTAAAGTCATTGTTTGGGCGTGCTGGCGAAATAACCAGAGAGAAATCTGCGAAATGCTCGGTAAGAGTAAAATTAAATTCGTGGCACTGCTTGGAGATACAAGCCCAACGGATCGACAAGAGCAAATTGATAATTTCAGCCACGACCCTGAAATCCGCGTTATCGTTGGAAGTCAGGCTGCCGGTGGAATCGGAGTCAATTTGGTTGAGGCCTCTCACGCTATATATTATTCGCGAAATTTCTCACTCGAACAGGACGTTCAAAGCGAAGCCCGAAATTACCGAGGCGGTTCACACATTCATTCGAAGATTACTCGAATCGACCTTGTAGCTCCGGGTACAATTGACGAGGACGTTTTAGCTGCACTGGAAACCAAACAAGCAATATCGGATAGGGTGATCTTTCAATGTCTGAAATAACGGAACTCGGGATCAAGGGTGCAGAAGTCGCCACCATCGAAATCAACGGACAAAAGATCCACGTGACATTCGATATGCAGGCCGATGGCCGCAAGATGTCATATAAACTAGAATCGGATAAGCCGATTATTCCTGAAGTGTTGGTCGTTGCGCTTCGCATGATTGAAACTGATATTTGCGAAGAATTTAACATGGCCGTTGACATGAGTCCGATTCGAAATTTAAAACCGGAGATGCAATAGGGGGAGGGGTGATGCAGGAAACGCAAGAGGGGCCATCGTCTTTGGCTCCTGGGATGGACGACGTCTCAGTAAAAGAGTTCCAGGTTGTGATCGACGAATGGCTCGACCTTCGAGCTGAAATCGACCGCATTGAGGCGAGCGTCAAGCCTCTGAACGAAAAGAAGTACGCGCTCCAGAAAAAAATTGAATCTATGTTTGAAGCGACCGGCCTTGATTCCTTCCGTGGAACTAAAGGCGGTGTCGAGAAGCGAACAGTTGATTACGCAAACCAACCCTCGGAAGAGACGCGCGGGCAGTTCATTAAATACCTGCTGGATTCAGGCGAGCTGGACAACGTGATCACGTTTCACCAAGGGCGCTTGACGTCCTGGTTCAAAGCGCAAAAAGAAGAAAAAGGTTTTATGTTTGTCCCGCCCGGGATGGAAGATTTGAAACAACGCACAGAAATAAGGAAGAGAAAATGAGCAAAGACAAAACGCTAAAGGTACAAGATGGAAAAGAAATCGTTAACGGCGGACCATTCGTGCCAGAGGGGTATTTCGACGAACTCCCCAGCGCCGATGCATCTGATTATCGCTTTCCACATTTGGTTGTGGTCCAACCGACTTCTAAGTTGGAAGCCACAGCGGGCGAAATTGTGGATCTTAATACTAAGCAAGTGCTGGGAAGTGACAAAGCACCGTTGAACTTCGTACCGCTTTGGTTTTTTAAAACGTGGGAAATTTACCACGAAAAAGGCGATGACCGTGAGTTCATCGCGAAGGAAGTTTTCACTCCCAAAAATGCCATGTGGAAGTGGGAAGAAAAGGTCAACGAGGGAACCAAGGACGAATACCGAATCCGCCGATACCTGAACATCAACGTGTTCATGGTGCTGGAAAAAGATCTCTCATCACCTATGCCGCAAATCGTGGTCTACAAGTTCAAGGGAACTTCGGCCAACGAAGGCAAGAAACTTCTGACCTTCTGGACCAACGCACGGAACTACAAACAGCTTCCATTTAAATACGTTTGGTCGTTGACACCCAAAGTAACAATGGGTGATCAGGGCAAATACTATGTGATGCAAGCTGCTGCCGTGATGGCGGGTGATCAGCATAAGCAAATTGAAGGCGATGCACTTAACACCGCCTTCGGTCTTGTCGAGCTGATTAAGAAAAACGCCGAGGCCATGACATCTGCCCAATTGGCGGTGGATGACGCGGCTGCTGAAGGCAGTAGCGCGGTTGACGCCGGGCCCTCGGGTCCGCTTCCGCAAGAGGCTAAAGGCAACGGAGCACAGCTTACTTTTTAACTTGATTCCCTTTGGAGCCGCGCTAAAATCTGACCATGCCGTATAAGTCAGATGCGCAACGCCGCTTTTTCCATTCGTCAGGTGCCGCGAAAGCTGGCATCTCACCAGCGAAAGTGAAAGAGTTCGATAGCGCCTCCAAGGGGAAATCTTTACCTGAAAAGGTGGGGTCGCCTTGGACCAAAATGAAATCATCGTCACGCCCGAAACGCTAGACGCCTGTATTGACGCCATCACGGCGGACCCAACGCCGATGGCCATTGATACGGAGACTACCGGCCTACGCCCCTTCCACAACAACCGGCTGTTCGCAATCCAAATTGCGACTTGGAAAACGACGTACTACTTTAATTTCAACTGGTACATGGAACTTGGAGTTCAGCAGTACCTTTTGGACAAACCAGAGCGCTTGCGTATGGGGCGATTGTTTAAAACGCCGAGGCTTTGGATTTTACAAAACGCCAAATTCGACCTGCACTTTTTGGCCAAAGAGGGATGGCTTCCGGAGGGCGAATATTACGACACCCAGGTAGCGGGCCGCGTTCAGTACAACCTCCACGAAAAGTATTCGCTCGATGCCATGTGCGAGAGGGAATTGAACGAAAGAAAAGACGACGCCGTAATGAAATGGCTCGATGACAACAAGTGCTTCACAATGGAAGCGGTACCGGGGCGCGCTAAACAAAACAAGAACTATCACTTCGACCAAGTGCCGTTTGACATTATGACCAAGTACGGCGCCAAGGATGTGAAGCTCACGCTCGCTCTGTATTACGATCAGCAGAAAAAACTTTTACCAACCGATATGCCGGTTGTGTACAACGAGATGCGCTTGATTAAAACGCTTTATTGGATGGAAAAGACGGGGGTCCAAATTGACGCGGACTATTGCCGGAAGGCTTCCGAGTTCGAATCTGCCCGGATGTACAACTTCCAAAAAGAGTGGAAAGAGAATCTTGGAGCGCTCATTCCCACGCTCCCGGATATGCCGGGAGACTCCAATTGGGCTCCGGACCTTGTGGACTCAGGGACATACCTTGCGCCGATATTCACCGCCCTCGGCTTCACGGTTCCATTGGACAAAAGGACCGAAAACCCCAGAGTGGATGCGGACACCATCGCCACGTTCGAGCACCCGCTTGCACGGATTTTGGAAAACTGGCGTGACGCCGACAAGCGATATTCGACCTACATGGGAATACTATATGCGTCCGATGCAGCCGGAGTCGTGCATACCAATTTTAAGCAATCGGGAACTGTTACTGGTCGGATGTCATCAATGGAACCCAACCTCCAAAACTTGTCATCGGACGATGAATCGCCGTTCCCCATTCGTAAAGCGTTTGTTCCGCGTCCTGGGTTTATCTTCGTCTCCATAGATTATAAACAGATGGAGTTTAGGCTTCTGCTCGAATACGCTCAAGAGATTGGGCTGATCAATAAAATTATGAACGGCTACGATCCCCACGACGCGACCGCTGAAATGACGGGCTTAACTCGCAAGGCGGCAAAGACCTTAAATTTCGGTCTTGTGTACGGGATGGGAATCGCGAAACTCGCCCGGGCCATTGGTGTCACCTACAATGAGGCCAAGGCGTTTAAACAAAAATACTTCGCAGCCCTTCCAGGCGTGCAGGATTTCTTGTGGACCGCAGCCGCAAGGCAGCGAAAGCGCGGCCAAACGTGGAACTGGTTTGGCAGAAGGTTTCAGCTAACGGATCGTAATTTCGCCTACCGGGCGCCCAATTCTATTATCCAAGGCGGCTGCGCGGATGTGTTCAAAATTGCCGCCAATGGCGTTCACGGCCTGCTAAAAGACCATGACTCCCGCATGGTGCTCCACGTTCACGATGAGATTTTGCTGGAAATGACGGAGCAGGATCTTTGCCTGATCCCTGAGATTTTAAAAATTATGGAGACGGCGTATCCGCACAAGAATATTCCGTTGACTTGCTCAGTGTCTTATTCGCTAAAATCATTTGGCGACATGACGGAAGTCGATGACTGGAGGGAAATTGCGAGTTCCATTGGAAAAAGTATTCCAAGCGAGGGTGCGCAAGGACCTGAAAAAGCTTCCGAACACGTGGTTTTATAAAGCTAACGACCGCAGCATCGCGGGGATACCGGATTTTATTTTATGTGTGGCGGGAACTTTTGTGGCCGTGGAATTAAAAAGAGACATCAAGGCTCACACGACAAGGCTGCAAGCGCACAATTTGGAACAAATCGCAAGAGCTGGCGGCAAAGCATTACTTGCACACCCCGAAAATTGGGAAATGGTTTTGGCAAAAATAACGAATCTAGCAAACGGGAGGAATTACTATGATCCATGCGACATGGCGTGAGATACGCGACCGCAACGTGAGCGCGGCATTGCAGAATTTATCAGTGAGCAAGGGCATTTCCTTTGCCACCACACTTAAAGTTGTGGCGATGCTGAAGGGGCTCACAAAAGAAATCACCAAGTCCAATGAAGTCGCGGCGGTCGTGCAGAAAAAGTACGGCACCAAAGACGAGAAGACCGGGATGTGGACGGTAAAGCCCGAGCACAAGGAAGACTTCGTCAAAGCCGACGAAGAATTTATGGCCACGCCGTGCGAGTTCCGATTCGCAAAGCTCACCATTAAAGAGCTTGAGGGTTCCGGGATCACGGCTGCTGATTTGTTCGCGATTGATTTCTTGGTGGAAGAGCCCAAGGAAAAGGCGGACTTGAAGTCAGTTCCGGCTGCGAGCGTGGATGCACCCGCGCCGAGTCCTAACTAGTATTACTTTTGTTTTTTACGGGCGACGGCTCGGAGGTCATCAAGTGATGTGATCGCCGAGCTGTAAGCTTCGCCCTTTTTCTTCAGGCACTCGCCAACGTACTTCATTTTCTCCGCGTCTTTTTTGATCTCTTCAGCTTCGAGCAGTGTACGTGCAGCCGATTCAATCTCCCAATCGTCAAACTTGCCGTACTTCTTTTCTTTTTCTTCGCCCTTGACGGGTTGTGCTTGAACAACGACTTCCATTTTATTCCCCTTTGGCTTTACAGGTGCAACGATTGCGGGCCTCTTCTAAAACCATTTCAACCCAGGCTTCGCTTGCTTGATAGTCCGGTTTTGAAAGGCACTGCCCGGCTTCCATAATAGGATTTTGGAGTGAACGGTCAATGTGTTTCCCGGTCCTAGTGTTGTTGCAGCTAAACACTTTGAACTTATCCGAGTACGCGCATTGGTAAACCTCGGGGAACTCCGGGATGTCCGACGGCAGGCTGGAGCAGCCGACGCTACTTAGGCTTAGAATCAACAACGCGCTTCTGAGCCGCATCGAACTCCTCTTTCGTTTGAGCGTTTTGCAAATCATCCAATGCTTCCGTGCGGTCGTGCAGCCGTTCAAGCTGCTCTTCTTTTCTCCACTTGGCTTGGATGCGCGCAAACCATCCAGCTAATATTGCAACAAGGCCCCTGCCCGCTTCGATAAGAAGTGGGACGGCCAGATATTGCAATAAGAGCTGGACAAGTTTTCCCATATTACAACGCGGCCTTTAGGGCTGCGATGATGGCGTCATCAATTTGGCCAGGAATAGATTTCGCGAGCAGGTCCAAAAAGTAAGCAGCATCTTCCATCAATTCGATAGAAGCCTCACCGCTTGCATGAACGTGCTTGGCCGACAAGATGACTTTGCCATCTTTGAAAGCCATTTTCCAAGAACCTTCCGGGCCGATTGCGCCTGTCTTTTCAATGTCCATAGATCCCCCTTGTGCTAGTATTCTTTCTTACGTCCCATGTGAAGCCAAGGTGATTTTTGGGCACGCTTGGGATTTGGTTTTTTACCCGGGCGTTTCGTCACATACTTTTGGTTTAACATATTACCAAAGTCGCGCTCAGTTCCCATAAGATCACTCCTCTTGCTGGCCACGGTTCATTAAAGTCCAAGGCGTTATGTAAGTAGAAGGTGGCACTTTCATCCCAAGCGCCTTCCCGGCTCCACGGAGCCCCTGGTACCCGAGGGCTGGTCCGTACTTACGAAGACCCGAGATACCGGCACCAACGGCTATGGCATCCCGCGCCGCAGTCACCGGGTCCTTGCCTCTAACCATATCGCCGACAAACACACTGCCGCCACCTGCAACGCCAACTAGACCGCCGAGCTTAAGCTTGGACGCCTCATTGGCCGCGCGGTCAGCCGCTATGGTCTGAACATTCTTGGCCACCTTGTAGCGGGCGTTGAGGGCCTTTAATTCGGCAACACGCGCTGGCGCCTCGCCCCCGGCTTTTTTGGCTGCACGCTCAACGTCAGCCATCCTTTGGTCCAAGCTATCCTTGATGGAATTGCGAGCGACTTTCATTGCCTTTTGGGCGGTCTTGGATTCATTAAAGGTTTTGTTCCACCGGATATTATCGTCAAGGGTTTGACGGTATTTCAAGATTTCAGAGAACGGAGTCTCCGGGACCACGGGCGTTTTGGTCGTGACATCCCTCATCACGCGTTTACCCGTGACATAGTCGATGTCGAGCGTTGGAACTTTTTTGGTCGAGATGTCAACCGAGCGTTGGTCCAGCGCTGCCAAGTTTTTCAATTCCGACTTCAATTGAGCAAGAGCCCGCTTACCTTCGGCGTTCCCCCGAAGCTCTTGCTTCGCAGCGCGCAGCGCTTTGGCTGCAACGCCTCGCGCGGTAAGCTTAGAGTCGGCCAATTCCTTAGCGATTTCAGGTGAGCTTTGCGCGACCTTGCCTAAGTCCTCGGTCACTGTACTGTACAGATTTCCGATGCGTTCACCCGTTTGCTCAACGATGGTGTTTGATTTGTCCAGGACAGTTTCGAAATTCTGGCCCGGTTTCATCATGCCTTCTTTTTGCATGAACTGCTCTATGGCGTCGCCGCTTTTGAATTTGGCGATGTCGGCCCGGTGAGCTTTGCGGGCTCCGGCAATAGTGAGCGCAAGGCCCTGACGGCTTTTGTCGATCCCGGTTTTAAACGTGGAAAGCAAAGAGCCAAGAGTTTGTCCACCGGCACCCAGAGCCGCGCCCTGCTTGGCCTGCTCCCAGCGCGATTGGATTTGGTTGTCCGTTTCGCCGGGGTTAGTGAGCCCGGCTTGCGCGGCACCTTGCAGCCCAGCCTTTAGTATTTTAACAGCAGTACCGCCTTTGGTAATGGCGGTTAACGGAGATGTGGCAATTCCCTGCACCACGGCTCCACCGACGTTGCCGCCCAAATAGGTACCCGGGTCCTCGGCTTGAATGGCCTTATTGCGAGCGCGCATAGCTTTTAAAAGATCGGCGTATTTTTCCTGGGGGCTGAGTAACTTTGCGACACCGGCTTGCATCTCTGGGAGATAACCAAGTGTTAAAGCATCTCCTGCACCTTCGATTGCTGATTCGCCCGCATTAAAGCGCTCGGCCTCTGGGGCCTGTGGAGGAGGAGGAGCCGCCGTTTCCCACGGAGCTGATCCCACTTTAAAAGATTTGGGTGGGGCTGGAGGAGTTGACCCATCCAATTCCCACGGAGCCTCACCCTTTTTAAAACTAGGCGGCATTTATTTTTTCTCCCCCGGCTGCACCGGGTCCCAAGTGTCACCGTTTAAGCGGAACATATTCCCACTACCTTTGGGCCATTCCATAAGATTCGCATCGGGCGGTGGCGCGCCTGCGCCAACCTCGGGAAGTAAATCTTCCACCAATGCGCCACCTTGCGATTTATAGCGCGTGCGAACTTCTGGATTGTACGCGGCCTCATGCTGGCGCATACGCTTGCGAAGAATGTTTTTATAACGCTGAAGCGCCTCGACCATCTTCTCTTCGGTGTTGAACTTACCTTGAGCAAATTCACCCTTTAACCGCATAAGCTCTTGATCGGTAACGGCTGCACCGGAACGATCTTTCAACGTGGTGTTGAAAATATTGGAGAAGGCTGTTTGCAGCGTTTCACCCACGGACCCGGGTGCGAAGACTCGACCAACACCGGGAACGGATTTGCCGGGAAGGTCTACTTTCTTACCGTTGATGGTACCTGTCTTGGGATCGAATTGCTCCAGTTTGCCGCCAATAATACCCTCGATCACGTTGAGGTTTTCAACTAGCGGAACGGCGTCAATGGCTTTTTGTTCGAACTTAACAACCATGTCATCTGTCTTGAGGTCGCGCTTCTCATCCAGCCCCGCTTGTTGGCGGTCATCGGCCCGGCGCTGTTGCTCCTCCACTCTATTGAGCGAAGCCTGTAATTGCTTTTCAGCAATGCGCTCTTTAGCCGCAATACTTTCCTCATACGTTTGAGTGCGCTTCTCTTCGAGCTTGGCTTTCTTTTCCGCCAAATCCTGCTGCTGTTTGAATTGGCGCTCTTGGAGCGCCTGCCGAGCTGCCAGTCTATCAGCGGCAGATCTTTGCCCGAGCATTGCTTGAAGGCCGGTCAACTGACGTTGAGCCATTCCGCCTTGGCGTTGCTGCAACATATTTTGGAGCGCGAAAAGTTTTTCTTGCCGCGCAGTCCGCGACGGAGGAGCCGTGGCTTCTGCTACTTGCAAAGCCTTTCCTCCGGGATTCAAACTGTCGGCCCAAGCGGCCAACGCACGGTAATCGGTCGGCTGATCTTGGGTGGCGTAATCATCAATGTACTGTGACAGTTGGTTTAAACCGCCCTGCTCTTCAGCTTGGATTTTGCGCGCTTGCTCTTCGTACATTTGAGCAAGTGCATTTGTTTGAGGCGAATACGGGACAGCCATCGCCTCGGCGTTGTCCATGCCGTTGACCGACATATAGTCCTGAAGCGAAGCCGGTACTTGGTCCTCTTCGTCAGGCAATAAATAATTGCTTAGTCCCGGTGGCATCTTTACTCCTAGTATCCGCTGCCCATAGTAGGCATTTGGAAATTACTGGACTGATTTAAATTGCCCTTCATTCCCGACCAGATGCTCGGCTTTTTCTTAGCGGGATCTTCCGCGTTCGATTGATTGAACATCGCGCCCATTAGCGCGCCGTTCACACCGGCTCCAAGTGTAGCGCCCGCGCCGCCTGTTGCTTGTGGGCCCATCATGTTCGCTTTCATTCCGGTCCACGGCGAATACTGCATTTGTGCAGCATTGGCGTCCATAGCATTTGCGTTTGCGTTACGCTGTTCCTTCTGTTGGCTCGCGTTTTGAAGCATCGACGCCGCAGCCATTGCTACTGGTACCCACCACATTTTCTTCCCCCTTGAAGACGTTCAGTAAATGAAGATAAATTCCATCTTCCATATAATCAATACCGTGAATAACAAATCCAGCAGAATATGCCATTTTGATCATAGCGATATTCGTGTTCCGGATGATAGTCGAGGACTGCCGGTAATGCTCTTTTAAATACTTGAGCATCATGTGGTAGGCGCGAACCGCAAGCGGTCCCTTTGACGAGGAGGGAAATGCCCCACCGTGCTGCATATAAATGCTTTCGGCGTCTGTTTCTATGCAAGTCGCGTAGGCCAACGGGACCCCGGCTTCGTCTTCCACCATCAGCGCGAAATTAAATCTATTTAAGTGACGAGGGCGTACTTCATTAAAGCAAATGAGATGGGCATTTTCAGCCAACTCGTTGAACTGCTCTAAAGTGAACCTCTTTAGAATCACTTTTTCCCACCGCCTCTTTGCATAGAGGCAGCGGTCCTCTGAGCGTCAGCCGCTTGCTTCGCACCCCACGCCTGCATTTGTTGATTGTAGCGGTTCGAATCGAATAGAGCTTGGTTTTGGATGTCACCCATTGCGGTCTGGATATTCCCCTGCTGGGACGCTTGCTCTGCGTTGGCAAAGTTACCGAGAAGACTTTGCTTGCGGTCGATGTCGCCCTCTTGGATACCCATTCGGCCCGTGGCGCCCTGACGAGAAATACCTTGGCGAGCCACCATCAGATCCCGGGCCCCTTGGCGAGCCATGCGCTCACGCGCGCCGCCGCTTAAACCCCCACTCATGGCGAGCTGGGATTGGGCCTGGGACATTGCTTGAGTGCCTTGCTTCGCAGCTTGGTCCATAAGACCGGATTGCTCTAGCGCTAGTTTTTGATTTTGAAGTTGTGCCCAAGGACTATCACCTTGCGCGAACGCCTGCTGCTTTAGCGCTTGAACCGCCTCGCCCTGGTAAGGATCTAAACGATATTGACCGAGCAATTCGCCAGAATTGACGTCACGGGTGCCCTCGTAGTTCACCGGCATCACACCGGCTTGGCGCTCGAAATCCGTTTGTTTGTTGATGCGCACACCGGGCCGGGCCGCAGCTTGCAAGGCCGCGTAGTCAATCGGCGGCGGCGCAGCGGGCGCCCCAATGTTTAAACGCGCGGACCTAAAGCCCCCACCTTTTTTCGACATTATGACTGCTCCTGGTATGAACTTAAATCCTGGTCGATCAGATCAATATTCGGATCGGACACCTGACCTTGTAGCGTCTCGCTCATCAAAGCTTTCAAAATGGCCATATCTTCTTTTTCGCTCGCTGTGTTCACGTGCGTCTCTTTTAAATAAACGCGGTAGCGAACATAGGACATGACGAACTCGTAACAGATCTCCGGCACATCACACAATGTCCCGTCAGCGGTGTAGCGGTTTAAGTCTTTCCAGTAAATCATCCGCATCGCGTTCGCGACCGCCTTGGTAGCCTTCGGTACCAGCCGCAAAATGTGCGACGAGTTCGAGCCGGTTTTATAAATCATGTAATTGAAATAATCGGTTCCCGGGTACAAGTTGAAAACGTCCTCGGCCTCGTACTGATCCTCGCCACGCATCGGAGGGATTTCATAAATGGTCACGCCGTCGCGGTAAATGATCTTGCGAATCTTATTGTCGATGATGTCAGCGGGTAGCGGGTAATCCGCCTGACCATTGACTGTGGAAATCAGGGCCTCGCCTTGTAGGTATTTTTCCCGTAAACCAATCTTGATTATCTCCGACTCAACGATTGTCACCGCTGAATTGAAGTACCGGATCAGCTCGGTTGGCTGAATAAATTCTTCGTCTTCAATGTCCAACTCTTGCTGGACTTGCAGGCTAAGATCTCCGAACGTGCGATAAGCCATTATTCGTTCGCCCCCGATTGCCCCAACTCAAAGGTATTTTGAGATTGGGAAATGTCGCTCCAAGCCACGTTATAACCCAAAAGTTTAAGAGGCTCACCCTTCTTAAATCCCCACAGCTCCCATTCAAGGTCAGCATTTGTGGGCAGTAAACCTTCCGAGTCGATGACCGTGATGCTAGTATCAGAGTTCCTAGCGGAAACTTCAAACTCTCTTTGATAGCCGTCGGCAGCAGTCCGGATGCTGTACCCAACGACATCGTCCGGCCATTTATTGTTCACTGTGTCATTCAGGACTATCGTATTGATCGTACCATTGAAGTTGGCGTTACCGTCGGTGTCCGAGTTGGTGACGATGCTGTACCCGTTGGTGATCACGACCTGGAGGTAGCTTAAGCGCAAACCCCGGGCAGGGAACCTACGCCATTGCTCAATCAAGCCAACGCCACCCCACACGCAGTCGGGATTGCCCCAAACAAATTCTGTGTCGCCCCAGACGAAATTCCGGCGCCACCGGATCAGTGACATATTCCTGACGATGCGACCATCGTCTGAGATGGCCGAGATTTGGATCGTGGTGTTGGCACGGTTCGCGGCTTGGAGGAGGAGCTTGGTCGGCATCTTCCGAAAGAAAGTGGACCCGAAGTTGATGTTGACGGATTTATAGGTCCAGATGATCGTTTCCGTCGTCCAAAGATTTGCTGTTTTGCTGGTATCAACCAAGGGATCTGTTGTGTAATCGGAGGAGTGCTTGAACACGTAGCCGCGAGTATCCCCGCGATAAAGCAACCCCCCAAAAAATGCCACAGCAGTAGGCCGGAAACTTTCCCCGGACCATGTTGTGAATGTGCTTCTCTCAATGACGCCCCAGCGAAGATCCATGACCACAAGGGAATCGTTGTCCAAATTCGATGAGTCACGCTCAACCCCCCAATAAACCCGACGTTCCTTTTCGTGGAATGTGCCGATGATGCGCTTTTTAATCGTCTGTTGCTCCAGCAGTTTACGGTAGCGGGTGTTGTTCGAGTCGGAGATTTTGAAAACCTTGTACCCGTCGGTCGCATAAAAGCCATCAATGCCAGCCCACAGGCAGAAGTTTTCGGCCTGCACGATGGATAAATGAGACACGCACCCAGCGGTGTCACTAATGGAAATGGGGCGGACCACGCCGCGCCCGAAGCGGTCGTAAGCGCCTTCCAGGCGATAGATCTTTTTTCGGCCAAACGCAATCGGCACCGACTTGGTTGAGCTAAAGCCCGCGATGTCATCTTCGACGTCAATTTGAAAATCGGCAGGTGCGGCGCCCGGGATACCGGGAACGCTTTGGATTATTCGCGAGGAAAACTCCTCGGTGCCGACTTTAATTGCGGCGTAGTACCCGATGTTGTTAACAACGTGGAGATACTTGCATAGGGGTGGACGCTCGAAGTCCACGGTCCCGTCATCGGTGTAAAGCACAAGACCATTGTCCTGTGCGTCTTGATCGGACACATTGTCGGCAAAAACCGTCGTCCCGTTTGTTACCTCTGCAATTTTATAAAGCGTCTCGCCGCCATCAACCGTGCGGTAAATAAAAATCTTTACGTTGGCGACGTCGTAGTTCCCGAGCACGCCATTTGTAAGAACTGGCATATTCGAAATCTGATTTGGATTTGTTGTGGGGTCGCCGGAATTAAGTAGCTGCACCACAGTAGTTGGGCCGAAATCCTGGAACTCTTGATTGCCCACCATATACGTATAGTGGAAATGAAAAGCGTATTCGTAAGCACGGGTTCCCGCAGCGCCAGCCGTAACCGTCGGATCATTTGCCAAAAAATCAAAGCCGTTATTGCGCACTTGGTAGGCGCCAACATTATCTTTGTACACTTTAACCGGCAGTGGGTAATCATCATTGGTCAGATAAAGATGCCGGTTCCATTGGACTTGGTTGTAGGCAATCGCTGAATCCGTGGAGCCTGCGCTGAACACTTCGTTATTGTCCGGGCCGCGCAAGATGGAGTAGGCGTCCGGGTTACGATAAAAAATCTGCCGTCCCGAATTGACGAAGAGCTTGTCATCATTATCGTAATTGATCAGTGCCCCGATACGGGCCGCGCCGCTTGGCACCTGCCCGAATGTGGGCACATCCACTTGCGAGCCGTCGCGGGAATCAAGCTTGCCGTCTGACGAGATGGTAAAGTTGTCCAGCTCGGCAGATGCCGCATAGTCTTGATTGAAGATGTCGTCAGTGATTCCCTTTTGGAAACTGAAAACATCGAAAGGGGTTTGCGAGCTACCCGCCATAAGTTACGACAAAGTCCGCTGTGGGGTCAGTTGTGTAAATATAAAACTGCGTTGCCGAGAATCTTTCAATCGTCGGAAACACATACGCACCCGCCGAAGTGCGAGTGGAAATAAACATCGTGTCGAAATTGAATCCAGCAATCACAGTCACTAATTGGCGATAATGGCCGGTGGGCCCGAACGCCACCCAATTAGCAGCAAGGACTGTTGCCTGAATCCCTTGGATACTTTGCGCCGTCAGCGGAGGCGAATTAACACCATCGTGGTTATGATCATTTACGCGCTGGATATTGTCTTCAAGCGCTGTGAATAGAGGGGTCCCCTTGTCGCCTGTTTGCGGCTTTTTATAACCGTATGAAAGGGTGATCATGTAAGCGCCTCCTCGCGTCTTTTCTCAGCGTGCTCCAGATGCTCAACCCGTGCTTCGAGCTTTGCCATCCACCAAATCACTCTACCCGTTCCGTACAACATGGTGGCGATTGTTCCGACATTCGCCATGATCAAAATTCCGACCAGGGACGAGAGCTGATCAGGAGTTCCCATTTAGCACCCACGTTGGATAATTCGGTTTAATAAACGCTACTAGATCCTTACGTCGATTGTACGGTTTAATTCTCACACACGCACCATTCAAAGCCGCAGCCTCGACATTGGTGTTATGCCGCCCGCCACCGCCCGCCTCGATGATCTGAAATTCATTTATGCAGAGGGCAACGTGCGTGATTTTGGTTTTGTCCTCCCCATAGAAGCAAAGCACTCCAGCAGCCGCGACCGGCGTGGTACGGCCTCCGCTTTGGAGCAATGCATCGTGGAGCCCTTGCGCGGTTTGATCGTCAATAGGATCACAGCCAACCGAGTCCAGAATGAATTGAACGAAGCCGCTGCAATCAAACCCCTGAACGGGATTCGAGCCGCCCCAGATATAGGGCAGGCCAATAAAAGTTTTCGCGTAATCAACTAAACAGCGCATTTACCCCATCCATTGTAGCTCGATCTCCGAGCAGAATTGATCACTATGCAGGTCCAGCTCCGGAATGTTCGCACGGCTTCCGGAAAGATTGATCGAAAGCGTGCTCCCGGGAGTCACGGCCTTTTCGTAAATCTCCGGCTCATTAGTGGGCGGCTTCCAGTTCACATTTCCAGTGATAGTCGGGCCCACAAAAGCCACAGTCGTTTGAACCAGAGTCGCGGTGTTGATTCTAAGTGCCGTGCTGTTCACACCAAGAGTTCCCTTTTGGGTGGCGGCGTCGCCATCAGTGTTATCTCCCCAAGCATATCTGGTCCCGCGATTCGTGATCGCATGAACCATGAATCCCTCTAGGGGAAGGGCCAGTGCCTCGAAGCGCCCCACAACTCCAGTCACAGCGGTAGGAGCCGACTTCAGTACGTTGTCGCCAACTCCAAGAACAGGGAAGTTTGCAGATTGATTGCCCCAAGAGAAAAGCTTACCGGACAGATCAATTACATGGGCCGCTTGTACATTCACGTAAATCTTGCTTACGCCGCCGCCAAGGTTGGTGATGCCGGTGGGCACGTTCTTATTCACAAGACCGCTTCCAAGTTGACCAAGAGCGCTTGAGCCCCAGGACAAGGGAACGCCAACTGTGGTCAGAGCCAAACAGAAGTCAGCTCCCGCCTGAACGTCTTGATATTTATTTCCGCCCGATACGAGAACCGGCACGTTCGAGTTACCGTTTGCACCGTTCCCTAGTTCGCCGTTGGCTCCGTATCCCCAAGTGTAAGCGTCGCCGTCGATGGTTAATCCAATTGTGTGTGAATTTGTGGCTTTACCACAGCGGTCTACTTTGACGAAGTTTAGTCCGCCAGATACTTGAACAGGCGATAGCTGCCCGCCAGTCGCACCGTTACCAAGGCTTCCCCACGTTCCGGGATCTGCTCCCCAGGCCCATAATTGGTTGTCCGAAGTTTTAGCAAAACATCCGCGAGGGGATCTGGTTTGCGAATCCGGCCAGAAATCAACGACGTTTTGTAAAACTAAAAAGGGGGTGCCGGTATTGGCAACAGTACCATCACCAACTTGACCGTCTGTGTTTTTACCCCAAGCGTATAAGTCTCCATTTTCTTTAAGGGCGTAACAAGTCTCACCCCGGAATAATTTTTTAATCGCAAGCATCCCAGGCGTGGGAGTCGGGTTGTTATTAGATCCACCAATTGCGCCGCCGCCCAATTGACCAAAGGTGTTGTCACCCCAATTGACCATGCGCCCATCAGTTTGCAGGAATGGCTTTCGTAAGGGTCTACCTATTGTGGCTGTGATGTCTTTCGGCACAATACTGTTTGCACTTAAGGCGTCACCAATTGGGCCACGGCCCCAAGAGAAGACATTCCCGAATTGGTCTATCCCGTTGGTGTTAAAGAAGGCGTCTTGCATAAAGTCCTTTTTGAAAAGGACTCGCATATTCGTCACGCCAGCGGGAACGACAAACGCTTCGTTGAAAAAGTTTAGCGCACCAACGATACGGAATGTTTTTTTCGAAAGATTCTTCACTCTCAACCCCTATTAAAAATAATAACTTGTTCCGTCGCTGAACAAATTCCAGGTGCCGGAAGCGCCACGCAAAACATAATCAGAAGCCAATCCCTCAACTAAGAACCCGCTTGCGCGAGTCAGTGTCACGGGAAAGTCATTAAAGGTCCCGAGCTGATCCTTGATTGTGAGAAGGAAGTTTGCAGCCGGAGCCGGAAGTTGGATGTTGAAACTCCCACCCGACGAATCGCAAATCAGGATTCGGCGGTTGTCACCCGAAGAGAGTACAGTGTTGCCGCTTAGGAACGACACGCCCCCCGCACCCCAGCCACCGGAAACACCGCTGGTCGAAAGCCAAGTGACGCCATTATCGAACTGCACTTCCAAAAGATCGGTGATGAAAATTAAGCGCCCGGGATTGCCGGGGGCAGGTTTTGCCGCGTCAGTGTAATTTTCAAGGCGCGACGAAAGCTGCGCCAATGCAGAAGCAGCCAAGGTGCCCTCGGGAGTTACGTTGCTCCCCTGGAGCAATTGGAGAACGCTTGCAGCCGCACGGTTGAATCTGATGTTATCCGCAGCAGTGCCGGAGTTACCGATTACTGCCTTCTGATCGTTTCGAAGTAACGCGCGCTTGATCGTGCCGTCATCCGTCTTGATACGGCCTTCGGTCGTGTTATTCCAAATTCGTCCTGTGGTATTGGGCGCCGGATCTGACGCTCTATTTTCAAGAGACGCTTCCTGAAGTTCACCAAAAATCTTCGGCACGATTCCCCCTTTTTAACGGGCTTGGGCCCCGCAAAAAATTCTTATACTAAATTCGCCAACGTCGAAATCTTCGCGTACACATCAAGGGCTCCAGCGGTCAATTGATCCAATGTGGAGCCATCTTGCGTTTCAAAAGTAATAGTCAAGTCACTAGCAAAAGTGATCGTCGTGGGTTGTATGTCAACCGGGATGCCCAAGAACGGGAAGTAGTCTAACTCCCCGTTAAAGTTTACATTCACCGGATCAGTATTTGTGTCCACCATGTCATTTTCTACGACCTGCAAAACATCAGGGGTAGCTGCAATGTTGGTAAACCTAACTCTTGACCCATCTGCGCTAACATTAGCGTCTTCATATCCGGCGATACTACGAATGGCAGCTTGTAGGCTCGCTTGGTTAATGTCGTCCCATTGAATGGCCGCACTGGTATTGATACCGTCGGATATTTTGAAAGAACCAGATACCGGCTCGCCATTGATCTCAATGGATTGCTCGGCCCAAGTAGTACCGCACATATTCCCGGTGATGGGAATCAACTGTGGGACCTCAGTAGTCCCTACTTTTATCCGTATTCTTGTTGGTTTCTCGTAAGTGTCGCCTGTGCCAGCGAAAAGAGTAGTCAGGTCAATTAAGATTTCACGGATTGCCTCGCCAACCGCCAAGGGTCGCGCAAGGCTAATCGTGGTGGACCCAACGGCAGCACCATTGATGTCGCTGAACAAAACCGACATCTTCTCAAAAACTTCGCCCTTTGAATCAGCATAAGCTTTTGTCGCTGCATTTTGTGCAGAGGTCGGATCAGCGATATTGGACAGTTCCCGGCCTTGGAAATTGATTACGGACCCGCTGAAATCCAACATGAGGTCGCCAGAAGCGTTCCACATTTCGCGAGTATTGGTGAGGTAGGGAACATTGCCGCCATCGCGCAAGGCGTTCACATAACCGTTGCCCCACCGCGCGCCAGCAGAACCCCAATTGCGGCTCCCGTTTCCATCGGGATTCATATCTGCGTTTATGGATACCGCACCGAGGTTGTCTAGCGCGGTGCTTGCGCCACCGCCGCCAGCCGCTTGCCAAGATCCCGAGCCGTCCGCGTCGGTTTGGGTCCACACATGACCAACAGTTCCTTGCGAGCCGTTTTGAAATTTAATTTTCCCGCGCGAGGCACCATCGGGTTCGCCGATTATCAGAGTGATGCTGCCAGAATTTTCGCCAATGTCTGGAGTCGGCGATTGGATAATTACGCCGCCAGTAGGACCATTACCGTCATAATCACCGCTAAGAACTAAATCATTTCCAGACCAATCCACTCTGGGAGATAGCGGTGCAGATGGTCCTCTTAAAACATACGACCACGAAACGCCAAGAGCTTGAGCAGATGCAGCAAGTAAAACTTGTCCATCGGCTCCTACGGGAACGCGAGCATCTAGCGTGGAATAACCCCACAAATCGCCCTTGGTAGTGAGAGGCGAGGTCAACCCACCGCCGCCCCCACCGCCAGAGCTTCCGCCCAAGGGGGATTCCATTACGCCGCCGCGCTGGGATCTATCAAATATGCTCACAAGTTCCCCCTAAATATCGTAGGCCGTAAGCCAAACGCCAATTTCTTCTTTCGACTTCTCAACGCGAGTTGAGGCCCCGATATAAGTGTACGTCGTTTTAAGACAGGGGGCTTGGTCGAGGGCGTTTGATACAGCTTCGTAGCGGGTGATCAGACGGTCGCTGCCGTCGTACACGCTAAACGATTTCATGGCCTCACCCTTTAATACCGTGAGCGCCTCATCAGCTTTTGTATCTGGTACGTTCGACATATCTCCCCCTGATTTCTATTGAATTTAAACAGCGTTCCAGTATCCCCGTCAAGCGCTCAACCTCTAGTCTAGCTAGACCGAAAGAGTCTCCCATCCCAGAAAAGCTCCGACTTGATTGCGAATCCACGCCAGCCGGTCAGCATTAAGCCAATGATAGTCTTGGCTCATGTCGTCAGGCGTGCAGAATTTCAACATCACGTAAGCGCTTTCAATATTGCCAGCCACGACCAAGTCCACAAGATTCTGAGTGATCTCAACGCCAACAAGTTTGGAAAGGTAAAGTGGGGCGGGCAACATTGCAGCCTGCTCCGAAGTGAGTGTTATTGTAACCGCACGGAGACGATGGCTGGTCCACAAGGCTTGCGCCAAGTTTATCCCTTGTGACTTATTTCGCAGCTTGAACGAGGACATTAAATCCTTGGCAAATTCGCGCGCTACCTCGTCATCTGCTCTTTGCCCAACCTCTTGTGAAGTCATCTATTACCTCGCATTTGTACGCTCTTGCTCGTAATAGTACCAGTCCGCCGATTGATTCATCTGAGTTGTCCCAACTGACTTTTCCATCTTCCATCCGTAACCGAAAGCTTGTGCCAAGGTCCCGTTAGGAATGTTGGTTGTATTGGTCGCCACAAGAACGCCGTCAATATAAAACCCGACCGACGTACCCGCCTCGTTTATTTCAATCGTAAAAGCATGATACTGGTTATCCGCGAATACGCCAGAGTCAGTGGACGTTTGCACGGCGCCTGCTGAAGTCACACACTGCCAGCGTCCACCGTTAACGGCGTTGGTGTATCTAAAGTACGCGCCGTTGCTCATGTCGCCAGCGCCGCTATTGTCGATAAATCCAATGTACGAAGTGAAGGTCTGGGTTGGATTTGATAACTGCTCCAGCGCAAATCTAACACCAAAGCGCATCCGAAAACGGGTCGTGGTAAGCGCCGACAAATTGGATGAAAGGGTCCGTCGGCCAGTAGCCGTGGTCCCGGTATCCATTTGTGAAACGCCGCTTGCGTTTTTAGAATCGCCAACCCCATAAGTGCCTGCCTGCACAGACGCACCGGCTCCGGCGCCAGCGTCAATCAAGCGCCCGTTGCCGTCGATAATGAAATCGTCGGACTCATTGTACGCCCGGTTAATAAAGCTTCTGTTTTGTGTAATGAAATCTTTGAAGATAACGCTCTTGTGCGTTGTAGTAGATGAATCGTAAATCGCAATTAGATCCACGAAATCCAAACGGTCAGTTGGTAGCGTCAGGGACGGCAAATTTGTCCAGTCGATGTTGAGCGTGCGCGACGCTGCGATATTCCCGCCGCCACCCAAACCGCCATTCACAGCTCCAGTAATTGACACGCCAGTGTGAGCCACGTGCTGGTCAGCGACATAGTTCAATAGCGAGTTGTGGTCCACGCCGCCCGGAATTACGTTCCAGGTAAAGGAAGGCACTCCGTCATTGTAAACCGGCGTAATAGTGGCTGTGGCGAGAAGGGCCGAGCCGATTGCATCTTGGGCCAACTCATCGGTGTATTGAGTGATTGTGGAGGCAATGGTCGGATTTCCCGCAACACCATCACCATTGGTGATGTTAATCCCGGCTCCTGCCGTCAGAGTCCGGCCCGCAAATGTGTCGGGCGCCGTCTGAACCAAAATCCCATCTGTATTGTAAGAGGCCAAGGCTGTGAGTGTGCCGTCGGCAGGCTGCGCGCTAATATCTGCCGGTGTTAAGGGGGCGCCGGTCGCCGCCGCAGTCAGTCTTCCTTTTGCGTCCACAGTAAATGACGCAAGGGATATAGACCCACCGTAGGAGCCCGGGGCAACGGTTGTGTCGATTAAATCAATAACGGGGCTTGCAGCTATGCCGTCACCATCGGCTACGGAAATGTTGCCAGCAGTTCCAAGAATCGTGCGACCGGCAAATGTGTCCGGTGCAGTCTGTACTAAAAATCCATTCGTGTTGTATGCGGATAGGGCCGTGAGCGTACCGTCCAAATCTTGTTTTAAAGCAAGAGCATCAAACACAGCGTTTTGGCTGGGTGCGCGGTCAGTGACACCGTCTACAATGGTGTCATCGACAATGGAGCCGGTCAGAAGCTTGGCTTCTACTCCGGCATCGTCAATATCGTACCAGCCATCCACCTTGGCGAAGATTCCACGAAAACCCGACGCAGGAGTGGGCGGTGTTGTGCCGTATTCAATTTCAAAAATTCCGCTAATCATTCCCCACTCCTCAAGTAATTCTTAAAGTAGCGCCGGACTCAATGCTTGTCGAGCCGTCACTTTTTACGATCACAGCATTTTCGATGATCGTCACAAATCCCCTATCAGTTGAAACAATTCGGGCGCTGCGTCCATTCTCAGTCTTGTAAGAGCCCTCGGCCAATACGCGGAGCGTATCTAGGTAGGTCTGGACATTGGTCTGCCTTGCGGCCTCTTCGATTGCGTCCTGGACATTGGTGGCTTCAAAGCTATTGTCCGAATTATCGAACGGCGTTTGCTCGGCAGTTTGTGTGCGGCCAAACAAAACTATATCGTCGCTCATACGTTCACCGTCAGTTCATAATCAACGGTCGCACCATTGCCCTTAAGCAGAATTTGAGACTGGGAGCCACGCAGCGACCATCCGATAAATTCACCGGGAGCGAGAGAATGGAAGACCGAGCCGCCATTGAGCGAGTAAAGCAGGCGCCGGGCGTTGTTTTGATTGGGGCAGCGGATAAGAACTGTACGGATTACGCCAACAGATGGGTCCGGGAAAGGTGCTTCCGTGAGCCCAACGGAACCGGCAAATTGCTGCGTCACTCCAGCAAGCGAATCGTCTTCCGCCTGGGGGGCCCAGCCCTTTATGATGTCAATCGCATTGGACAAGTTGGTGATGAAATTCCCACCATCGTTTAAAATCAACGACTCATCGGATAGCGCGCGAATAACATCCGAGCTTGCGGCAAAAGCTAAATAATCCTGGGGTGGAATGGTGTATTGAGAGTCAGCCGCGACCGTTACGCCGACATCCGCAAGGACAACCGCATTAAGAAGATCTGGATTGCGTAAGATCTTACTCAAATTGAATCTCCATTAATGATCAAGGATACCTTCAAGTTAATAGTAGTACCTAATTCAATGCGCGTGGCAACTTGTACGTTAGGCGAGGAATACGTGATGGGGAAGCTCATAACAAAGCGCTTCGGCCCCCCATTGGTCACAGCGAAAGTGCCAAGCAATTGAAGGTTAACGCCGTTTCCCTCATGTTGATAAATGCCAATCGTGTAGTCGGCCTCAACCTCGGTCCCAACCGCTGCCTGGATAATGGACGCGTTGCCGAATAAAACCGGGATGCCGACGATGTTGGACGGTATCCCCTCTGAGGTCAGCCAAAAGCCCGCTGTTTTTGAATTTACAGCGCCGTAAACAAATCCTGGACCCCCGGGAACAACTCCACCGGGAGGAACAAACGGGGGCGGGGTTTGATTGTCAGAGAAGCGATTTTTTATTTTCTCTTTGAGCTTACCGGCCAAGAACCTAATCCGCATCGGGCCACCGGCAAAAAGGTACATATTATCCCGGTCGAAATCGTTGTACCGGAAATAGAAATTATAGTTACCCTCAATTGCCAAAGGGATAATGTCCACCGGGATAAAATTTAAGCCGTGCCGTATTTTGAAATTGTCGGATGCAGCAGGAATGGTGATGTCGTAGAGCTGAAAATCGCCGTCAAAAAAAACTTGGTCATTTAAAAAGCGAGCGATTCGGAAAAAGTTTTCCCGAATATGTTGGTCGTCAATATCCTTTAGGATAAGATCCAGCACTCGCGCCTCTCAAAAGACCGGGGCCGTGAGGCCCCAACCTTATTCGGAAACGATGTATTCAACTTGTACGTTGAATTTTCCAGCCGTAAGAGCCGCCACAGCGATACTCGCCGTCACCGTCTTCTCAGACGCAAGCTTAATCGCGGTGCCCACAGAGTTAGCAGGTATCCCCTGCACAATCCCCGTGACCGAACCGATAGCCGTAGCTGCCAGTAAGTCGCCAGCCGAAACTGCCGATACTGCGATTGTCGCCGAGCCACCGGAAGTAGGCGCCGTCAAAACGTCGATGATGACATTGGTGATGATTGCGTTTGCGGGAAGTTTTAAGTCCTTACCGTCCGCGTCTTTCAAATTCACCGTGCCAACAGCGCCACCTTGAACAGCAAAGCTGTACTGACCTTGGGCAACGCCCTTTTGCTCTTTCAAAACCAGACCAAGACGCGCTTGTGAAGCGACGCCGGGGTTAGCACTTTGGTTGAGCAAGAACTGAGCGTCCGCGTGCTTCAGCCCACCTTGATTGCGCAAAGCAGCCATTGCAACAGCCGGAACCAAAAGAAAGGCGATAAAAATCAATGTCGTTTTCATGGAAAAATCCTCCTAAAAAGAAGGCCCCCACCACAATGATGAGGGCCTATTTTGGCAAGGCCCAGGATTAGTAATTAGGGATGCTGTGCATGACAGCATTTTTCCACGGAGCCGTCACAACCAAGTCACCGAACAACGAGTGGTCGAGGACATAGCTGTATCCGGTCGTAGCCCGAATTTCGAAATACTCTTTGCCGTCCGGCGCCTTACGACGCTTGAACATACCGTTCGAGTAGAACTTGATCGACTTCCAGTCGAGGTAATAGATCAAGGAATCGGTCATCTCTTGGATGGCCGTGATCTTCAAAACCTGACCAGTAACCGAGCCGACTTCTACGGTATCCCAACCGAACTCGCTCACTTTGCGAGAACCGGCGACGACATTGTACGGACCCTTCTGAATTTCAAGCAGCTTCAGGATGGACCCGAAGTGTTTGAAGCTCACCAAGACTTCCGGGGCAGAGCCGCCTTTGGCAAGTTGTTGGCGACGAGTGTAGCCGTCGAAGATCTTTTGCAAGATATTCGTGGCCGACACAGCGGAACCATCAATTTGCACGGCTTGGAGGTAGTCCCAATCAGTCTTAGTTTGACCGAAGAGGGCCGACGTTCCGCCGTTTGCCAAGGACAACAACTGACCCGAAAGAGGGGTCATGCCAGCCGTTGCAGCACCCGGGTGATACACTTTGGCCGCTTGGCCGGTAGTGTAAGCCGAGACATCCGCAGCAGCGCCACCGCGAGTCGCCGACAGAGTGACGGAGCCCTCTTTCAAGGTGCCGCCGTTCACATCAATGGCGATAACGTAGTAGCTGGCAGCAGCCGTATTACCGTCGATCAAAACAACTTTTTGATCTTTGGTAAAACGATCCACTTTGTCCACTTCGATCACGCCGCCAACGGTACCGCTAACGGTAAGGGTGGCGAAGTGAGGACCGCCGAGCAAATGAACCGAAACCGCCATTTTGAAATACATCATCATGGATTCGATTTGGTCCGGAAGGATTTTCAAGAACGTAGACTCCGGAATACGGCCATCATGTTCCATCAAATCGCGATGGTTGAACAAAAGCGTTGCCCAAACTTCAGGCTGAGACGAGATAGAGCCACGGACGTATTTGTATTTCGATACGTCGGCTTGATCTGTCAAAGCACCAAATTCGATGCTGGACGCAAATTGCCCTTGGAACGGGACGATCAGATCGCCACCTTTCCAGCTTTCATCCATGTCCACTTTCTGCATCAAATAATCGCGCTTCATGTACTCTTGTTTCAAGAGTTCTAAAGGCAAGTATTGATTCAGCATGGACTGGAAATCTCTATTAGTAGACATTTTCAGTTCCCCCCATGTGTTGAACTATTACGTTTGCAGCTCTTTGGCCATCTGACGTAAATCATCCAACGATTTTGGCGACTTCTTAATGGGCGAAGTGCCTCTGCCCTGTACGGCGGGGATCACAGGTTTAGCAGCTACTTGCGGTGCTGCCGTTCCAGGGGCCGGTGCTTGCGGCGTCACAACTTGCGGTTGTGTTCCGTCCCCCAAAAACTTCCCGTACTTCTGCATGACCATCGACACCGCCTGTTCAGCCGATAGGTCCTGATTCTGAGTGAAATAGGCATTTTGTGCCTCCGAGATAATTAAATCCCGGAACGCCCCTACCTGTCCGGCTCTGCTATCCCACGCGCTTGCGGCAGCGGAGATGTCAGGGCGGCTCAGCATAAGATCAAGTTGGGTGGCCCGGGCTTGGACCGCTTGTTCTTGATACCTATGTTCGAGGGACGATCTTTCTTGCTCCAAATCAAAAGCCCGGGCGCGCTCTTGAGCTTGCGACTCTAAGGAACGCAAAGCCTCCGGGTTTTGTGCAGCTTCTAATCGTTTCGCAACCCAATCATATACTTTATTTTCCGGAATCTTCAAGGACCCGAAAAAGTTGTCCAGATCGCCAGCGTTGAGAAAACTCATAACTCGCCGAACGTCCCGGTCAAGCGCATCAAATTCTCCACGCACCGATTGGTACTCGGTCTGAAGTGATTCGCGAGAAGCTTTGACCTCGTCGAAAGCCTGAGTCTTGGTGAAAAGATCTTTCACTTTTTTCTCAGAATCGGCGTCTTTGATCAGTCCGCGCCAAAATTCATCAACCTCATGTTCTTTTCCCATGATGTTGTATTTGTAATTAGGCGTGTACGCCGGAGGCGTAACTGCTGCACCTTCCGCGCCGGGTGGCGTGAATGTTCCAGGCGCCGCTGCGTCAGGTGTAGCGGCTGGAGCCGCAGCACTAGCTGCCGGTGTAGTCGTTGTTGTGTCTGTGCTTTGAGCTGCGCTTGCGGCGCTTGCTCCCGCTGCACTTGCGGGATCTGACGAATTGCCTGTCGTCATGGCATACCTCCCGTTTGTTGCCCTGGTACTATCTGCATCGGCGGTTGGGCAGTTGTCCTCCGAGCAATCTCAGCCTGTACTTGACTTGTTTGCATAGCAAGTTGTTCTTGCGTGCTGCCCTGCTCCGCTAGTCGCTTCACAAGCCAATCAAGTGCTTCGGCTGGTACCGTTGCTCGAATGGATCGGGTAGGTTGACTCGGGTCGGGAATATAATAGTCACATTTAATAGCCGCGCCGCTTGCCGGAATAAATTCATTCTCAGCAGCTTTAATCGCAGCGGCCTTTTCAGCTTCCATATTTTCGTAAAGTGAAATCACATCGTCATACGCTTGCTGAATCTCAGGAGCTAGAAGTCGATAATCCGCCTGCTTTTGACGGGCCGCCAATCTCTTAAGAATATAGGCTCCGTCATCATTCTTAGAAACGGGTGGGGCCTGACCACGATCAAGCGCCAATATAATATTGGTCGCAGAATCGTAGTTAAGAGTGAAGTCGGAGTAAATTTCCTCAGAATTAGCAAACGGCATATTACGAATGATTTTACCAATGTCGTCTTTTTCTAGATTCTGACCGACATACTGCAAAATGTGATTGAGCACCAAATGCTTACCCATCATTGTAGTGGGGTCCTCAGATTGGGGCTCCACTCTAATTTGGTAGCAAAGAGGCTCTTGGTTTTTGAACTCCGGAATGTTGATGTACTCTGAACGACCAATTGCCGGGATCAGCATATTTTCATCAAAGTATTGTTTGGCGAGTTCCAGATATGTCTTTGCCACGTCAACCAAAAAATCCTCAAACTTCTCGGCATAGATTGAGAATTTCTTTTTCTCTCTGATAGAGCGATAAAGATTTGCAAAGGCGTCGCCGCCCTCGGCTTTTTCCTCAGAATCGTATTGAAGATTTACGACTTGGTACATTTCGTTGATTGTGGCAACGATGTAGTCGGTAAATTGAGCGCCGCTACGACCTTCTAAAATCGTAGGGGCTTGGCCGGTTACAAACATTGTACGAACGCCCGGAAGTTGGGGGCCCGACGTAACCTTCGCGCCATTTTGCAAAATGACTTTGTCATCGCCAAGAGTGACTTGGTGCTCGGCCTGTTTAGAACCAGCGCGGTTTAATTCATACTGATAGGGTCTGACCTGTTTAATAATCGAACGGTGGCGCGGCGTGGTCTGGATCTCGTCGCACCCTTTGTAACGAATGGGGAAAATTCCATAGGGAAGTTCGCCTTCCGACAAAATAATGTTGCCGGTCGTAATCGCAAACCAACCTTGCGGGTATTCGTGACAGGGGCGGAAATAAAATTCCTTAACCAACGCTTGATTCTCTGATTTTGTGTAATTGCTCTTGGCTCCATCAAACACGAAAAAAGTTTCGTCTTGGGTCGCCTGGATCTTGGCCATCTTTTCTTCGTCATTTGCGACAAGTGCCTTGAGAGTCTTTACTTCCACCATTTTCTGGATGGCGAGAAACCGCGAGCTATCCATAGTTTTAGCTTCGGCGGCGCGGATCATATTGAAACCTAAGATGCGCTCAAAAACCAAATCACCGCTGAATACAGCCTTGCCATTGGACTTAGGCTTCCCCTGCTCATCCAGTACTCCAGTACCCTCGGCGTCCACTTCCTGCTCATATCCAATAAACCTACCGGCCATTGGGTCCCAGAAAATTTTAACGGCGCACTCACCAATGTCGATAAAGTCTTTGCACCACGAATGAATCTGCATTTTCAGCTTTTGCTCGGACTTAGCATATTCCCAAACTGATTTATTTAGCTCAGCGGCTTTTTGGTCTTGCAGCTCTTTTGGGTTATTTGGAACAGGAATGACTCCTGGGGCTTGAGCAAGAATGTTGTTTTGATAAATGCGGGAAATACGGTGGATATGGTTTTTCGTAAGGCGCAGCTTTTGCTCTTGGGTAAGCTCGCGAGAGTCCCGGATGCGGTTCCACCATTTGGAGTGCTTGCGCGCATAATGATCCCCGCTTGCCAGTAAAATATTACTACGCTGTTCAGCGAACAGCTCATCATCACAGGTTTTGCCGTCAGTAAACAGCCCATTAAGGACGTCAATGGTCAGCTTGTTTTCTTCCATTGTCCTGTAATTCCCCCTCGATCACTAACTGTTCATATCGGGCCGGATCGGTAATCGCCATTTGAGCGAGTTCCGTTTCCGCATCCTCGACATTTTCCCTGAGATTCCCCACCTTGATCGCTTCGGTCATTTCCGCATCGGACAATTTAGCCTGTGGACCCGAGTGCGTGATCTCCGAAGGTCCAAATTTTACTTTGACTCCCTCGACTTCAATTTCCGAAACTCCTGCTTTTTTACAGGCCTTTAGGATCTGCACCAAATCCGCTGCGTTGTACTTGTCACTCACCTTCTGATACTCCGCTTAGATGGTTCCAAAAGTCAAATTCATCGGCGATGTCGTCCGATGGAGCCGGACCCGACATATACCATTGCCGCCGTTCTTGGGCGGGTGTCAACTCTACTTTAGGCTTGCGCTCTTCCGCGACTTCGTCTTCAATTCGCAAGCTATCTTCCACATCCGAAAAATCCCAAGGTACAGCCATCGCTGCATACCTCATCGCGTCAATCAAATCGTCGGATGCTTTTTTCTTGTCGATCTCCACCGGCAACGTACAGATTTCGTGAACCAATTTGTCGATTTCAGGATCGCCGCGCTGAAGTTTGAGCATTGAGTTTTTGAAAAGAGTATTGAGCAGGCCAAACCCATCGTCCCGGCCTTTTTGCGCCGGAATGAAACTCTCACCCACCCGGCTCGCCACCGTAAAGAAATCCTTCGCCGCCCAATCGTAAACTTGCGCGGCCATCGGGAGCCGTCCTTTAAGCTTCCGGTACTCCTCCAAAATATCACTTGCAGCCGTCGGGATGCCATCGCCGCGCCACGCTTTATAGATGCGGCCCTGTTTATAATCCGGACTCACCGCGATAATCACCAATGCAGCCGGGTGGCCGGATTGCCCACCCGAGCCGGGATCAACGCCGCCGTAATAAATCCACGACGACGGCAGCGGGTGTGGGTCAGACATATTTCTCTCTAAACTGAACGATTCCAGCCGGAGGCCGTGCGAGCGAACGAACCGGCCCATCACCCGGCGCTGGATCTCAGCTTCAGTAGGACAGTTTTGTTTGGCCGCTTCAATTTTCTTATCCGTCCACGGAGACGGTGTGCCGTCTTCGTAATATTGAGAATCATAAAGGCTTGCTTGGATCTTCAGTGCGTCCGGATGCTTTTCGTCCTGCTTGGTCGGGGGCTCCATCGTCATCAACCAATGAAGTTGGCCAAGCGTGGCTGTGAACACCATCAAGAACAGGCCTTCACTTGAATTTAGCCGGGCCTTGACCTCGGGCAAATATTCAACCGGCATCTCCTCATCGGCGGTCACGTGGTAAACCGTAGCCGTCTGAAGATCTTTAACTTTCATCGAATATGACTTGAATTGGATCTGTACTCCGGTATTGAACCGAATCTTCTGAATGAATCCCTTGTCGTACTCGGGCTCCCACCCAAATTGCGGATGGTTTTTAAATTCGCGTTGTGGGAGAAGCAGCGGCTCCCACTTCGTTTCGAACTCAATCTGAGCAACGGGCATAGTAGGATAAAAATACCAAAAGAGGTTGGGCGCTCGGCCAGCCGGTAAATTTGGCCAGAATCTAGGCCAAAGTGACGGATCTGTTGCGAGTCGGATGTTTTTCCGAATTGCGATTGTGGACTTTCCCACTTGGTTCGCGGAACAGACGAAAATTTCCTTATTGTCCGACTCCCACACGCGGCCTTGCCACGGATAAGCCTTGAACCCAAAAAGATGTGGGAGTCCAAACTGCAAGCGTTGCAGTTCCTCCAGCTCACGCAGCTCTTTTAGCTTTTTTTCATATTCAGTTTTGCTCATTCAGGTGTCACATCTTTGGCGCTGCCAATGATTTTTGCGCGAACTTCCGTCAACTTCTCTTCCAATTGTTTGAGGTCCATAGGCGCGCCGTCCGTTCCCGGCATCTGCCCTGTGACGTCCACATTTAAATTTTTGGATTCAATTCTTTGAGCGACGGGGCCTAGGTGCCGGTCAGCAATCATTTGCCAAGTCTTAAGAATTACGCCTGCCGTTTTCTCAGTGACCGGCAATTCTAAAATTCCATGCCGTATTTTCTTGAACCCGTGATGAAAGGCCTCCTCGATCAAAGCCGAGGTATTGATGACCGGAGTCACAAGCCAAGCAATCCTCACGGGATGATTGATCAACTCCTCATAAAAATAGCCGTTGGTGCAGACATCCTTATATATGTCCGTTGCCATAAGCTTCATTGACCCATCGCGTTCTACTTCATAAAAGCGAGTCCATAATTTCTTTTTGAGGGCGTAGTCTAAGGGTGTTGGTTTGAACAGTTTCTCAAGTTCCAATTCGTCTTTTAAGGCCAAATCTCCTGAGAGGGCAGCTACGGCTTTAACGAAGCGACTATCGGGCTTAAAGCACGACAAAAGCTGATCTCGACGCCCTGGTTCATCAACCGATTCAATGACTTCTGACATCTATGTATAACCCCCATACAACTATGTACTCTTTACCAGGCATATTGCAAGAGGTCAAAGGTTGAGGCATACAGGTCTGGTTCAAAACACCCAAATACGAGGAGTGCGTATGGATAAAAAAGCATCGGCTCGGCTAGTTCTAGCTGAGTCGAAAAAAAGTGATCTCACGATGCCCGAGCTTTGTAAAAATCACGGCATCACAGTTCCGGAATATTACTATTATCGTAAACAATTCCTTCCAAAGTCTAAGAAGGTGGAGACGATAATTGAGCAGGCCCCGGTAAAGAAAAAATACAAATACAAGAAATCGCCGAAGGTCGTAGACATCCCGCTGGCGGCAGCGTCCGGCCCGACCAAGATCTATGTGATCGTGTGCGATGAAACCAGCCTCAAAAACGTCGTTGGTGCCCTATGAGAATCGCAAGAATTTTTCTCGACACTTCGATGAATCAGGGATTCCAAGGCCTACATCGCGTGTTGCTCAAAGCGAAAATCAATCCGGAAAACTTGGACCCGGAAGCTTACTACGTTTTTATGAACTCAAAGCGCACCAAGTTTAAAGTCATCACCGGCAAATACTTGGTCTACTTCAATAACGGCGAGAAACAAATTCCCCTTGAAGCCTTGCAGTACCTCCCGCGTAATTTCGGCGGCTCACAGCTCGAAATGACGGACATGGTTCGCAAAGTTGTATTGAAGCAGCTTTCCTCGTCGCAAGCGGCGTAATTGCCGCCCCTACCAACATGGCCCTGAAATTTTTCAGGGCCTTTTCTTTTCTGGAGAACGCAATGGACGAAAAATCACTATGGGAACAGATACAGATCGTTGATGCCAACATCAGCAGCCACAATCGTGAAGTGCGTTTGCTAGAGCGCCAACGTAAAAAATTGGTGCGACAGTATCGCAAACGGATCGGTGCGAGAAAAACACCGTCTGTGCAAATTTTCGACATCCAATGAACTTTTGCACGGTGATCTTTTTATTTTGCAAATTTGTTTAGTCGCTTCTACAACCCATTCACACACATTAACAAAAGACTTCGGATTAACCGGGGTCTTAAACCAGGAGTACCAGAATGAAAGAAACAAGCGGCGTCTTTGATATGAAGTTGGCAACAGGACGTTACCCGAACGTACTTAATGCCTGCCAAGCTCTTAATGACTTTGTCGCCAAAGGCGGAAGTGTTGACGACGAAAATGAACCGCACTGGCGTACAATTTTCGCAGCCGCGCAAAAAGACGGCGTGATCCCGAAAACTGCTAAATATGAAGATTTCAATGTCCACGCAAAAAAAGATTTATCCGAGTGCCTGATCGACAGTAAAACTGCTGATCCCTTCCAAGTGATGGCCATCATGCTTGGACTCGGCACCGAGAGTGATGTTGACGCTGAAGAGAATCCCGACGACCTCAACTAGATCCCCCTCTAGTAGATTCGGAAGTTCCCCCAAAAAGACAACCCCTTCCGTGGTCGCGGAAGGGGAATGTCACACATTAACTTTTACCTGGAGTGAGTAACCGATGGGCACCTTATCTGGAATCAATACGGATCTCAACAAGAAATTTGTTGCCAGAATCCGGGCTAACGACAATCCCAAAGTAAAAAATGCATACGAAAATCTGCGGGCCGTAATCGAACATACAAACGATGAAATAAAAAACATCAAGCACCAAGTCGATGCGCTCATGGACGACCGGGCAATTCATTGGAAGGCCCTGTGGGCTGAACTGCAAGAGGCCGGAGCCGTCCCGAAAGAACTTACGTATAACGATCACTTGATGCAATTGGAAGGCGATAAAAAAGACGCCACCATTTTAATTACGCGCAAAGACTCGGACGACTTGCCGGATTTCATCAAAGCGATGTTGACGCAAGCCTTCTCGGCCAAAGAACACGACCCCGATTGCCCGATTGGACAACTTCTCCAAGGCGACAAACCGGGACCGGATGAAACCGTTCACTAGGAGGCGACAATGTTGGAAGAAATTCGCGACTTCGTAATGTTAGGGGCCAACGTGTCAATTGTCGGACTGCATAGCTTTGAATTGCTGCACGCAAAAGAACTGATCGGCATAGCCGCATTAATCTCAATTGCGTACTCGGTTGTAGCTTTCTTTGAGGCAATAAAACTGCGCAAGGAAATAGTGCGTCACCACAGAGGCCAGCAATGACTATAACGGAAAAACTGATTTACAAAAAGGCCGTCATGGACTTTTTCAAGACGGTAAAATATAAGCCGGGAACTTACTTCGCGGTCAATATCGTCATCCCCTCTGGCCTTGTCATTGACATGGTCACGTATGGCGTACCTGACTCCGATGTGCCGGACAAAAAAACCGATGGCAAGTTAACCGGGCTTTGCACCCTGCCGTGGGCGCTTCTGCCTGAGCTAAACTCGCCTGATTTTATCAAATTCTGGACGCGACAAGCAAAACGCATTGTCATGCGAAAGGAATTTCACGAAGTCCAAGAATGGCTGCGTGTTGACGGTAAAAGGATTTTGGAGCCTTCCAATCACCCGGAGGCCGGATGAGAATCCCCAAAGTTGGGGAACGGGTGGAATTTGTTTTCGCGGGCAATCTTTTGGCTCAGGGAATCTGCCGCGATGTTGGCCCTGATTTTATCAAAGTGTGCGAGTTCAAGGTTCTACATAAGGATTTGCGGAACCTTGAAGATTTGGACGCTGTACCAGATCCAGAATTTGAGCTGGATCACTCGGAGGTTTTGTGAACTTGGATATTTGGTCACTGCTCATAGGATTTCAGCTCGGCGCTGGCGTTGTCACATTCGCAAAAGTGTGGATGTCGAGGCGCGAACTAAAAAGGCTTCGGCGAACGGGGCGAGGGCCCCTCTTATCCAGAGCAGAGCTGCGAGAACTTCACATTGTGGCTTACGACGCAACAAGGAACGGCTAATGAACTGGCGGATCTTAAAAGCAGTTTTGATTCTATCAATGTTCACCATCGTGTGCGGATCTTGCGTCCGTGATCCCGTGGGGCCGACGCAAGAGGCGTGCATTAATGGGACCTCGTATTTGATTTTGTGGGCGAACTCGGTGTCGAGGACGATAATTCCAAAGCAGGTTAATGGAACGGTCCAAACTTGTAAGAATCCGTGAAGCCAAATGGAAAACGTCATCGTCGGAGTGTTTTACATCATGGTCTGGATCGTTTTTGTCGATTGGATCGTGGGATAGGGAGGGTACATGAATTGGCCGGAAGCATTTGTAATATCAATTGGAATAGTCGCTTGGTGTTGGTTTATGACGAGGTTTTTCAGATGAGCTGCTTAAAGACCCAGATCAAGCAGTTTAAAAAACTTCGCGATGATGTCCTCGCCGCTGAAGACGCACTTCGAGAATTTATCGCTGAGATTATCTCAACTCCTAAAATGAAAATATCCAAAGTCGATATGGCTGTATGCAAGGACAGTGATTCTCTTATCCGGCTAGGGGAAGACACCCTCAAGGAAAAACTTTTCCGAGAGGCTGAGTTATGAAAGAGCCATCGTACATCCACCCATTTAATGGGACGTTCGAGTTCACCAACCTCGGACGACAAAAGGCGTGCTTCACTAAAAAGCTCCACGACGAAAAAGATTTTTGGCGGGCTGTTGTCCCGCATTACGCTAGTCGTGACCTGGAGTACGACTACGATGCTGAAAAAATGCGCGGCGTGATCTTCGCCGGATTCCACATGGTCGGATTTTTCAAGAGGGTAGGCCCATAATGGATTTCCTAGCAGGACTCGGGGCTTTAACCCTCGTCATGTTCGCAGCTCTTGGTTTTCACAAATGCGACGGATATTTTGAAAAGAGACGGCTGGCAGTCGAGGCCGTCTTGTCCGCCTGTGAGCCGATATGCGAACCGTTTTTTGTACGCAGTTATAAAAACAATACTTGTATCTGTGACCGCACCCGCGAGAAGAGAAAAATAAAATGAACAAAACCAAAACCTGGATTTGGGCTGATGTGCTTACCAAATGTCCAAATTGCCGAGAAGAAATCCAGTTTAGAGTGAGAGGCGAGGGCAATTACTCCACTTGCTGCGAAGGGTGTGGACGCGATGTACAAGCCCACATAAACATAGAAATCGACGACCTTAGCTCGATAGAATCGGATGACGAATGAAAATCTGGTACGTGGCGGTAGCGCACAATTCGCTGCCCGCAACAAATGCAAATGAAGTGCAATTCGGCGGTCTTCCAGAAATGGTTGAGCTGCACGATTACTTGGAGCTGCGGGCCAAATATGAAGAGCGTGGGGCCGCGATGCGCGAAACTGGCGACATGGTCCGGTCACTTTATGAACCTAAGCTAAAAAAGCTAGAAGTAGAGCTGAAGGGCGAAGTCAGCCTTCGTCAGCACATCGAAGGAAACTTAAACCTTTGCCGTCACGAAAGAAATCTTGCAGATGAATTACTGGTCAAAGCTGGACGGGAAGTAGAGCGCTTACAAATTGCCCTCAAACAATCCGAGCAGATGCGAATCACGTTGAAAGACGATTTGCTTGTGGAGCGCAGCATCGTGCGCGAAAAAGAGAAGGAATTGGCAGATCTCCGTGGTACGCCTGAACCAACGTACGACATAATGCCTGACCAAAAAGGGGAGAAAATATGAAGTATTTAGTTTTACTGCTTGCTCTGACGCTATCGCTTCCAGCTTGCGCTCAAGAAACGCTGAAGTGCTCAAGCGGGGCTATTCTAACCTGTCCAGCACCGGAGCCGGGACCCGGGACAACTTCTCCGACCCAGCCACCGTCAACTGTTCAGCCCATCACCAACGGTGTCACCGTTGATGCTCCGTGGGGTACAAGCCAGATAAACAATATCGTCGCATCCTTGGTGGCCTTTGGTCGCCCGATGACGACTCGGATTGTTTACGACGAATTTGTAGCGGCCACCGAGTACACCGCCTCCACCAAAAAGATTCACGGTGTGTCTTTTGTTGTCGGTGAAATTCTGGATTCTTTTTATATGGGCAAGTACAGCGTCGCGACGCTTAACGCTCGGACGACCGAGTACATCAATGCATTGAAGAGTGACGTTGACGTTTGGGAGTTTGGAAACGAATCGAATGGTGAATGGACCGGCACGATTGCAAACGTGGTCGCCAAAATTAACGGATCTTACGGAATCTTAAAAGCTGCCGGTAAAAAGACGATGCTCACACTTACGCTTTGCACCGAGAAGGCCGCAAACAAATGGGACGCGTGGTCCGCTAATCTGACTCCGGAAATGCGGGCAGGGATCGACTACGTGACGATCAGCTACTATGAGCAGGATTGCTCTTCCGTTAAGCCCAACTTCCAGCAAATCTTCGACAAGCTTGGAACGCTCTATCCGAACGCATGGCTCGCAATGGGCGAGGTTGGTTTGGAGAATGGGACCGTCGCGCAAAAAACCGCGCTCATAAATAAATATTACCGCGATATGAAAATCACGCACCCGCACTACATTCCGTTTTATGCGTGGTGGTATTTCCAAAGTGACATGGTCCCGAGCAGCAAGTCGCTGCACGGTGTGCTGAAGGCTGCGATGCACTAATGGCGAAACGAATCACTGAGCGCGAGCGTTTAAGAAGAAAAGTTATCCGCTATCGAAAATGGTTCCGCGACGCTCAGGCCGAGTACACAACACTTGACGACGGGGAATGGTTTTTCCTACTCCCCCTTGGTAGCAGAAGCCCACGACTTGCGGAGCTTAGGAATGACTTCCTTGTGGATCTTCTAAATTGGGCAGAAGGGCAGCTTTTAAAATGAAACTAGAGCTTGGTTACGAAGAAATGCTGAAGATGGTCGGCGAGATGAAATGCACAAATTACTTACTGTCAAAGCGCATTGAGGCGCTGGAAGAATTGACCAAAGCCCAACACGCACGGCTGGCCGAGGCCTCCCAAGAGCTGCAAGAGCTTGAGAGGCTGAAGGCCAAACTTAAAAAATCCAGACCAAGGGCCGATTGAACCAAGGTAGCAATTGCACGCACACTGCGTGTAATGGAATTGTGTTTTGAGTGCGGATCACCTGCTGAACACGATCACCACGTAGTGCCCCAATCTCTCGGCGGCACGCGAACCATTCCCCTATGCGCCATCTGTCACGATCACATCCACGATCACGGAATCACAACTTCAGAGCTAGTCAAAGCCGGGCAGGCGAGAGCCCGCGCAATGGGCGTTCACATTGGTCGCCCTCGGGCGAAGGCCGATGAGTTAATTTTCGAAAATTACATGGCCGCAAGATTGTCTTACCGAAAAATTGCGAAGAGGCTTGGTCTTGCGAACTCAACCGCGCAAGTTTTGATTGAACGCTGGCGCGAATCATTTCCCAAGGTGCTTGCGTAACTCATCAATCGAATATTGGAAGTCCACATACACCATCGTGTTGCGCAAATCCTTGTGCCCTAGCGCCAACTGCACCAATCGAACATCTTTCGTCCGGCGATAAAGGTTTATCGCAAAAGTATGGCGCAAAGCGTGGAACTTTTTGCCGTTTGGGCGGTAATTCTGCCAGATTTGGTGCAGGCGTTGATATGAAATGGGGAACAACCGGCCCTCTGATTCTAGGCTCTTTAAGGCGATAAAAAGGGCCTTTGGCAGCGGTATTTCACGGTCCCTTGAGCCTTTTAGGCCCCTAATGTAGACGGAAGTATCCGATTCAGCCAAATCTTTGATGTTTACGTTCAAGATCTCTTGCGCCCGGGCTCCGGTGGCCATTGCAAGCTGAATTAGTAGTTGATCGCGGTCTGGGTTGGCAGATGCCACGTTCTTCTCAAGGTGCTCTTGCTCCTCCGGCGATAAAAATTTGTCCCGGGTGAGGGGATTCACTAACCATCCTCCCCATCATTGGTATCTGGCGGTCCCACAGTTATTGAAATGTCCCAACCCTTCTGAGCAAACCGCAAAAGAGAAGAGAAAGTTGTACCCTCCAGCACGATTCGGTTTGTCTCGCCCCTCCCATTGTCAGTTGTGAGCGTTATTCTTTGCGGATCTATCTCCGCGTACACTGAATCACCAATGTAAGTCTTTTTAGATGGCATTACTTGATCTTCCTTTCCGCTTTCGCGATTGCGGCCTTCTGTCGTTGAAAAATAATCGCTAATCCCTGATAAACGTCACCCAGCACAGCAAGCGGTTCCACTCTGGCGAACTGATCTTGCGTTTTACCGGAAGCAAACGCATTGAGAAGCTGCCAGATATGCGTCCACTCCTGCTCGGATTTACACGCCTCATATAAATCGGGTGCCGCCGCAAGCAATGCGCAGTTAGCTTTGGCTTCCTTCTTTGTTGGACCGCCTACTTGGTTTACAATCCACCATTGCCGATTACCATCAATCGTTATGGCTGGCTGCTCGCCGCTTGGATTGGCCACCCAATCACCTTTTGTGTAATTCATCTTTCCTCCTAAAATGACGGGTCCCAATGGTGATTCCTCTCGCCGAGAGTCACCACGCGACCATGTTTTGCTTTTCCGCCTGCCGTTCGCCACACTCCATCCGCCCCAAGGCGAACGTCTATGTCCTCGCCCCGGCCAATTTCAAATTTATAAGACTGTGACTCCGACATTCCATTTTTATCAGTCCGTATCGCCTCGTCATGCCGGATTCGGATATGCTTGGCCGACATCACAGCCACAATTGTCGCGGCTTTACGATCAGTGTAGTAATGATCTGTACAGCCCGTCCCTAGGACTGGCGGTGTAGGTTTGGTTTTATTCACATTTTCTCCAATCTTCAGGGACCGGGTTAAACATAGTGCCGCAATGCGCAGCCTGAACCAGCCTTTGGGATACCTTCACTACAACTTCCCCAAACGCCAACGGATTCTGGCCCACCCAAACGCACAAATACAACAGGACTAGGGCTTTACAGATCTGGCGGAAGGTTCTAAGATTCTCCCATGCCGTCAAAGAAACAAACCCCTGTTGGCTTCTCCCCTTGGCAACAAATAAAGCGTGCGGTTCAGACTTATCTGGAAGCGTCTCCGGCGCCGGGTTCGAATTACTTGCCGCCCGGACCCGCGTGGCAGGGAGTGAACCCAACTCTGGCGGGACCCCTTGCACGCTCGATGCGCGGGGAAGTGGAGCCGGTCGCAGCTCCGAGGTCAACGGGTGTGGTGTATCAGCAAGATGCAATGCCGACTCCCGAGCAGAGACTTGCGATGCAAGCCCGAATAAACGCCGAGCTACAAGCGCGGGATCAACGGAACCGGCTTCTGGACGAACAGCAGCGTTTAGGTCACGGCGACTAATTCCAATCTTTACTTTTTTCATTTAGAACCCCCACCGTCTGCAATTGGCTTTGTCGTAATTACGGATCTCTTCTCCGCACTCGGCGCGCGGGGTCTTGTTGCAATCGGGAATGACAACCTGCTGAACAAAGCTCGCGTTCTCCCGGCACCAAGCAAAGGATGCTTCTAAATCGTCACTATCGGGCCTCGGCGTCATGCAGCCGGTCAGTACAACCGGAGCAAGTAGCGTTAAAACGAAAATGATACCCTGTTTCATTTGTCCTCCATAACTTTCCAAAAATGGTAAGCGTCATGCTTTACCACCTCGACAGTAACTCTCTTAATATCCGGCGGCGGAAGAGTCTCTTGCGTCCAATCCACTGCGCTCGGATCTAATGGCTGCGCTATGGCCATCTCTCTTTTGGTTCCCACCTTAAACTGAGCCGGAGCACCCAACTGCTGAATAAGTTCTTGTTGGGTCAGTCCTCCGGTTTTTCCATAAAGTGCGTCTCGCATTATTCTTCCTTACAGAGCCGGTCAAAGCAGGGCTCACAAGTGCGGCTGATCAACAGTTCCCGTTCACCCGGAGTCAGCTCCGGCATCAGATTTTGAATGTGGCCCTCGCCCGCTTTCCACTTCTCGTAGCCCTCCTGAGGGCAGAGGATGGTGATCGTCTCGCCGCAAAATGTGCAGCGAACATCAACCGGGATTGGATTTACAAAAACTTTTCTAGATCCCATTTTTCACCTCCAGTGTTCCACGTGGAACAAAAAGCCAACTCCCTAAAACAAACCAGCTACCTTGAACAAAAAACCGATCCCGTCAGATTCATTCGGCTTGGGGTCGCGCTCGGTAAACACACGCCCCGCCGCATCTATGGCATCCGCCCACGGGTTATTAAACGTATCGGACGTTAGGCCTGAAACTTTAGGGTTGGGTGTAATATAAAATTTTCCGTCTTGGAATGGGGCGGTTGTGGTTTTGAAAAGAATATAGACAAGTTGAAAACTCTCTATGGGGCGATTAGCGGCGCGTTATTGGGGCGAGGGTCCGTGGAGCCGGGTGCGGCGGGTAGCGCGCAGCCAAGGCTCTAAAAATTTTTTAAAAAAGAACCCGGGCGCCGGGAAGGTAATTATTCCTCGCCCCAGGCCCCCTACCCCCTGGTCAAGTCTCATTTTGAATCGTCTCAGGCCGAAACGTATCAGAATGAGACAGTGCCTAAATACCTGATGAGACGTAGTAATCTCATTATAGTAATCTATTACTATGAAGAATGACTAATGGTTCTAGTAACTTAGGGCTAGAGGTTTGGCTTCATTCCTCAAGCGTAGCCGCGTCGTCGCGAACCGAAGCGTATCAGAATGAGATTTGCACGGGAGCCTAAAGGATCTGCGCGCGGTCGCGGAGACCTTTCCAGCACAGTGGGATCCGAAGCTTGGAATTCACGTGACTTGAAGTCGCGG
>JADMIO011851773.1_pt1 | contig 47487 bp, 41 predicted proteins | sample 8958161 | NCBI WGS metagenome assembly JADMIO01 (sample SAMN16585339, study PRJNA669376) | soil metagenome | isolation source: Crop rotation soil | place: USA: Cullars Rotation, Alabama | collected 2011
CCTTTGGTCGCCTATGCGGCAGATCATCATCTTCGGTAGCTGCAACTATGCTACGGGCTTTCCCCCGCTGGCGGGGAGATCGCTCCGATGATTGACTTTTCTTGTGGGGCGATGATGTCCTTTGGTCGCCTATGCGGCAGATCGTCATCTTCGGTAGCTGCAACTATGCTACGGGCTTTCCCCCGCTGGCGGGGAGATCGCTCCGATGATTGACTTTTCTTGTGGGGCGATGATGTCCTTTGGTCGCCTATGCGGCAGATCGTCATCTTCGGTAGCTGCAACTATGCTACGGGCTTTCCCCCGCTGGCGGGGGAAATGCATGCAGAACCCCGCCGTAGCGGGGTTCTGCATGCGAGGGGGTGGGTACACCCGTCGCTGAAAAACTCGCTGTAGAAGGATTGGTTTCGTCCCTGCAAATACCTGGTGTATCCCGGCAAAGTCCCATTTTCTCCTGGATGCAATGAGCTCATATTCGCAGACACTATATTCAGTTTATGGGAAACGCTCATTTTAACCACCACTTCTATAACCGAAGACTTCAGCCCGTGGCAAACAAGCTTCGCAACAACGCTACCAAGGCCGAGGCCTGCCTTTGGAAATACGTCCTCAGAGCGGGAATGATGAAGGGCTATAGCTTTCGACGCCAACGCTGCGTATCCGATTATGTTGTCGATTTCATGTGCAAGCCTTTATGGCTGATAATCGAGGTGGATGGCGGCATACATAACGATGCAGAGGTGTCAGCAAACGATCTTGTCAGACAACAAAATCTGGAAGGTCTTGGTTTTACTTTTCTGCGATTTTCAAACGCCGAGGTTTTGCAACATTCTGAGGACGTCAGAAGCAGAATAGCTGACTGGATCGATGACTACGAATGGCGGCAGCAGAATCAGTAGCCTTACTTCGCTGCGCTCAAATATGCCGTCATTTTCGGCGAGGAAGAATCAAGGCTCCAAACGAGCGCAGTACTGCGGCGTGGGGTATAGCGCCACGAAAGCCCGGATTGCGAAAAACGGTGGTAATTTTCTTTTATGAAAACCGGCGCTATGATGACTGTTGCCGTCATGCTTTTATGCGTGAATGCCTTTGCAGGGAAGCGCTTGTCCCACCGGTACCGGACGGAGATCGACACGTTTGAGGTTAGGGGCGACTCGGTTTTCGCCCGAATCAGAGTTTATCATAACGATACATTGTCGGCAGACAGAACAGGATTTCTAGTCCGGGATACCTCAGCGGCGATTCAACCCTGGTCAATTCCGGGCTTTAGGGAATACAGGTGTCTGAGGACACGGTTTGTATGGCCAGGCACTACGAATAATTCTAAAGAAGATGGCGATAAGGTGGTGACAGAGCAATTGCACGGGGGACAACTCACCGTAGCCAACTCCGGCAAGGATGACGATCCGGTAACAGGCAGCGAACACAGCGGTACGGGACTTATGATCGGCCCCTGCGGCCGATTTAACGGCAAGATGTTTATTGTCACCGGGCATGAACGCTGTGGCTGGATGAAGTGAGACGGCGACGCCAAAGGAGCGTAATATTTGAGGCTAGGGCATCGCCCCAAGACCGCTGATCTTAGCGATGGAAGTCTCCGCATAACAACCCACTCGGCTTAACAGACAATTTTAAGCATGCAAACAACACGCCCAGGAAATTCTTCATTATGATAAACAAATCCGCCGACGGCAAAGGGTTGAATTAGAAACCTGTTTTCACAACTCAAATATAATGTTGGCGTTCTTCTACCTGAGGTGATTTGATAAGGTAAAACACGGGACTGCGTTAATCGCAGTGACTAATAACTTGACAAAAATGCAAAGGCCAAGCCCATAAACCTGCTTAACTAATTTCCTTTTGCTAGCGCATGCTTAAGTCAGAAAGGCAAATTTTCCTTCAGCTAAAAAAGTGTTCCTCCCGATCAAACGCCTTTTTATCCCTACCATTCACCAATTCATCAAATGTTTCGCGTTAGATGTAAGGTATTATTAACTTTCAAGATAGAAATACCACAATCCAACAAACGATGAAGAAGAAAACTTTACCACTTGGCAAGTTGAGACTTGAGAAGACATCGGTCACAAGATTGACACCCGCATCCATGGAAGGGGCACGTGGCGGTATTGCAACCGTAAAAACGACTAAAGGGACATCAGGTAATGGTGCCAATTAGCGACCATGTATCCGATTGGGTTGACTTCGTAGTCCAATATTATGAGAGAAATTAAATGGCATTTTATTTTCTGGTTTGCTTATTTCCTCTTCGCCTATTTGTCAGATCTGGTAGTGGACATAGGCACAACGCTGCCAATAGAACTGATAATTTTCGCCACCAACAATATCTATCTTTTTTACTCAATCTACTTTCTCCTAAAGAATTTCTCATTCAGGTCACCCCCGAGCGTCCTTCGGAGTCTGGCGTACGCTGTCCTGACAATAACTTTCTTCTTTGCAATTAGATATTGTGTAAGATATCAATTGCTTGCAAAGTTTGCCGACCCGGATTTCGGAGCGATCCCGTTAAAAGAATGGTTGGTTTCAAGCCTTCTTTGGATAGTAAACTATTTCTTTTACGCTTCGGCATACCTCTATTTTCAGTTGTCTGTTAAGAAACAGAAACAACTTAATGAGTATTACAAGGAAAGGTCAGAAGAAGAGAAAAAGCGTCTACAACTAGAAAACGCACTATTACGTTCGCAAATCAATCCTCATTTCTTGTATAACACCCTAAACTTTCTTTATGCCAAATCGCTACTATTTTCAAAAGAGGTTTCAGACGGAATAATGCAACTTTCAGAAATCATGCAATATTCGTTGCGGCCTCAGGATGCTGATGGACATGTTATACTCAGCGAGGAACTGGAGCATATCGACAATTTGGTTGCGCTTGCAAGACTCAGATTTGGCAGCAATTTCTTTCTTGAATTCAACAAGGACTTATTTGACTCAAATGTGCGGGTGATACCCTTGGTTTACCTCACACTAGTCGAAAATGTTTTCAAGCACGGAGAGTTGCGTGATGCAAGTAGCCCGGCAAAAATTTTCATTGCAACCGGCATAGACAATACGATTGTCTTTAGATCACATAACCGGAAAGGGCGCGTCGGCAATGAAAAAAAATCAGGTCTCGGCTTGGCCAATATTAAGGCAAGACTCGAAGAAGCGTACCGCGACACCTTTCAACTAGAAGTAAAACAGGATGAAACGGAATTCAGCGTGCTACTAATTGTTCCACTGAGTAAATCGCCATCCGCTCAGCAAAACCACTTAGACTTTAGGCAAAACAAGATTTGCCCCACACCCGAAAGGATATAAGAGGGTTAGGCGATCCAAAAACCTAACGTCAGAAGCGACAGAAAACGGCCCTTTTAGTCAGCCCCTTCAGGGGGAAGGGGGTGTCGCTTAATACGCCCACCTAATATACGTCGCGCCCCAGGTGAAGCCGCCGCCGAAGGCTGCAAGCACAATGTTGTCTCCCTTCTTCAGTTGTGGCTCCCATTCCCACATGCAGAGCGGTAGCGTACCGTTCGTGGTATTGCCAAAACGCTCGATATTGACCATCACCTTGGCAGGATCAAGGCCCATTCGATCGCGGGTAGCGTCGATGATACGCTTGTTGGCCTGATGCGGTATTAGCCAGGTGACATCGTCTGAAGTAAGGTTGTTGCGCTCCATGATCTCGGCAGCAACATCGGCCATATTCTTCACCGCGAATTTGAATACTACCTGCCCTTCCTGGTACACAAAATGTTCCTTGGCCATTACCGTCTCCATAGTCGCTGGGCGCATGGAACCGCCCGCCTTCTGATGGAGGTGCGCACGGCCAGCGCCATCGCTGCGAAGAACGGAATCAATGATGCCATAACCTTCCTCGGCTGGCTCCAGCAACACGCAACCTGCGCCATCACCGAAAATGATGGATGTAGCGCGGTCTTCATAGTTCATGATAGAGCTCATTTTGTCTCCACCGACCACAAGCACTTTCTTATGCCGTCCCGTCTCGATAAACTGAGCGCCCACAGTTAAGGCATATATAAAGCCGCTGCAAGCTGCATTTACATCAAAGCCCCAGGCATTCTTAATACCTGCCTTATCGGAAATTACGTTCGCGGTAGCGGGGAACTGCATATCCGGAGTGGTGGTCGCGCAGATGATCAGCTCGATATCCAGCGGAGAAATATCCGGCCGCTTAGACAGGAGATTCTTAATTGCTCCAACAGCCATTTCCGAAGTGCCCATGTCAGTGCCTTTCAGGATACGTCGCTCCTTGATGCCGGTACGTGTCTGTATCCACTCGTCGGTGGTATCCATCATCGTTTCGAGCTCCTGATTGTTGAGCACATATTCGGGCACATAGCCACCTACTCCGGTGATGGCTGCATGGATTTTCTGCATAGGGCGCAAAAATAGACCGGGATTTGCAGGATTAAAGGATTTGTCCCGGATTTCTATTTAACACATGTTGCTAAATAACGTTTACTCATCGAACGCGTTCGTTGACAGCAACAAATAATCCATACGAATAATCATCAGGATTGTTAATAAATGACCTGAGGCGATGCTCCTTCCATCACGATATCAAAAAAAACGGCCCCATTATCGGGGCCGCAAGGCACTTAAATGTAGAATCCCAACAACTCAGGCCATACCTCCATCGACCGCGATCACCTGTCCGGTGATGTAGGCGCCCATGTCGCTGGCCAGGAATAAGCATGCATTGGCGATCTCTTCAGGTTTTCCGAAGCGGCCGAGCGGGATCTGGGAGAACCATTTTTCGCTGCCGCCTTCTTTCAGGTATCCGGTCATATCGGTCTCGATAAACCCGGGCGCGATGGCGTTGCAACGGATATTACGTGAACCGAGCTCCTGCGCAATGCTTTTTGTAAAGCCGATAATACCCGCCTTGCTGGCGGCATACGCGCTCTGACCACCATTACCCATAATACCGACGACGGAGCTCATATTGATGATGGAACCATTGCGGGATTTCATCATTGGCTTGATCACCTGGCGGGTAAGGTTGTATACAGACTTAAGATTAGCGGCCATCACCTCATCCCACTGCTCGGGGGTTAGACGCAACAGCAGATTGTCGCGGGATATGCCAGCGTTGTTCACACAAATGTCGATAGTACCGAATTCCTTCGTCACGTCGTTCGCGAGCGCTTCGGCAGCGGCGTATTGTCCTGCATCGCTCTTGAAAGCCTTGGCGCGAACACCAAAAGCGGCGAGTTTTTCCTCCAGGGTTTTAGCCTTTTCATCGGATGAGAGGTACGTAAAGGCTATGTTGGCGCCATGTTCGGCGAACTTCAATGCGATGGCTTCACCTATGCCGCGGCTTGCGCCGGTGATGAGGGCGACTTTATTTTCGAGCAATTTCATGAGGGGGGAAAATATGCGGCTAAAATACAGCAGATTACTCTTGCGGATCGATTTAGAATGAGATTAGGCTTCATTCGAATCTGCCGCGCGTGCTTGCTTCCGCACTTCATTGCTTTGAAATATCATTGAAACAGGTCGCCAGCAACGCCATCGGCAAACAATTTTCCGGCATTTGTCAATATGAGCTTCTGCTCTCTGATAAAAAGCCGTCCGTCTTTCAGGTATACTTTCGCGGCTTCGACGATTTCATCACGATACTCACCTCCCCACTCCCGTTCCACCTTTTGCAGATCGCAGCCCCACATCGTCCGCAGCGAGGTCATGACGTACTCATTCAATCGTTGCACCGGCGTTAGCACTTCCCGCTCAAAAGGCAACTTGCCATCAACGAGCAATGACTGAATGTAAAGCGCATTATTCGCCACATTCCACTGGCGGGTGCGATCGCCATCAAAGGAATGCGCGGATGGCCCAAGACCGAGATAAGGTACGCCCTGCCAATAAGAGGTATTATGCACGGCATAGCAACCAGGCCTGGCGAAATTGGATATCTCGTACTGCTCATAACCGAGCCGCGGCGCCTCTTCCATCAATATTTCAGCCTGGGCTGCGCTCTGGGCTGCATCGACCGGCGCAGCGCCTTTTTTCGCGATAGAATGATAGAGTGCCGTACCTTCTTCGACGGTCAAAGCATATGCTGAAAAATGCGGAATGTCCAGGGAAGCCATCTTAGCTATGTTTTCCTTCCATGCCATGTCGCTCAATCCCGGCGTGCCGTAAATAAGATCGATGCTCAGGTTGTCGAAGCCCGCATCCTGCGCAGCCTTTATGGCGTAGTCGCTTTGCTGTGCCGAATGCGCGCGGTTCATGTATCGCAGATCTTCCTCGCGAAATGATTGAATGCCGATGCTCAGTCGATCTACCGGCGTATGGCGCAGCGATCGTAAGTAAGGCAGGCTCAGATCATCAGGATTTGCTTCGAGCGTACATTCCTTAAGTGAATCTATTTTGAATGTTTTAGATAGCGCGTCGAAAAGTCGCATCAATTCATCAGCACTCAAAAGTGAAGGCGTTCCACCGCCGAAGTAGATCGTCTCTACAGTCGATCCTGCCAACCAATGCTGCTGCAAGCTGATCTCGCGGATCAAGGCTTCCAGCAAGGCATCCTTTTGCTTTAGCGAAGTCGAGAAATGAAAATTACAATAGGTGCAGGCCTGCTTGCAAAAAGGAATGTGCAGGTATAGGCCGGCCATGCTTTTAGAGTGATAAGTGAAAGGTTGCTACGGTTGCTAAGTTGATAGGGTGACAGGGTGTGACCTATCTATTATGGGATGGGTACAAAGGTAACTGAACGGGGAGTGTGACTTAACGTCCGGCTATAGCCGCACCCGCGGATCGAGTAGGCCATAGAGCAAATCGGTGAACAGATTTACGATGATAAAAATGAGCGCCGTGAGCAAAACCGCGCCCATCACGAGCGGGAAGTCAAATTTATCTAATGCATCTACGGTTATCTTGCCTATGCCTTTCCAGCCGAAAATATATTCGACGAAAAACGAGCCGGCCAGCAATTCCGCCAGCCAGCCGGAAATGGCCGTCACCACGGGATTGAGCGCATTGGGTAGCGCATGCCGGATCACGACGCGGGCTTTGCCCAGCCCCTTTGCATAGGCCGTCCTAATATAATCCTGCCCCAACACATCCAGCATCGCGCTGCGCGTCAGTTGCGTGATGATCGCCATTGGGCGAATGCCGAGCGCGATGGCAGGCAGAATGAGATTCCGAAGCATCAGCCGTCGACCCGAAAACGCATCAAACTCGAAGAGGCTGCCGGTCATGCCGAGGCCAGTATAATTGGTGAGCAAATAGCCAAACACATAGGCGATGATCAAACTCGCAAAAAAGGAAGGCATTGAAACGCCCGCCACGGACGCGGCGATTGCGCCGGTATCGAGCCAGGTTCCCTTCTTCAACGCGGCGATCACGCCCAGCGCAATGCCGACGATCGTTGCGATGAGCATCGCTGTCAGAGCAAGCACGATCGTTCCGGGCAATCCTTCACCAAGCACTTCCGTCACGGCTCTTTTCGTGCGATAAGAACGCCCGAGATATGGGGCTTTAAGTGAGATGTAGCTGCTATCGTCGATTCGTGTCAGGTGAATTCCGTCGGGAGCGTCAGTCATCCTTTTTGTGCTCGTTGCACCAATGGGCGAAAGATCATTCAGATAAAGTCCATAGCGCGTCCACAAAGGCTTGTCGAGGTGCAAGGCTCTACGCGTAGCTTCCACAGAAGCAAGGTCGCTGCGTTGTCCAAGCGTAAGTCGTGCGGGATCACCGGGCAGGACGTTGAACAGAAAAAACACAAGCGTGGCCACGCCCCACAGCACCAGCAGGCTGTACTTTAAGCGGCGAAGGAGGAGGCGAAGCATGGAATTGGATTGGTTGGATGGAGTTGGATGACGTTGGATATAGTTGGACGGAGTTGAATTGATTCTTTGTCGGCCTTGGAACTCATCCAACTCTTCCAACTTCTCCAACTGTTCCAACCTTTTACTACCTCACGCCTGCGTCTTCCAGATTCTTCGGGTAATCGCGGAAGCTCCATTTTCCTTTGATAATGCAGCCTTGCAGGAGCATCAATCCGGGGTCGGCGCGCATGGCGGTTTTGCTGGCGGTTTGGTCAAAGGTGTAGAACTCTGCGGATGAAAGTTGTACCGACTTCTGCCAGGCATCGTTGGCTTCGCGGCTGCCGGAGGAGAGCACATACATCGGAATGCCTTTCGAGGCCGCAGCGGCAGAGATCGCTTTTAGGCGGTCGATATTGTCTTTGCGCGCATGCGTCGGGTCCTTGATGAAGAGCAGGAATTTATAACCCGGATCCTGCAGCATGGCTTCAGTATAGTTGTTGCCGGCATAATCATTCACGACAAAATCCTTGATCGGCGGATCGCAGAGCCCGTTGCCTTTACGTACGACCTTATCCTTGCGATCGACATATTCCCAGGTACTGTCTATCTCGCTGATGCGGTCCATAGAGACTTCCTCAGTCTTGCCATTGTGTTTGTAGAGAAACACCATTTCGACGCTGTCTTGAACGCAAGTTGTTGGCGCCTTCATCCCCTCGCAAATGCTATTGCCTACCTTATATGGCATGCAATCGTGGAACGGCAGATGCTCCAGCGCCCACCATTGAATGCCGCAGGCGAAGAACACGGAAAGGATAAATATTGCCGTATTCGGATACTTCGGGAACAAGGGCCGAATCCTGCAACGGTAAATGAAAAGGATGAGCGCCATGATCAGCAACACGACGTCCTTCCAGAATGTTTCGGAGTTGGAGATCTTGATACAATCGCCAAAGCAGCCGCATTCGCGCACCTTGGAGGAATGCATGATCACATCCCAGTAGTAGATATAGGCCGTAAGAAAGGTGAAGAAAATGTTCAGCCCCAGCATTGGCCAGGCGAAAAAGCGCCAGACAAAACCAATGAGCAAGGCCACACCCATGATGATCTCGCAGGCGATCATGATCACAGAGAAAGCCAGCGCATGTGGAATAAGGAACGGAATATCAAGAACAGAAGGCTCGAAGAACTCGATCATCTTGTTGGCAAGCCCTGAAGGATCATTCGCCTTTACGATGCCAGAGAAGATGAAGAGCACGCCGACTATCACCCGAAGGACCTGCAGAAAAATGTTCAGACCAGTGTTCTTGTTGTGGGAAGCCTTGTTCGTTGTTGTTGACATAGATTGGTGATTCAATTAACCGCAAAGGGCGCTAAGTTGACGCAAAGAAGCGCAAAGTTTTTAAAGGTTATTTACGAGACGTTTAATGCCGTCGTTCAATAGAATAGTATTAAAATTCATTAGTAGTCCTAGTTTGACGCCTGTCATTTTCAGGTAGGTCAGCACTTGAGCTCTGTGAACGTCATTCAACGCTTCCACAGCTTTCACCTCAATCAGTAATTTCCCATCTATCAGCAAGTCGCACCGAAATCCACATTCCATATGTATGTCGTCAAAAGGGAGTGGTATTGGCTTTTGACGCTCAACTATTAATCCCTTGCCTGCCAAAAGCCAGGCCAAACATGTTTCGTACACTGATTCAAGCAAACCTGGCCCAAGCTGTTGGTGTATCTAAATCGCCTCACCAATTACAACATTCGAAAGCTCATTTTCATTCATGTTGTTCTTCAGATATCTGCAGATCATCGGTGATTGCAGTAATTCGAAGAACGCTAAAATAGCAAACCACATTTCCAGACTTATTCGTAATGGAATTGTACCTATACGACAGTCCCATTTATTGATACGAAACCGCATCCAGCATTAGCGTCCACATACCGGATCACCCTTGCGACCCTTTGCGTTTCTCTGCGTCCTCTGCGCTCTTTGCGGTTAGATCCCCGACTTAATGAGCGCGAAGATGGCGTAGTTGATTATATCCATAAAATTCGCATCCGCGCCCTCCGAAACTTCGGTCTTGCCCTTATTGGCGATAATCTGCCGTATCCGCAAGAGTTTTACAAGGATTAGATCCACGAGCGACTCTTCGCTCATGTCCCGCCACGCTTCGCCGTAGTCGTGATTCTTCTGAAGCATTAACGCCTCTACTTTGACGGCCTCCTCTTCGTAAGCGTTGGCCGCGGCATCAACGCTCCAGTCTATCTCGTCATTTTTAGCAGAATCTTGTATAAGCGCGATCAATCCATAATTGACGATGCCCACAAACTCGCTGGCAATGCTGTCGGAGATGCGCTGCACGCCCGTTTCCTGGATCTGCCGGATGCGCCAGGCCTTGATATAGATCTGATCAACGATGGAGATTGGCCGCAATACACGCCACGACGTGCCGTAGTCGGCTGCTTTACGAAGGAAAAGAGACTTGCAGGATTGAAGCACCTGCTGGTATTGGTCGAGCGTTTTATTCAATTGAGGAGCTGAATTGGCAATGCCGGTATCGTGCATTTTCTTTGGAGGGAGATGGGTTTCAAAAATACGCTTTTGCCTGTAGCAGCATCGATCACTTCACATGGCCGATTGCTTGATCTTTCCCGCCCTGTTGTCATGGGTATTCTCAATGCCACGCCAGACAGCTTTTTCCAGGGCAGCTTGCAGATTGAGGACACCCTTCGCCTTGCAGAGCAAATGACGACAGAAGGCGCCGCGATCCTTGATATTGGCGGCGCGTCGTCTCGCCCAGGGGCAGCGGACGTGTCGCCGGAAGAGGAAATGCACCGCGTCTTACCGGTCATTGAAGCGCTGTCCAAACAATTTCCGGATACCTGGATCTCTGTTGATACGCCACATGCAATCGTTGCAGAAGCGGCAGTTTACGCGGGGGCACATATCGTCAATGATATTACCGGGGGCAGTGACCTGGCCATGTTGGATACCGTCGCAAAATTGCGTGTTCCGTATATCGCTATGCACATGCAAGGCACGCCGCGCACGATGCAAGACGCGCCGCAATACACGGATGTGGCAAAAGAGGTATTTGACTATTTAAAAGAAATAGTGCTTCGATGCAAGGAGCACGGCATCCATGACGTGATCCCAGATCCGGGCTTCGGGTTCGGTAAAACGCTAGCACATAATTATGCGCTATTGAATGAGCTCTCTACCTTTCGCGCGCTGGGAAAACCGCTACTGGCCGGACTTTCCCGAAAATCCATGATCTGCAAACCACTCGGCGTAAATCCCGATAATGCATTGAATGGAACGACGGCGTTGCATATGGCCGCGCTCCGCGAAGGAGCGTCTATACTCCGGGCACACGATGTGCGGGAAGCAGTAGAGACGATCAGGTTAATTAGCCAATTTGCCAATTAGCCGATGGTGTTGGGAACGTTCCGAAATAATGTGTGCGATCTTGGCGGCCCCAGCCGTTTACCCATACAGCCATACAACACTCCAACACGAATTCGTTCCAACGCTCTCCAACACAAATTCCTCCAACGCTCCGTAGGGCGTTGCGCGACGCTAGCGCCCCTTGGGGGCCGGTTTAATCCAACACTCCAACACTCCAACACTCCAACACTCCAACACTCCAACACTCCAACACTCCAACACTCCAACACTCCAACACTCCAACACTCCAATACCCTACCCCAGCATCGGATGGCGCTTAAACTCCTTATTTCTGTCGAAGAGATAGCGATAGGTTACCAGTGTCCTGTTGGTGACGGTATCGAGCGATTTGGCGATGTTGATCATTTTGGGATTGAAATCACCGATCCACTGCATTTCAAGGCGGGAATATTTCCCTCCGACCTGAATAACTTTTGCGGATTCAGTAGCTATGTATGCGTCGACGCCCTTGCCCTGGAATTCAGGAATGATGCCAAAAACAAGCCCGACGAAGCGATCGCATTTCCCAAACCTTTTGAGAAAAAGGAATTTCAACTTTTGTAGCAGGCCAAATTTGCCGTTGAGGTGTTTGAACCACTGATTCATATCGGGCAAATTCACCCACATGGCGATAGGTTCATCCTTATAATAAGTAAACCATGTGATTTGCTCGTCCATCACCGGTTTCATACTCTCAAACATTTTTAGCGCCACCCGCTCCTCAATCTCTTTGCCGCCGCCATGGCCTGCCCAGGCTTTATTGTATATATAGGAGAAGTCTTTAGCGAATTTCTTCAGCTGGCCTTTATCAATGTGTATTGCGCGAAAGTTCGGATCCGCTGCGAGTTGGGCGTGCCGCTCAAAGAACTTTTCGGGCAGGCGGGGTGCAATGTCGCGGGAAAAACACAGTTGAGAGAAATAAAGCTTAAAACCGTACGACTCAAAGAGCTTTTGATAATACGGCGGATTATAGTTCATCTGATAGAGCGGCGCATGGAATCCATCCACCAGCAAACCCCACCAGGCAAGGCGTTCGCCAAAATTGATGGGACCGTCCATCGCTTCCATTCCGCGGGCACGGAGCCACTCTCTGCAATGGTCGAACATAAAACCCGCAGCGGCTACGTCATTGATGCATTCAAAAAAGCCAACACCACCCGTCGGCTGCTCCTGCTTGTATTGTTTATTAACAAAGGCGGCAATACGTCCAACAGCCTTGCCGGAATCATCCTTCAGGATCCAGCGGGTGCATTCACCTTTTTTGAAAAATTTGTTCTGTGCAGGGTCAAAAACTGCTTCAATGTCTTTGTCCAGCGGGCGAATCCACTGCGGATCACCTTTATATATATCAACAGCAACCTGCAGAAAAACCTGCTTATCCGCGCTGCTACTCACTTCATGCATCTTCATGGAGGGCAAAAATAGTCGTTCGGATTTTGTGCGGAAGTCGCTAGTCGTTAGTCGGGGAACTTTCGTCCGGCATCAGGGGGGGGTGGAAGTTGTTAGTCGGGAAGTCATTAGTCTTTAGTCGGGGGAAATTGGTCGGGCCTGCGGGGCGTTGGTCTATTTTCGACTGTCGAAAACAGCGCTCGCAGCGAGTCCGGTCAACGACTAACGACTCCCCGACTAAAGACTCCACGACTATCGGCTCCTCGCGTAACGACTCTGCACGACTACCACCTCCCGATTCCCCTCCGTCGGCCAGGGCTCCCGATTCGACTCATTTTTATCCCCCCGCCTGTACGTCATTCCTTACCTTTGCCGCGTTCAAAATCCACTTATTCTCTTTTCTTATGGGCTACGTAAAAGATCGTTTCAAAGAGGTCGCGACAGCAAAGGCTGCCGAAATAAAAAGCTTTGTTGCAGAGCATGGCGAAAAAGTGCTGGATAAAGTGACGCTTGCCCAGGCCTACCAGGGCTCACGCGGCATCCCTTCACTCGTTACCGAAACATCGTTGCTGGATGCCAACGAAGGCATTCGTTTCCGCGGATTTTCGATTCCGGAGTTGCGCGAAAAGCTGCCAAAGACGGACGGCGGCAAGGAGCCGTGCCCGGAAGGATTGTTTTATCTGATGCTGACCGGAGAACTGCCTTCTGATGAAGATGCAGGCCACATTTCAGCTGTATGGGCTCGCCGCAGCCACGTGCCTAATCACGTATTCCAGGTGATCGAATCATTCCCTACTTCTGCGCACCCGATGACGCAATTCTGCGCGGCGGTTCTCGCGCTGCAGACTGAAAGCAAGTTTGCTAAAGCTTACGAAGAAGGCATCAACAAGAAGGAATACTGGGATTATGTGTACGAGGATTCAATGACGCTGATCGCGCGTCTGCCACGTATCGCCGCTTATATCTATCGCCGCAAGTACAAGAACAACGAGCATATCCAGCCTGACGGCATGCTCGACTGGAGCGGAAACTTCGCACATATGCTGGGCTTCGACGACCCAGCGTTTAAGGAGCTGATGCGCCTGTATCTCACCATCCATGCCGACCACGAAGGCGGTAACGTAAGCGCGCATGCTACCCACCTCGTGGGCTCTGCTTTGAGCGATCCTTATCTCTCGTTTTGCGCTGGCATGACCGGTCTCGCAGGTCCGTTGCACGGCCTGGCCAACCAGGAAGTGATCCGCTGGATCGAAGAACTGCAGGAGAAGCTCGGCACACAGGAGCCTAGCAAGGAGCAGATCGCCGACTACATCAAGCAAACGCTGGCTGAAGGCAAGGTTGTTCCGGGTTATGGACATGCCGTCCTTCGCAAGACCGACCCTCGCTTTACCGCGCAGATGGAATTCGGCAAGGAGCATTGCGCAGACGATCCTACTGTCAAGACTGTTTGGAACGTATACGAAGTTGCACCGCCGATCCTCGAGAATACCGGCAAGATCAAGAACCCCTGGCCAAACGTAGACGCGCATTCCGGCGCCCTGCTGAAGCATTATGGTCTTGTTGAAGAAGATTTCTACACCGTATTGTTCGGCGTTAGCCGCGCACTGGGTGTATTGTCCAGCCTCTGTTGGGATCGCGCCCTCGGCTTCCCGATCGAGCGCCCGAAGAGCATCACTACAGAGTGGGCTCAGAAATGGGTTTCCAAGAGCGAGGCGGTTGCTTAATAGCACTCTTCCAATGATAAATAAGAAAGCAGGCTCAAAAGGCCTGCTTTCTTTATTCGGTAGAATCTAAACACGCGGCCATAAAAGACAAAGGTTGTAGGACCTCGCCTGAAGGCACATCCCTCTAAGGAATACCCTGCGAAATTAAGAACGCGCCCGAAGGCGCGTTCCTACATGGAATCCGTACAAAATAGCAAAGCCGGCCCCAGGGAACCAGCTCTGCCTAATATTGAATTTATGGATGTTGACTAACGACTATCGACTCCCGACTTTCGATTCCCGCTGGAGACGCGGCGGTGCCGGCGTCTCTACCTCAATGCTGTAATCAGTGCATCGGCAGCCATGCCCTGTGCTTCGCGGGCCTCGGGGAGGACAACTCCGAGACCGAAGAATTCGTGCGTTACTCCGCTGAACACCTTACGAACCACAGACACACCGGCAGCCTTCATCTTGTTCTCAAGCTGTGCGCCATCTTCCAGCAAAGGATCCAGCTCGGCATTCAGGATCATCGTTGGCGGCAGGCCGTTCAGATTAGCATTGATAAGAGAAATACGCGGGTCCGCGCCTTCAGTCATATCGTTCAGATAATTGCTGAAATACCATTGCATCAACGGCTTGTTCAAGGGCTGAGCATCCGCATAGGTGTTGTAAGAAGCGGTGTTGAAATCGTTCTGGGCTATCGGATAAAGCAACACCTGATAGTCGGGCACTTTGATCAGGGCATTTCGCGCGGCGATGCTCACATTGCACGCGAGATTGGCGCCCGCACCTTCACCGACGACGGCCATCTTGGTAATATTCACGCTAAGCAATCCGGCATTTTCGATCACCCATTTGTAAGCCGTGAAGGCATCATTGTGCGCGGCCGGGAATTTCGCTTCCGGGCCTTTGCGATATTCAACGCTCACAACTACTGCCCCTGTCTGCTCTGCTATTGCCCGTGCGGAAGCGTCGTATGTGCCGACATTAGAGGTCACCCATCCACCGCCCTGATAATAGACGATTGCAGGGAAGGGTCCCGCGCCGACGCCCGGCTTATAGATACGGACGTGAACCGTGCTGCCCCCCGCCACCGGAACTTCGCGGCTGAACGTATCTGCTGTAGCGAGCACACCCTTGAGATTGTAGGTCTTGGCAACCATATCCGCCGCATCGAAAATGGTCTTTTGCGTACGGGCGATCTGCGGTGTCAGTGACTCCAGCGGTGGCACATAAAGGCTGTCCAGCTGCTCGAGGACCACATGCATTTCCTTATGAATGTCGGGCGCCCAGGCCGGCGGCGCGCCTTTGGCTTTCATTTCGGGACCACCGTTGTCGTCCCTGCTCTTGCAGGCAGCTGTAAAAAGAATCGCAAGAGACAGTCCTGCAGTGAGTATTCGGGTAGACAAATGACGCATAAGTGTTTGAATGTGCTCTAAAGTACTGGTTCGGGCCGTAAATATAATCCGCACCGGCAAAAAGGCCGCAGCCGGACGGCATCAAATGTAATGCGCATTGTGCCTACGGAAGTACCTTTGCCGCCGTCCGGCTAGTTGACTAGTTGACTAGTTGACTAGTTGACTAGTTGACTAGTTGACTAGTTGACTAGGTGACTAGGTGACTAGGTGACTAGTTACCCGAAACCATACAACCATACAGCAATACACAAATCATATGAATAAAGGCCCCGTTTCACAGTTCATCCAGCATCACTATCGCCACTTCAATGCTGCCGCTCTTATGGACGCAGCAAAAGGCTATGAGACGCATCTCGCCGAAGGCGGGAAAATGATGGTTACCCTCGCCGGCGCGATGAGCACCGCCGAGTTAGGCATTTCCCTCGCAGAAATGATCCGCCAGGACAAGGTGCAGATCATTTCTTGCACCGGCGCCAACCTCGAGGAGGATATCATGAATCTCGTAGCGCACACGCATTACAAGCGCGTGCCCAACTACCGCGATCTTTCACCGCAGGAAGAATGGGACTTGCTGGAGCAAGGTTATAACCGCGTGACAGACACCTGCATTCCCGAAGAGGAAGCCTTCCGCCGCATCCAGCGCCATATCCACAAGATCTGGAAGGACGCAGAAGATGCCGGAGAACGCTACTTCCCGCACGAGTACATGTATAAGTTGTTGCTCAGCGAAGTGATGAAGGGAGACTACGAGATCCCGGTTGAGCATTCCTGGATGATCGCTGCAGCAGAGAAAAACCTGCCGATCATCGTGCCAGGTTGGGAAGACAGCACTATGGGAAACATTTTTGCGAGCTATTGCATCAAAGGCGAACTGAAGCCATCCACCATGAAGAGCGGCATCGAGTACATGATCTGGTTGTCGGATTGGTATAAGAACAACTCAGCTGGCAAGGGCGTCGGATTCTTCCAGATCGGCGGCGGCATTGCGGGCGACTTCCCGATCTGCGTGGTGCCAATGATGTATCAGGATCTGGAGATGCACGACATTCCGTTCTGGACATATTTCTGCCAGATCTCCGATTCAACAACTTCTTATGGTTCCTATTCCGGCGCCGTTCCAAACGAAAAGATCACCTGGGGCAAGCTGGACATCCACACGCCGAAATTCATCGTAGAGAGCGATGCGACGATCGTTGCACCGCTGATCTTCGCGTGGCTGCTGGGCTGGTAAGAGAAAGGTGACACCTTTTTTGAAAAAGGTGTCACCTTTTTTCATTTCGGACGAACGCTATCAGCCGGCCGTACAACCGGCATATCGCTTTTCGAGGTATCTAAAGGAATGATCGGCATGTTCTCGGGGGCATTGCGTGGCTTTAGAACCGGCATTGTATCCGTCATAAGAACCGAATCGGCGCTACGCCCGGCATCCTGCCGTGGTGACGAGCAGTTAATAAGTAGGCATGACGACATGCAGACGATGGATATTGCTTTCATAATCGGCTTAATACTGGATGATCTGACCGCCACAAAGCCTTCACGCAAACCGGGCCACTGCTAACGAAAAGCTCCTAGGCCTTCTTTATTTCATCGAGCAGATATTCCATACCCAACAGCTCTGCACAGGTAGTCACGGCCGTGATGCATACGCCCATCACTCCGTGCATATTCACATTCTGCCCTGTCAGGAGCAAATTGGAGATCTTCGTTCGTACCGCGAGAGAAGTCTGCGCCGGGCGTGCTACGTCTTTCATCGGCCCGTATAGCGAACCTTCAGGAGTGCCCGTATAATCCCGAAAAGTAAGCGGCGTAGCAATGCTGCGTGCAATAACGGCGTCGCGCAATTCCGGGAAACGACCAAAGGTCTTTTCGAGCAGTTTATCTGCAAATGCGTCCTTTTCCTTTTGATAATCTTTGTCACGAATGGTCTGTACGCCAATAATATTTCCCGAATCCTTCCATCGGGAGAAGTCCTTCTCATCCGCATAAACGAGTATGCTCACGGATTCGGCAAAGCCGGGATTGGCCAGGTCTTCCATGTAAAAAAGCGCTTGAGTATCCGGCCAGTGAATGCCGGATGCCGTTTCTTTTGCCAAAACTTCTCCGGAAGGATGCCAATATACATTTTGCCCGAGGTAGGGGACCGTTTGCGGCTTGAGCACAAGGTTCACCATCACCCCCGGCGGAGTATGCGGCAGGGCCCCTACCCGATGCCGGAACGCCGAGCGCAGGTATTTGCTGTCGGTGAGGGAAAAAAGCACGGCCGGATGAATTGCCGAAATATAGTTCCGGGCACGCCATTGAACGCCATCCGCCGTCTCCGCATATTCGATGGCACCGCCACTTTCTTTAAGCGCGACGACCTCCATATGCCGGTATATCTCGCCGCCGTACTTCTGAAGGACACGCCAGAGCAGCCGGGCGATCTGCGAAGAACCGGGCACCACTTTGCGCACACTATGCAGATAAGCCTCCGTGCTCATCGCGTGCGTGTAAAACGGCGTCTGGCCTTCTACTCCGGCATACAGCATGTTATTCCCCGCAAAGACCTCAACAAGTCGCTCATTTCCAGTAAGGCTGCGCAGTGTGCTTAGCAACTCCAGGCTCATCACACTCAACTTTTCCTCTGCCTCGCCAGTCCGGAGATTATACAGTGGAAATTGGTCTGCGACTTTTGAAATAAGCGCCAGATATCTATTCAGGGCGTCCTCTTCCTGCGGGAAATAGGGCAGAAGACTTTCTACGAAATGAGCCCTTGTTCCGAGCGGATATCTCGTTTCCTCATGCCCAAAAAGGATCTGATCAAAACCGCGGCTATCCAGCTCATGCAGGTTCAGGTCGTTGATGATGCCGGCGTACTTGAATAGCCGATGCAACGTGTGCCCTTCGCCCAGCCCACCTATATAATGAACGCACGCGTCAAAAACCTTTTTCCGAAGCGCGAACGTTTGCAGGCAGCCGCCAATCTGACGGTTTTTTTCGAGCACACAGACCTTGAGACCGTTCTTAGCCAGCGTGACGGCGCTGAACAGCCCTCCTAGACCCGCGCCTATCACTACAACATCGTATTGCTTTACACTCATTTCGCGCGGCAAGTATAAGCAAGAAAAAGAGGCGCCCATTCACATGGCGCCTCTTTTTGGTTCGCGTTGGATGCTTTGCGTTGGATGCTTTGCGTTGGAATGTTGGATGCTATGCGTTGGATTTCCAACCTTCCAACTCTCCAACCTTACAACACTCCAACTCTATTATTTACATGTGCGCGTTGATCTTCTTTTCAAATACGGACTTTGGAGCGGCGCCGACTTGCTTGTCGACTACCTGGCCGTCCTTAATGAAAAGCACACATGGAATTGAAGTGATGCCGTAATTGACGGAAAGGTTTGGATTCTCATCCACGTTCACCTTACCGACATTGATCTTGCCTTCGTAATCCTTTGAGAGAGCATCGATTGTGGGGCCGAGCGCAAGACAGGGACCACACCAGGGAGCCCAGAAATCTACGACCGTGAGCTTATCTCCGCTCATTACTTCGGCTTCGAAATTTGCATCGGTGAATACTGCTGCCATGTTGTTTGTTGTTTTTTTATGTGTGATATATTAAAAGACGTGCCAAAGGTAAGCTTGTGCCAGAAGCGCCGGTTTATAGCGTAATAGGCGCTTTGAATGCCTATTATGTCAGCTCAATACCATAACGAATGTCATCGCGCTGCTGTAGGAATTGGATAAATGCATCATCGGGACTGAATTTGGTGCCGTTCGTGCGCAGTCGGACGACCTGCTCGGACTCTTCATCGAAGATCTGAATGCACAGCTCCGTATTGCCGGGATTCTGCTTTAGTGAATCCGTAATAAATGCGACAAGCGGTCCATCCACTTTCGACATGGGAAGGCCGATGGAAATGCGCTTGGTCATGGATTTCCGAATGCCTGATAAGAGGCTGATACTCTGGATCATGAACTCCATAACGCCTGGCCGGTATTTATGTTCCTGGTACACACCCTGTACCACCAGCTTCTGTCCGTTATCGAGGAAATTGCCCCATTGTACATAATTGGCCTCCCAAAGCGTGATCTCCGTATGGCCGGAATAATCGTTCAACAGGAACTTGCCGAACTTACTGCCCTTCTTTGTGGTCATATGCGTCGCATCGCTTACAAAGCCTGCGATACGGACGGTTTTGCCTTTATGCGCTTCGATCTGACTGATCGGCAGAAAGCCGTAATGATCCATCTCAAATCGGAAACCATCGAGCGGATGGGCGCTGATATAAATACCGACGACCTCTTTCTCGCGCTCCAGCAGGTCGGCGAGGTTCCAGGGCTCGCAAATCGGCATTACCGGCGGCTTGACCTCAGGCATCGCCGAACCACCGAACAGGCTATTCGTTGCCATCGACAAGCTAGCCTGGTACTGGCTGCCAAATTTCACCAGACGCTCCAATCCGGAAACCGGATCCGTTGGAGGCGCGAAGAAATATTGCGCGCGATGCAGTTCCTTAAATCCATCCAGCGCGCCGGCAAAAACCAGGCTTTCCAGTGATTTCTTGTTGACCGTCCGTTGGTTGATGCGGCAGACGAAATCATAGACGCTGAGGTAAGGGCCGTGCTCTTCACGTTCGCGGATAATGTCTTCAACCGCAGCTTCACCTACACCTTTTATCGCGTTCATTCCGAAGCGAATGGTATTCCCGTTCGGTACCGCAAAGCCCTTGAGCGATTCGTTGACGTCTGGTCCGAGTACCGGTAGCTCCATGCGCTGACACTCTTCCATGAAGAAGCGGATCTTGTCGATGGAGCCGGCGTTGTTCAGTACCGCGGCCATGTATTCGGCCGGGTAATGCGCTTTCAGATATGCAGTTTGATAGGCCACAAGGGCGTAGCAAACGGAGTGTGATTTGTTGAACGCGTATTGGGCGAATGCTTCCCAATCGGTCCATATCTTTTCAAGGATCTTGGCTTCATGGCCGCGGGAAATGGCGCCTTCGATGAACTGTCCCTTCATCTTATCAAGCACCGCCTTCTGCTTCTTACCCATCGCCTTCCGGAGGATATCGGCGTCGCCCTTCGAAAAGCCTCCCAGCTTCTGCGACAGCAGCATCACCTGTTCCTGATAAACTGTAACTCCGTAGGTTTCCGCGAGATATTCCTCCATATCCGCCAGGTCGTACTCGATCGCTTCTTCCCCATGCTTCCGCTTTACGAACTGGGGGATGTAAGCCATCGGTCCCGGACGATACAGGGCGTTCATCGCCACGAGATCTTCAAAAACCGTCGGCTTCAGCTCACGCAGGTATTTCTGCATGCCGGGACTTTCAAACTGGAACGTACCGTTGGTATCACCGCGCTGATAGAGCTCGAAGGTCTTCTGATCATCCAGCGGAAGCGTATCGAGATCAATCTCTACGTTATGATTGCGTTTGATGAGGCTGAGTGCATCTTTCAGAATGGTCAGCGTCTTAAGACCCAGAAAGTCCATCTTGATAACGCCTGCATTCTCGATTACGTTACCACCGTATTGTGTGACCGCGAGGTCGGAATCTTTTGCAACGGAGATGGGGATCATCTCGGTAAGGTCGCTCGGCGCGATGATGATTCCGGCTGCATGTATGCCCGTATTCCGCACCGTGCCTTCCAGCTTTTCCGCTTCGCGAAGAACCAGTGCCTGCGGTGAATCGCCTGCATATATCTCGCGCAGCTTTTCAGCGCCCATAAGGTCGTCGCCGCTCAGACCTTCCTTATCGGAAAGGCTGCCGTCGCCGTTCATCGGGGCATGCAGCAATCGTTTCAGGGTGATACCTGCGCCAGGCTTATCACTGACGAGCTTCGCCAGCATATTGGCCTCCATCAACGGAAGATCCAGCACGCGGCTCACGTCCTTGATGCTGCTTTTGGCAGCCATGGTACCGTAGGTAACGATTTGCGCCACCTGCGTCTTTCCGTATTTATCCACCACGTAATCGATCACCTTCTGACGACCAACGTCGTCGAAGTCCGTATCGATATCGGGCATGCTCTTACGTTCCGGGTTAAGGAAACGTTCGAACAGAAGCTTGTATTTGATCGGGTCGATATTGGTAATGCCGACACAGAAGGCCACTACTGAGCCGGCCGCAGAACCGCGCCCCGGGCCTACAAAGACGCCGATGTTCTTACCGTGATTGATAAAATCCTGCACGATGAGGAAGTAACCGGCGAAACCCATCGTGCGGATGGTAAAAAGCTCAAACTTGATGCGCTCTTCGATCTCCGCCGTCAGCTCATGATACCGCTTATGTGCTCCTTCCCACGTGATATGCTCGAGGTAAGAATCCATATCATACCCAGCAGGCACCTGGTAGTGCGGGAGCATAATATCACGCTCCAGCTTCAGCGGCTTGATCTTGTCTACGATCAGGCCGGTATTATCGATCGCTTCGGGCAAGTCGGAGAAGAGCTGGGTCATCTCCGCGGTATTCTTGAAATAGAATTGATCGTTGTAAAATGCGAAGCGGCGGTTGCGATTTACATCGTCTTCATCGCCATCTATATATTTCTCCGTCGACTGCTTCTCACCTGTGTTGATGCAAAGTAGAATGTCGTGGGCGTTGTAATCCTCGATGTCCACATAATGCGAGTCGTTGCTCGCGATGATGGGCACATTGTACTTGCGTGCGAATTTTATCAGCACCTCATTTGCCCTGATCTGGTCGGGAATATCGTGGCGTTGCAGCTCTACGTAATAGTCCTCGCCGAACAGGTCGAGCCACCATTTAAAGACTTTTTCCCCTTCTTCTTCTCCGTGTCTCAGGATCGTTTGCGGCACTTCGGCGCCGAGGCAGCAGGTTGTTGCAATAAGACCTTCGTGGTATTTCAGCAGGAGCTCCTTGTCGATGCGAGGATACTTACCGTACATACCCTCGATATAGCCCATTGAGCAGAGCTTAACGAGATTCTTATAACCAATCTCATTCTTCGCAAGCAGGAGTTGGTGATTGCGGCGGTCTTTCTCACCATCGGCTTTCTTAAACTCTCGCTTATGGCGGTTAGCGACAACGTAGAACTCGCAGCCAACAACCGGCTTCACAACAGGTTCTTTGATCTCCTTGCCATCCTCCGTTGTACCCACAACCTTCGTATTCTTCCAGGCCGCCGACACGAACTCGAACACGCCAAACATATTGCCATGATCGGTGATCGCGATTGCGGGCATTCCATCCTTCTTCGCCTTGTCATAAAGGCGCGGAATGGAGGAAGCACCGTCGAGGAGGGAGAACTGGGTATGGTTGTGGAGGTGGGAAAACTTCATGTCGGCACAGCGCGCTTTCAGCGTTCCCAAAGTTCGTTAAAAGAGCGCGGCGAGCCGGGCAGGTTTATCCACAGGAGGTGGTAAAAAATGAAGGAAGGAATGAAGGAATGAAGGAATGAAGGAATTAAAAAAAGAAGAGATATCCAAAAGCAATATATCTCCCCTAGTTCACCGATTCACGCATTCACCCATTTACTTATTCACACATTCACCCGTTCACAGCTGACAGCTCACCTATTCACTCATTCACTTATTGACCCATTCACCCGCTCACAGCTCACCGTTCACTGCTCGCCAATTCTCCCATTCAAGCGCTCGCCGCTCACCGCCCGCTCCATCGCCGCCGCTTTAAGCCGGATCTCCTCCCATTCTGCTTCCGGATCGCTGCCCCAGGTTATCGCGCCGCCGGTCTGATAAGATAAATACTGCGTTTCCGCGTTGTAAAACAGCGAGCGGATCACGACGTTAAAATCAAAATTTCCATCCGGAGAAATATAGCCGACCGACCCGGAAAATAATTCCCGACGGGCAACCTCGTATTTCTCGATGAGCTGCATCACGCGGTGCTTTGGAGCTCCTGTCATAGAGCCCATCGGAAAGGCCGCGCTAATTGCTTTTGTGATTGGTAGGCCTGATTTCAACGTTCCGCTGATCGTGGAGATCATCTGGTGCACCTGCGGAAAGCTGTAAATGCCAAAAAGCTCATCCACATGCACACTGCCCACTTCGCATGATTGAGCGAGATCGTTGCGTACAAGATCGACGATCATCACATTTTCAGATTGCTCTTTTTCGCTAGTCTCGAGGGCCGCCCGGAGCTCGTCGTCGATGGCCGGATCACGATCCCGACGGGCAGTTCCCTTGATGGGTTGTGAACGAACTGTAGCACCTTCCTTCATGAGAAAACGTTCGGGAGATGCACACATCATGCTTCTGTTCTCATCCTGATAAAAAGCCGCGAACGGCGCAGGAGAAAGTCTGTTCAGTTTCTTGAAAACCGTACGGGGATTGATCATCGCGCCTTCTACGTAGGCCTCATTACAGAAGGTGATCTCGTAGCAATCGCCTTCCCGAATGTGCTCTTTGAGCCGGGCAATTATTTTCAGATAATCTTCCCTCGATAACCGGGAAGCAAACTGCAGACGATCTTGCGATGACTGCGTTGCGGCCAATGGCTCCCGCGATATTTCCTCAGCTATCGCCACCGGGTCACCAACCAGCGTTTCAACACGGAGGGTCGTCCCCTCGCGTTCGAGGACGCAAACAACTTCAGGAATAAAAAATTGTAGCTGTTCAAAGCCGTGCCGGCGCGGATCAGCAGAATGCAGATGCGGCTGTAAAACGTTTTTCAGGTCGTATGAGAAATGCCCGAAAAGCCAGTCGCGATGCTCATCAAAAAATGACTGCAGCGAAGCAAATGCCACGGAATCATCCGCCATAACGGACTTATACCTTCCTGCGCCCAACAGGCATTCATAGCGGCCGTAAGTGTCGGGATAGTTGTTGCTGTCCAGAAAAAGAGAAATGCCGAACCGGGAAGACCAGTTCAGCATTTTCTCTTTCATTCCCGCTATCTCTGATGGGGGAACAGGTAGTTCAGCAATTAATCTTTGCAAGCTAAACGCGGAGTTTAGAAATCATCATCGTCGTCGTCGTAACCGCCGCCGCCGAGATCATCAAGGCCAAGATCCTTGAAATCGTCGTCGAGGTCGTCGCCTGCCTTCTTTTTGCCACCTCCGGCAGAAGACTTTGTCTTGGATTTTGGCATATCGAACTCTTCGAAATCCTTGTCCAACTTGTAGGCATCCTCGTCGTCGAGCTCCAGATCATCATCGTCCTCTGTGTCAAGGCTCATATCGTCATCGTCCTCCAGATCATCGTCATCATCATCGTCCTCATCTTTCGAAGGCTTAGCCTGGGCCTTTGTCGTCTTTCTTGCCGTTGCCTTGGCCGGCTTGGCCGTCAGCTCCTCCATCTCTTCCTCTTTCATGTCGTCTTCGGCTTCAGAGGCTGCGGCAGCGGCAGTCTTCTTAGCAGTTGCTTTGCCGGCGCCGGTCCCCGGGGTGCGTGTTGTGCTCACGCTTTTTTTACTCGTTGTCGATTTCATCTTGGCGATATGTTGTGATAATATGTGGTCCTTTTTTGCGACAAAATACTTTTGCCTGTCTGTTACGGCATCAAAACAGCCTCAAGGAGTTCTGAAGATTGAACAGGAGCGTAAAATTTCCGCGCTTTGATAAATCCGCCAAATTTTTTTTGACCAGCGATTTGCTAAATTCCGCCTCAGCGCATTTTTAGCAGTTGGTCTCTGCCGGTGCCATTGCTGACATAGCCGATCTTGGTTCCGAGATATTGCTCTACGAAGTGGTAATAGTCCTTGAACACCTGCGGAAGCTCGTCTACGCTGCGGCATTCGCTGACCGGACTACCCCATCCCGGGAATGTTTCCCAAACCGGAGATACGTCGGCGCCGCAGAGATCGTAGGGCATTTCGCGGGTCTCCTCGCCGTCGATATTGTAGGCCACGGCTGCTTTGATCGGGTTGAACGAATCCAGAACATCTGTCTTGGTCATGATGATATTGGTCACTCCGCTCAGCATCACTGAGTAGCGCAATGCGACGAGGTCGATCCAGCCGCAGCGGCGCGGACGGCCGGTCGTGGCGCCGAATTCAGAGCCTGCTTTGCGCAATGCGTCGCCGGATTCATCTTCCAGCTCAGTAGGGAATGGGCCACCGCCTACGCGTGTGCAATAGGCCTTGGTAATGCCGTAAACCTCACCGATCTGCGAAGGAGCTACGCCGAGGCCTGCACAAACGCCGGCTGCGATCGTATTGCTGGAAGTAACGAACGGATAGGTGCCGAAATCGATGTCCAGCATAGAGCCTTGAGCGCCTTCCGCCAATATGCTCTTGCCTTCCTTCAGCTTAGCATCCAGCCAATATTCTGCGTTGACAATAGTGAGCTTACGCAAGCTTTCGACGGCTTCGAAGAAGTCCGCTTCCCAGGCCTGCCAGTCGACGATGGTCTCATACTGGTTCAAGATCGCCAGGTGCTTGTCGCGCAGCGACTCGTAGCGCTTTTTGAAATCCTTGCTCATCACGTCACCGACACGCAGGCCATTACGACCTGTCTTGTCCATATAAGCCGGGCCGATGCCTTTGAGTGTGGAGCCGATTTTTTCCTTGCCTTTGGCTGCTTCAGATGCAGCGTCGAGGGCGCGGTGTGTTGGCACTATCAGGTGTGCGCGATGAGAAATAAATAGCCTGCTGGTTACGTCCGGCTGCAGGGCTGTGATGGTCTTTAATTCCTTCTGCAGCGTAACCGGGTCGATAACGACGCCGTTGCCAATCAGGTTATCGCAATGCTTATGAAATACGCCGGAAGGGATCGTGTGGAGCACAACCTTCTCTCCATTAACATAGAGCGTATGCCCGGCATTCGGACCACCCTGGAAGCGTGCGATCACATCATATTTCGCGGCCAGAAAATCAACGATCTTTCCTTTGCCTTCGTCGCCCCATTGCAGGCCGATCAGTACATCTACCATTTTGATTGTATGTTCTTGAATGAACGGCCGCAAATTTAGACCTGTTTCGCGCAAAGGCGCTAAGATTTTCACGCAAAGGCGCGAAGAGTTTCACGCAGAGATGCGGAGGGGCAGAGGCGCAGAGATATTCTAGAAATTAGCCATCTTCACCCCCACTCTGCTTCTTTGCACCTCTGCCTCTCTGCGAGAATTTAGCGCCTTTGCACCTTTGCGTGAAATACGTGAACTATTTCACCGCCGGCTTTGTCACCGCCATCAGCTGCTGCATCGTCCGTTGCAGGTTGTCGGTACTGCCGTCGAGGAAGATGGTATTTCCCTTTCCGTTTTCCGCAAAATGCTTGATTGCGTCCGTCCACATAGAGAAAAGAATAAAGGATGCGTCGAGATTAGCGCTTTCCATCTCGCGGGCGGCCATAGCCATACCTTTTGCCACTTCTTCTCTAAATAGGGCCACGCCCTGGCCACGCAACTGTGCTGCCTGGCGTTCCGCTTCTGCTGAGATCTTAATGGCATTTCCTTCCGCTTCCGCCGCTTTGGTCTTTGTGATCAACAGCGCCTGACCTTCATTCTCGGCCGCGGCCTTGAGATTATTGGAGGCAACTACCTGAGCCATTGAACGCATGATTGCGTCATCGAATGTGATGTCATTTATCTGAATATCAATAAGGTGATACCCCCAGGCTTCCAGCTGAACGTCCAGTTGTTCCTTGACGTGCAGGATGATTTCCGTTCGTAGCAACAATATCTCCGATTGCCTTTTTGTAGCAACAAACGCCCGCACCGCCCCTTCCACTGAGCGGACGAGGGCCTGCATGAAGGAACGCTCGTCCAAAAATTTAAATGCGACATTCTTGATGGTCTCGGTTTCCTGATTCAGCACCGAAAAAAGCATCATCGCGCTAAAGTTCACATTCGCCTGATCCTGCGTAATGGCCTGGAACTTCAGCTCATTGGAACGGTTTTGATAAGATATTCTGCGAAAGATGCGCTCTACGAGTGGAATTCTGAAGTTCAATCCTGGCCGTAGCACACGCTTATACTTTCCAAAAATCGTTATCACCGCAACAGTTCCCTGTTGAACAGTAACCAAACTAAGCAGGACGATCACTAAGAGAACTCCAGCTATAATTAATCCGTTCATTAATATATCATTTACTTGCGAAGTAATGACTTTTAGCCGACTTTTGATATTCTTTAAAGAATCTCTAAAAGTTCAGGCATATGGCAAGTAAGTGGACGCTAAACACGGCTGATATGCAAGAAGATTTTTTCGCAGATTCGGCGCTCATAGGAATAGTAAGTCCGGTGCCCGCTTACCAGTTCTGCTGGATGCTGAGCGAGCATTTCAATATGGACTTTGTCCGCGATCCGGAACACGACATCTGCCTCCAGACGCCAAAAGACCATCAACATTACTTCCCGGTCTATCAATATTCGGCCCCGCTGAATGGGCCTAAGTATATTTTGTATAAACTAAAGAGCGACAAGCAAAATCTGCTTCCTGAAGCAAAAGGCCTTGATTATCTGTGGATGGTACAACATCATTGCCCGGAGCATCATGCAGAAGAGATCAGCAATCTGCTGCGGAGAATGCCCCAGGTGCAGCTCGCCAAGCTCATCCCGCCGGGACAGTTGAAAAATTTGACACACCTTTTAGTATAGCTTGCCTCCTGCTCATTAAAGCGAGTGACTGGAACACCCCCTTCTCTCTAAAGGGCGTGACAGTAGCATACTTACTCAAGGCCGCTTCCCTCCTCGAAGCGGCTTTTTTGTCCTTAGTCGTGTGGCGGGCGTTTTAGCCAGTCAATTTTCCAAACCAGTCATCCCCTTCAGGGGGGAAGGGGGGTTTATCCTTTTTTCCATTTCTTTGTCCCCGCTAACTATAAAGCGTTCAATGAACTTCAGGAAAGTCAACAACCTCGCCGGCTGGATCACAGGCGGTATTGCAACTTTAGTCTATCTATTAACGATGGAGGCCACCGCGTCCTACTGGGATTGCGGTGAATTTCTGTCCTGCGCTTACAAGCTGGAAGTCGGTCACTCGCCGGGGGCGCCATTTTTCATGCTCATCCAGCGCATTTTCGGCATTCTGGCGGGAGGCAACCTGAAGTCTGTAGCCATTATCATAAATGCCTGGAGCGCGATTGCCAGCGGTCTTACTATTCTCTTTCTGTTCTGGACAATTACGCATCTGGCTAAAAAGCTCATGATGCCGGACGACGCATCGCCGGACGGCAAACAGACGGTGCTCATCCTGGGCGCCGGCCTTGTTGGCGCATTGGCTTACACCTTTTCTGATACGTTTTGGTTTAGCGCGGTTGAAGCGGAAGTTTATGCGACATCATCATTGTTCACCGCCCTTATTTTCTGGGCAATGCTCAAATGGGAAGAGATCGCCGACCGGCCTTATGCCGACCGTTGGCTGCTGCTGATCGCCTATCTCGTTGGTCTATCTATTGGCGTCCACCTCCTGGCCCTCCTCACCATTCCGGTGCTGGCCATGATCTACTATTTCCGCCGCTATGAGTACTCCCGCATGGGTACGATCATCGCGTTTGTATTCGGCTGCGTTGCGCTGGGTCTAGTACAGTTTGGTGTGATCCAGGGAGTAACTATCATCTGCTCTGCCCTTGACGTGACCTTCGTGAATTCTTTCGGCCTGCCTTTCGACGTCGGTGCCATTTTCGGTGTGCTGCTGATCGTAGCTGTTATGGCCGGTCTGATCGTTTATGCACGCCGCAAGGGTTGGTACCTGATGCACACCGGGATGCTTTGCCTTGTGTTCGTCATGATCGGCTTCTCATCTTATATCGTTCCGATGATCCGTTCACGTGCCGATGTTCCTATCGACATGACGAATCCGGACAATACGCTGTCGCTGGTTAGTTATGTACAGCGCGAGCAATTCGGTCAGCAGCCCCTGCTGTATGGCCCTGATTTTGATGCCCGCCTTACGGAGATCGAGCAGGCTGGTAACAAGTACGCAAAGAGTCAGAAGGATGGTAAAGACTATTATGAAGTAGTCGGCATCAAGAAGAATTACAAGTTCGAAGCCGACAAGCAGCGCTTCTTCCCTCGCATCTACGATAATAATGATCCTCAGCACGTAAGGTTCTACCGTGAATTCCTTGGACTGGAGGCTGATGAACGTCCTACAGGCGGCGACAACCTTGAGTACTTCTTTGGCTACCAGATGAACTGGATGTGGTGGCGCTACTTCATGTGGAACTATGCCGGCCGTCAGAACGACTTTGAAGGCCAGGGTGAAGCAAAGAATGGCAACTGGATCTCCGGCATCAAGCCGATCGATAAGATGATGGGCCGCGGTGATCTCGATGCAATGGCTGATGGCTACCGCAATAATCCCGCGCGTAACCAGCTTTACTTCCTGCCGTTGATCCTCGGCCTTATCGGCATGGTTTACCAGTTCAATCGCCGCAAGGAGGAAGGCTTTGTCGTAGCGAGCCTGTTCTTCTTCACGGGTATTGCGATCGGTATTTATCTGAATATGCCGCCGTTGCAGCCGCGTGAACGGGACTACGCGTTCGTGGGCTCGATGTATGCCTTTGCGATATGGATAGGCTTGGGTGTGCTCATGGTGCATCAATGGTTCAAACGGGTGATCAAGGGCGAGGGCGCGGCCTATCTCGCCATCATCGTCTGCCTGCTGCTGGTTCCGGCCTGGATGGCCAAGGAAGAATGGCATGATCACAACCGATCCAAAAAGACACTGGCCCGCGCCACTGCGTACAATGCGCTGATGAGCTGTGAAAAGAATGCAGTGCTCTTTACGTATGGCGATAATGAAACCTACCCCCTGTGGTATCTGCAGGAGATCGAAGGCATTCGCCCGGATATTCGTGTGATCAATACCTCGTTGCTCGGCATCGACTGGTATATCGACCAACTGAACTATCGCATCAACGATGCGGATGCGGTACCAATGATGTGGAAGCGCGAAAACTATATTGGCGACCGCCTGGAATATATCCGCTACGCTGATCACAAGATGATGCCGCAGATCCCGGAAATCCCGGCCGGCCAATTCTTCCCGATCAGTGAGATCTGCAAGTTCATCACCTCTGAGAATAAGCTGCCATTGGAAGAAGAAGCAGTCAACTATCTCCCTACCCGCAATATCCTGATCCCTACACCTGACAAGGGATCGCTGGGGCTGATGGCGCAAGGTCTTGATAGCAGCAAGATCTCAACGGACATGCATATCACGTTCAGCCCGAACAAAGATGTTTACACAAAGAGCGACCTCGCTCAGATCAACATCATTGCTGCGGTAGCTGCTGGCGGATGGCAGCGTCCGCTGTACTTCTCGAATCTCCAGGAGACGAATGAATACGGCAACCTCAACGATTTTATGAAGCTGGAAGGAACCGTCTATCGCCTTGTGCCGTTCAAGATGGCCCCTGAATCCAGGATGCAGCCGGTTGCCGGTGGCGATCAGGGCTTCGTGGATGTTGCGAAAAGCCTGAAGCTGTTTACCGAGACGTACATCTGGGGCGGTGCTGACCGGACGGATATTTATTTCGACGAAAAGAACCGTCAGAATTTCATTCCTTATCGCCTGAATGCTGCGCGCATCTCCGACGAGCTCGTTGCCCAGGGCCGTAAGGACGAAGCTATCAGGCTGCTCGACCGCGTAAACAAGGGAATCACTGAAACGTCATACACCTACGACTTCACAGGATTGTACATGGCGCAGGCTTATTACCATGCAGGCGGCACTCAGCAGGCCAGCAGGATGGCCCGCAAGGTTGCCGACAATGCCCGAGATGATATCAGGTATGCAGGCACGCTCAGCGAGCGTGGACGTGAGAGCATGGCTAATGAATCGCAGCGCGATATCCAGATCATGGCACAAATGGCGATGGAGACCATTCGCTCCGGCGACAATGCCACTACCGACTATATCCTCAAGAATCTGCAGAGCATTTCAACAAACCCTGCTGTTTCCGGCGGAACGATCAACCAGGTGATCCAGGAACTGCAGTCGATGCGGAAAGCGCCGCAACAGGTCATGATGCCTGCACAATAACTTTTGACACTCACTCCTTAAAACATCCTCTCTGCTTAACATTGCAGAGAGGATGTTTGCTTTTAAAGAGCATCTATTTCTACACCCCCCAATGCGAAACGCGTTCCTACTCTCCCTCCTCCTGATCTTATTCAGTGAAAACGCCGCCCAGGCTCAAATCTTCGGGCGCAAGGCGCCCCGGGGCGCTACCCCCCCGAAAGCTCTGTTTGTGACGCTCCTTACTCGTCCGAACCAACGGCAACATCTAAAGAAATACCGACCCGATCTGATGCCCATATTTGAGCATGATGTAACGGAAGTTGCGAAGAGAACGCGCCTCGACTACTCTCGCTATTTCAAATATTGTCCGGTGTATTTCTTCATTGATACCAACGCGAATAAGATTGCTTCCGGAGATTGGGAAGGTGTGTTGCTGGACTCGGCGCTGACCCCTGTGTCGAATCCGGTTGTTAAACCCGGCAGCAAGGATTTTTTCATCGCCCATTACGGCAATCCCATCCCGCAACCAGATTCCGTTCGCCCTCCCAGCCCGAATGATATGGGTGGCGCCGTTGAGATGTATGGCGATGATCCTACCGCTCTCTTCCGGGAGAAGCTGCTCGTGACCGATGCAGACTTCAGGCTCTTGTCCAAAACCGGGCCGCGCACCAATTATGTCAGGTCGTATCGGCCTACAGGAATGAGCAACGTTGAATACCGGAAGTACCGCCGTTCAATAACTTATAACTCAGAAAAATGGTTCATCGACTATATGCCGACCGCGCACAGCTACGACGCTACCCTTCGCTCCTACTTCAAGAATATCGCCAAATAAAAAAACCGGCACAGATAGTACCGGTTTCAGAGGTCGCGAGCGGATTCGAACCGCTGTAGCAGCTTTTGCAGAGCTGTGCCTAACCACTCGGCTACGCGACCAAGGCGCACAAAAGTAGGTGATTTACTTATAGCAAGTTGCGGCAGAACGGAATAATTTAATCGCAAATTGAGAGAGTATCCGGCAGGCCCCGAATACGGTACAAATCCATATGAGCTTTCGCAAGATCAATACCATCGCAGGCTTTCTGGCGGGTGCTGTTGCTACCATCGTCTACCTGCTGACATTGGAGCCGACGGCCTCATTCTGGGATTGCGGAGAATTTATTCCTGCCGCCTACAAACTCGAAGTGGCGCATGCTCCGGGAGCTCCATTCCTGATGCTCATTCAACGCCTGGCCTCGATGATGGCCGGGGGCAACGTAAAAAATGTAGCTCTTTGCATCAATGCCTGGAGCGCTATAGCCAGCGGATTGACGATCGCATTCCTGTTCTGGACGATCACTGCTTTCGCGAAAAAACTCCTGTTACGGACCTCGGGAAATGAGGCCAGTGAAGAGAGCATCGCATGGGAGCCGGACACTCGACAGACGATCCTGTTGTTGTCTGCCGGCTTTATAGGAGCATTAGCATATACCTTCTCCGATACCTTTTGGTTTAGCGCAGTTGAGGCAGAAGTCTATGCTACCTCTTCCCTCTTCACAGCGAGTGTATTCTGGGCGATGCTGCAATGGGATGCCCGCGCAGCCCAACCAGGCGCTGACCGCTGGCTGGTGATGATCTCCTTTATGATAGGCATTTCAACTGGCGTCCACCTGCTGTGCCTGCTTGCCATTCCCGCTATGGTCATGGTGTATTACTTCCGCAGATATCCGGTGACATTGCGCGGCGGTATCATCGCCTTCTTCGCCGGATGCGCGGCTTTAGGTTTCGTGCAATACGGCATCATCCAGGGCATCCCCTTGCTGGCAAGCAGCATGGATTTTCTGGCCGTCAATTCTTTTGGATTGCCCTTCGACAGCGGTGCCGTATTTACGATGGTGCTCGTAGCGGTTTCCATTTTTTTTCTTCTTAAAAAAGCAAAAGAAAAAAGGTGGTACGATGTGCATACGGCCATCTTGTGTGTCGCATTCATGCTCATCGGCCTACTGTCTTACGTCGCACCCATATTGCGCTCACGCGCCGACGTCCCGCTGGATATGACCAATCCGGATAACACGCGCGGGCTCGTAAGCTACTTACGCCGCGAGATGTTTGGCAGCCAGCATCTGTTCTACGGTCGTGATTTCGATGCGACGGTGACCGGCGCTACGGAAGGTGAGCACATCTATGTACGAGCGCAGCAAGATGGCAAGGACGTTTATAAATCTGTTGGCAGAAAGCGGAAACTTATTTTAGAAGAAGGAAGCGAACGCGTATTTCCGCGCGTTTGGGCTACCCTGCCGGAAGCCGCCCGTTATTATAGATATTATCTCGGTCTCGAAGAGGGTCAACGGCCTGACGGGGGCGACAATCTGAAGTTCTTTTTCCAGTATCAGATAAACTGGATGTGGTGGCGCTATTTCATGTGGAATTTTGTGGGGCGGCAGAATGACCTTCCAGGCAATGGCGATCCCAAAAGCGGGAACTGGGCCTCCGGGCTGCCGGCTGTGGACAGGGCTGTTTCTTTTGGCACGCATGATGCTGGCGATGCCAGTAAAATGTCTGGCCTGCTGCGCAATAATGCTGCCCGGAATGAACTGTACTACCTCCCGCTGCTTTTGGGTTTGGCAGGGCTGGTCTATCAATGCCGCCGTCGATCCCGCGATGCGATCGTGCTTGGCATCTTATTCTTCTTCGCTGGCGTTGCTGTGGTCATTTATGTAAACACTTCGCCATTGCAGGATGCGGAACGCGACTATGCCTTCTCCGGCTCTTTTTACACGTTTGCCATTTGGATAGGGCTCGGCGTGGTAGCGATCCATCAGGCTTTTTCCAGACTGCTTAAGGCGCGCTGGAATGTCGTGCTTACGGCGTTGATCTGTATGCCGGTTCCGCTCCTAATGGGATTCAAAGAATGGGACGACCACGATCGTTCCGGAAAAACGTTGGCGCGTGACATCGCTTACAATACGCTCACAAGCTGTGCCCCGAATGCGGTTCTGTTTACCAATGGAGATAACCTTACTTATCCGTTGTATTACCTGCAGGAGGTTGAAGGCATTCGTAAAGATGTGCGCGTAGTTTGCTTCCCGCTGCTTATGTACGGTTGGTACCTTGACCAGTTGAGCAATCGTATTAATGACGCTGATCCCGTACCGATCGCGTGGAGTGGGAATGAGTTCCTGGGGGAAAGTCCCGATAACTTAAGCTACCTCGGGCAATCTGGACAGGCCAGCGATACGGCGATATCTTCCGAACAATTCATGGCTATCCGGGATTTCTGCAGGTTCGTTGTGTCGGATAAGAAGATCGCCGATGGATCCCTGATGGTTAACTACGTGCCTTCAAGGCATATCGTAATACCCGGACCTCGTGGGGCTACGGACAGCAATGTCGCCAATGCGGATATGTACATCACATTCAACGCCGACAAGCTCATTTACGATAAGAGCGAGCTGGCTGAGCTTGCCATAATATCGGCCATAGCCGAAGAGGGATGGAAGCGGCCCGTTTATTTCACGGATCTCGAGCAAACGACTCCTTTCGGAAACCTGAATGACTTCATGACGATGGAAGGAACAGTATACCGATTGATACCGTCGAGAATTGTTGATACGACCAATGCACAAACAAGGGCAGCCCATACAGGAAGTGTTGATCTCGCGAAGAGCTATGAGCTTTTTACCCAAACATATCTATGGGGCGGCGCAAATAGGTCTGACATCTATTTCGATGAAACGGCGCGCGGTGTGCTTGCAAACTATCGAATGGCAGCTTCGCGTATTGCGGGTGAATTGACTGCTGGGGGTCGAAAGAACGAAGCGCTGCAGCTGCTCGACGCTATATCGCGGGACATTACGGAGACGGCCTATCCTTATGATGTCACCGGCGCATTCCTTGCCTCGTCATATTATAGCGCGGGAGGAATGAAACCGGCCGCTGCACTGGGCAGAAAGGTCGTCGACAATGCCTCTGCCGACATGGAATATCTTGCTTCGCTCCGCAGTCCCGATGATCAATGGCTGACAAACGAGATCCGGCAGAATATCGGGATGATGAAGGTCATTGCTGAAGCCGCCATTAAGGCCGGCGATGCGAACATCGCGGCATATGCCATTCAGCGAATTGATAATACCAGGTCCAGCGGTATAGTGCCTGTCGAGCTCGTCAATCAATTGTTGGGGATATTGAAGGCGATGCAGAAGTAGTGGAAAAGCGCGGCGACCCCTGCCTTTAACCATTTGATAATCAACATGAAGATCTCATCTACAGTTCAAATCAGTGCCTTTGCGCTAATTCCTTTGTTGACCACTGCAAAGCGCGCTCAGGACAGCAAGTGGTATGTGCGCGCCTGCGCAGGATATGCATTTCCCCTAATGTCGCCGACAAGCTTCGCCGGTGGAACTGCGATAAGCGGCTCCAACGAAGTTTCTATCAGTTCACCGGTCAGCGGCTGGCAACAGACCCAATTTATGTCAGTGAAGCGGGCATCTTTCGGGACTGGAGCTTCGTTATGCCTGGCCGGCGGCTACAAGCTCAGCCAGCATATTACTGTGTCAGAAAGAATTAGCATCTGGACTGACTTGCAGCCACATTCCGAAATGCCTATTCCAATAGGTTGGAATTAACCCGTTTTGAACAGAATAGAGTGGACATGATGGAGACACTGACCACAAGAGATAAAGTCACAGAATTTGAATTTGCCACAAGCAATGAACCGGTCAGCGCGGAGATGCTTCGCAAGGACCTCGCCTCCGTCACGCCATTCAGCAGCATTGGGCTGAATCTTGGCGTGCGATATAATTTCTGACAGTTCGAAATAAAAGCTAACATACAAAAATGCCTATCCCAGCCTCCGAGCTCATCATCACTCCAAAAGGCACGATCTATCACCTGGATCTGCGTCCGGAACAATTGGCGGATACGGTGATCACTGTAGGCGATCCGGGGCGTGTAGGGGCCGTCTGTAAATATTTTGACCGAATCGAGCACCAGGCGGCACACCGGGAATTCATTACGCATACAGGGTTCATCGGCAATAAACGCATTAGCGTCGTAAGCACGGGTATCGGTCCCGATAATATTGACATCGTGCTGAATGAGCTGGATGCGCTCGTCAATATCGACTTCGATCAAAGGGAAATAAAGCCGGAAAAGAGGTCGCTCGATATTATCCGCCTGGGCACATCGGGCGCTCTTCAGGGCAACATTCCGGTTGATAGCCTTGTGGCTTCATCACTGGCGATCGGTCTTGATAATCTCCTGCACTACTATGCATACGAACCGGGATCAGGCGAAGCTTTTGTTCTGAACGAGTTCGTCCGGCATGCGGGATTGCAGAATAGCCCCGTGATGCCTTATATAGCGAAGGGTAGCAAGAGCCTTCTTGCTGCCTTCAAGGAAAAGATGACCACGGGCATTACCATCACCTGCCCGGGGTTTTATGGTCCGCAGGGGCGAATACTGCGCGCGCCCCTTGCTTTTCCGGGCTTCATCGATGCCTTGAGCACTTTTGACAATGACGGCAACAGGATCACGAATTTCGAAATGGAAACATCCGCGATCTATGGCCTGGGCACATTACTCGGGCATCGATGCCTGTCGATCTCAACGATCGTTGCGAACCGCGTGACACAGGAATTCTCAACGGATCCGAATACGGCGATTGACAGGATGATCCGGCGCGCTTTGGAAACGATATCGGAGTGCTGACCCCGTGGATCGCGTTCTGCCGCCCGTTTGGTGTACTCACCAGCAAGCTGAACGTAGACAGGTCGTTCCCCGCCCGAGAAGAAAGGTGACACCTTTTTGAAAAGGTGTCACCTTTCTTCTCTCGATTGCAAACGTCAGCACAAAGCTTCCCCGTTAGCATCTTGCATGCATGGTGCAAAGCGCTAGGTCCTACATTTGCCCCACAATATGTTTCCTGATTTTCGTTATCTCATTTACGGCCTCACCGGCTGGTTCCCGCCTGAATGGGTGGGTCTCTTCAAAACATTCGGCGCAATGGTCGCCATCGCCTTTCTCGCCGCTACGTGGGTGATGATGAATGAGCTGAAACGAAAAGAGTCGCTTGGCCTGATCAAACCGCAGATGGATAGTAAAAAGGGCATCATGGTTTGGCCGCACCAGCGCATCTCGGAGATCGTGATGATCGCTGCGCTGGGAGGACTTGTCGGCGCGAAAGTGTTTAATGCTTTTGAGACCTGGGAATACTTTATCAAGGACCCGATCGGCTCCCTCTTCTCCCGCAGCGGGCTCACCTTTTACGGAGGACTGATCGTAGCAACGGCTGTCTTCTATTACTACGCACGCAAGCAAAAGATCAATTTTGCCCATCTCTGTGATGCCGCTGCGCCCGCCATCATGCTCGCATATGGCATCGGGCGGCTTGGCTGCCAGCTTGCCGGCGACGGGGACTGGGGCATCTATAACAGCGCCTACGTGACCGTGGCAAATGGCTCGCTGACTTCGGTCTCAAAAGTGGAGAGCGAAGCAGCCTTAGCACGCTATCACAGTCAATATCACTTCGATTCTACCCATCTTTATGCGCCGGCGCCTTCCTGGGCGCCAACGTGGCTCTGGGCGCAGAATTATCCACGCAATGTCGGCAATGAAGGGATCAGACTGGCGGATTGCCCCCATCCCGATTATTGCGGTGTATTGCCGATGGGCGTGTTCCCTACACCGGTTTACGAAGCTATCGTATGCATAGGGCTCTTCTTTTTCCTCTGGGGCATTCGTCACCGCCTGAGGAGGCCATGGCAGATGTTCGGCATTTACCTGATCCTGAACGGACTGGAGCGATTCCTGGTGGAAAAGATCCGGGTGAATTACAAGTACGACTGGGGCTTTATTCACCCCACTCAGGCAGAGATCATTGCCGTAGGATTAATGCTGGCAGGGCTGGCCTTGTTGCTCTATAAAAGGCCTGCGGCAAATCTCCCGGAAGTCAGCGCGACTTAAGTAGTCAATTGAAAAGGCAAAATGCGGACGGACGCGCGTTCCTACATGACAGGTATTATCACCCTATTTGTGTCCCGGTCGGGCGTAGCCGGTCGCAATCGTTGTTTGTTTATCTAACAAAGAACCTTGATGCGGATTGCCTGAAGAGCGTTTCGGTCCCCTATTCATGATTTGGTGCGTCCCATGCTGATTCTGTTACTTTTTGGGCGGCCAAAAAGTAACCAAAAAGCGCGCCGGCGCGCTATGTCAGCGCCGCGCCGGAGCCTATCTAATAAGCGATCGTGCTACTGAAACTTCAGCTATAGAAATCCTTATGATCACCCCGAAACGAAGTCGTTTTATCATCAACGACTGCTTTCGCAGGGCCTATTCCAACCTATGATCTGCAACAATATACAGAAGTGGCTCGGAGAAGGCTCCAGCCTATGTCCTGCTATTCTGAAGCTTTTGGTTTCCTGCTACAACCATCGTTGATGAAACGGACTGAATTCAGCCAAAGTTCCGCATTTACGAAGCTGCTATTTAAACTGTAGCCTCAACATGGGCTGGAGGCTACGCCAAACTTGACCCTGTTAGACAAACAATCTCTTCCTGAAAATCCTGATTGCTTTTTGGGAAAACCGGATTCAGATAAGCTCCATCTTGATTCATTTTCAAAAAAACGGATTCACTTATTTGAAAAGGGAATCAGGATTGCCCCTGCCTTGATTCATTTTCAAAAAATCCTGATTCACTTATTTGAAGAGGGAATCAAATTTGCCAGGGTTCGATTCACTTTCAAAAAATCCTGATTCACTCATTTGAAAAGGGAATCAAATTTGCCCCGGCCTTAATTCACCTTCAAAAAATCTTGATTCACTTATTTGAAAAGGGAATCAAATTTGCCAGGGTTTGATTCACTTTCAAAAATCTTGATTCACTTATTTGAAAAGGGAATCACGTTTGTCCGGGCCATAATTCACTTTCAAACGATCTTGATTCATTTTTTTGAAAAGGGAATCAGGATTGCTTCGATCTTGATTCCCTTTCGAAAAGTCCTGATTCACTTTTCTGAAGAGGAAATCAGGTGTGCTCCGATTCAGATTCACTTTCAAAAATTCCTAATAGCCCTCTTTTCGAAAATCATCCGTTCAGGTTCAATCCTGATTCCCTCGACCAGCTTGAGTTCTAGTAAGAAAGGAAGCAATTAAGCTCAATAAAAAATGCCCTCCGCATCCGGAAGGCATTTCAGTGTCTTTTGAAATAGGGAGATCACTATTACGCAGAGACGGCTTCGTTTTCCGGCACTAAATGGCCGGTATTGAGCTCTGCATTCAATCGCTCTGCCGCCTCGATCGGCGCAAAGTTGGAAAGTGCTTCACCGCCATTCCTGCGAATCACAACTGTATGCTCATAGTGGCAGGACGGCTTGCCGTCGGCTGTAACTACAGTCCAGCCATCATCCAATGTGTACACATCTTTGGTACCGAGGTTGATCATCGGCTCAATCGCGATGACGCTCTTTTCTTTGAGCTTTTTTCCCTGGCCACGCATTCCGAAGTTCGGGATCTGCGGATCTTCATGAAGGTCTTTACCGACACCGTGCCCAACGAGCTCACGAACGACGCCGTAACCGTGCTTTCTGAACGTATGATCCTCGATAGCCCAGGAGATATCGCCCACGCGGTTGTGGCTTCTGGCCTGCAGAATTCCTTTAGCCAGGGATTCCTTAGTAATGCGCAGCATGTCGAGTACCTCCGGCGCTACATTGCCGATCGCAAAAGTGTAGGCATGGTCTCCATGGAATCCATTTCTATAAAAACCGCAGTCGACGGAAATGATATCCCCATCCTTTAGCTCGTAGCTGGATGGGAATCCATGAACAACCACCTCATTTACCGAAATACAAAGCGCCTCAGGAAAACCGCCATAACCTTTGAACGACGGAATACCACCGTTATCGCGGATAAACTGTTCCGCCATAACCGTGATGCTCTTCGTCGTGATGCCGGGCTTTAAAAAAGCTGCCACCTCTGTTAAGGTGGCAGTAACCATCATTGCATTCTCACGGATGATATTTAACTCATCTTCTGACCGTACATGGACCATTGCAAAATCATTTTAAGGCCTGTCGCCTGCCCGAAGTTCGGACAGGCGACAGGAAAAATTATACAGAAGCAGCCGGCTGACGACCAGCGATACGACCGGTCTTCATCAGACCATCGTACTGGCGCATCAGGAGGTGGCTTTCAATTTGCTGCAGTGTGTCGAGAATTACACCAACACCGATCAGCATAGAAGTACCGCCGTAGAATGAGGCGAAACCGCTCGTTACATTCAGGATAATAGCCAGACCCGGTAGTACACCGGCAACGGCCAGGAAGATCGCGCCCGGAAGCGTGATGCGGTCCATGATCGTAGAGATGTAATTCGCAGTCGGCTCACCTGGCTTCACACCGGGGATAAAGCTGTTGTTACGCTTCAGGTTGTCCGCCATATCAGTCGGATTGAACGTGATAGCGGTGTAGAAATAAGTAAAGGCAATTACGAGAATAGCGTACACTACATAGTAAGGCCAGGAGTTCGTATCGCTGATAGAGCGTAGGAAACCTGTAGGGCCTTTACCACCTGAAGCGAAATCGCCGAGCGTAGCAGGGATGAACATCAGGGCCTGGGCGAAGATGATCGGCATTACACCCACCATATTCACTTTCAGGGGAATGAAGTCGCGGGCGCCGCTTACTTCGCGAGCTGCATTGGTAGAGCCGATGATGCGACGTGCATAGTTCAGAGGAACCTTACGTACACCTTGCGTCAGCAGGATGAGACCAACGATAACTGCAATAAAGAGCGCGATTTCAATGAGGAAGATCAGCAGACCGCTGGCACCGCCCTGGCTGTTACGGAAGTCGAATTCCTGAGCCAGTGAGTGTGGCAGACGGGCCATGATACCCACCATGATGATCAGGGAAACACCGTTGCCGATACCCTTGTCTGTGATCTTTTCACCGAGCCACATTACGAAGAGCGTACCTGCAGTCAGAACAACAACAGTAGTAAGCGTGAACAGGAACGGAGAGAAATGCTCCAGATCCAGAGCTGCCTGATATTGAGGAGAGCGCAGGAAGGTGGTAGCATAAGCAATGCTCTGGAACGCAGTAACCAGCACCGTGAGGTAGCGGGTATACTGATTGATCTTTTTACGGCCGCTTTCCTCTTTCTGCATCTTAGCAACCTGTGGCACGATAATACCTGCGAGCTGCATAAAGATGGAAGCGGTGATATACGGCATTACACCAAGCGCAAAAATGGAGGCGCGAAGAAACGCACCACCAGAGAAGGAGTTGATGAGACCGAGGATACCGCTGCCGCCGCCCGATTCCGCCTGGTTAAGCATGTTGGGATTCAGACCGGGTATAGTAATGTAACAGCCTACGCGGTAAACGAGAACCAGGAGGAGCGTAAAAAGAATCTTCTTACGGAGTTCTTCGATGCTCCAGATATTCTTCAGCGTGTCAATAAGTTTCTTCACAGAAAATGTAGTGGGGACGGGAATAGAAAAGAATGCGAATAAACGAAGAAAGACGCATTGTGCCAAATGCGTCTTTTGGGTCGTCCCATACTGTTAACGTATGAGTTATCAAACACCTTACAGTATGGGACGACTAATATCAGATCAGTTCGATCGTGCTGCCGGAAGCTTCGATAGCCGCCTTAGCCTTTTCGCTGACCGCAGAGATCTTGAAAGCAACCTTAGACTTCAGTTCGCCGTTGCCGAGAACCTTAACGAGGTCTGTACGGGAAACGAGGCCGTTGATGTAGAGGTTGTCCATTGAGAATTCCTTCAGCTCATACTTTTCGATAAGGAAGTCGAGGTCACCGAGGTTGAACACCTTGTATTCTACACGGTTAATGTTCTTGAATCCACGCTTAGGCATACGGCGCTGGATCGGCATCTGACCACCTTCGTGACCATTCTTGCGCTTAGAACCAGTGCGGGCCTGCTGACCCTTGTTACCCTTAGTAGCGGTTGTGCCGTGACCGGAACCTTCACCGCGACCAATACGCTTGGTCTTATGAGTGGCGCCGATCGCTGGCTTCAGATTGTTGAGTTGCATGTTATTTCGTTTTTAGACTTGCGCGGAACGTGACCGCTCGCATTAGTGAATGGGTGAATGAGTCAATGGGTGAATGGTGAATATCTATGAGTGATGAGTGATGTATAATGAGTTTCTCAATCAGAGATTCGCTATTCACTCGTTCACTGATTCACCACTACGCCATCTGCTCTACCTTAACGAGATGGTGAACTTTCTCCACCATACCGAGGATCTGTGGTGTTGCTTCTACTTCTACAGTAGCCAGCATCTTACGCAGACCGAGAGCGAGGAGCGTACGCTTCTGGCGCTCAGGGCGGTCAATACCGCTCTTTACTTGGGTAATCTTGATCTTAGCCATGTTCTTTTATAATTAGCCAATATGCCAATTAGCCGATTAGCCAATGCACTTAGCTGGTGATTATGTGTTTCGGAATTTCCCAATCCAAATTGGCTAACTAGCTAATTGGCTAATTGGCTAATTGGTTGGCTAATTATCCGTTGAATACCTTCTTGAGGTTAATGTTGCGATCGCGGGCAACCTGGATTGGCTCACGCAGCAGGGACAGAGCAGCGAAGGTTGCCTTTACCACGTTGTGTGGATTAGCGGAACCCAGGCTCTTGCACAGTACGTCTGTGATGCCAGCGCTTTCCAGCACGGCGCGCATGGAGCCACCGGCGATAACGCCTGTACCATGAGCGGCCGGACGGATCATTACCTTGGCAGCGCCATCTTTGGCAAATTGCTCATGAGGAATGGTGCCCTTCATTACCGGAACCTTGATGAGATTCTTCTTCGCATCATCGATACCCTTGGTGATCGCTTCCTGTACTTCCTTCGCCTTACCCAGGCCATGACCTACTACGCCATTGCCGTCGCCTACAACTACGAGCGCTGAAAAGGAAAATGCGCGACCGCCCTTTGTAGTCTTCACTACGCGGTTGATAGAAACTACCTTCTCGGTAAGTTCCAGTTCGCTACCCTTAACGCGATTTGATTCTGTATATGCCATTTTTGTTAGAATTAGCCAATGAGCCAATTAGCCGATTAGCCAATGCCCATTTTTATCTGTTTATGTTTCAATTGGCTAATTGGTCCTGCCCTGGCGGGAGCTAATTAGCTAATTTGATTTTAGAACTTTAACCCTCCCTCACGAGCGCCATCGGCCAGGCTCTTTACACGGCCATGATAGAGATAACCACCGCGGTCGAAAACGCAGATCTCGATGCCGGCAGCTTTTGCGCGCTCAGCGAGCAGGCGACCAACCTTGGCACTCTTATCAATCTTGTTACCGCCAGCGCTGAAGATGTCCTTTTCACGGGAAGATGCTGCAGCGATCGTGTTGCCTGCCTTATCGTCGATAAGTTGAGCGTAAATGTCTTTATTGCTACGGAAAACAGACAGGCGTGGCTTTGCAGCTGTGCCGGAAACTGTCGCCCGGATCCGCCAGCGGAGCTTCTGCCGGCGTTGTTGTTTTGCTGAAGTTGGCATAATTGTACCTTGTTTTTACGGGCTCACTATCTTGCGAAAGTGGCTACCGGAGTTTGTTTATGTTGGAATGTTGGAGTGTTGGAGCGTTGGAGTGTTCGGTGTTTTATAACATTCAAACATTCCAACGTTCCAACATTCAAACTTACTTACCTGCTGCCTTACCAGCCTTACGACGAACGATCTCATCGCTGTAGCGAACACCCTTACCCTTGTATGGTTCAGGCTTACGGAGGGAGCGGATCTTGGCGGCGATCTGGCCCACCAGTTGCTTATCGATACCTTCCAGGAAGATCTTAGGGTTCTTACCCTTTTCAGCTTCGGCAGAAGCCTTGATTTCCTTAGGAAGTTCAAAAATGATATTGTGGGAGAAACCGAGAGCCATATCGATCTGGTTGCCGGTTACCGTTGCACGATAACCTACACCTACGAGCTCCAGCTCACGCTTGAAACCTTCTGTAACACCCTGTACCATGTTGGCAACCAGGGAACGGTACAGACCATGCAGTGCACGGTGACGGATCTGATCAGTAGGACGGGTTACGTTTACGCCTTCAGGAGTCACTTCAACCTTGATATCGCGGTCGATCTGCTGCTTCAGCTCACCCTTAGGGCCCTTAACTGTGATTTCATTGGAAGGAGAAACCGTGAGGGTTACGCCTTGTGCCAAAACGATTGGCTTCTTACCTATACGAGACATTTCTAAAAAATTTGAAAAGTAGTTATTAACTCACCGGCTTTCAGCGTTGTATAGTGCGCTTAGATTATCGGCCTTATTTATCTGTGATTTGTGATTGGTGAATTATGATTTGGGTAAATCATAAATCTCAAATCAAAAAACAATTTAGTAGATATAGCACATTACCTCACCGCCTACATTCTGCGTGCGGGCTTCCTTGTCGGTCATCACACCCTTAGAAGTAGAGATGATAGCAACGCCGAGGCCATTCTGTACACGCTTGATCTCAGCTGGCTTAGCATACTGGCGCAGGCCCGGACGGCTTACGCGCTCCAGATTCTTGATAGCTGGCTCCTTTGACTGAGCATCATACTTCAGGGCGATCTTGATAACGCCTTGCTTGTTATCGTCCTCGAACTTGTACTTCAGGATATAGCCCTTGTCGTACAGGATTTCGGTCATGCGCTTCTTAACGTTGCTTGCAGGTATCTCAACGATACGGTGTTTCGCCATCTGCGCGTTGCGGATGCGTGTAAGAAAATCTGCTATTGGATCAGTGACCATCGGAATTTGTCGATTTTAAAGTTGTGATTTGCGATAGATTGCTCCATCGCGATTTGTTAGTGGTATCAAACCGGAGGTGGTATACACTACCCGCCTTGACCTATTAACCTATTGCCCGGAAGGCAAGCTTTTTTACCAGCTTGCCTTAGTTACGCCAGGTATTTTGCCATCCAGTGCCATATCGCGGAACACGATACGGGAGATACCGAAGTGGCGCATATAGCCGCGTGGACGACCGGAGATCTGACAGCGGTTGTGCTGACGAACCGGGGAGCTATTACGTGGAAGCTTGTCGAGGGCTGCGTAGTCACCGGCTGCCTTAAGGGCGGCACGACGCTCAGCGTACAGAGCTACCATCTTTTCCCTTTTGCGATCGCGGGCTTTTACTGATTCTTTTGCCATTGTTTATTATTGAATTATTCGGCTTCTTTCTTGATGTTCTTAAACGGCATACCGAGTTCCTTCAGGAGCTCATAAGCCTCTTCGTTGGTCTGGGCAGTAGTCACAAAAGTGATGTCCATACCAGAGATACGATTGATCTTGTCGATGTTGATTTCCGGGAAGATGATCTGCTCGGTAACACCCATGGTATAGTTACCACGGCCATCGAAAGACTTGTCGTTGATGCCCTTGAAGTCACGTACACGCGGCAGGGAGATCGCTACCAGGCGGTCCATGAAGTCGTACATATTGTTGCCACGCAGTGTAACGCGGGCGCCAATAGGCATAGCCTTACGGAGCTTAAAGTTGGAGATATCCTTACGAGAAAGCGTTGGTACAGCCTTCTGACCGGAGATGGTGCTCATTTCAGTAACGGCATCGTCGATGAGCTTCTTGTCGCTAACAGAGCCCTTAACGCCCTGGTTCAGACAGATCTTCTCAAGACGCGGACATTGCATGATGGTCTTGTAACCAAATTTCTTCATGAGCGCGGGCACTACCTCATCCATGTCTTTCCAGCACATTGGGATCCTAAGCTTAGAATTCCACGTGGACAAGTTGTCGCGGCCGCTTCTATAGTGTCACCTAAATACTAGTGACTCCAGCGTAACTGGACTGGCCACAGTTAGGCCGCAAATGTAATCACACTGGCTCACCTTCGGGTGGGCCTTTCTGCGTTCGCGAGTGGACCCGATAAGCTCATGGAGCGGCGTAACCGTCGCACAGGAAGGACAGAGAAAGCGCGGATCTGGGAAGTGACGGACAGAACGGTCAGGACCTGGATTGGGGAGGCGGTTGCCGCCGCTGCTGCTGACGGTGTGACGTTCTCTGTTCCGGTCACACCACATACGTTCCGCCATTCCTATGCGATGCACATGCTGTATGCCGGTATACCGCTGAAAGTTCTGCAAAGCCTGATGGGACATAAGTCCATCAGTTCAACGGAAGTCTACACGAAGGTTTTTGCGCTGGATGTGGCTGCCCGGCACCGGGTGCAGTTTGCGATGCCGGAGTCTGATGCGGTTGCGATGCTGAAACAATTATCCTGAGAATAAATGCCTTGGCCTTTATATGGAAATGTGGAACTGAGTGGATATGCTGTTTTTGTCTGTTAAACAGAGAAGCTGGCTGTTATCCACTGAGAAGCGAACGAAACAGTCGGGAAAATCTCCCATTATCGTAGAGATCCGCATTATTAATCTCAGGAGCCTGTGTAGCGTTTATAGGAAGTAGTGTTCTGTCATGATGCCTGCAAGCGGTAACGAAAACGATTTGAATATGCCTTCAGGAACAATAGAAATCTTCGTGCGGTGTTACGTTGAAGTGGAGCGGATTATGTCAGCAATGGACAGAACAACCTAATGAACACAGAACCATGATGTGGTCTGTCCTTTTACAGCCAGTAGTGCTCGCCGCAGTCGAGCGACAGGGCGAAGCCCTCGGCTGGTTGCCCTCGCCGCTGGGCTGGCGGCCGTCTATGGCCCTGCAAACGCGCCAGAAACGCCGTCGAAGCCGTGTGCGAGACACCGCGGCCGGCCGCCGGCGTTGTGGATACCTCGCGGAAAACTTGGCCCTCACTGACAGATGAGGGGCGGACGTTGACACTTGAGGGGCCGACTCACCCGGCGCGGCGTTGACAGATGAGGGGCAGGCTCGATTTCGGCCGGCGACGTGGAGCTGGCCAGGGAAAG
>JADMIO012784827.1_pt1 | contig 47477 bp, 34 predicted proteins | sample 8958161 | NCBI WGS metagenome assembly JADMIO01 (sample SAMN16585339, study PRJNA669376) | soil metagenome | isolation source: Crop rotation soil | place: USA: Cullars Rotation, Alabama | collected 2011
CGCGACAACTTGTCCACGTGGAATTCTAAGCTTAGGATCCCAATGTGCTGGAAAGGTCGAGTTCGCATTTTTGAGACGAGATGTCCCGGGCCACGTTGGAAGCACCAACGATTTCCCCCTGAGCATCTTTCAAGGGCGAAACGGTGAGGGAGATGTCCACCAGGGAGCCATCTTTACGGCAACGCACGGTTTGGTAGTGGTCAACGCATTCGCCTCTGCGCACGCGATCCAGGATCTCCGGCTCCTCATCTTCGCGATCCGGGGGGATCAGGATGGACATGTGTTTCCCGATCGCCTCGGTGGCCGTATAACCGAAGATGTGTTCCGCAGCTTTATTCCATGACGTGATGACGCCGTTCAAGTCTTTCGTCAAGATGGCATCATCAGAGGATTCGACGATGGCAGCCAGAAGGTTTTCAACGTCCGCAGTCTTTGGAATTAAGTGGTTCCCGGCGGCAGGGTTCATCACAACAAAGTTAATATGGGGGTGTAACCCAGCCGGGAAATGGGGTCAAGACCTACCGGCACCGGGGACATATACCAGCGCAAGAACGATGGACCAATGTCGGCTTCGGGTGGGCACCCATGCTCGACCACTGCATCACTGAATCCTTTGAAGTCGGTGCCCCGAGCTCGAATAATTTTCTTTGCGGAACGTGCCTTCCAAAAGCAGTTCGAAATCACCCGTTGGTAGGCCGGGACTAAACCATCGTGATGCTGGCTCCGCTCCCGCGAGGCCTTGTGTCGGCTTGAGCCGGACAGGGGAAACCCTCACGTCCAGTTCTGGGAGAGGAGGTCGCCGTAAGGCGTCCTCCTTGCCCAACCAGCGGAAAGGCGGCGGAAAGATCTGGATTTACGCGGAGGGACACATTCAAAATTGTGAAAGGCGATAGAACTTCGCGCCGTTCGTCGTGGAGATAACAACGGGATTAGTGCCTCCGCTGACAGAGTTAGTCCAGTCCGCAGGGGACAGGCTCCAGGTTTCTTGCAAGACGAAGCCAGGCGTATTCGGCGACCAGGAGAGGGTTGCTTGGCCCGGTGTAAGGGGAATAATGGCAAGACTGGGTGGGGCAATCACGCTGATGGCGATGCCGTCGCTCGCAGCCGAGAAGGCCGTCGTACCGCCCGCTGGAGCGGTGCTGGCGAGACCACCGTCGGTGCCGCTGGTTTGATCCCAGGCCCGGAAGGTAAAGACATTGGCTAGAGTACCGCTGAAATTGGCGTTGGGTTGAAAATAAAGTCGCGTATCGGTATCCGCCGCCAGCAGACGCGCGCTGCTATCCGAGACCGCTCCCAGCACAGTCCAACTCGCGCCGTTGTCCAGCGTGTAATACCACACGCCATTGGCTGTATCCACTGCGGTAACGGCAATACCCAGGAGCGCTCCCGCGTCCACGTCGGTGACGTTGTCCAGTCCGCCAATGGGCGTGACAAAGTCCACCAGGCTCGACACCGGTGTGCCCACGGCACCTGAAGGTGGACCCGCGTCCTCTGCAATCGCCACCAGCGTCGGAGTCTTGGAGGCGTCCAGTACCGGTGCGCTATTGAGCGCACTGACAATAAGGCTAGCCGCGTCGCTCGCAGCCGAGAAGGCCGTCGTACCGCCCGCTGGAGCGGTGTTGGCCAGGGCACCGTCGGTGCCGCTGGTTTGATCCCAGGCCCGGAAGGTAAAGACATTGGCTAGAGTACCGCTGAAATTGGCGTTGGGTTGAAAATAAAGTCGCGTATCGGTATCCGCCGCCAGCAGACGCGCGCTGCTATCCGAGACCGCTCCCAGCACAGTCCAACTCGCGCCGTTGTCCAGCGTGTAATACCACACGCCATTGGCTGTATCCACTGCGGTAACGGCAATACCCAGGAGCGCTCCCGCGTCCACGTCGGTGACGTTGTCCAGTCCGCCAATGGGCGTGACAAAGTCCACCAGGCTCGACACCGGTGTGCCCACGGCACCTGAAGGTGGACCCGCGTCCTCTGCAATCGCCACCAGCGTCGGAGTCCGGGAGGCGTCCAGTACCGGCGCGTCATTGACGGCGCTCACCGTGATAGCGATGCCGTCAGTAGCAACCGAGAAGGCGGTCGCTCCTCCCACTGAGGTGGCGTCCGCCAGGCTCCCGTCAGTGCCGCTGGTTTGGTCCCAGGCCCGGAAGGTAAAGACACTGCTAAGGGTGCCGCTCACATTGGGGTTGGGTTGAAAATAAACCCGATTGTTCGCGTTAGCCGCCAGCAGCCGCGCGCTGCTATCCGAGACCGCTCCCAGCACAGTCCAACTCGCGCCGTTGTCCAGCGTGTAATACCACACGCCATTGGCTGTATCCACCGCGGTAACGGCAATGCCCAGAAGCGCTCCCGCGTCCACATCGGTCACGTTGTCCACCTGGCCAGCGGGTAAGGCAAAGTCCACCAGGCTCGACACCGGCGTGCCCACGGCACCTGAAGGTGGACCCGCGTCCTCTGCAATCGCCACTAGCGTCGGAGTCCGGGAGGCGTCCAGTACCGGTGCATCGTTAATCGGGGTGATGGTGAGGCTGGCCGTGTCGCTCGCAGCCGAGAAGGCCGTCGTACCGCCCGCTGGAGCAGTGTTGGCCAGAGCACCGGCGGTGCCGCTGGTTTGGTCCCAGGCCCGGAAGGTAAAGACATTGGCTAGAGTACCGCTGAAATTGGCGTTGGGTTGAAAATAAAGTCGCGTATCGGTATCCGCCGCCAGCAGACGCGCGCTGCTATCCGAGACCGCTCCCAGCACAGTCCAACTCGCGCCGTTGTCCAGCGTGTAATACCACACGCCATTGGCTGTATCCACTGCGGTAACGGCAATACCCAGGAGCGCTCCCGCGTCCACGTCGGTGACGTTGTCCAGTCCGCCAATGGGCGTGACAAAGTCCACCAGGCTCGACACCGGTGTGCCCACGGCACCTGAAGGTGGACCCGCGTCCTCTGCAATCGCCACCAGCGTCGGAGTCCGGGAGGCGTCCAGTACCGGCGCGTCATTGACGGCGCTCACCGTGATAGCGATGCCGTCAGTAGCAACCGAGAAGGCGGTCGCTCCTCCCACTGAGGTGGCGTCCGCCAGGCTCCCGTCAGTGCCGCTGGTTTGGTCCCAGGCCCGGAAGGTAAAGACACTGCTAAGGGTGCCGCTCACATTGGGGTTGGGTTGAAAATAAACCCGATTGTTCGCGTTAGCCGCCAGCAGGCGCGCACTGGTGTCCGAGACCGCTCCGAACGCAGTCCAGGTGACGCCATTATTCAGCGAGTAGTAGCCGGTGCCATTGGCTGTATCCACTGCGGTAACGGCAATGCCCAGGAGCGCTCCCGCGTCCACGTCGGTCACGTTGTCCACCTGACCAGCGGGTGAGGCAAAGTCCACCAGGCTCGACACCAGTGTGCCCACGGCACCTGAAGGTGGACCCGCGTCCTCTGCAATCGCCACCAGCGTCGGAGTCTTGGAGGCGTCCAGTACCGGTGCGCTATTGAGCGCACTGACAATAAGGCTAGCCGCGTCGCTCGCAGCCGAGAAGGCCGTCGTACCGCCCGCTGGAGCGGTGTTGGCCAGAGCACCGTCAGTGCCGCTGGTTTGATCCCAGGCCCGGAAGGTAAAGACATTGGCTAGGGTGCCGCTCACATTGGGGTTGGGTTGAAAATAAACCCGATTGTTCGCGTTAGCCGCCAGCAGCCGCGCGCTGCTATCCGAGACCGCTCCCAGCACAGTCCAACTCGCGCCGTTGTCCAGCGTGTAATACCACACGCCATTGGCTGTATCCACCGCGGTAACGGCAATGCCCAGAAGCGCTCCCGCGTCCACATCGGTCACGTTGTCCACCTGGCCAGCGGGTAAGGCAAAGTCCACCAGGCTCGACACCGGCGTGCCCACGGCACCTGAAGGTGGACCCGCGTCCTCTGCAATCGCCACTAGCGTCGGAGTCCGGGAGGCGTCCAGTACCGGCGCATCGTTAATCGCCGTGGCAGTCATCACTTTGCTACCATTAACACTGAGAGCCCCATCGCTGACGCTCGTCGTGATGGTGAAGTTGCCGTTGAAATTGGCAGTGGGGGTAAAACTCACTCCCGCCAGCAAGGTGTTCACATTCGCAATCGCTCCCGAGGCTGTCCATACCCCTGTGGCCGCGTTGTAGGTTGAGGTCACTGTACCGGAAGTCCCCGTGCTCAGGCTGCCGACACCGGGGCTAGAAAGGGTCAGGGTAACCGTCACACTGGCGCTGTCCACGTCACTCACCACGATATCGATCAGGTTCAGCATGGTGTCTTCGGTATAAGTCTCAGCCGCCGACAGATTGGTCGCGGTGGGCGCATCGTTAATCGCCGTGGCAGTCACCACTTTGCTGCCATTAACACTGAGGGCGCCATCGCTGACGCTCGTCGTGATGGTGAAGTTGCCGTTGAAATTGGCAGTGGGGGTAAAACTCACTCCCGCCAGCAAGGTGTTCACATTCGCAATCGCTCCCGAGGCTGTCCATACCCCTGTGGCCGCGTTGTAGGTTGAGGTCACTGTACCGGAAGTCCCCGTGCTCAGGCTGCCGACACCGGGGCTAGAAAGGGTCAGGGTAACCGTCACACTGGCGCTGTCCACGTCACTCACCACGATGTCGATCAGGTTCAGCATGGTGTCTTCGGTATAAGCTTCGGCGGCTGATAAATTCGAGGCTGTGGGTGCCTCGCTCGCAGTAGTGATGACAATACCGTCAAGCACGTTTGCGTCGAATACGGTGGAATCATTGAATGGAACCAACGAGTGCGCAGTCCCGTCCAGACTGGGACCGGGCAGGATGCTGCTGGAGCCCAAATCGCTACTGAAAGTCAAAGTGCCTGCGCTGGCGGAAAATCCTGTCAAAAGTAAAATGGCTGCCGTCTGCAATAGTTTCATAATAAGTTCTGCGCTTCGTGAATGAACAATTGTTGCAAGCGTGCTCAGAATAGCAAGGGAGGCGTAACGGGGGTTTGTCCCGAAAGGTTACAAAGTGCCGGTCCGCAAACTGAATCTTAGGGTTCTTATGCTGGTGCCCAATGTTTGGAAAATTCGGGCCGCGCAACGAAAGCCATACCCCACGATAATAACCAGGCCGAACAGCAAACGTGTTCGCACTTTGGTGCGGATCGTCATAAACCAGGACTTGAGTGCTCTACTCACCCTCTCTACCAGCGCTCACCGTCGCTGCCATTAATCGTGCGAAGCGCCTCCCGAGCCGCACCGTGCACTGTTGTTTGACTGGAGTCTGCGGCGATCGCGGCCATCACAGGAACCGCAGCTCTCTCTTCGGCAATCACTTGTTTCATAGACGTGAAGTAATCCCAATTACGAAGCAAGTCCGAGACCAAATCAGCTAAGGGTGCTCTCAAGTCTTCCGATGTTTGCCAGAGCGCGCCTGCCGCGGCAATGCGCAGGTGAAAGCTCTCCCGCTTCTGTTTAAGCTCCGACAGGGCCTTCCCCCATTCCTCAGTTCCGACATGCTCCCGCGGATACCCCTCAAGGCCGGTTAAACGGCGAAGTGTCAGTTGCGCGGCGCCGGCGGCATTGGGACTCACTCTTAGGAGAGCCCATGCCGCATTGAACTGAATACGGAGGTTTTGAGATTCGAGATACCGGTGGAGGTCTGGGAGGAATTCCACGGCGGGTGGCCCTGTTTCGCCGATTAGATCCAGGGCGCTGAGGAAATTATAGGTTACTCCGCCTTCGTTTTGAGAGCGGTCTCCTTCGCTCAGAGACTCTCGGAGCGCTGCGTACACCAATCCGACTTGGTTCGTGTTGATTCGCCAAAGAGCTCTGGCGATATCAACGCGCGCTGGCATATAGGCTTCATTAGTCAACGCGGCCTGCAGAGTTGGAAGCGCATTGCTTGCCGCGGGCCCAATTCGCCCCAGCGCGATGTAAATGCATTTGCGGGTCCATTCCTGCGAACCCTTCAATGCTGAAGTAAGCGCCGGCACTGCTGCAGCGGCGTTCGTTCCGCATAATGCAATGGCCTGCACCGCATGTTGTCGCTGGTCGTTCGCAGCTCGTTGCACGCATTCGATCAATTCCGGAAGCACAATGCTCGAGTTGTTCCCGATATCCGCCAGCGCAACCGTGGCCCAATACGCCGCTTTCACATGGGAGCCCTTCGCGATGGCGGCCAACCGTCGAATCACCGCAGGATCATTTTCCCCCAATCGAGCAAGTGACTTCGTCGCGCTATACTCCGTGGCTTCATCTTCCAGGGCTTTGATCAGAACTTCGAGCACCGCCGGGGAACGATCGCCAGTTCTGCCCAGGACTTCGGCGGCCTGATTCCGGATCGTCCGCTCGGAATTGCGAAGTGATTCAATCATCAGTGGCACCGCCATGCGAGCATCCGGACCCAGCTTGATTAGCGCGTTGGCCGCATCTTCCCTCACACTCCAGGCTTGGGGACGCTCCTCCCCGCTCTTCCAGCTTCCTTCTCCTGTCCGAAATTCCTGCATCAGCCCGTGCACCCCTTCCGGGCCCATGGCCCGAATTGCTTCCAGGGCCGGTTCAGCCTCGTCTGCCATTCCGTTTACCCGCTTAGCCCAGAAACTCAGTGATTCTCCGCCGAACGCAGGTTCGCTCACTGGTGGATGTATCCAACGATCCCATCGATATGCGAGTGAACTCGTCTCGGCAACCGGGCCCATCGATTTGAATCCTAACAGGAGCGGCAGGAATCCAAGCAGACAGATTGCGCCATAGCCCTTCTCGCGTTTGACACCGCTTCGAACGACTCGAAGTGAAAAACCGATTCCGAAGGCGATCAGAATTGCCGTGTTCATTCTCCAGGCTGTCTCTCCATACATGCTGCGGTAAAATGCGCCGTTCATGCGGTCTGTGAAGAGCATCTCTCGTTGGAGAATGAACCAGCATAGCAGGATCAGCGGCGGGGTTGCCAGTGCGAGAAACCACTTCACTTTTGGTCCCGGCCAGGTGGAGCTAGGGCGAAGGACATAGGCCAAAAACACTAATGACATAATCAGCAGGAACGTTCTCCCGTCATGAAACTGAACCCCGGCACACATGAAACATCCCAGCATCATCATCTGGCCAGATTATTAGACCAAACCCTGCTTGTTGCATCACCTAAAATGAATGAGGCAACTGCTCCGCTCTCATGGCCATTGTGCCACAATTGGAATCACAGACTCGGCGTCGGCGGCCATATTCGCAGTCCCATCCAGACTGGGACCGGGCGGGATGCTGCTGGAGCCCAAATCGCTACTGAAAGTCAAAGTGCCTGCGCTGGCCGAAAATCCTGTCGAAAATAAAATGGCTGCCGCCTGCAATAGTTTCATAATAAGTTCTGCGCTTCGTGAATGAACAATTGTTCAAGTGTGCTCAGAATAGCAAGGGAGGCGTAACGGTGATCTGTCCCGCGAGGCTGCCGTGCGGCCGAGGGAGGCATCCACCCTCTGAAAGGACTAGCCGGAAAATAACTCCCTCCTCTCCGTTTCCTCCTGTTCAACCGCCTGCTCCGGACCAATCCCCTCCTCGTTACAAAATGTTTACAAAACTGTAATGCAACAAAAAGCGAGCAGATGCGTCTGTTAGGGTAGCTATGCAAACTCAAGAACAAGACCGCCTGCAACTGGAAGCCGGCCAACTCTACAAGCTGGAGCATGGATACCTGCGCGTCGTCGAGTTGGGCCACCGGCTCATTCATTACAAGCTCCTGAGCCAACCCGATCAGCAAGCCGGCCTCACCCGGTTCATCGCTCTCGAAGCGTTGCTCAATTACCTCCGGCAGAGCGAAGCCGTCCTGGTGCACTGAACCGTCCGCCAGGGTTCACCCCCGCCCGCTCCCCTGCCTGAACCCGTCCGGGCCACTGCGGGCCAGCCTCCAAAGCCCAACCCGGGCGCTCTGCTGCTCAGCGGCAAACGATCTGTGCCTGTCTTGATCATAAATCATCAAATCTCTTTTCTGAACTGTTTCGGACCTCGATTCGTCTACCGGCAGCGTGACTGAAAGGCGAAAACATTTTTCATCTTCGTTTAGCCCAGTCACTGTAAATGATCCTAACGTTTTTCTTAATAGGATCATCGCAATACTTGGAGTCACTGATCCTAAGCTTTGACTTTCGGAGGGCATAACCACAAAGTCGGCGCAATGATGATGAACCGACTTGTTTGGTTTCGCCAGAATCCCCGGGTCTGCGTTGGAATTCTTATTTCTTCCGTCGTTTTGCGTGGCGCTGCGATGTCCTTGAATTTTGAGCTCCAGACCCGCGACAGTAAAACCGGTGAGATCAAACATCTGCAGGAAGGCGTGGATTCGGGCAAGGTCGCCATCGTGATCGTGGACCCTTGGAACTATCACTGGTGCATGACCCGCTTGCGAGCGGGTCTCTGCTATGGTGCCAAGATGGAATCGCGCTCTCGAATGCGCGCACAAACTGGGATTGCCGATCATTTGGTGTCCGAGTGATGTCGTCGGCGCCTACTCGGGTTGGCCGCAGCGCGAGCGAGCGATGGCCCTTGCCCAGCCCGAAGTCCCGGCACACGGCAAGTTGGCTTGTCACTTCACGGCTGGCGTTGGCCCGTGTATGTGTGGGCCCGGCTTGAGCTGTGTGGTTAATTACGGCGAGAATGCCATCCATCCTGATCTCGTGATCGCCGAATCAGACTACATCGCGAGCAGCACGGAAGAAGTCTATGCCATCCTCAAACACCACCGCATTACCCATGTCATTTATCTCGGCTTGCATACCAACATGTGCCTCTTCGGCAAACCAGGCGCACTGAAGTATATGGCTGACGCGGGTTTGGTTTGCTGGCTGGCGCGCGACCTCAATGACGCTTTCACGCATTATGACCCCGCCAGCGGCTTCACCCCCGATCGTGGCACCCAGCAAACGGATGAAGACCTCGAACGCGCCGGCATCCCCACCATTAATATTGCGGACGAATGGCGCAAAGCCGGCCTCTGGAACGAGAAGCGGATCGTCGAAACGGTCCGCATCACTCCCTGGGGAAAGCCGGAACGACCCTGGTTTTTCGACCGCGCCGTGGACGTTACGCTGTCTGCTCCCTGGCTGGATAACATAGAGATCCATTACACGTTGACTCCAACCCCGAACTCGCCGGCTGCTGCTTCCCCGAAAATTCCTAACCCCGATTCTCCGCTTTACTCCAAGCCGCTGCACCTGACCAACACCGCCATGCTGAACGTCGTGGCGTATCGCAATGGTCGAGCCGTCAGCCTCCCCACCACCGCTTATTTCGTCCAGCTCCCGCCCACCGGGCCTAAGCCCGATATTGCTCTCGAAGCGCTCACGCCCATTCTCGATCCGTATGCCAAAGACGGTGCCAAAGGCTGGTTCTCCATTCCCGAATCCGGACACTCCTTTCACCGCAAGGATCTCCGCATTCGCGGCAGAAAATATGCCCAGGGACTCGGCTTTCGCGCCCCTTCCAGCGTGAGATATTCCGTCGCGCCCGAATACGACCGCTTCGTGGCGCAAGTCGGCATCGCTGACGATCTTCTTGACGAGATGTATGGGTTTAATCAGGTCACCTTTGCTAAAGTCGTTTGCCGGGTCTTTGTGGATGGCTCTTTGCTAGCCGAAAGCCCCGTTCTGCGCGTCTCGCAGGAGCCTTGGCGCTTTGATGTGTCTCTCCCCAAAGGTGCCCGTCACCTCACCTTGGCTTGCCTTGATGCCGGCGGTTCTCATGTGTTCGACCTCGTGAACTGGGTTGATGCCGGTTTTACCCGCAGGCAGACCACGAGCAAAACTGACGGAAAGCGCACAGAAGCCGAGCGGAAATGAAACGCACACTATGAAGCAGTTCCTCGTGCTCGCGCTCGCCACACCCGGCGTCGAGGCACTTCACAATTCGCAAAGGATTTTCAGTATCTTGGGTCCAAAAACAAGGTAGGGACGACTTCCACGTCGTCCGTAACCGCTCCTCCTGTCCGACGCCGTCCCAAACTTTCAGGGATGATGGGGCGCGGCGGAACGCATCCCTACCCAGCTAAGCGACGGCATCCTGACCAGGCGCAACCCGTTTCAAAAATACTTCGACCAACACGAACTCCAGCCATACATCGAGGACGCATTGAACAGCCTTGGACGCCCGAGATCCCATGGGCGCCAGTTGAGCTTGCCATGATGGAATAAGACGTGTGTGCCTGTTGGCACAAACACAAATCCAAAAACAAGGTAGGGACGACTTCCACGTCGTCCGTAACCGCTCCTCCCGTCCGACGCCGTCCCAAACTTTCAGGGATGATGGGGCACGGCGGAACGCATCCCTACCCAGCTAAGCGACGGCATCCTGACCAGGCGCAACCCGTTTCAAAAATACTTCGACCAACACGAACTCCAGCCATACATCGAGGACGCATTGAACAGCCTTGGACGCCCGAGATCCCATGGGCGCCAGTTGAGCTTGCCATGATGGAATAAGACGTGTGTGCCTGTTGGCACAAACACAAATCCAAAAACAAGGTAGGGACGACTTCCACGTCGTCCGTAACCGCTCCTCCCTTCCCACGGCGTCCCAAATTTTCAGTGATGATGGAAGCGCGGCGGAACGCACCCCTACTCAGCTAAACGACGGCATCCTGACCAGGCGCAACCCGTTTTAAAAACACTTCGACCAACTCGAGCTGGCGAAAGCTTCTGGACACGCGCACCAATATAACGGCGCTGGGGCCCAAGCGAAGCGACCAACAGGCTACGGATACTGAGGGTTGCTTCTAGGATCGCGACCCTTCTGACTAGACGGTACAAACATTCTCGCTCACGCCGCGCCGTAGGCTTGCGGGTGAGGGAGGATGCCCTTCGGAATTTTCTAATCGAAAAATCATCGTGTACAATTCCTGCGCTTTTCGTGAGCACATATCGCAGCGCAATCGTCTCTTCCTAGGCACCTGACTCACGGCAGCTATGGGAAGGCAGCTTCGTGGTGAATAGTTCACGCACCTTAGTTCGTGGTTCGCCCTCGTTTGCTTAAGTTGACCGTAAATTGACCACAACTTGACCGGGTCAATTGGACGTAAGCACTTTTCCTTTAGCCTCTTCCACGCATCACCCCTCGCCCAACTTGACCGTGCTTCGGTCTTTAAACTGGCAACCCACGCAGCTAGAAATTGAGCAACCAAAGAAAGAACCCAGCCTAATATGAAGCAACCACCTCGACACCCCCGCATCCAGTGACCACCACCACCACTACGACGCGCCGCCTCAGTCGCTACTCGCTATTGCCCTTACCCCCGAGTTCGGGTGTGGGCTTTCAAAACTAGACCCTTGCTGGCACTGCCGGACACCGGCGCATCGGACTAAATCGGACTAAATCGGACTAACTTTTTAAATCCATGACCGCACGAGTTCTTTATTCCGGCTCCCCAGCGTGGGGACTTTGATCATGTTCCCTTTTTACATCGTTAGCGTGGTTCATGTTTTAATAAGCACCCCCTGGGCGGTGTAGCGCTTTGTAGCGGCTCGCGAAATAGGCACAATCCATACAGCCTGAACATTTTAGACCACAATGTAGCGGTGTAGCGACTTAAACCCCGTCGAACCCGTGCAAGATCGTGAAGGTCTGGGCTGTCGCCCGACTCACTGGTATCGAGTTGAGCACGGCGAACAGCGAACACAACAGGAGTAGTGATCTTTTTTCCACGAGGTTTTGGTTATTGGGTTAATCGGTAAAATTGCTGCGCACCGGAGATAGGATTGGTGACGGCGTTTTGCCCGTTGACAATGGCTGGCGCGGGAGAATTGGTGCTCCAAAAGGCCGGTGAAAGGAGGTTGGTGGTGGATTGTAAACCGTAGCCTCTGTAGTCGAACCCTGCGACATTTGTCGGCCAGGTCAAAATGACGTTTGGCCCGGATCGTGTAATGGTCAGTTGGGGCCGGAACGAAAGGCTGAACACTGTGCCATTGCCCGGACTGCCGCCACTGGATGCTGTCCCGTATAGGGTGTTGCCCAATAAGATCAAACCGTTCGGAGCAGCGCCGTCGCTATTCGTACCATAAGTCTGATCAAACGCGGCGAAATTATACAGGGTGGTAAAACCCGTGCCATCGGTGTTGAGGGCAAATACCGTGCCAAGGCCCAAACTGCCGCCACTCTGCGTCGTCCCATACAGAGTGTTGCGCATCAAAACCAGCCCAACCCACGGATTGGCTCCGTCACTGTTGGTCCCGCTACTCTGATCAACCGCCGTGAAACTGTGCAGGTTCGTGAAACCGGTCCCATCGGTGTTGACGGCGAACACCGTTCCATTCCCGGAATGTCCGCCATAGATCGCCGTCCCATAAAGGGTGTTACCTGATAAAACCAAAGCCGAATACGTCCGGGCTCCGTCGCTATTGGTGGAAGGATCGGGATAAGACGGAATAGCCGTGAAATTGTGCAGGTTCGTAAAGCCGGTGCCATCAGTATTAAGCCTGAACACTGCGCCGTTGCCCCATCTACCGCCTGAACTCGCCGTCCCGTACAACGTGTTGTTCTTTAAAATCAAGGCCGCATACGGATAAGCGCCGTCACTATTGGTAAGATCAGGATAAGAACCAGAGCGCGCCGTGAATCTATACAGGTTCGTGAAGCCTGTGCCATCGGTGTTGAGTGCGAACACCGTGCCAGGGCCGGGCCCGCCCTCGGCTGCCGCTGTCCCATAAAGAGTGCTGCCCGACAATATCAAACCATTCAGACCAGCTCCCTCGCTGAGATTGAAATTGTGCAGGTTCGTAAAACCCGTGCCATCAGTGTTGAGGGCGAACACGGTGCCAAACTTCGCGCTACCGCCGCCATTCGCTGTGCCATAAAGGATGTTGCCCGATAGAATCACTCCGGCAGCCGGATTAGCTCCGTCGCTGTTCGTATAAAAATAGTAATCGGTGATTGCCGAGAAACTGTGAAGGTTCGTAAAGCCGGTGCCATCGGTGTTGACGGAGAACACCGCGCCGTTGGCCCCGCTGCCGCCGCCACTAGCCGTCCCATACAGGGTATTGCCCGGTGTATTGATAATCAGTCCAGCCTGCGGATTAGCTCCGTCCTGGTTGGTATAGAAGACACCGGAAGCGTTGGTAAGAGCTGGAACAAGTGGTGCGAAACTGTGCAGGGCCGTGAAGGTTTGCGCCGTCAGGTGGCCTGCCGGTAGCAACTTAAGCAGCGCTATCAGGGCGGGCAGGAGCAATAGATTCTTGAGGTTTGTTTTCATGAGTTGATTCAATTGTGAATTCGTCGAGCAATTTGCCGAATGGGCCTACGGCGAGCGGAGGCGGTAGAAACGGGTGGGATAATTCGTCCACTGGGGATCGCTGAAATAGGACGAGCCGCCACTCAGGGCGTTGGTCCCCACCGGAGTCCACGCGGGATTGGCCAGGTTCGTGGCGGCTTCCACCACGACGACTTGATTGTTGGCCCAGGTGATGATGAACCCAAACCGATTCGTCCGCACGCCGAAGCTGGCATCGCTGGTTTGCACCAGCGGCTTCCACAGCACCGCCGGACGATCGCCGAAGGTCGCCCCCCAACCCGTGGTTCCCGGCAGGTAATAGACGGTCGGATCGGCGGCGTTCATGAACACATCAAAACCGTCGCTGGGCGCGTTACCCTGGAAATAGACTCCTGTCAGGTTGGTGCAGTAAGCAAACGCAAGTTCGCCGATGCTGGTGACGCCGTTCCCAATCGTTACGTTGGTCAGGCTGGTGCAGTAAAAGAACGCCTCGCCCCCGATGCTGTTGACACTGTTGGGGATCGTGACGCTGGTCAGGCTGGTGCAAAAATCGAACCCCGAGTCCCCAATGCTGGTGACGCCGTTGGGGACCGTGTAGCTCCCAGCTTTGCGCCCCGGACATTGGATGAGCAGGGTCTGGCTCTTGTTGAACAAGACCCCATCCACACTGCTATAGACGGAGTTGAGCGCATCCACCGTGATCGCGCTCAGGCTGCGGCCATCAAGGAACGCCTCTCCACCGATGCTCGTGACGCTGGCGGGGATGGCGACGTTGGTCAGGCTGGTGCAGTAAAAGAACGCAGAGTGCCCAATGCTGGTGACGCCGTTCCCGATTGTGACACTGGTCAGGTTGGTGCAGGAATAGAACGCAAAGCTACCGATGCTGATGACGCTGCCGGGAATCGTGACGCTGGTCAGCCTGGTGCAGGAAGAGAACCCAGAGAATTCGATGTTGGTGACGGTGCCGGGAATCGAATAGCTTCCAGCCTTGCCGCCGGGGCATTGGAGGAGATCAGTCTGGTTTTTGTTGAACAGAACTCCATCTGCGCTGCTGTAGGATAAATTGGCCGCATCCACGGTAATCGCCGTCAAGCTGGCACAGTTCTCGAACGCATTGCCCCCAATGTTGGTGATGCTGGCCGGAATCATGACGTTGGTCAGACTGGCGCAGGAAGAGAACGCCTGGCCCCCGATGCTGGTGACGCTGTTGGGGATCGTGACGCTGATCAGGCTGGCGCACGAACCGAACGCGTAGAACTCGATGCTGGTGACGCTGTTGGGGACAGTGACGTTCGTCAGGCCGGTGCAGAAAGCGAACGCCTGGGCCCCCATGTTGGTGACGGTGTTGGGGATCGTAACGTTCCTCAGGCGGCTGCAGAATCGGAACGCGGAGTACTCGAGGCTGGTGACGCTGTTGGGAATCGTGTAACTACCAGCTTTGCCGCCCGGAAACATGATGAGCTGGGTCTGACTCTTGTTAAACAAGACCCCGTCCGCGCTGCTAAAGACGGAATTGAGCGCATCCACGGTGATCGCGCTGAGGTTGGTGCAGGAATTGAAAGTCCAGTACCCGATGCTGGTGACGCTGGCCGGAATCATGACGTTGGTCAGGCTGAGGCAGGATTCGAACGCAGAGTCCCCGATGTTCGTGACGCCGGTGCCGATCGTGACACTGGCCAGGTTAATGCAGGAATAGAACGCCTGGTTTCCGATGCTGGTGAAGCTGGCGGGAAGCGTGACACTGGTCAGGTTGATTTTGTTTTGGAAGGCAGATCCGCCGATAATCCTGACCGGCAGGCCCGTGATGGTGTCCGGAATGATCACCGCGCCGCCGGAGCCCGTGTAGCCTGTGATCGTGATGACCGAGCCATCCGAGTAGTAAGTGAAATCGCCGGATTGCTGCGCCCTGGCCGCCAGAGGCATTGACAAAAGGGTGAAGCCCCATAGGGCGAGTAGTCTGTTTTTCATAAAGTGTGGTTTTTGTCAGGACGTTTCGTTTCAGCCGGCAGGTCAAAGCTCCCCGCCAAGAGACAAGGCGAGATTCCGCCCGCAAAGGCGCAAGCGAACTTTGGAGGTCAGAAGTCTGTGGGCGGAGGACGGAGCACCTTTACCCCGATTCCTTGTTCTTGTCTTGTTGTTATTCATAGGGGGCCAGGTGGAATAGATTTTCCGCACCCCGCCCCCCATGTTATCTCCATGCACTAGTTCGGCCCTTGAGTGACATCGGGCCGAAGCTGTGGGCTGGCTTAGTGCTTCGGCGTTCCGATGAATCCATGATTGACGCCGTCAGCGCCGATATAGTCCCCGACAATGACGCCGTCGTTGCCAATGGAAGTTATTTCCGATGCCGGAGAGCCGGGCGGGTCGATCGTAGTGAAGACGCCCTGGTAGTAGATAAATCCGTGCGTGTTGCCCAGAGCATCGTCGTACCATCCAGCCACCTGCCCGCGGTCGTTGATCGAGAGCGCAATAGAGTCGATAGCGCCAGCCGGCTCGGTATGGCTGAAGACCCCGTTAACGCGCATCATGGCGTGTGTGAGACCTCCCGCCTCATCGGTGGTAAACCCACACACGTCTCCCTGCTCATTGATCCCGTCGAGGCCGGTTGCGAACGCGCCGGGAAAGCTGACGTCAGTGAAGACGCCAGCCTGCCAGAGGAATCCGTACGGCGTGGTGGCTCCTTCTGACGGGATGCGGCCGATTCCTACGGCCTGCCCCCGGTCGTTCATTTGGACGATGGAGGTGCGCGTAGAGCCGGGATAATCAATGGTCGTAAGAACGTCATTGACCACGATGAAGCCATGCCGTCGCGCCGGGTGCGCCGGATCATCGCGGTAAACGCCTCCGAAACAGCCCCGGTGGTTGACCGCCGATACGCTGGTAAACCAGGCCCCGGGCACGTCGAATTGCTGGAAATTCCCGCTCTTTGACGAGAGCAGCCATCCGTGGTTATTTTTTGCGGCATCGACGAAATCGCCCACGATTGTCCGGGTGCTGAGTCCGAGTACCTCCGTGCCGGCCGCACCGGGAACATCGATCGTAATAAAGGCGTATTGCGCGGCTGCAGGTTGCGCCGCGGCCAGGGCCAGACCGGCGACGACGACGGCTGCCACAGAAACAACGATACGGCGGGTTTGTCGGTTCATTGGAATTCTCCCTGCGCGATTAATACTGATTGGTATCGTGGCTTTGAATGGTTCCGCGGCGCCGATGCCGCGAGGATTTGTTGCTAATGATTTCATCTGTTTGTGCTTTCTACTCGGGCGCTTTGCGCCAAAGTGGTTAATGGTTTGTTTGTTTCCCAGGCCAGAACTCGCGTTCAGCAAATTCCAGCCGTGATTGAACTTTCGCTTTTCGTGAACGCGAGGGTTCGCCCACCGTTAACCAAGGCGAGATTTCAGCAAGGAAGGCGCAAGTGAACTGGAAGGGAAGAAATCAGAGGGAGAGATGGGGCAACAGAGGCCGAATATGATTTCTTTTGAACAAGAGCAATAAAGTAAACAGAGATCCCCGGGATTCCTCTACGTTCTCAAACTTCCGGTTGGTAAAGTTCAGCGAGCTTTGAGTTCGTGAAAGAGCCAGGCCCGAGCGTGGGCCCAGTAGTTGTCCGCCGTGCGGGCGGAGATGCCGAGGACTTCAGCAGCTTCTTCGAGGGTCATGCCGACGAAGTAGCGCAGCTTCACCAGTTCGGCTTCCGATTTGCTCTGGGTGGCGAGCTTATTCAGAGCCTCGTCCACAGCGAGCAATTGGTCATCGTCCTTGATGGTGGCCAGCTCGGCCTGGTCGAAATCAACGCGCTGCTGACCGCCCCCATGACGCACGGCGCGCTTGCGGCGAGCGTTGTCAATGAGGATTCGGCGCATCGCCTCGGCCGCGGCGGCAAAAAAATGAGCGCGGTTTTCGAATTTCGGGTTTTTCTCGCCGACCAGCCGCATCCAGGCTTCGTGAACCAGCGCCGTGGGTTGGAGTGTTTGGTTGGCCGCTTCGTTCGCCATCCGGTGCGCGGCTAGTTTGCGCAATTCCTCATATACCAGCGGAAGCAATTTGTCGGCAGCGTTGGGATCGCCTTGCTCGATGGCGGACAAGATGTGAGTGACGTCGCTCAAGGCCGACGTACTAGCCGATTCTGCCGATCCGCGCCAGAAAATTGGGCCGCGGGGCAAGCCGAGGGGCACCATTTCAAGAATGAAGCCTTGTTGGAGTCGGCCTTGGCTTGACTGCTTACTCTTTGGGCGGGGCGGGTGGTCTGAGCAGCGCTTGGGCTTCGCGCATGAGAACCTGAGCGATGATCCAGTCTGTCCAAAGATCACCGAGGTAGCCGCCGCTGTCGAGCTTCGGCAACTTCCTTTCTGCAATTTCGACTCCTTTGGCGAAGGCCGCGTTGGCTTCGCCGGCGTTATCGGAGCGGTATTGCGCCATCGCCAAAACCATGTAGGCTTCTACGTCGAGTTCGGGAATATCGACTGCGCGAGACAGAGCTTTCTGCGTCCAGTCAACTGCGCTGGCAAAATGCCCCTGGCGATACTCGGCCAATCCTTTGCAGAATTGAAACCAGGGCAAGCCGGCACTGATGCCCTTGCCCGCAGTAACAGCGGTATCGGCCCAGGCGCTGATCGCGTTTAAGTCCACGCCGGAATCGGGGAGGATTAGACAGTTCTTGGCCATCCGATCAGCAGTGTTTGGGTCGCTTGTCCCGGCGAAGCGAGCAAGCTCTTGCGCGCAATGGAGCCGGTAGCCTGAAAGGTCGCCGCTTTGCACGAGCAACGGCGCGAGCGCGTGGTAGAGGGTATGGTCATTCGGTTCGAGTTCTATGAGTCTGGCTGTGTCGGCGGCGGCTTCTTTCCAGCGGCAATGGGTGGCGAGAAGAAGCCCTCGCCGCCTGAGCGCGTCCACATCAGGCTGTTCACGTTGGATGGATTCCGTATCCCGAGCGATTTCTTCCTCAAAAGCCCTGGCGCTCACAGCCGCCAGCTTGGGCTGCCAGTCGGGGAGTTTTTCAGAATGCCAGACTCTGTAGAGAGCGACGATTCTTTGGACCAGCCTTTCCTCCATTTGCGCGGTGCATCGTGGGTCGCCTTTGAGCAGGGCATATTGCTCCAGTAGCACAGACTCCGCTTTGTCGGGCTGCCCGCGCGCCTTGAGAAATTCGCAAAGCCTGAATAAAGTATCTTCCATATTATGATGCGCGAACTCAACCGACTCGCGCAAACTGGCAAGCGACGCGCGATAGAGCGCTTCGACCTCCTCTCTCTGGCCCACAAGGTTCAGAGTGTAAGCGAGATCGAGGAGCGTATCCCCCAGGTCAGACTTGTCTTTACCGAAGCGACGAGACATATCGAGTGCCTCCCGGAGGAGCGGAATTGCCCCGGCAGGGTCGCCGGCTTCCCGCATGGCGATAGCCAGGTAATGCAAAGCATGTGTTGCTCCATCCGATTTCTGAAGACCGGCCTTCTCATAAATCTTTATCGCCTCGCGATACAGCGCCTGCTTTTTCAACTGGTTACCTTCCAATTGTGCGAGCATTTGAAGGGTGCCCGCAATTTCGGGAGCATCGGGCCCAAGGGTCGCTCGCTGAATTGCGAGTGCTTCCTCGACCAGCGGCTTCCCTGTGGTGCCCCTTGACGGTGCAATATCACAGAGCCATTCCGCGAGTTGTGCGTCCTGGGCGCTTAAATGCCGGCGTGCAAAGGCCAAGGCTTTCTCCAGGTGTGGACCCGCCGCAGCCCCAAGTCCCAACCTGGCGTAGATGACCCCGACCGTGCGTCGCAGCAAAGCTTCGACATCCGGCTGCTCCTTGAAAGCTCCCTGGTCGAGTTTCCGGGCGGTTTCGTCGAGGACGTCGCGAACAAGAACGGATTTGCCGCGGCCGCTCCTCGGACTGACCGTGGATAGTGCCTCTTGGAGAAACTTCGTCACGGCTTGTGCTTTGGCGGCCTCGGTCTTCGCCGCCTGTTCGTCAGCCTCGGCCTTGAGGCGTAGGGCAGCTTCGAAGGCGCGGGCGTTGTCGGCATCCTTTCGCAAGCGGATTTCCTGCCGCTCGGCGGCAACAGCGCGTTCACGTGCATCCCTCTCTTTGAAAAACATCCGGGTCGAAACGCCAAGCCCGACCACGAGCGCGGCCGCAACGGCTGCCCCGGCGGCGAAGGCCATCTTGTTGCGGCGGACCAGCTTTCTGAACCGGTAGATGTTGCTCGGTGGACGAGCCACCACCGGCTCGTTGTTTAAGTGGCGCTGGATGTCCGTCGCCAGACCGTTGGCCGTTTCGTAGCGGCGTGAGCGGTCTTTCTCTAGCGCCTTCATAACGATCCAGTCCAGGTCGCCACGCAGCAGATGAACCAGTTTCGGAGCGTCGGTATGGCGATGTTTGGCAGTAGCTGTCAGTTCGCCTTCGAGCATGGTGCTTAAGCGGGTCGACGGACGGGCCGGTTCCTTCTCGCTAATTGTGCGGCGCATTTCGTCCAGACCCGCGGATAGCAGTTCCTGGGCATCGAACGGCGTTTTACCTGTAAGCAACTCGTAAAGCAGTACCCCCAGGCTATAAATATCGGTCCGCGTATCAATATCCACGCCGCTCATCCGTGCCTGCTCGGGACTCATGTAAGCGGGCGTTCCAATGAATTGCTCGAAGGCGGTGAACAACGTCTTGTCGGTCAGGCGTTGATCGGTCGTCGCCTTAGCGATGCCAAAATCAATCACCTTGGGCACCGGCACTCCATCATGGTCGGCGACCAGGATGTTTGAGGGTTTAATGTCCCGATGAATGATGCCTTTTTGATGCGCGTGCTGCACGGCCTGGGCAACCTGGATGAATAGCTCCAGCCGATCGTCGGTGGAAAGATTATTCTCGTCGCAGTACTGGGTGATCCTGGTGCCACGCACCAACTCCATGACAAAGTAAGGTCGGCCCGTGTCGGTCGCCCCAGCCTCCAGGACTTTGGCAATGTTCGGATGGTCCATTAACGCCAAAGCCTGCCGCTCTGCTTCAAAGCGTGCGACGACCTGTTTGGTGTCCATGCCCAGCTTAATGACCTTGAGGGCCACCCGCCGTCGGACCGGTTCCTCCTGCTCGGCCATATAGACCACCCCGCAGCCGCCCTCGCCGATTTTCTGAAGCAGCTTGTACGGCCCAATGCGGTCGCTGACCTTTTCCTCAGGCCCCGCCGCGATCTCCAGAGTTTTTGAAGAAGCTAAAATTTCCGCAGGGCGTTGAGCCCCGGATGCAGCATCTTGAAGGAATCCTCGGGCCTCCTCGGCCGCCTGAAGCAGTTGCTCAACCCGTTGTCGGAGTTCCGCATCCCCGGCACAAGCTTCGTCAAGGTACTCCGCGCGTTCCCCGGCAGGCAATCGCCGGGCTGCACTGAAGACAGCCACCTCGCGATCCATTGGGGTGCTCATGAAAAACCCATACTCTACCCTTCAATGCGAAAAACCAAACCAAAAGGCGCAAGTAATCCCTTGAACAGTCCAGGCGGATCGCAGGTCGGTTTGAACCTTAGGACGCGGTCATTTTATCATTGAAGTTTTTTGCGACGAGGTCTTGGCCGCTAGATTCAATTCAGCGAGCTTTGAGTTCGTGAAAGAGCCAGGCCCGAGCGTGGGCCCAGTAGTTGTCCGCCGTGCGGGCGGAGATGCCGAGGACTTCAGCAGCTTCTTCGAGGGTCATGCCGACGAAGTAGCGCAGCTTCACCAGTTCGGCTTCCGATTTGCTCTGGGTGGCGAGCTTATTCAGAGCCTCGTCCACAGCGAGCAATTGGTCATCGTCCTTGATGGTGGCCAGCTCGGCCTGGTCGAAATCAACGCGCTGCTGACCGCCCCCATGACGCACGGCGCGCTTGCGGCGAGCGTTGTCAATGAGGATTCGGCGCATCGCCTCGGCCGCGGCGGCAAAAAAATGAGCGCGGTTTTCGAATTTCGGGTTTTTCTCGCCGACCAGCCGCATCCAGGCTTCGTGAACCAGCGCCGTGGGTTGGAGCGTTTGGTTGGCGGCTTCGTTCGCCATCCTATGCGCGGCTAGTTTGCGCAATTCCTCATACACCAAGGGGAGCAGTTTGTCGGCGGCGCTGGCATCGCCTTGTTCGATGGCCATCAGGATGTGAGTAACGTCACTCAAGGCTCACGTACTATCCGATTCTGCCGATTCTGCCGAGCCGCGCCAGACAATTGACTCATGACCAGCCGGCTGCTACTCTTTGGTCGCGGTTGGCGGGAGCTGTATCAGTGCCTTGGCTTCGCGCTGCAGAAACTGAGCGAACATCCAATCGTACCAAAACTCATCGAGTTTTCTAATCCTCATCGCATTCGGGCTGACTGTGGCCTCGCATTGGGCCAGGGCTGCTCGTGCTTCAACGGGATGGTTCAGTCGCTGATGAGACGCGGCAAGCACTGCAAACGTACAGGCGGCGCAGTTCGGGGGTCCATTAGTGACATCCCGACAATAAGCAACCGCCCGCGTGCAGTTACCTCGTCTATATTCGAAGAGGGCAAAGAGAAAGCTCTCCCATTGCGCCCCCTCCGGCCAACGCGCCGGCGACGCCTGAATCTTGCTTACGTAACGTTTGATTCGAATGGTCATCTCATCTCCAATTGGACGAAGCAATCCAAGTTGGGCAACCCGAAAAGTCAGAAAATAATCATTTGGGACCTCAGGCCGAGTCAAGGTGTTCCTTCGGAGATCTTCGTAGGCCTCAATGTCGCTGGCTTCCAACAACAAACATCCAAATCGCAACAAGTCTCTACTGGCGACTTCGCTGGCGCCAGTGTCTAATAGTCCGAGCCTAAAGATTGCGTCGAGCGCATTGGCTGCTTCCCTCCAACGTCCGCGCACGACATTCCAATCGGAGAGGACGCGAAAGACTTCGGCGTTGCGAACATTGAACTCAACAGAAGACAAAGATAATCCGCTGAGAAGTCCATCGACTTTTTCAAATGCGCCTGAGTCCAAAAGGAATCTGGCTCCGGCGCCCCGTTCTCTAATCTCGGCTTCCTTGCGCAACTTGGTTTCGCGGTCTCGCGCCTGCTCGGCTTCGAGGCGTAGTCCAACCTGCTGGTGCTCGGCGCGCGTTGCCCGCACCGCTTGCCAAGTGCTCACGATGACACAGAGAACCAGCACAAACGCGACGGCGCTGACGGCCGCGAAGGCCACCTTGTTGCGCTGGGCCAGTTTTTGGAGACGATAGAGGTTGCTCGGCGGGCGAGCCGTGACCGGCTCGCTTCTCAAGTGGCGCTGAAGATCCATTGCCAAACCGTTGGCCGTTTCATAGCGGCGTGCACGATCTTTTTCCAATGCTTTCATCACGATCCAATCCAGATCGCCACGCACCAGATGAATCAGTTTCGGAGCGTCGGTGCGGCGATGCCTGGCCGTGGTTGTCAACTCGCCTGCGAGCATGGTGCTTAAGCGGTTCGAGGGACGGGCCGGTTCCTTCTCGCTGATCGTGCGGCGCATTTCATCCAGACCTGCGGATAGCAGTTCCTGGGCATCGAAGGGCGTTTTACTTGTAAGCGACCAAAGGCGGTGAACAAGGTCTTGTCGGTGAGTCGTTGGTCGGTCGGCGCCTTAGCAATGCCAAAATCAATGACCTTGGGCACCTGCACTCCGTCATGGTCCGACACCAGGATGTTGGAGGGTTTAATGTCCCGATGAATGATGCCTTTTTTGGTGCGCGTGCTGAACGGCCTGGGCGACCTGGATGAACAGCTCCAGCCGATCGTCCGTAGAAAGATTGTTCTCGTCGCAGTACTGGGTGATCCTGGTGCTACGCACCAACTCCATGACAAAGTAAGGCCGGCCCGTGTCCGTCGCGCCAGCTTCCAGGACTTTGGCAATGTTCGGATGATCCATTCCCGCGCAACAATCGCCTTGTGCTCGCCGCGTCCAAAAACCGACTCCCCTTCGCCTCCTTCACCATTGGAGGCGAGGGCCAGCAACGTATCGGACTAAACCGGACTAATTCGGACTAACTTCTTTTTCCAGCCCCTGTGTGCTCTCTCTCTGGCCCAACTCGCTCCTCCGCCCCCGACCCAGAGTTTGCGGTTCAATACCTAGCCTCGGAAATGCTCGGAGTGGAAAACGGTCTCTGCCCTGCAGCTTTTTCACGTGCCTAAATCGGATTTTTTTCTCACCGCCCGCGCCCACTGGAAATGTAGCGGTTTGTAGCGGATCAAGAAAAATGCACAATCCCTACAGCCCGAACCTTTTAGACCAAAATGTAGCGGTGTAGCGGCTTAAATCCGCCGGGCGGCGGGGGAAGACAGTGCTGTATAAATCTCTACACTTGCCCTCTGACTGAAGTGGAATTTTCCACGTATTTCCACATATTTCCACTTTAGCATACCCGGTAGCTCTGAATAAGGAGCCACTCGCCCTTAATTGCAGTGCCGAAAAGGACCAAGGTGCGAACCGCCCGTTCGACCTAGTTCGAGTAAAATAATTATAAATGTTTTTTCCACCCGACTCCGCTCCGACCTCCAGTAAATAGAACTCATGGGTCGCGCTGCGAATTAACCTGCGGGCTTTTGGCTGTGGGACATTGCGTGGCAGATTCCCCCTGCGCTCCCATTCTTCGGAAGGTGTACGGAAGGCTATGGTAGGTGGTGGAAGGTTGTCGAAGGCTGTGGTAGGTGAGGCTCACCAGCGTCCGCTACTCCTCAGAGCCTGTTTTAAGGTTAGTATGGCTCCCGTTTTAAACCACAAGGCCGGATTGCTAGGCGCGACCACCGGGCATATCATCTGCGGCGAGACCAATTCATGTCGACTCACAAAGACGTCCACTGTTAATACTCCTCCGCTTTGCGGTTATGACACACCAACGTTGGCTGCGCATCATCCCCATCGCCCTCATCATGTACACCATTTCGTACATCGATCGCACCAACGTCGCCCTCGCCCTCGACCCGGCTATTTCATCCATGATGAAGGATCTCTTTATGGATGATCGTCTTAAAGGTCAGGCTGCGGGAATTTTTTTCTTTGGCTACGTGCTCTTGCAGATTCCGGGAGGCTACTTCGCTTCCCATTGGAGCGCGCGCAAGGTCATTAGCCTCTGTCTCATTTTCTGGGGTGCCTGCGCTATCGGCTGTGGCATGGCGAAAACCTTTCGGCAATTTGAGGTCATGCGGTTCCTGCTTGGCGTCGCCGAAAGCGGCGTCTTTCCCGCTACCACCGTTTTGCTGGCCAATTGGTTTCCTCGTGCCGAGCGAGCGCGCGCCAACGCTTGCTGGAACCTTTGCCAACCCCTCGCCGTCGCTGCCTCCGCCCCCTTCACCGGGTGGCTGCTGGGTGCCTACGGCTGGCAAAAAATGATCATTCTCGAAGGCTTCCTGCCGTTTATCTGGCTGCCCATCTGGTGGTTTTTCATTCGAGACCACCCGCGCGAGGCCAAATGGATCTCCTCGGAGGAGAGAACTTTCCTGGAAACAACTCTTCGAAATGAAGTCCAATCTCTCGAGCCACCCACGTCCATACCCATATGGGACCGGCTATGTCACCCTTCCATCCTGGTGATGCTCCTCATATATTTTCTGCACAATTGCGCGGCCTACGGTTGCATGACTTTCTTGACGAGCGGGTTAAAAGGTCACGGCTTTAGCGAACTGCAATACGGCATTCTTTTCGCCATTCCGTATGCCGTTACCGCTGTAATCATGCTGCTCAATTCTTGGCATTCGGATAAAACCCACGAGCGCCGGGGCCATGTTGCCGCCGTCTATATTCTCAGTGGAGCCAGCCTTATTCTAAGCGTGCTGTTGAAGGAGTATTTCTGGCTGTCTTATGGCTTGCTGTGCCTGGCTATTCCCGGTCCCTTCGCCGCCCTCGCTCCCTTTTGGGCCATCCCCAGCGAGACTTTGCCTCGCAGTGTGCTAGGTCTGGTGGTCGGCGTGGTGAACGCCTTCGGCAATTTAGGGGGCTTCGCGGGACCGTTCATCACGGGCTGGCTAAAAAAAGTGTATCATAATACCGATATCGCCTTTAGCACTCTCGGCATTGGATTGCTAATCGCGGCGGGACTCGCCTTCCTGCTCCCTAAAATTACCCAGCCGGCACAGCAACTTGCCGGTGTTTCGACATCTGCCCCCGAGTCAGTCAGCTAATCGTAATATGCATCTCTGCAGGTTTAAAACCGATCACGGCCCAGTGCGTCTCGGCCTGGTTAAAGACAAATCAACGATTCTTGATCTGACCCCTGCGAACCTTACCCGGTTGCAACCGTTGCTCGAAAGCGACGACCCCTTGGCCGAGTTGAAGTGCCTGGACCAGCAGGCTTTGCCACCAGTGCCATTAGCAAACGTCTCCCTCTGCTCACCGGTTGAGCTGCAGGAGGTCTGGGCCGCCGGGGTCACTTACTTGCGCAGTAAAACGGCCCGCATGAGGGAATCTGATTTTAGCGCCACCGCGTACGATCGGGTTTACGCTGCTGAGCGTCCGGAAATATTCTTCAAATCCATAGCCGAAAAAGTGGTTCCGACCGGTGAGTCCGTGGGCATCCGCCGTGACGCGCGTTGGAGCGTGCCGGAACCCGAACTCGCTCTGGTGTTGAATTCCCGCGGAAAGATTGTCGGTCACACCATTGGCAACGACATGAGCTCACGCGACATTGAAGGAGAAAACCTGCTCTACCTGCCCCAGGCCAAAACTTACCATCGCTCGTGCGCGCTCGGCCCCTGGCTTCACCTCGGAGCTCCCGAAGCCACCGTGCGCGCGTGGAACATCCGAATCGAGATCCAGCGCCAGGGCCAACCTGTGTTCGCCGGCGATACCTCCGTCAGTCAGATCAAAAGGTCTTTCACAGAATTGGCGGAGTTCTTGTTTCGCAGTCAGCGATTCCCGCACGGAGCCATTCTCTTGACCGGCACCGGCATTGTTCCCCCGGATGGCTTCACGCTGCAGGCCAAGGATTCGGTCGAAATCTCCATCAGTGGTATTGGTACTCTGCGCAACGAAGTAGTGGTGGTCTAAGCGCAGTCGAGGTACCAGGCAGATTTTACGCGTCCACGGAAATCGCGTACTGTTTTGAACAAAGAGATGCGAGCAAACTTAATGGACTCCGCCATGATCGCCTCAAAGCCGACTAGCTATCTTGGTGATTTCCATTTAAATCCATGGCAGAGGTTGCAATTCCACCCATTGCAAAATTTCCCGGCTCTGCTACATCAAACACACATAAAATGCCCGTTACCGAAAACCAGTTTCCCGAATTCGCAGAAAAAATGCGCCGTGCCGGCCTAAGCGCCGCCGCCATTCGCTCGTTTGAATACAGCTACGAGAACTTGGCGGCCGGACGAACCGGATTGATTCCGGAAAGCAGCATCGAGCCTGTCGCCGATTTGCCCCGGCTCGAAGAATTTGAGCAACAAAAATCCGTCAACCCTGCGCTCTTGTCCCAAACTGTGGTATTAAAGCTCAACGGTGGTCTTGGCACCAGCATGGGACTGGAGCGTGCAAAATCCCTGTTGCCCGTAAAAAACGGACAGACCTTCCTGGATTTTATCGTTCAGCAAATCTTGTTTCTTCGCCGCCAACACGGAGTCCCGCTTCGCTTCATGCTGATGAATAGCTTCAGCACCAGCGAGGATACACTCGGGTTTCTTGCCAAATATCCTCAGTTAGGTGAACTACGCTCGCTCGAATTGATGCAGAATCAGGTGCCGAAGGTAGACGCGAAGACCTTGCGGCCCGTTTCGTGGCCCGAAAATCCACAACTTGAATGGTGCCCTCCCGGCCACGGCGACCTCTACCCCTCATTGCTCGGTTCCGGTGCGCTTGACCGTTTGCTTTCGGAAGGTGTTCGCTACCTGTTTGTTTCCAACTCAGATAATCTGGGTGCCAGTCTCGATCTAAACCTCCTCACCTACTTTGCCGAATCAGGTAAATCTTTCTTGATGGAGGTGGCAGAGCGCACCCCATCAGACCGCAAAGGCGGACATTTAGCGCAGCGCGAAGGCAAGCTCCTGCTGCGTGAGTCTGCCCAATGTCCCGAGTCTGATCTGGCGGCCTTTCAAGACATTGAGCGCCATCGTTTTTTTAATACCAACTCGCTTTGGTTGCGCCTGGACAGTCTGAACCAACTCCTCCAGCACCACGGCGGCTTCCTTCCTCTTCCGGTTATTCGAAATTCTAAAACCGTCGACCCGCGAAATAAGAGTTCTCCGGCCGTCTTTCAGCTCGAAACGGCCATGGGTTCCGCCATCGAATCTTTTGAAAACTCAGGTGCTATCGTGGTGCCTCGCGCTCGCTTCGCCCCCGTCAAAACCACCTCCGATCTCCTGGCCTTGCGCTCCGATGCTTACACCGTCACTGAAGCTGCCCAGGTCGTGTTGGCCAGCGGAAGCACAATTCAACCTCCGACCATCAACTTGGATCCCGACCATTATAAACTTGTCGACCAGTTTGAGAAAATGACCGCCGGAGGCGTTCCTTCCTTAAAAGACTGCCGGGAACTGACTGTCCATGGCCCCGTCCTCTTGAGTGCGAATAACGTTGTCCGCGGCAGCGTGACGATCAACAACCAATCCCCTGCTCCACGACAGTTACCGGGCGGAATCTATGCCGATACCACCGTGGATTTGTAGTGCCTCGATCAAACGAATAGTTTGTTCACGCCTCGGGTTTAGCTCTCTGCTTCCGTACATGCTCAAACAACTCTTCGGCGACGATATACCCAACGCAATTCGGAGCCCCGCAACGACACGGATAACCATTGTAATCTTCCAAATCAAAGCCGTAGTTGAAAGTGATCTCCTGGCCCTCTTCAATGTTCTGGACTGCGACTATCCAAATCCTGTCCCCTGCTAATTCTGCTTCACAATTCGGCGCACAACTATGATTGATGAAACGCGCCGGATTCCAGGCCACATTCCCGTCCATGTCGAAATGTTCGTTTAAGGCGAAGATATATTCGTTGTTCTGCTCACACCGTCGAAGCGACTCACTTTTGTCGATTTTCTCGCCCACGTACTCGATCACGCATTTGCCCCTTTGGAGGTCTACTTTTGCAAAACCACCGGTCCCATGAATCAGCGAGCGCTTGAATATTATCAGTTCCGTTTCCGCCACAACTAGCTGATCAACACCTGGCTGATTACTTTGCATACTTCGCTTCACACTGGTCCATACTGTTTGTCATCGGCGCAAAACCGTGCTCGGCGACAAACTCCTTCACCGGAGCCCGTATTTCCACTGATTTCCTCGTAAAAGGATCTTGGTACCCTAAAAACACGGAACGTAAGCCAAGGTTCGCACCCCGTACCACCGGACGTGGGCCGTACAACTCGTCTCCCACAATGGGATGGCCCAATTCAGCAAGATGAATCCGGATTTGATGTGTCCTGCCGGTGAGCGGCCGCGCTTCAATAAGGGAGCGTTTATCCCGGGTTTGAACCACCCGAAATCTCGTTTCCGCATCCTTACCTTGCCGAGGATCTACTTTCATTTTTCCTCGCTCGCCAGGAGCGACCCCGATTTTCAGCCGGCAGTCCCATTCCGCCTGCTTTGGTACGCCGTGAACTACTGCCAGGTAAGTTTTATCCATGCTTCGGCTCTCGAACAATGCCCCATAACTTCTCACCGCTCCTTCACTCCGTGCCAGCAGCAAGATGCCGGTAGTGCTTGCGTCGAGACGGTGGACAAAGCGGAGAAAAGTTAGATTTCGTGACCGAGCCCAGAATTCTTTTGCCGCAATTGATGAAACCAGCGCAGCTTGCAGGTTTCGGTTCGTTTTCTGCCAGCTAAACGGTACCAGCATCCACCCCCGCGGCTTATCAATAGCCATCACCGACCGATCCTCATATAAGATCGCAATCCTCTCGCCCGTTTTAAACTCAATGGTGTTGGGTTTTGCCACTCCGCACGAATTCCGTATCGCGCACTTAAAGGCATTGCCTATTGCCCGTGCTTCTTCAGCACCTCGCTGATGGTCACCGGTGCTCCGCCTTGCGCTTTGCTGATGTCGGCTGCCTCCATGAATGCAAACATCTCCATCGTCTCTTCCGGCTTCACCGGCGCGATGCCTGTCTGAAAGAATTTTACAATCTCCGCTATGAGAGCCCCATATCCGTCAAACGAGCCGACTTTTGCCTCACCCTTCGTTCCCTTGGCAAGTCCATGAAAGGCCTTGTCCTCTCTGAAAACGCCTTTTCGTCCGCTGCTCCAGTCGCCACTAACCTCGATTCTACCATCAAGTGTGGTGCCCCGCTGCACTATTTTGCAACCCTTGCCCAACACCGTGTAGAGGCCTTCTACCCCATGCACGCCATACCAAAACAAATCTGGGTGATGCGGCTCCAACTCGCAAGGGCCATAAATCTCTACGCGAGTTACTTTCCCAATTGCACCCTTCTGCGCTTCTTGCGTGTCTTTTGAAAAACGGAGGGCCGAGGAGCTGAAGATGGGAACCTTGGATTCTTTCGCTAAACGAAAAATCTCGATGACATCTTTGAGCGATCCCGCCATGGGTTTATCAATGAATACCGGTTTTCGTGCCTTGATCACGGGCTTCGCTTGCTCTAGGTGAGGGCGTCCATCTACGCTTTCCAACATCACCGCATCCACGTTTTGGCACAGTTCTTCAATCGTGTTGTAGAACCTGACTTTGTACTTCTCCTGCAGTGTCTTGGTGTATCCCTCAACCCGAGAAGCGCTGGAACTAATGTCTTGGCTTCCTCCCTTAAAGGCGGCGACTACTCTGCCTCCGCTTACGTGATCCTTGGCCTCTGGATTGTTCAGCGTTTCTGTAAAATCAGTCACATGTGATGTGTCACATCCTATAATACCGATGCGTAAGTCCGCAGCCAGGAGTACGGGACTGAGGAGCAATACACCCATAAGTATCAAGAAATTCTTCATAATGGTTTTAGCAGAATAATTCTCATCCGCTGGACTGCACTGGGACTTTTTGAGCAGAAAAAGTGGTTTTCGCAATACTTAAGTATTGTACCGGGCCCAAAAGCCTTGCTTCCGGAGATAGTCCCTCCGCCCATCCGCTACCGAAGGTACTGAAACCAGACAAACTGTCCATTAACCGAACATACAACTCTACCTCCGGGCACACGTGGACTTCTCACTCCTGCGAGTGGCAGGACGCGTGCTCCTGAAATCACCTGTGATGTGAAAGTGCAGAACCGTAGTAGAACCTCCGAACTTAATGCCATTAATGAACTCAGTAAATCTCCTCATTGCCAACTCCGAACGTCAGGTTACGAATATGCTCGACTCGCTGATTCGTGATGTCTGTCGTGACCACGCTGTCGTCACGTGTAAAAAAACCAGTTGCGTGGATGAACTGATTTACCAGGGCTGCACCGAAAACTTAGATTTGATTGTGCTGACACCTGACAATATCAAGGCCAAACCCGGCCAGCTCAAATCTACTCTCAGCCACCTTAATCAGGCGCTCCGAGCGATTCAGACTATTAAGCAGGCAAGTTCAGTTCCGATTCTGGCGTTGAGTGTGCCTCCGGAACATGAAATGCCGTTGATGGAAGCGGGTGCTGATTTTGTCGTCCAAACCCCGTTCAATTGCGACGAGTTCAAAGGCATTGTGCGCCGTGCCCTGAATGTGTCTATACATGCCGATCCCGTTCCGGAAGACCGGTGGTCAATCGCTCAAACCTTTTTGCGGAGCTTCCAGCGTTTGACGCAGGTTTCGTAAGCCAGCCCAACTCCCAAGGGAGGCCGGACCCAAGGTCCATGCTTTCCGAGCACCAGGATGAGTGGGTAGCGGTGCTTCAACCTTTTCCTTTCACTTCCAGTTGTTCCGGCAATTGTGCTGCCTCGGCGCGGCACCGTTTCATTCTGTCGTTGTCCAGCCTCATGTCCCATGCCAACCTCCCCCATGCGCGCGTTCATGCTGGCACTCCTTGGGACTGCCCTCTCCGCTTGTGCCGGTGAACCACGCCACATCACTCAGATTATGGAATACTCAGGTCTGAGTGACGCTTCAGCTGCAGTGGCGGTTAGTTCGAACCGCTTTATTGTGGCCAGTGACAACGACAATTCATTGCACCTGTATTCAACCGAGCGCGGGAGTCCTCCTTTGGAGGAATTCGATTGTTCCACCTTTCTAAACCAATCGGATGAAGCAGATCTGGAAGGTGCAGCCCGAATTGGTGAACGCATCTTTTGGATCGGCTCCCATGCGCGCAATCACTCCGGAAAAGACCGTCCCAGCCGGCACTGCTTCTTTGCTACCGATATAGTTCAAACGTCTGGAAAAATAAAATTGGTTCCAACCGGTCAACCCTATCGATTCCTCCTCCAGGATTTAGTTCGGGATCCGCGACTTGCTCCTTTTCAACTCGGCGCTGGTGCTGAGCAAGCGCCCAAACAATCTGGTGCCTTGAACATCGAAGGCCTTGCCGCCTCCCCTGAAGGTCATTTGCTAATTGGCTTTCGAAATCCAGTTCCGCAAGGTCTGGCGCTTATTGTCCCTTTGCTGAATCCCAATGAGGTAATTGTGGGGACTCACGCCCGGCTAGGCCCTCCGATCCTCCTGGATCTGGGGACCCGGGGCATTCGAGACCTTGCTTGCCAGGACGGAAGTTACTTTATCATCGCTGGCTCTTATCACGGGGGTGGCAAATTCCGCCTCTATCAATGGGGCGGTCCCGGATCCGAACCTGCACGGCTACAGGTCAAACATCTGGATGATTTTCATCCGGAAGCAATTGTTCTGTATCCCGACCTGGGTCGTCGAAAAATCCAGATCCTCAGCGATGACGGCAAGCGTCCCGTCGCGGGCATCCGTAGCAATCGAATCAATGACCCGCTTCAACGCACCTTCCGTAGCTTCTGGATTTCACTAAACCCTAATTGATCCAATCAGCCTTTTTGCCTGCTCTGCCTGGTCCGCACTCAGCCGGGCTCATCATGGTGCTCGATAATCCCAAAAAATAGGAGGGAGAAGGCCACTCTTTCTGGACACCGGAGGCGGTTCGTCCCTTATGTCCGTGTGGTGGGGAGTCGCCCTCCCGGTTGGAACCAGGATTGTGGGGTTATCCGGCCTGTTTAGCGGAGGTGCCACGGTGCCCCCTGAGTTCGGTTGTTCTGCAAGAATCTGCTGGCGATCCGTAATAATCGGGTGCGCTTCACCCACGACTGGCTGCGGTGGGCCCAACACCAATTGATCATTGACTTGCACGACCCCAGGTACTTGTTCTACCAAACCCGCAATTCGCTGCTTTTCTTCCTCAGTTGGCACGCTGCCTATGAGTGTCACCACTCCCTCGTGCGCTTGGAACTGGATCGGTGCTACTCCGCCACCTGCTTGAATCTGCGGCAGGACCGCTTGTCGAACCTGTAATAGTAACGCTCGGTCCGGTTCGGAGAGCGTATCCGCTTCGGCGAGGGTATCCTTTTTTGGAAGGCTGATTGGTGAATTAGTGGCCACTAATGATTGATTCGTAGCAGGTGTGATTTCCTTGTTGTTGCTGATGGGCAGACTTGTCTGTTGAACACTGTTTGAAAGCCCCGTCGCAACTACCGCCCCTGTGCCACTCTGATTCGTAGCATTCGCACTAGCAGTGATATTCTTGTTCGTCCGAGCAGATGGTTGAGACGTTTGGCTGGAGGTTGAGCTAGTCACCAGGTTCGTAGGCCTTGCTGGAGTTGCCGCTAGTTGGTTGCTGGAGCCTGACACCTGTCCTAACTGCCCTGTTGGCTGAAAGTTCGCGGTCGATTTGTTCCCTGCCGTATTTGGTGCAACATTTCTGGTTGCGCCAGCCGGCGTCTGACCGGCCACGGTCACCGCCGAAAGTATTGCTAATACCCCTGCCGCTAAGTTTTTAATTTTCATAGTTCTCTCCAGGTCATGGTTCAACCATTGGCTCGCGATTCTGCTTTGTGATAACCAACCTCTAAAACCTGTCGGACACAACTAGGGTTTAACCTCCAGCCCGGGCGAGACCTGAGCCTTGTTTCTATCATTCCGCTTGACCTCATAGCGAAGCCTGATTGAATCGCGATACGTCTCCTTGTATGGACACCAAATTCAACCAAAACCTGTCGCGCCGAGACATGCTTAGGAGCAGTGTCGCTTTGGCTGCTCTCACGCTTGCCCGAAACCCGCTCTCTGCTTTCGGTGGAGACGACCTGTCGCCCAATGAAACGCTCATACCTTTCTTGGATGCTCAGCCTGTCGGCAAGATGCTGCATTGGGAACAATTGACTGATTGGATAACACCCACCCAGGACGTATTTTCTGTTAGCCACTACAACACCCCCGAACTGGACTCGCAAAAATGGGAATTAAACGTTTCCGGCCTCGTCAAAAAACCATGCGCGCTCTCTTTAGCGCAGATTAAGTCCCGGCGGCGCAAAAGCATCACTGCCACCCTCGAGTGCTCCGGCAACAACCTTGGTCCTGGTTTCATGGGCGCGATCGGCAACGTCACTTGGACCGGCACCCCCCTCGCCCCGTTGCTGAAGGAGTGCGCCCCTTACCAACGCGCCATTGAAGTTGTCTTTTTCGGGGCGGACGAAAAAGTGGAAAAAATTCGCGAAAAGGAATACCCGCAAAACTTTGCGCGCAGCTTGTCCCTCTCTGACGCTCTCCGAAATGATATCCTGCTCGCTTACGAGATGAATGGCCAACCCCTGTCCAAGGCACACGGCGCGCCGTTGCGCTTGATCGTTCCGGGTTGGTTCGGCATTGCCTGGGTAAAATGGCTCACCCGGATCGAATTACTCGATCGCCGCTACATGAGCAAATATATGGCGCGGGAATACGTCACCATCCGCGGCGAAGAACGGGATGGCAAAACGATTTGGCGTGAAACTTCCGTCGGCCCGCTCGATGTAAAGTCCATCATTGCTCGGGCGGTTCGCCGGCCAAATGGATCCGTTCGATTGACAGGCGCGGCGTGGACCGATGGCACTCCCTTGGAACGTGTGGAAGTAAAAATCTCAGAGAGTTCTTGGCAGCCGGCCCAACTTGAAACCAAATCGCATTCTCAATACGCATGGACCTTTTTCCACTATGATTGGAATCATCCTCCCGCCGGTGAATATACGCTGGTCTCCCGCGCCATCGATCGTGCGGGGCGAGTTCAACCTTCCGCCGATGATCCAGAAATAAAACTCAAGCGCACCTACTGGGAAGCCAATCAGCAGTGGCCCCGTAAAATCAAGGTCTAGTCCAGGCTTGTCCAGGCTTGTCCAGCTTTTCGGTCGTTGACTTAGGCAACCATGAACCAACCGGTGCTCAATGGGTCCGCTCGGTTTCCAAATCCTTGGGGAACTCCCGAATCGCAGGGAAGGGAAAATGACCTCATCACGCGATTATCTCACGAATCACGTTCCCATGAACGTCCGTTAGCCGAAAGTTGCGACCTCCCGAAAGATAAGTGAGGTTTTCGTGATTCACTCCCATCAAATGCAACACTGTCGCCCATAAGTCGTAGACCGTTGCCGGCTTATCCACTACGTGATAACCCAATTCATCTGTTTCACCGTAAATAGTTCCCCCCTTCACTCCGCCCCCCGCCAGCCAAATTGAAAATCCGTAGGGATTATGATCACGTCCGTTGCTTCCCTGCGAGAATGGCGTGCGCCCGAATTCTCCCGCCCAAACCACCACCGTCTGCTCCAACAAGCCTCGCTGTCTAAGATCTGCAATCAAAGCCGCAATCGGTTGATCTACCTGATTGGCCATCATCCCATGTCCTTTTTCCAGCTCACCATGCTGGTCCCACGGATTGGGAGCGCCGCCGGCGCCCACGCCTCCCTCGCTTAGGCAACTTAGTTCAACAAATCGAACTCCCCGCTCCACGAGTCGACGCGCGAGCAAGCACTGCCGAGCATAAGCCGCTTTTTGCGGGTGCGGATCATCCACCCCATAGATCCTTTTGGTTGCTTCCGATTCTCCGGATATATTAACTAGCTCAGGCACTGCTGTCTGCATCCGGTAAGCCGTTTCGTAGTTCTTGACCGCCGCTTCCACCTGAACATCATGCTCTGTCTGCGCCGCAAAAGCCGCGTCCAACTCCTGTACAAAATTCAAGCGCTCGCGCTGCACTAGGTCCCGCTCCTTGGGCTTGATATTTGCCACCGGTTCCAAGCCGTCGGCATTGATGATCGAAGCTTGGTGCTGTGCTGGCAGGAATCCGTTGCTGAATAGGCCCACTCCACCATGGGGTGCCACCGCCCCTCCACTCTGCAGCACCACAAATCCCGGCAGGTCATGATTTACTGATCCTAATCCATAATTCATCCATGCCCCCGCGCTGGGATAACCCATTTGCGGAAATCCGGTGTGGAAAAAATAGTTACCCTGGGCATGTTCGTTCACCTTCGAAGTCATCGATCGAATCACGGCCAACTCATCCGCGCAGGACTGCGCAATCTTGGGAAATAGTGAGCTAATCGGAATACCGCCTGCTCCATACTGGCGGAACTCAAACGGGCTCGGGAAAATATTCCCGTTATTATTGAACATCGTCCGTTCCACCTTCACCGGCATGGGCTTCCCTGCCCATTTCTTCAGCACTGGCTTTGGATCAAATGAATCCAGGTGCGAAACGCCTCCTGACATGTAGCAGAAGATCACGTTCCGGGCTCGCGCGGGAAAATCCGGAACCGGCTGGCGTAGCGCGCCAAAAACTTTGGATGGCATTAACCCGGCTAGAGCCATTAAGCCAAATCCGGTTGAGCACCGGCCCAGCATTTCACGTCGGCTAATCAGTCGTTTCATGGTGCACTGCTGTTACTGAATATAAATAAATTCTTTAAGATTCACGAGCGCATGCCCCAGATCTGCCCATTCAGAGGACAAACCCTGTGTTTGGTTTAACGATTTTAACCGCTCCTCACTCTTGGCCAGTTCCTCCCGCAACCTTCCGCGCTCCTGACGCTCGCTCGCAGTCATTGCTACAAGCAACTCCTCTTCTGAGACAAAGTTGGAATCACGCGCTGTCGAGGTCTCAATTTCCGACGCCGTGAGCGCCCGATCATACAGCCGAGCCCCCAAAATGCTTCCCCCTAGACTTTGATTCCGTGCCGGGTCCCCCTGCCGGCTTCCGAAAAGTACCTGGGACTTACCCGCACCAAACGTCACTGGGCCATTGCTTTTGTAGGATTTACCGTATAGCCGTCCGTTACGATAAGCCGTGATCGTGCCATCTTCGGCATAAACTATAGCAACGTGAACCGGTGCTCCATTCGTTTCTGCTGGGCCACCAAATTCTGTGGTTCGCTGGTAACCCTCGCTCCCCGCCATCCAGCGGCCTTTTTGCTTCTCACCGATGACGATTGCATCGAACACCTCCCCTTCAAGACTCTGAACTTTAATCACTCCGCCACCTTGCTGATCTAGGTTGTCCAACTTCACCCAGGCCTCCAACGTCTTTGCCTTCAGTGTTTGCTTCAGCGGAGCCGTTTCGACGTAGCCAGTCTTTCCCTCGAGCACCAAACCGCTGCTTCCAATGCTGGCCCCTCCAAAAGCCTTGCCATGCAGTGTTCCTATACGGTCGGCCAGTCCCTTTCGGAAATCCCAGGCTGCCATTGGCATAATTGCATTTGTATTGGAGTTGCGCTGGGTGAGCGCCTCCTGGGTAGCGGCAACCGACAAAGCCTCCAGGCGCGCCTGCGCTTGCTTGATCGTTTCTTCTACCCGAGTCCGTTCCGCGCTGATCTCCTTGCGTTGAGCTGCGGCCCAGGCTACGAAGCGTTCAGCACGTTCCAATTCGCTCGTGCTCGGCGACCGCCCTAACGACCGTACAAACATTGCCTCAATACGTTGCGCCGCAGTTTCCGATCCGGCCCTTTTCATCAAATCGTTCGCCCAGTGGTCGGCGAGGTCCATTACGAATGGATCGTTCAGCAATGTTAGCGATTGCCCGGGTACATTCGTCACATCCCGCTTTCCATTTGCACTCGCCGGCACCGGGGCATCGAAGGCTGCCAAAAACGGATCGAGCTCGTTTCGCTTTACCCGCACGTACACGCTTCGGCGCGCCGTACGGCCAGTTATGGCTGGGCCATACATGTCATCCGTTTTCAGCTCGCCAGTCACACTGAGCAACGCATCCCGGATCGCTTCCGCTTCCAGGCGGCGGACATTAAAATGGGCAAGCAGCACATTATTTGGATCTTTTGCAACTGCACCCGCAGGAGGCTCACTGGACATCTGCCACGTCTCGGAAGTGACGATCAGCCGAGTCAGCGCCTTGATTGAATAACCATGGTCCACAAACCAACCCGCTAAATAATCCAGGAGCTCCGGATGCGACGGTGCTTCTCCCATCCGTCCAAAATTATCTGGCGTGGCTACAATACCTCGGCCAAATAGGTGATGCCAAACACGATTCACTATCACGCGCATCGTCAGCGGATTATCCGCTCGCAGCAAACTTTCAGCGAGTTCCCTCCGTCCACTTTCGCTCCTGCCGTAAGGCGAGGCATCTATTGCCTCGAGAAACCGGCGCGCAACGGATTCACTGGGCTGCTTGTGATCGCCGCGCACCAAAAGAGGCTGATCCATCGGTTCGGTCTCGATCACTCCCGGTGCCCGCGTGGGTGATCGAATGGCCGCTTCCTCGGCCCGATAAGAAACCAGCAATGGCTTCACGCTGGGAACTTCATCTCTATGATTCGAAAGCAGGCCACGCTTGAGCACTTGGTCGAGAAACAGTGCTTGGCCATCCGTGACGGTTCCCGCTCGCCACGCTCGTACACAGTCACGCACCGCGTTAGCATAGCCCTCAGCCAGTTCAACGGCAGAACTCGGCTGTCGTTCATCAAACGCCGCAAGGACCGGCCGCGCAAATTCCCATTGTTCTGGCGGCCCTGGTTCACCTGTCTTTGTAAATACTACCTCCGCAAGACCGAACCACGACCTTGCCGTTTCCATATCGGCCAATACGGGTTGATCCGCTGCCGTCGTGACCTCCAGGTAAATCCGGTCGCCTTCCCAATAGTCTAAGCCCAGCTTTACCCAGCGCCATTGCGCGCCATTCAATTTGGTCACTGGAAATACGGACCCATCTCGCGGATAATTCTGTACGACATACCGCGCTACCGCTCCACCTTCACCCATCACCCGCATCCACAAATCATACTTTTGGTCCAATTGATACTTGGGCGAAAGCAACACCCCTCGATCTTTGGATGACGTAAGGTGAGAGTAAACTCCCGCAGGATAGACACCAGTGAGGATGCTGTCTCCATCGGCCGCAATGGCGAAAGCACCTGCCGCACTGGCCCCCACCATCCCTTTACCGTCCTGGCGCCAATGCGTCAGCCCTTCGGACGAAGCAAGATTCCACCGCTTCGGATATTGCCGCGCCGTTTGGTGATCCGTGGTTTCCTCGATCTTGCTGCGCCAGGCCGAAAGTGGCCCCTTTGCGGAGTTTGTGTTTTCATCTCGCCGCCCGAGCAAGAAAAATGGATGGAGCACGGACGTGGGCTCTTTCGCATTCTCAATCGCCTTTCGCAACTCAGCACTCGGCTGTTTCAATTTTTCCGCTACCGCCCCTGCCTCCTTCAACCAGTGATCGGCAAGCATCTCCTTAATTTCCTGTTTCCGGTTTGCCAGGGTCTCCCGGCGCTTCTCCTCACCTGGGTCCGGCGCATCTACTGCTATCGACGCCGGGGGGCATGAGACAAAAATGCCATACCACGCGTAAAAATCTTTCTGGCTAATCGGATCAAACTTATGGTTGTGACAGCGAGCACAAGTAACCGTTAACGCGAGAAATGCCTTTGATACTACATTAATTTGGTCGTCCGTAAACCGAACCTGCTCGTCCAAAGCGTCCGTAGGTGCATACCCATGAAACACCATTCGTAAGTGTCCAATGCCAAGCGCCGACTCGTTGAGTCCGAGTTCTCGGTTGATCCGCGGCTTTTCCAGCAGGTCACCTGCAAGGTGCTCCCGCACCATTTGATCGTATGGCACGTCAGCGTTAAGCGCTCGAATCAGATAATCACGGTAACGCCATGCGTAGGGAATCATCGGGTCCCCTTCACTGCCATGCGAATCCGCATACCGCAACCAATCCATCCAATGCCGCGCCCAACGTTCCCCCCAGCGCGGTGAACCCAAAAACTTATCTACTAGCCGCTCGTACGCGCCGTCACTCTTATCACTCACGAAGCTTTCAATCTCCTCTGGAGTTGGCGGCAGCCCGCGTAAAGCATAGCTCAGTCGTCGAACTAAGATCCTTCGATCCGCTTTCGGCGCCGGCGATAGCTGATTCTCGACCAGTTTCGCCCGAATAAATCGATCAACTGGATTATTGCCGGGACCAACTTGCGGGAGCGCCGTCAGGTCAGGTTTCTTGACTGGCTGAAAACTCCACCAGGCTTTGCGGCGGTTCATCACCGCTTTCCAATCAGTATCCCCTGCCACCTGTTCCTCGCTAGGTGGGCCTTCTCGCGGATCGGGAGCACCCATGTTTACCCACTTTTCGAAATCGGCGATTACTCCCTCCTCCAATTTCGCACGCGCCTTGGGCATTTTAAGGTCGTCACTCTTGTGCTGAATCGCCTTAATCAAGAGGCTGGCCTTTGCATCACCAGGCACAATCACCTTGCCCGAATCACCGCCCTGTTCCAGCACCTGTCGATAATCCAGCGCCAATCCCCCCTTTTTCTTCCCGCCGCTGCGATGGCATTCATAGCAGTCTTGCGCCAGCACTGGGCGAATCTTGGTCTCGAAGAACTCCACCGCCGCGGGCTTTAACCCGGTTTCGGCGCCACTCGCTGCTTGATAGAGCAGAATACCTGCTAGCGCGATCACCACTCCTAGCGGCCGGTGATTCCACGGGCAGTCCGTGTTCTTCATCCAGTAAAACATTTTAATCAACTCGGCAGCTGCTCGCTTTCTTCACCGCCAGCGGACCGTCATTTCGCGCCCGGCTTTACTGCGAGCTCAAGAATTCTTCCTGGCGGCGAATACGAAGTCGCACTGTTTGTGCCTCTCGAAAATTCGCAAATAAATATCTTGCCGTTCCCACCTAGATGTACGTCCATCGGGCGGCCCAGCGGTGCCAGCACTGTCTTGATCCGCGCTTGGTAAACCCCTTTCGCATTCTTCTCCAGCCGTGCTTGCAATAAATCAAAGCCAACATTGTCCCTGGGCTTGGTCAGGAAATTGCCAAAACGCACTAGCAACAATGTCCCGCGCCAACCCTCCGGAAAGTCGTTTCCCAACCATACAATACCGGCCGGTGAAGAATGAGGATCAAATGTGTAAGTGGGTTCGCCATAAAATCCCCCGTCCGGCCCCAGGTTCGCAATGGGCTGGGTAAACTCAACGCCCGGTGGTGGATCAGGCGTAAAGCCATAAGCTTTGCGCGTCCCCCAGTCTGCAAACGTATACGGAAATCCGTAATGTTTTCCCTTTTCGATCATATTAAGCTCCTCCGGCGCGTGCGCGTCCGGTCCCATTTCCGTCGCAAACATCTCTCCTTTGTCGTTCCAGCAGAAGCCGCAGGGATTGCGCAAGCCGCGGGCGTACACCTCCAGTTCCAGCTTCTCGGCGCGCGGGTCCACCCGCCACATGCAGGCTGTCACCGGCGTCTCACCCCCTTGATCATAATTCGAATCTCCTACCGGGTGTCCGCCATCGGTGCGCGCCCCGTTGCCGATATACAGAAACCCATCCGGCCCAAAAGCGATATTCTCCACCGCATGCATGTATGCGGGGCTCCCCGGATATGAAGTTTGGAACCAGGGTTTTAATTCCGCCGGGTCCCCGTCCACCGTCGTAGTGCTGCGATAGACCGTAACGATATTCTGGATCGGCTTCTTCTCACGGTTCAGTTGATTCGAGGCAATGTATAAGCGCTTCTCCGCGTCCATGGTCATCCCCAGCACGAAAACAGGCCCTCCCAAATCGTCCGGACGCCGCTCAAGATATTTTGTGCCCCAAAGCATCTGCCGAATCTGTCCGTTGCTGGGCACTACTCGGTACACGTCGCCGTTTTGACATAAGGCGTAAAGAATTTCTCCCTTTCCATCGCTCGCCAACCGCACCCCGTTATTCGGCATGCGGACTACTTCTCGTAAGGTAAAACCATCCGGTGGAGTCGGCAGTGGGGGAAAGATGTTGGCCGCCTTGAGCTCTTCGAAGGTCTTATACCGTGTCGTTACGCGAATTGCCTTCACGTCCGCCGCACTGATCGGCTCGCTCTCATTGCCCCATGAATTCCGCACGTAAGTCAAGACGTCTGCGACCTGCGCATCGTCGAGAATGACCACTGGCATGATGCTATTGAACTTTCTGCCGTTGACCTTGATTTCGCCTGTCAAGCCTTCACAGGCAATCCGAATGGCGCGATCCTTGTCCTCCATGAGAAAATCAGACTTTGCCAACGGGGGATAGGCGCCCGGAATTCCCTGCCCGTTGAGCTGATGACACACAAAGCAGTTCTGAAAATAGAGCTGTTTGCCGCGTGTCATCTGCTCCTCTTTGGTTGCGGCGCCGCCTCCGGGTTTTTCCGCTGCGCCCGTCCCCTGCGATTGAACGCTCTGTGGCCAAAACGCCGGTAGTAGGGCAGCTATCACCAGTCCCATGCTGAATTGAATCGGCATTTTTCGCATAATTTTCAGTATTCTCATTTCCAGGCTTCCTGCAAAAATCTGATGAAATTGCCGTGGGCAATCGCCTCGACATCTTCCGTTCTATGGCCCCGTTGCGCCAAAAGTTCCGGCACTCGGCTCAGCCCGGCTATGGTATCTAGATCAACTGGCGTCTGTTCGCGCCCGAATGCCCCGTCTAAGTCCGATCCAATTCCCGAATACTTGGCACTGCCGGCGATTTGACAAACATGGTCTATATGATCCACCAGCCGTTCAAGCTTTAAGCCAGCTGTTTCTGGTGTGGTTTTACGCCGCACCCAGCCAGGTGTCATCATCCACGCGTCCAATGCCGCGCCAATGACTGCCCCGCGCTCGACCAGTGCTTTAATCTGCTCATCGCTAAACTGACGGCCGTGTGGGACCAACGCTCGGCAATTTTGATGGCTCGCCCACACCGGTCCTTCAAAGAGGTCAAGGGCTTCCCAGAAACTCTCGTCGCAAAGATGCGTCGCGTCCAGTATCATTCCTAGATGGCTCATCTCCTTGAGCAACTCTCGCCCTTTCGCGTTCAAACCTCCTGTCGCATCCGTTCCGTTGGCATAAACCCCCGGACCATAGTGGGCCGGACCAACTGCGCGCAAACCGTCCTCATAAGCCTCTTCCAGATGCTTCAGGCTCAGCACCGAGTCCGCCCCTTCTAGGCTCAGGATATACCCGATTGGCAGGCCAGCCGCGTCATCGCCGTCGGCATTTGCCGCCGTCTCCCATAGCTTCAAATGTTTCTCCAGCCCCGCTGCATTTTGAATCCTTGCCATTTCGCCGGCCTCTTCCATCGCCCGGTACCAAGAAAGCTGCCCCTGTGTTTGCGCCCAGGCTTGAGCCTGCGAACGCCAGCCAAAAACCGGGCTGTACGCGTCGTGCTCCAACCGGGCAATCTGCGTTGCCACACAAAGTCCTACCCTGCCCCGCCTCATTTCCGGCAGACTAACCGTCCCGTTTCCGCGGTCCGGTTTGTCCGTCATTTTTTGCTCCCGCTCGCGCAGCACACTGATGGGTTTCGTCAGATCACGATTCCATTCCAGCGCATTCATTGCGAGATCCAGGTGTGCATCAAAAATCAACATATGCTTCCTGGTTCAATGACCTGCAAAGTGCTGCAGGACGAGCACCAGGATGAATCCCACCACTCCAATCCCGGTTTCCAAAACAGTCCATGTCTTAAGGGTTTGCGGCACGGTCAGGCCAAAGCTCTCTTTGACGAGCCAAAATCCTCCATCATTCACGTGTGACATAAATAATGATCCCGCGCCCATGGCCAGCACCAGTAACTCGCGGTTGATTCCGGCTACGTTCGCCACTACTGGAGCCATAATCACTGACGCCATCGTGATGGCCACCGTTGCGGACCCCACCGCGACCCGAATCGCCGCCGCAACTAACCAACCCATGAGCATTGGCGACAAATGAGCTTGTTGCACTCCATCCGCTATCGCCGCCCCAATCCCGCCAGTGTCCAGTACCTTGCTCAATCCTCCCCCTGCCCCAACGATGAGCAGAATACCCGCCGCCGGGCCCAGGCAATCCTCTAGAAACTTTAATACTTGCCTTGAGGTAAATCCCCGTGCGTAACCAAAGGAATACAGGGAAAACAACAGTGCCACCAGCATGGCAATGAGAGGACTTCCAATGAAATCTGCCCATTCCCGCCATCGATTATCCTTCGCCAGTGCGAGATCCGCCAGCGTGGCCAATAGCATGAGCAAAACCGGCAACAAAATTGTAAAGAGCGTTAGCCCAAATCCGGGCGGACTTTTGGCTACGCACACCGGCGCCGTGCGCTCCAGGATTCCGCTGTCTTTCACCTGTACCCGTCGCACCACAAAAAGTGCAAACAAAGGGCCGACCACAATTCCGGTGGGCACCCCAATCAGCGCGCCATACAAAATCGTCTTGCCCACGTCCGCGCCAATTTTGTCGATCGCCAGCATCGGCCCCGGGTGCGGCGGTAGAAAACCTTGTGACACCGAGAGGCCCGCCACCAATGGGATTGCCAGCTTCAACAACGGTGTTCGGGTTTCACGCGCAACTGCCACCACGACCGGCACGAGTAACAATAAACCCACACTGAACAACACCGGCACTCCCACGACAAAGGCCACCATCAACATCGCCCAGGGCAATCGCTTTTCCCCCAGTAGCCGCACAAAATTTTGTGCCACCACGTGCGCCCCCCCGGATTCGGTCAACATTTTCCCCAGCATCATTCCTAACCCTACGACCACTGCCAAAAACCCCAGGGTGTTGCCCATCCCTTCCTGAAATGTTTTCGCAATCACCGGCAGCCGTATTCCTGAATACAAGCCGATCGCGATGGATACCAACATCAATGCGATAAAGGGATAAACCTTGAAACGTGCGATGAGCACCACCAGCACCACAATGGCTGCCAACGCGAAAAGCAACAGGCTGGTGGTGTGGTTCACGCGAAGCGCCTGGACTTAAATGATCCGGGATGAACTCCCTGCAGGACGAAGGTAATGAATTGCCGCCAGCCCAGGGCCGGGCCGTCTTCGAAATCCGTGATTCCTATTTGCAATCTGGGCACTTCCCGTAAGCTAGTGGTTTTTGCCGCCTGATCGCAAACGCTTTCCGCAGAGCCCGCGGTTTTTGAAGTCACTTGACAATGCCGGCATTTCCCGCGTCCGCCCCCTGTCCTTTGTTCTGCCGGTCCTGGATTGCGAATTTGAAAGCAAGCCCCGGAGTGTCCATGCTATTATTCTAATGTAGCGTGGGCAGTATGAAACGAGTTCAATCAATAAAGAACAACGGGGATCGAACCAATGCTCCGGCCCCCTCTCCTTACGCCACCAATGAACAGCGGTGGCTAGCCTTGCAACAGCGCGATGCCGGCGCCGACGGTCACTTCGTTTACTCCGTTGCTACCACTGGCGTCTATTGCCGCCCCAACTGCCCTTCGCGCTTGGCCCTTCGCCGCCACATTGCTTTTTACCCCAGTTGCGCCGCTGCTGAGTCCGCCGGCTTTCGTCCCTGCAAACGTTGTCATCCGGTTGGCCCTTCCCAACCCCAGCAGCATGCCGCTGCCGCTGCCCGGGCTTGCCGGTTCATCGAGTCCTCCCTCTCTGTCCCTGCTCTGGATAAACTGGCCGCTGTCGCTGGCCTGAGCCCTTTTCATTTCCATCGAATTTTCAAAAAGGCAATTGGTCTTACCCCGCGGCAATATGCCGCTGCTCACCGCGCCCGACGTTTGCGATCGGAACTCCGCACCGGCCAGTCCGTTACCGAAGCGATTTACGGTGCTGGGTTCAATTCCAACAGCCGCTTTTACGAACGTTCCGCCGAAACGCTGGGCATGACCCCGCGCCAATATCAGAATGGCGGCCAGGACGTCCTGATTCGATACGCCATCGCTCTCTGCCCGCTTGGGCTGGTCCTCGTCGCCGGCACTGTTCGTGGCATTTGCGCCGTGAGTTTCGGTGAGGACCGTGCTGCGCTCGAACGGCATCTCAAACAGACCTTTCCTCAAGCTTCCATTGACAAAGGCGATTCCACGTTTAATTCCTGGGTCAAGGCCGTCGTGGAGCTAATCAGAAACCCAGCCCGGACCATCGACTTGCCGTTGGATATCCGCGGCACCGCATTTCAACACCGTGTGTGGCAAGCCCTCCGCGAGATTCCTTCTGGCCAGACGATGACTTACGCCCAGGTCGCTGCCAGCATTGGTCAGCCTGCGGCTGTGCGGGCTGTCGCCAGTGCCTGTGCCAACAATCGCCTGGCCCTGCTGATCCCCTGCCATCGGGTCATCGGCACCAATGGCAAGTTGACCGGTTACCGCTGGGGCCTGAAACGAAAGCGCCAACTCCTTAAACGCGAACAGAAATCCTGAACCAGGGAGCAATCGGACGGGAAACCGCCGCCGCCTCACCTAATGCCGCCATAATGGAGTAGTGAGGGCCGCTATGAAACCAATCAACGCCACTCCACCGAACAAAATACTAAATACCCAGCACAGAAAATAACCGAGATCTCCCAGAGTCCCTCTCTCGGGCATCCTTCGGCCGATGATAATCCCAGGCACACCGGTGATAGGCCCCAAAGTCATGGAGAAGATCCCCAGCAGGACCAACACAATCGGATTTTTTAAGGTCATGCCCTTAGGTCAATGCCTACATAATGTAGGCGGATAAATCGTAATACCGTGCGGAATCCCCAGCAACAAAAAGCGCACCTCGGAGGCCAATCCATTGATCGCCAGGGCTTCGCTTCGAACTGCACCCCGTTTCGTTACTCCGAACCATATTGACCTTGTAGGAACCAGGGGCTGGCCATATATGTCTTCTTAGGAAACCCCAGCTAATGAACCTGAGTGTATTCAATAGCCTCATCATTTTACTATTCGCATCGCTATTCCCTGCCCTGGGTGCCACTCACTACGTGGATGTAAACAGTGCCGCTCCTGCCCCACCCTACAATTCCTGGGCTGGCGCCGCTCGCACGATTCAGGAGGCGGTCGACATCGCTTCTAGCGGTGATCTGATCTTGGTGACTAATGGAGTGTACGCCATCGGCCGCCAGGCCAGTTCCGGTGCCCTTTCCAATCGCGTTGCCGTAACCAAACCGCTTACCGTGCGCAGCGTAAATGGTCCTCTCTTCACTATAATTCAAGGTTACCAGGTGCCCGGAACGACCAATGGTGATAATGCGATTCGCTGCGTGTCTCTGGCAGACGGAGCGAGCCTTTCCGGATTCACGTTGACAAATGGGGCCACTCGGGCGTTGCTAAATTACCCCGACCATTTTGGCGGAGCAGTCTTTTGCGAGTCAACCAATGCCTTCGTGTCCGACTGCCTCCTGACCGGCAATTCGAGCTTCTTCGGTGGCGGCGGATCGTATCAGGGAACTTTCACTAACTGCACATTTACCAGCAATCGTGCCAGCTATGGCGGCGGCTGTTACGAATCATTACTTTCTAACTGTCTTCTGACCAATAACACCGCTACCAGTGTAGGTGGCGCGACATGCTACGGCGCACTCGCCAATTGCCTGATCTTGGCCAACACCTCGGCCGGAAGTGGTGGTGGGGTTTTCGGCTCACGTCTCTATAAATGCACTTTGGGTAACAATGCCGCGGCCAACTCTGGCGGCGGGGCCTCCAGTGGCACTATTTCCAACTGTACTATCACCAACAACACCGCCTCGGATGGCGGCGGCATCTACAGTGGCATTCTCTTCAACTGCTTGCTTACGAGTAATTGGGCCACGAATAACGGCGGCGGCGCTTACTCCGGCACATTATACAACTGCACACTCACGGGGAATTCTGCGGCCCAGGGCGGCGGCGGTTACGGCTTTGACAGCTTCCATATCCATGCCAACTGCACTCTCTACAACAGTATCATCTATTCCAACCTCGCCGCTCTTTCAACGAATTGTGCGTGTACCCAATACGATAGTTGCCTCCCTTCGGGCGAAGGTTTTCAAGTGTCGGGAAACGTCAATGCGCCTCCGCAATTTATAAATCCAGCGACTGGAGACTTTCGTCTCCAACCCACCTCCCCTTGTATTAACGCGGGGAATAATTCCGTTCTGGCAAGCTACCTTTTTACCAACAGCTTCGATCTGGACGGCAATCCTCGTGTTGCGGGCGGTACGGTTGATATCGGCGCTTACGAATTACCAAGCCCGCCTACCGTGATCTCCATTCCCTCTTTCCAGCACAGTGGGATCCGAAGCTTGGAATTCACGTGACTTGAAGTCGCGGC
>JADMIO011285610.1_pt1 | contig 47469 bp, 34 predicted proteins | sample 8958161 | NCBI WGS metagenome assembly JADMIO01 (sample SAMN16585339, study PRJNA669376) | soil metagenome | isolation source: Crop rotation soil | place: USA: Cullars Rotation, Alabama | collected 2011
GCCGCGACTTCAAGTCACGTGAATTCCAAGCTTCGGATCCCACTGTGCTGGAAAGCACATCGGGATACTCGATTTCCGTCGCCACCGAGCGATAGTGCGACAGGTCGCCGTCTTCAAAGAAGTAAAACGGGCGAGTGGGGGCACAGCCTGTGACAAGCATCGAAGCCAGCGTCACCAATGCCGTGATCTTGCGAACGTGCCGTTTCATAGGGGGCCGCTTCCTTGCTGAAACGCGAAACGACGGGCACAACGAATATTGCGCTCGTCGGAACCTTGCACGGCGTCGAAAAACGCCGCTTGCCGCGTTCTCGTGGCCGCAGCGCAATGCGTGCGGTCGCCCCCCGGCGGAGAATCGGCACCGTATCTATCGGCGAGGCGCGCCGGAAAACTTCGAATAATCGTCAAAATCGACGAGATTTAGCTGCGACGCGCAATAGGCAATGTCAGCCCAATTTAACACGTCAATGCTTCATGCGATTGCGCCTTGGTAACAATAGGCACACTGTTGCCGGCAAAGCATTCAACGAAAGCGCCGGCGACTACTTCGACACACTTGCCTGAGTGTTCGGCAACTTGTCGAACTCCGCCTTTTCGGCGGCAGCGCGCTGGGCAGCTTGCTTGGCTGCACCGACTGCATCGGCCGCCAGTTTTGCGGCTGCAGCCTTTTCGCCGGCAACCTTGTCAGCAGCGGTCTTGTCGGCAGCCGCCTTGGCCAACGCATCCTGAAGCGGTTTGACCTGCGGACGCAGCTTATTCACCGTGTTGCCGGCTTCGTCGCGCTGCTTTTGCATGGCGACAACTTCTGCATCGGCCTTGGTTGCCGCTTCTTGCGCCGTCGTAACGCCCGCGGCCTTGGTCTTAACGGCTTCATCGGCCGCGGCCAGCGCCTTTTGGAACTCGCCGGCCTTCGCGGTTTTTGCTGCCACATCACTCTTGGCCGCGTCGATCCTTCCTTGCAGGGCCTTGGCGGCGTCCGCCTTGTTCTCGGCGGTCAGCTTGGCCTGTTCCTCTTGAAGCTTTTTCAGTGGCCCTGCAGCCGCAGTCACGGCGTCGTTCTGCTGCTTGACTTGTTGTGCCGCCCGCATCTGTTGCGTCTGGGCGTCGGCAACCGCCTTGCGGGCTTCTTGAAGCTTTTGGGTCGCCGTCCGGGCAGCTTGCTGCTTGACCGGCAGTTGTTTGTCCAATTCCGGTCGCAACGCATCGAGCCGTTTGACTTCTGCGTCGGCTTGCGCCGCCTTGTTCGCGGCGTCGGCGACACGCGCTGCCGCCGCTTCGGCATTCTTGCGAGCATTTTCGGCCTCGGCGGCGACGGTTGCGGCCGCCTTCTCGGCGTCGATTGCCTGCTGTGCCGTTTGAGCAACCAATACGTCGAGCGTCGGTGGATTCAACGCGAGCTTGGCCGCCGTTTTGCCGGTCACAGCGTCGAAAATTCGGGCTTCGCCCAACCAATCGCCGGCAACCACTCGTTTACCGTCGTAGCTGAGTACCGCCTCCATCACCATGTCGGGCATGGCTTCGCAGGTCGCCAACGCCTTACCGTTGATGTCCCAAACTTTGCAAGTCTTATCGCGGCCGCTGGTAACCAGGTTGCTGTTGGAAGCGAACTCGACACTTAGGGCGCCGCCACTGTGAGCGCCCCAGGTGCGCACCTGCTTGCCGTTTTCCATTTCCCACAGCCGTAGCGAACCGTCTTCGCTGACACTGGCCAATAGATTCGAATCGTTGCGCCAGCTGAGGTCTGTGATCGCACCGGTGTGGCCGGTGAGGTTTTGATATTCGCGGCCTGCGTCCGACTCCCAAATCAACAAGCCGGCGCTGCGATCGGCGGTGGCGAGCAACACTCCGTCGGGACTGAATTCAATCGCATAAACCCAGTCGGTATGCTTCTTCAATTCATACTGCAAGGTGCCGTCGGAAACCGAATAGACGCGGACGATTTTCTTCGGTCCACCCAACGCCACGAGCTGCAGATCGTTGCTGACGTCCGCCGCCAACACCGCGTCGAGTTCGTCGCCGACTTCCGTAATTCGGTTGCCCGATTTCACGTCGAACAGGACCACCTTGCCCGAGGCTCCGCCTCGTCCGCCGCCGGCCAGCAGCACGCTGCCGTCGCGGCTGAATTTGAGCACATGGGCGACTCCCTCGGGAAAACTCAGGATGTTCAGCAGCTCACCGGTGTCCGGGTTGTGAAGCATGATCTGCTTCTGGCCGGCGATCGCAACCACCGGAGCCCAGGGACTGGCGGCGATTGCGGTCGTCGCGCCCGGTCGGGCCGACGTGACAAACGGCTGACGTCGAAACTTTTCCGGCATCGCGGCGGGGCCGTTGGGCTTATTGCCGCCGGTTGTCGCCAACTGCAAATTAACCTTCGGCTTGATCTTGGCCTTCGAGCCGGAATTCTCCAGCGCGCCGCCGAGGATCCATTGCTTGATCAGATTGAGCTTGGGTTCGGCGAGCTTGTCTTGCTCGGGGGGCATCTTGGGTGTTTCGAGATGCGAAGTCAGAGCCCACAGCCGGGAGCTTTCCAGGTCGCCGGCAAAAACAACCTCGCCGCCGGCGCCGCCTTGCATCGTGCGGCCGTACGAGTCGAGCGCCAGATCGCTCTTGGCCTCGTTCTGATTGTGGCAGGTATAGCAATGCTCTCGGAAGATCGCCTGCACATGGTCGTCGTACGTGATTTTCGGCGCGGCTTTTGGATCGGCCGGCTTGGCCTCATCTGCAGCACGAACGGCGCCGCTCGACGTGAAACTTAACGCTAAGAGAAATGCAATTCGGGTCGTACGCATGGCAGGAAATTCCGGGCGGGAAAAAAACCGGCCCCAGTGGGACCGGTCAAATCTACAAATAGTCGGTCCCTCGCGGACCGGTCCGTTTAGTGATTGAACACAAACTCGCGTGAGTTCAAGACGGCCCAAAAGATGTCGTGCAACGGCTGCTGGGGGTTCTTGGGGTCGGTGATCAAGGCCGCGAGCTTGATTTTCTCGTCGGCGGTCGGTTTGCGCGAAAGGCTGCGGACGTAGATTGTTTCGATGATCTGCTCCGGCGTCTTGCCTGCCTTGAGCAGATTGTTGATCAGGCCGCCCTGAGCGATCTTGCCTTCCACGGTCGGACCGTTGAGCAAGTGCAACGATTGCGACAACGACGGATCGGTCTTCACGTCACCGGCACAAACCGTCAACCGCGGTGAGCGGCCGAATGTGGTCAAGAAGTAGTTCGTCGTGTTGCCGTCGGCGATTTGCACTGCCCGCGAGCCGAGCGGCAATCGGGCGAACTTCTCCTTGGTTTCGGTCACCTGGCAGATCACATCGAGCAAGCTCTCCGCACGAATACGACGCACCACCGAGTGCGAGAAGTTCTTCTCGTCCGAGGCGTTGCTCGCGTTGCGCGTGCCGGAGCGCTGGTAGGTGCTCGAATTGCAAATGTCCTTGACGAGCCGCTTGAAGTCGTATTTGTACTCCACCAACTTGGCCCCCAGCGCCTTGAACAGCTCGGGGTTCGACGGCGGATTGCTGACGCGGACGTCGTCGATCGGATCAACGATGCCCATGCCGAAGAAATGGTCCCAAATGCGATTCGCAACGTTGGTGGCGAAGTACGGATTTTCCGGTGCGGTCATCCACTTGGCCAAATAGACGCGGCGATCCTCACCGGGCTTAATATCCGGTGCGACGCCGCCAAGAAACTTCGGCGCCATCCGCTGCTTGCTGACCGGATGGTTCGTCTCACCGCCGGCGCGATTGTAGACGACGATCGAGCGATAGTCTTCCGATTGCTTGCGGCCGACTTGCGCGAAGAAGGCGGCGAAGCTGTAGTAGTCGTCCATCGTCCAACGGTCGAACGGATGGTTATGGCATTGGGCACATTGAGTGCGAATGCCGAAGAACACTTCGGCCGTGTTTTCCGCCGTCTTCAAGAGGTCCGTTTCAACCTGGTAATAGTTCACGGCCGGCGTGCCGAACGTCGTGCCGCTCGAGCCCAACAGGTCCTGCACCATTTTGTCCAACGGGACGTTGTTGGAGATTTGCGCCGTCAGCCAATCGGAATACAGCAGCGCGGCCTTCGTGCTGACCTGCTGATTGTTGCTGCGCACCAACAGGACCTCGGCCCACTTCATGGCCCAGATTTCGGAAAATTCCTTGCGCTCCAGCAATCGATCAATCAGCTTGGCGCGCTTTTGCGAATCCTTGTCGTTGACGAAGGTCTGATATTCTTCCTCGGTGGGCAACAGGCCGGTGATATCGAGCGTCACCCGGCGAAGGAACGTTTCGTCGTCGCACAAGCCGCTCGGCTCGATGCGCAGCTTGCTCAACTTGGTGTCGACCAGCTCGTCGACAAAGTTGACGGGCTTCGATTGCGGCGCCTTGTATTGGACGTCCTTAGGCAGTACAAGCACTTGGCTGCCGACCGTGTGCGTGTCGTAACGCGCCATGACGAACGCTTCGCCGCGGTTCGAGGCGGTGACCGTTCCGTGCTCGTTGATCGGAGCGGAATTGTCGTTGTTCGTCAGGAAGACGGCCAAGTGTGTCACGTCGCGATCGGTGCCGTCGGCGTAGACCGCGCGGGCGATCATCTGTTGCGTGGTGCCGGCGCCTTCCAACACGGTGGCGGACGGAAACAGCTCGAGCTTCGTGACCTTGGGCACTTCGCCTTGATCGGCCGGAGCGCCGTTTTTCAGCCATTCGTGAATCGTCTGGTAGTACTCACTCGATCGATCAAACTTCTTACCGCCGGTGTGTGGCACCGATCCGTCGTTCTTCTCCAACAATAGGCTCTCTTCAGGCATCGCCAAATTGATGCGACGAAAGCCCAACTCGTGCGTGATGCGGTTGAAGTCGCCGTTGGGATCATAGCCGAACAGCGATAGCATGAAGCCGTCCTTGCCGCGGGCCGCGCCGTGGCAACTGCCGGTGTTGCAACCGCTACGCATGAACACCGGCATGACGTCGAGCTTGAAGCTCGCGGGCCGATCGACCGCGGCGTCCTTCACGTTGACGGGGACCGTCGCTTTGTGCGGTCCGTAGGCGACTTCGAGCGTTGTCGAGCCGTCGGCGGTCGGATAGATGGTTTGCTCGGTGATGCTTGCCAGCTTGGCGTCGGCGAGCTTCACTTGCGCTCCTTTGGTAACGTCGAGCGTGACGCCGTCGGCCCGCGTGACGACAACTAAGTAGCGTTGCCGATCGCGCTTGGTGTTGAGATTCACGTCGGGAGGAAAGACTTCCAATTTAACGATTGCCTTGGCATCGCCGACCGGCGCGGGCGCCGCCTGCGAAACCATTGACGAGGCAAAAAACGCCACGCATGCCGTCGCAGCGACTAGGATCTTCTTTCCATGGCTTATCACGGCTATCTCCTCACGAACGAATTGGAACTTTTTGTATTGTTCTGCCTATTGCAAACAGCCTACCGTTTACTTATTGGCCCCTTCGGCCTGCGCCTTCTGCTGGCGCAACATTTCCAGCCGGCTTAACGGCTTAGCCGCAGCAGGAGCCTGAGCCACCGCTTGCGGTTTCGCAGGAGCGCCCGGCTTGGCGGCTGCCGTCGGCTTCGGCGGCAACGGAGCGTCAACGCGAATCTCACCCGGACCAAGTGTGTGGTTGATCGGCTCGCCGTTCTGCGTGACGACCAACGTGCAATAGATCGCCTTGTGTCGGCCGGCCGGCGTCTTCGCCGTGGTTTTCACGGTGAACGTCGCTTCCGTCGAATCCTTGGTGATCTCGATCGGTTCGCAGGTAGCTTCCGCCGGCAATCCGACGAGCTGCGCCTTGGCCTTGCCCCCAAACTCGATGTTGTTCGTCACCTGCACGACGTACTTCACTTCCTGAGCTTGATCGACGGCGCCGGGTTTGAACGTGAAATCGAAATAGGGCTGGCCGACCTGCAGCTTGACGAAATTCGAAGCCGTTTCAATCGGTCCATTACCCACGGTTGCGGTGGCCAGCACGATGATCTTCCATTCCTTGGTTTCAGCGCCGCTGCCCGCCGTGACCGTCAGCGTTCCTTCGTCTTTTCCCTCCGGAATCTGGGCCGACGTTGACGAACTCAGTCCATTGGGATTGTAAAGCATCCGAACGTTGATCGGCGCGGTGAAACCCTTTTCGCGAACGGCCCGGACCTTCAAATCCATGCTGCCGTTCTTGACCAGCGGCACCTTCGGTTCGACGACTTCAATCTTAAACGGCGCCTTGTTGATGACGGCCGTCGTCAATCGTTCGATCGTTTGCGTATAGACGGCCCGATTGTTCTGGCCGCGAACCAGCAGACTCACTTGCTGAAGGTGTCCTTCAACGGCGGGCCCCTTGGGATCGACCGTTTTGGCGACCATGTCGGCGGCCACAACCGCCGGCGGAGCCTTGTCATCGGCCGTGAACAACACCGGAACACTCGTCGTGTTGGCGGTCACGGGTAACGATTCAACCTTCATGCCCTTAGGCAGATCGCGCACGTCCAACTGCAGATCGCCGCCGAAATTGATTCGCTGGGCATTGACCATCAACGCGCCGCGATTCCCCTGCGGCACCGACATCGTGACGTCTTGATACTGGACTTTCTCGGCAAGCGTTAGCACCAGCCGCGGCTCGGAAGGCGCCACTTCGACGCGATAGACGTAGGAGTCGCCCCCTTGGTCGAGCATGTCCTTAACCTGCACGACATAGGTGTCATCGGCAGGCAGGTTCACTCGCAGGTAGCTGTCAGGAGAACCGGAATCGTCGTTGTTGCCAACCGCGCTCCCGTTCGACTGCCGCAACACGGTCAAAACCGGATCCAGCGGTGAGCGAATGCTGCGGGCATGAACGCGAATGTCGAACACTTGCCCCTTGGTTCCCTTGAACTGGAAACAGTCGACATCGCCCGGCTTTTCAATCACGCCGCCAACGGCCATCGGCGCCGTGAACTCGGTCGCCTGCGTCCGCTCGTTGTTCGGTTCCTTCTCCAAGACGTTCCCGAGAGTGCTGACGCGGAAAGCAAACGGCGCCGGCGTGATGCCCTTGGCGTCCTGTGCGAAGACCGCCGTAAAGCTGCGGTCGGGCGCGTAGATCGTCGACAAGAACTCCGGATTCTTCGGCAGGGTAATCTTCTGCTTGATGGGCCCCGCCGGATCACCGAGGAACGTAACGTCGAGCGTTTCGCCCGGTTTGCCCCCGGACGGAATGACCCCCATCGGACGCGGGAAACGGCCGATATGCAATCGGTAGTTGGCCCCCGCCCCGAACGTGCTTTCGCGGAGCATGACGAGGTATTTGCCGTCGGCAGGCGCTACGACCGACACCGTACTGTCGTACCAAACGATTGCGGCGTCGTCGCTACGGGCCAGTTCAAACCGATCGCTATCGATAATCGCCAGATAAGGATCGAACATCGACCGTCCCAGGCGAATTCCCTCGACATCCGCGGAAATGCGCTCACCCTTCTTTGCGTCGACGACGAAATAGTCAACGTCTTCGTTGCCGATGTTGCCCGAAACCGTCACGTCGAGCGCGATGGGCTGCGGCGTGGCGAATTCGTTGTTCGGTTCTTTTTCTTCGACAACGTCCAAAGCGCCGACGCTGAACAAGAGCGGCATATCGGTCAGGCCGCTTGCCGTACGAACTCGAAACGCATGATTGCCCAAACGACAATCCGGCGCGATTGCCAAGGTGGCCTTAAACGAATTGTCGTTGACGACGCCGTTTTTGTCTTTGATTGGGTCGAGCTTCTTGAGCGTGATGCCGGGGTAGTACAGCATCAGCTCCGGCGAGTCGCCGATCCGCTGGCCGTTGATTTGCACCTCGATTTCGGCGCCCCGTTTGGCGCCGGTCGGCGAGATGGAGCCAAGCGTCGGATTCGCGGCATGCAATTGGGCAGTCGCAATCAAGCCGACGGCCGCGACGACCAAGGTACGGAGTCCCAGAAAGCGTAAAGAGGCAGGCATGGGGACCTCGGGGAGGGATGGCTTGCGGGGAATCAATCGGGCGAAGGCGATCCGACGCCTTCGCCATTAGCGAATGACCCACCCGGCGAGCTAGTCGCCGGGTGGATCGCTCTTAGATCATGCTAACCACCCACCGCACGAATCGTCCAGTCTCGGTCCCTCGAGACTTCGCCGTGTCGGTCTGCACCGGGCGGTCGCTCATATTAACTGTTGCGGTTTTTCAATTGTCCGACCGCAATTAGGCCAGGATTTCCTTGATCACGCGGCCGCCGTCGACGATTTCGATCGGGCGGTTGCCCGGAGCCATCAGCTCCTTGTCGGCGACGATGCCCAATTGGTTGTAAACCGTCGTGGCCAAGTCGCCGGGGCCGACCGGGTCGTCTTCCGGCTCGCTGGCGATCGAGTTCGAGCTGCCGTAGACCATGCCCTTCTTCACGCCGCCGCCGGCCAGCACCACGCTGAAAACCTTTGGCCAGTGGTCGCGGCCCGCGTTGTTGTTGATCTTCGGCGTGCGGCCGAATTCACTGCTGACCATAACCAGCGTGTCGTCCAGCAGGCCGCTGCGATCCAGATCGCGGATCAACGTGGCGAAGGCCTGGTCGAACGTCGGCAACTGACGGCGCATCGAGTTGACGATGCCGTTGTGCATATCCCAGCCGCCGTAGGTCAGGCTGACGAAACGCACGCCCGCTGCGACCAACCGCTTGGCCATCAACATTCGCTGACCGGCATCGTTGCGGCCGTATTCGTCGCGAACCTCGCCCTTTTCAGCGTCGATGTTGAACGCTTCGCGGGCTTCCTTCGAGCTGATCAAGCTGTAGGCCCGATCGTAGAACGTGTCCATCGCGTCGATGGCATCGCTCTTCTCCTTGGCGTGGAAATAAGCGTTGACGGCGTCCAGGGCCGAGCGACGACGAGCAAAACGGCTGTCGTCGACGCCGTTGGGCAACGTCAGGTCACGAACCTTGAAGCCACCTTGGGCCGGGTCGCTGCCCAAGCTGAACGGGGCAAATGACGAGCTCAGGTAGCCGGTGCCCGCGAACTCATTCGGCTGACTCGGAATGCAAACATACGGCGGCAGGTTCTGGCGCGGGCCGTATTCGTGGCTCACGACGCTTCCCATGCTCGGGTACTGCAGGGCCGGACTGGGGCGATAGCCCGTGAACATGTTGTGCGTACCGCGTTCGTGGGCCGCTTCGCCGTGGGTCATCGAGCGGATAACGCAAATCTTGTCGGCAACGTCGGCGGTCTTGGTCAAAAACTCCGAGAACTGAGCGCCGGGGATCTTGGTGTTGATCGGCTTCAGATCGCCGCGATATTCGATCGGGGCAAACGGGTGCGGATCCCAGGTCTCTTGATGGGCACAACCGCCGGGCAGGTATATATGAATTACGCTCTTAGCCTTGGCCTCGATGAAGTCGTAGTTCTTTTGGGCGGCGCGAGCGTCTTGAATTCGGAAAAAGTCGGCCAGGGTCAATCCCGCACCGGCAATGGCGCCGACCGTTAAGAAATCGCGGCGGCTGGGCAAGTAGCTTTTCATAGATCCATCTCCCTCAAACAGTGCTCAAGTTAGTCTTGGGGACCACACGGCCTAACCGTCACGGGCTGTTCAGATACAGCGGCGGGATACGTAACAGGGGCGAGACCGAATTATTCAGGCATGCTGATGGGTATTGGCCGCCACGGGATGCAAGTTACGCGAAAAGACGTACATTCTATATGCATCGCCGATGCCTAATCGTCGCAAGTTACTATGCTAGCACGGCTTATGCTCGCATTGAAGAAACAAAAAAACCTGCGAGCAAGCCGATCGGCCTGCTCGCAGGTTCCATTTCTTGAATAACGCCCGTCGTAAGGGACGTTCTGCAGATTCCTACGCAACAGCAGTTTGTGGTACCGCGGCAGCGAGTTCTTGAACCGTAAACGGTTCGAGCTCGTCACGAAGGACAAGCACGTCGGCCGGAGCCTGAATTCCCAGTCGCACCTTGTCGCCGGCAACGCGGACGACCGTCACGACAATCGAATCACCCAAACGAATCCGTTCATTCTCTTTGCGGGAAAGTACAAGCATGGAACTGACCTCCATGTACATTTGATAACTGTATTGATGTATACTCTCTTTGCGCTGCGTGTCAATCACAATCTTTCGCGTCAGGCGGCGGCAAGCTCAAGTGCCGGCGCTGCAAGCAGTTGCGTTCGGAGGAATCGCTGCCCGGTCGAGTCGTAAAACAGAATCGAATTGTGTTTCGTTTCCCAAATTGCGGAGAACAAGACGGCTCGGGGCCCCTTGAGGCAGAAGTGCATCCCGCAGGGACGGCCACTTCGAATGAGCACTTGTTCCGACATGGGAAACGCACCGCGCTCCAGATTCTCGCGGCGGCATAGGACGTCGTACACGTAATCTCGCAAGTCATCCAAGTTGTTAAGTTGGCAGTCGCCCTGGGCCATACAATCGCACCTTCAAAATAGAGTGTATGGGTCGAATCGTTCGATCTGCGAATCTGCGATCACTTTTGTTACTTTGAGCTATCGGCAGTATGGGTAAAACAATTACGCCCCGGCAAAAGCACGCGGAGAATTGCGGCTGACAAAAGTCAATTAAAGTTCAGCCGAGCGGGGGTCGGCTTCGCCCCCGTAATAAAAAAACGCATCGCAAAGCGCATGAAAATGCTCAAGCCCAGGGAAGGCCGATCGAAGCGACGCTCCAAGAGCATCGCTGATGACGGCCTTCCCTGGGCTTTTTAATGTGCAGCGTTTTTTGAAGACTTTGATTCGAAACCTACGGATTCTCAGCCGCATACGCCTTGAACGCTTCGGCGATCCCGGCCGCCTTGGCGTCTCCCTTGTGAAAAATCACGCGGTACCGAAGCGTGATCGAATCACCCGAGCGAATCGTGGCACCGTTTTCGTCCGTCGTCTTCGGATCGAAGCTCTTGGCACCAAACGGATTGGCGGCAAACAGCCCGTAGGTCCGAACGTGCCAACGGGTCGGGAATCGGAAACTTGACGGATGATTCAGCACCGCGATCCCGACATGATCTCCATCGAGGTCACCGCTGTAATCGACCCACGCCGCCCGCTGACCCCAAGCATCTTTGTCGGTCAGTCCTTCGCTGGTGACAATCTTGCCGCCCGTTGGCTTGTGGTCGACATCCATGACCGTCGGGATGCGGATTCCGAATGAGCCTTCTTTCGTCTCGCCGAAGTGCACGTCGCCGGCCGTTGCCTTCAGTGTGATGTTGAAGTCAATCGTTCTGGCATCTCCCAGGTCGCGAAACACCAGCGTCCGCTCGTCTTCGAGCATCTTCGTGCAACTGGGGCTCAACCAATCGTTGCGAGTCGTAATCACGCCGGCACCGTCGACCACGTCCGCCTTCACGTACTCGCGGTGCATGATGAAGCCGTGGCCGCTGACGGTCGGATGTCCGGGCTTGGGCTCTTTGATCGGCGAACCGTCGCCGGGCGCCTCGGCCCAAAAATCGACTCCGTTGACGTCGCCGTGCGTGAACCAAAACGACCGCTGGTGCGGATGATCCGTCTTTTCGCCGACCACGAATTTCATCGAATACGCGCGGGTCATTTCCTTGCCGGTCGGCCCAATAATCGGCCAGACAACCGGTTTGGGTGCATTCCCGATGACGTAGTCGGCAAACAGCTTTCCGTCGCTAAGTACGGCGATGCCATGGATGGCCTGATCGCGCTTTTCCAACGTGATCTTCCCATCGGCAAAAACAGTTTGAGCGGCAAACGAAGCAACCGCTGAGATTAACAGAGCAATGAACATTCGGTGGGGGTGCGACATGGCATGAATCCTCGTGGCAGGAAATGACGTCTTTGGGTGGATTATCAACTTCAAGTAGCGCGCCGATATCGTAACCATCAGCCGGACGCAATGCCACCAACTCTGTTTCGTTGCGACGCTTTGCCGGGCATGATCTATTACAGTTGCCCGCGTCTCACTGCGACGTCGATCGCTCGAAGTCGCCCCCAATTTAGGAGGCCTACCATGAGTCGCGCCTTCAGGTTCACCACGGCGTCATTCTTCGCGTCGATCTTCGCAACGCTGGTCATCGCGATGACCGTCGGTGCCGTGGAGCTCAAGCCGGCTCGTAATCTCCATGTCGAGCATTGGGGGCAGGGCGAAGTCAAGTGGGGACCGCGCTGGGTGCCCTATCACGACGTGACCATGCTGACGATCGCTCAGCCCAATCTCGACCTCTACGAGCGCGTCCGCCAGGACTACCCCAAAACCGCAGCGGGACAGTTGTCCCTAGCCGACTGGTGCGCGAAGCGGGGCCTTAAGGACCAAGAGCGTGCACACCTAACCGTGGTGCTCAACTTCGAGCCGGATCATGAAGCAGTGCGCGCTCGGCTCGGCTTCCTGCGCGTCGACGGCGCTTGGGTGACGAAACAACAACTTGATGCCACGGCCGAGCAGGCACGCATCGAAGCCCAGGCTATGCGCCGTTGGGGCGACAAGCTGCGGCAACTTCGCAACGGAATCGAAGGCAAATCGGAGCTAGTTCGCAATGCCGCGCTGGAAAAAATTCGCACGATCCGCGGCGCCGACGCCGTACTGCCGCTGGAACGGCTTGTTTCGACTTCGGCGAACGAATCGGCCGCCCTCGCCGTCGTCGCGGCGCTATCGGCAATCGACTCCGATGAAGCGACGATATCGTTGGCTCGTCACGCCGCCTTCCACGCCTCGGACGACGTCCGCTACGCGGCCACAACGGCGTTGAAATCCCGCACGTTCGACGTCTTCGTTCCCAAGATGCTGGCCGCCATGTTCACTCCGGTCGAAATGCAGACTGACGTTGCAGTGGGCGCAGGCGGCACGCTGACCATTTCGCAATCGTTCAAACGCGAAGGGCAAGAACAACAGCAAGAAGCGAAAGTTCAAACGGTTGTCCGGCCTGCGACCGACGATCGGATTACGCTCGCCATGGCCCAAGATGAAGCCAAACAACGGGTGGAAGAGAACCTGAAGAAGGCTCGCGATGAGAATGAACGGACCGAACTCGTCAACCGCCGCGTCTCTGCCGTGCTGGCTTCGATCAGCGGCGCCGACTTGCCGGCCGAGCCTCAACTGTGGTGGAAGTGGTGGAACGCCCGCAACGAAGTGTTCGTCGGCCCCAAACCGACCAAGAGTGTGTTTTCGTACGACGAACGAATTATTGTGCCGCCGGTTCCGCCGCTGGAATCATTCGACTGTCTGGCCCACGGTACGCCGGTTTGGACCTCACGCGGTCTGATCGCCATTGAGCGCATTGACGTCGGCGACCTCGTATTGTCGCAACATCCCGAGACGGGCGAACTCGCTTATAAGCCCGTTTTGGCGACAACGGTGCGCCCCGCATCGCGATTGGCCTGCCTGACCACGGCCGAAGAAACGCTCCGCACTAGCGGCGGCCACCCGTTGTGGGTCGACGGTAAAGGATGGGTCAAGGCCCGCCATATTGCGTCAAACGATGCACTCTATAGCGTCGCCGGACTGACGACCGTCACTGCGACGGAAATGAACGACCCCGAGCAAACCTACAACCTGGTGGTCGCCGATTTCCACACCTATTTCATCGGCCGCTCGCGCGTGCTGAGCCACGACAACACGGTTTGTGCGCCGACGCGCAACAATCGACCTGGCGCAAAATAGGTGACGGCGTTTTGTGTCAGATCATGCGACTCGATCACGACCGTCCGCCCAAACGTGGAACGAATCGCCCAGTCTTATCGATGTAATTTCGATACTCGTCGCCGAAACGTTCAATGAGGTTTTGCTCTTCTTTGGGCGTGCGGATTGCCAGCATCGTGAGGATCACCAGGCTGCACGCGCCGATCAGCGTGTTGGCGGATAGAAGTGTCACGGACGTCATCAGCAGTGCGGCCGTCACGTAAAACGGGTGTCGAACCCAACGATACGGGCCGCTGGTCACGAGGTAGGCACCGGCGCGCGTGACGACGGTGTCGGTCAAGTTCTTGCCGAGATTCGTGAGCGTCCAAAACATTAGGCCGCAGGAAATCGCACCGACGACGGCGCCGCTCCAGCGCAACGCGGCGGGCAGCGGAAGCGCGGCCCAGGCGATCCACCTCGGTTCGATCAGATAGGCAAACGTCGCCAGCCACAGACCGAGGCCGGCCAGCCGCAGCACGATTGCGAAGACAAGCCCTTCTTCTTTCCGCGAAATGCGCTCCCGCGATTTCGCCGCCTGCAGTCGATGATAGGCCGCGATCGACATGGCGCCGGCCATAATCGCCAACACGGCCCATCGATAGGGAGTTTCGTCGTCCATGAGCGGCATCGTAGCAGAACGCAACGACGCCGGACGATAGATCGAACGCAGGTTAGCGCGATCGACGAAGAATTGGCCCACACGCGAAACCGTAAGTGAATTTCGCACCTGTTCTTAACAGTCGAGCGACCCGTTACGGCTTCTTGCTGAGTTGGACTTGGATGAACTTGTACGCGCCGCCTTCTAATTGAAAGTTGGCGGCGATTTGGCCCTGCTTGGCGTTGGCAAATTCGGCGTCGAAGTAGACGAGCAGGACTTCTCCCTCCAGTACGCTTCCTTCTTTTCGCAACTTGAGCGACTTGGCCACATAGTTACCGACGTCTTTCTTGGCGCCCTGCTTGTATAGCGCATCGTAGGTGGCCTCGGTCGCAATAACTTCCACCGACTTGGCGAAGTCGGCAAAAAACGCCTTGACGTCGTCCTTGTTGTAGCCCTCGAGCGCCTTTTCCATCATCGCTTCGAGCTTCTTGGGATCAGCCTTGTCTTCCGCACGGCAGGGCGAAGCAACCAGACCGACGATCTCAACGAACAGGGCGGCGGCGACGGCAAGGCGTTGAAACATTGCGGCAGTTCCTTCTTAGCGGTTGGCAACGTGATCGGGTCCGACGGGACGACGATCTATTTTGCCGCCGCCGGCGTGCGCGGCAAGTCGTAATAGAACACGCGATTTTGATCATGCTCGCCGCCGATTTCTGCCGGCGAGATCAACAGCCGATTGCCCAGGATCGTGCGGTCGACGATGGAACCGTCGGGGCCGGTCACCAAAAACTCCGCCGGATGGACGAAGATGATCGTCGTGGCGTTCTCCTTCGAGCGGGCTTGCACGATGGGATCGTTGCTTTTGGGACCGTACATGCCGCCCGAGGGACAGATCAAAAACTCCGCACCCGCCGCGAAGAACTTTCGCACCAGTTCGGGCTCGCGGCGATCGGCGCAAATCATCAGGCCGACTTGGCCGAACGATGCCGCGTGAACCGCCGACACGTCGCCCGGCGTGTTCCGCACCAACTCGTGCTCGAGTTTTTGTTTGTGATACTTACCGACGAGCTTGCCGGCGGGATCGATGAGCACTGCCGTGTTAAAGCGCGCTTCGCCGTCGGCCTCGGTCATGCCGGCGATAAGGTGAATCTTCAGTTCGGCAGCCAACGCGGCAAGACGCTGAAAATATTTGCCGTTGGGAATCGGCTCGCCCAGCGCGCGATACGTCTCCAGCGGAATGGTTTTGTCGGCGATGGCGTAGCCGTCGAGAAAGCACTCGGTCGTGACGACCACTTCGGCGCCGTTTTTGGCCGCCTCACGAATCATCGGCTCGGCACGCCGATAGTTGGCTTCCTTATCGCCGCGAACCCACTTGAGCACAATTCCCGCCACACGAACGGCCGGCTTCGATGCGGCGTCATTCTCTCGAGCGCGCGCAACTTCCGACGTCGCCAACAAAACGACGACGATTCCAAGCCACGGTCCTCGCATTGCGGCGGCTCCCTTGGATATTGCGAATACGGAACTCGAACGCATTGTACGTTGTGAATCCGCCCAACGCATGCAACGCCAACCTGCCGGTCGTGTCCCAAATTGGTAGCATGATCCCTGAGTGCTCGCAACGATTGGGATTCAACGGGCAACTTGTTAGCCGGTGGGAGAACGCGTCGATGCCTTCCGAACTGCACGAGCTCAGTGACCGGTGGTTTCAGGCGTGGCTGGAGAAGGACGCTGCGACCGTCGAACGATTGGCGGCCGAAGACTATATCTACATCGGTCCGACCGGGTTGGTCATGGATCGACAGGCGATCCTTGCCGTCATTCGTTCGCCGAGCTATCGGCTCGATCACGGCTTACGCAGCGAGGTCGTCGTCCGCGCGCTCGGCAAAGATGCGGCCGTGGTGCGACACCGCTATCAAGGCGCGGGCTCGTATGAGGGCAATGCCTTCGCGGACGACCACCGCTGCGTTTTGGTCTGGGAAAGACGGGCCGGCGCGTGGCAACTTTTGATGGAACAGTGCTCCTTCAACGGCAAGTAGAGAATACTGTAGCTTTGAAGGAACGGAGGGAGGCGTCTGTGACGGATTTCATCGTTTCGCGATTGCGGCCGCTCGCCGTCGGCGCGGCATGTGTTCTCACTCAAGTGACGTCGATCTCGGCAGCAGAGTTGATTGCCCGCGTCGAGCCGATGGCAACGCAAACCGCGGCGTGGTGGACCGATTGGGCTGATCTCGACGGCAATGGGACCGTCGAAGTTTTTTACCTTTCGCGATACGGCGTGCTAACCTGCCAGGACCTCGCCGGCGGCAAAGTGCGTTGGACGCGAGATCTCGCCGGCAAGTCGTGGCATCTGAAGACGGCCGATCTCGACGGCGACGGACGACGCGAAGTGCTGGCGGTCGTCGGCAAATCGATCATTTGCTTGAACGCCGACGGCGCGACGCGCTGGCAATTCGATAGCGAGTGGCCGATGTCCGCCGTGACCGTTGGTCGGCTTTTGAACAAAGACGAACTCCACTTGGCCGTAGGCGGCGAGGACGAAATGGTGACGATCCTCGACATCCGCGGTCAAAAGGTGAAGAGCTTCGAGTTCTCCTTCTCGTATCATCCGCACTGGCGCGGAATGGACGGCGCGCGCTCGTCGGTTCACACGCTCGATGCCGGCGATACCGACGGCGACGGCCTCGACGAGCTGCTGGTGCTCAACACGTATTGGCAGTTCGCCCTGATGCAGCCGCGCAACGACAAAAATACTTGGCTGTGGAATCTGCGCGACGACAAAAACAATTGGATGTACGATGCCCGACTGCTCGATCTCGACGGCGACGGCCGCGCGGAGGCGTACGTCGGCGGCCGCAGTTTCGTCGCCTGCATCAGTCCCGAGGGGAAGGAACAGTGGCGGAAATCGGCGACCGAGCGTGCCGGCGATTACGCCGCCTGTCGACTGGCAAAGATCGATGCCGATGGCGACGGTCGAGCGGAGTTGGCCGTTTCAGCAGGCGCGTGCCTCAGCGTGTTTCAACCCGACGGGCGACAGAGCTACTTCAAAACGGCGCACAACTATTTTTTTAACGACATCGCCGACGCACTGCCGACCGCGCCAGGTCGCGTGTTGTTGGGTTCGGTCACTGGGGCCGATCGCAATGTGTACGCCGTTTCCTTCGACGGTCAAGGCAAAGACGGCATCGGGGCGTTCACCGAGCCGTCGGGAAACCGCCGCGAGTTGCAAGACACGCTTTGGAAGATTCACGAGCAGGTGCGTGCTGCGCCCGTCGACACGGCGACGCCCAAGCGAACCTATTACTTCTCGTGGGGCGGCGGCGGGCCCGATCTTCAGCGAGTCCCCAACTGGTCCGCAGCCCGAAAGAAAATGCAGGACGCGTATCCGTACGATAACGTGGTGTTCTACAGCCACTTGAACTACCGCGAGCCGGGCCGCGACGGACAGGGAATCGAAATGCCGGCCGAGACGCTGCTCAAGATCGCCGATGCGGTCGAAGCCGACGATCACAAGCACATCTTCATCGTCGGCCACGGCACCGACGCCCATCTGTCGCTCGACACGACCCGGCAGTGGCTCGAGCGAAGTCCGAAGACCTGCCTCGGCATTTTGACGAGTGAGTTGAACGTTGCCGCATATCACCTGCCCGAGAACGCCAAACACAAGCCGAAGTTTGATCGGTTCGTCGACGAGCATCTGGTCCCGTGCATCGACCTCGCCGCCAAGCACGGCAAGCCTACCTACCTGCTGATGAAGCAGAACTGGTGGTCGATGACGCCGGCCATGAAGTCGATGGCCGACCGCATTTTCACCGAGGAGCGCCGGCGTTGGATCATCCCGCAGGTCGAAGACTCGATGACCGTTTGCCCGGAAGTGAACCTGATGGGGCGCGTCGGCCTATGGCGCAGTGGGCTCGTCGACAGTTGGGCGCTGAACATTATCAACGATCAACTCGTCGTTGACAAAATGGAGCTGCCGCTGTGCTGCGATCCGCATTCGACGCTGCGACACATGGTCGCCTACGCCGCGCTGGGCACCGACCATTTCAAGCTCAAGCTTGGCGAGCTGGTACGCGACGGTGGCAACAAGTTCGACTTGCCGCATGATAAGACCGGCTCATACGCGCCGCACGGCATGCTGACCTACGACCTGATGATCCATTTGCTGGGCAAGGGCCTGCTCGACGTGCCAACGCGCGACAACCTCGTCGGCGTTGCAAGCGTCGCGTTTTGCATGGCCGAACCGAGCCCTGACTACGTTCGTGCCACCGGCGCCCACGACGTGCCGTACGCAATTCCCGATGCTTCGGCCGGCGGACTGCTGACCGGCTACGATTGGCCCCACATGCCGACGCGTCCGACCTACGCTCCGCAGTATTTGCTGAACATCAATCGCCACGGCCACGGACATCTACCGGAAACGCCCTACGGTCTGCCGTTAATCGTGCCCAAGCGGTTCAACGGCGACACAGCTTGGGTAAAAAGGCAGTGGACCACCGACGGCATCTCGATCTTGGAAAACGACACGGTGCGCAGCGCCGCCGATGCCCGAGCCAACATTCTGAAATCGTTCCAAGATGCAGCGGAAGAGTTGCCGTTGCGCGCAACGAATTGCTTTTGGTCCGCCACGCGCCGCGCCGACGGCACGATCCGCCTGACACTCGTTTCCACCGACTATCTCGACCCCACCGATTGCGACGCGGAGTTGATCGCCCGCAACGCGATCACAAAGCTTCGCGACATACTCGCCGATAAGGCAATCCCTTTCGATGGCCGCCGAGCAAAGTTGACGATTCCCGCCGGGGCGTTTCGAATTGTCGATGTGCAAATGTCGAATGAGCTACCTCGCTCGGTTCTTGACCGGAGGTAATTACACAATGGCGGGACAGTCGAGGCATTCTAAATTCTTGACTCGCCATGCTGCGTCCACGGCGGCAGTTGCTCGGGTTCTCCTCTTCCTCGTGATGGGTTCTTGCATTACGTCCGGCTGCAACAAGACGCCAACGCCGCCGGCGCCACCTACGTTGCGAGAGCCGGCATTGCCAAAAATCACTGTCATCAAGAACGACCTGCTCGACGGCAAAGAACCTGCGCTCAAAGAAAGTTTGGAGTTGGACCGGGAACGAGTAAAAGGAGTGTGGGAATTCAGGCATGGCAAGTCCGACTTGGGCATGCGATTCTTGCCACCCGGCCATTACCGCGCTCCAATCACCAATTGCCCTGACGGGAATCTCAAGGTGATTTACGATGGGTTTGACTTGGGCAGCGGCGTATTCACGTTCGATGTAGTGTTTCAACCGCAAAAGAAACAAATAATCCTTTACGAGGCCGGCCAGGTTCAAAGAATGCAGATTTCGGATGCAGCGCAGCAGGCCCCCGGTCGGGAATCCAACGACTCAACGAAATCTTTAGGAATCGCCCGTTTGTTGGGTGAAAACCTATTGGAAATAGATGCGGTCATACAGACTCCTTTTGCGAATTGGGAATTGAAAACAATCTTGGTAAAGCAAAACGTCCTGAATGAAGATCGCTGGGCCGGGGTGCTTGATTGACCCGAACCCGGGTCCGCTCCAAAGCGGAGGGATGACTGAGGAAGCTCGAAAACCATTCGGTCTTGCTTTCCGTGCGAATACGCTAGGACGGAACTACGGCGAATCCCCCGCCCAGAGGACGAAGGATTGTGAATTGCACTTGCTGGGGCTCCAACGTTCGAGCGTTTCCGAAATGTTCCTGGGTGGGGCAGGCCCTCCGCGCTTTAGTCGTTGGAAAAATTCTGGGAAATCTTCGCACGCGTTGTCGATTTCGGTCGTCGGCAATCGACTACCAAACAGAGTGTGGGTTTTTCCGCGATTTATTCCGCTTTGCTGAGGAGCACTGACGATGACTCGACGACTTTTTGTGATTGGGCTGCTGGCGGCCTGTTCGTTTTCGGCTTACGGCGATGACAAGCATCAACCCGCGCTACCGCCGACGCCGACGAATGCGCAATTGGAGAAGATGAAGTCGCTGGTGGGGACCTGGGTCGCAGCCGACAAGGAGGGAAAGCCCACCGACCAGGTGGTTTCGATTATCAAGACGACCGCCGGCGGCAGCGCCGTTCATGAAACGATCTTTCCCGGTCAGCCGATGGAAATGGTTTCGGTGTACACGGCCGACGGCGCCAACCTTCTGATGACGCATTACTGCGTGCTCGGCAATCAGCCGCGGATGAAGGCCGACGCAAACTCGCCGGTCAATCAGATCCGTTTCGAATTCGCGGGCGGCTCGAATCTCGATCCGAAGAAAGACAAGCACATGCACGCCGCGACGCTGACGATCGTCGACGCCGATCACATCGAGATTCAAGGAACCGCCTGGGAAAACGGCGAAGCTTGTAAAGAGATGTGCTGCGGGATGAAGCTTGTCCGGAAAAAGTAGTAACAGCACGATCGCCCTCTCCCCCGTGCAACAAATCACCATCTTGCACAACGATTTACGGGGAGAGGGCGTTTGAGCCTGTGATTTGATTTAATTGCTCGGTCGAAATCGATCTGTTACCAAGAAACCGTTACACCATCGATTTCAACTGCCTTATTCAAACCGGCTCAATCATCAATGCAGACAACGATTAACTCGTCGCGTGCGGCGGCCGCTTTCGTCGCCCTTGTGTTCGTATCCGCAGCCTCCGCCGAATCGCCCTCACAAAAATGGCTGGAGGCAACGGCCTACGTCGTGCCGAAGTTCACCGCGCCGGAGGGTGAAGGCTACTTCGCAATCATCGAAGGACTCAATCGCAAGCTGTATGTCGGAACGCATGCCAATGCCGTCAACTCTTGGCTTGTCGAGTTTGATCCGCAGTCGACGCAAATGCGAATCGCCGTCGACGTTCACAAGGCGATCGGCACCGACATCAAAGGCTTTGGCTCACAGGCCAAGATACATACCCGCAACAACGTCGGAGCAAGCGGCAAGATCTATTTCGGCACCAAGCAAGGCTATCCGTCGAAGGAGGAAAAACGCGAAGACTATCCCGGCGGCTACCCAATGGCCTACGACCCGACCACGGGTGAAACGAAGGTCTATCCGATTCCTGTGCAGCACCACGGCATCAACAGCATCACGCCCGATGAATCGCGCGGCGTGGCGTATGTTTCAACGTGCGCCGATCATCGGCCCGGTCCGGGTGAGAACGCGATCTTTCTGCGCCTCGACCTGAAGACCGGCAAGTATCGCACGCTCATGGACACGGAGCATTTTTACGGCTTCATCGTGATCGACCATTTAGGACGCGCGTATCATCCGATCCTCGGCGGTGACATTGCCCGTTACGATCCGCGCTCCGACAAGCTCGAGCGGCTCAAGCAAACGATCGACGGAAAGGCGCCGACCGCCGAGTCGCATTTGGCGCTAACGCCGAAGCCCGATCCGATCAATTGGGACATCTCGCCCGACGGCAAGACGCTGTTCGCGCTGCCGATGAGCGGCAACTCGCTGTTCGCGTACGACCTGACGGCCGAGGGCGACACGTTTTCGGGACGCAATTTAGGCGAGCTGATCCCCGGTGCGACGAAGACGGATTGCCGCGCGATGTGCGTCGGCCCGTCAGGCGCGGCCTGGTGCGCGGTCACCGAACGCAGCGATGACGGGATTCAACAACTGCACTTGGTCCGCTACCGTCCGGGCGACAAAGCGCCAACCGATCTCGGCGCCGTCGCGATTCGGAATCCCGATTTTACGGAGTTCACCGATGCCGCCGGCAAAACGCTGCCGTTTCACGCCGGTTTTGTGAAACGCAAGGACGGCCGGTTCGTAAACCGGTACGTAATTCTCGGCGTCTGCGAAGCCCGCGACGGCAATGTTTACATCCTGGCGATGCACCCCTACAGTGTGTTGAAAATCGGACGCGAGCAGTTGCCGCAGCGTTGAGTCGGCCTCGATGCTACGCCCTGCAAGCCTCGTTGACGATTTAGGAGCGTCAACCAACAGCCGCGGGAAGTGAGTCGAGATGCGAAACTATCTCCTAACTACGGTCGTCCTGTCGGCAAGCATTGCTTCGGCGGCCGATCCACAGAGCCCACCGTCGAATGTCGACACGGCGATCGAGCGCGGCTTGGCGTTTTTGGCGAAAGACGCCCTGGTTTGGAAGAAGGAACATAACTGCGCTTCGTGTCATCACGCAGCCTTGGTGGTTTGGTCGCTGCGCGAGGCGAAGCTGCACGGGCACAAAGTCGACGAGTCGGTCCTGGCCGAGATGACGACTTGGATCTCCGGGGCGGGAAGTGGGAAGACGAGCCTGCCGCGACCCGAGGGCATTCCCAAGGCGTTCAACACCAAGGCGGTGTATTTTGCTCTCGGCTTGGGCGTCGATCCAGCGCCCGATGCGGCATCGCAAAAAGCGTTGAAGATGCTGCTTCAAACTGTAAAAGAAGACCAGCTCGAAAACGGCTCGTGGGCCGCGTGGCCGGAAACTCGGCCGCCGCTGTTTGGCGGTTCAAACGAAAGTATGACGGCGCTGGCGACATTGGCGCTGTTGCCCGCTGCCGCCGACGGTGACGATGCGGCCAAGGCTGCGCGTGATAAAGCGATTCAGTGGCTGGCCGACACGAAGACAGACGACGACCCGCAATCGATTGCGCTGCGATTGGTCATCTGGCAGCGATTGGGTCGCCCGGCTGCGGAATCGAAGCTGCTGGTGCAGCACATCGCAGAGCGTCAAAACGCCGACGGCGGCTGGAGCCAAGCCAAGGAAATGAAAAGTGACGCCTGGGCAACCGGTCAGGCGCTCTACGCGCTGGCACATGCCGGCTTGAAGGCCGACGACCCATATGTCGCCCGCGGCCGAGAGTTCCTGATGAAGACGCAGCGCGACGACGGATCGTGGCCGATGACGTCGCGGCCGTCGAAACCCGGGGACGAAGGAGCGAAGTACCTGATGCCGATTACCGGCGCCGGTAGCGCTTGGGGCGTGTTGGGGTTAGTGCAGAGTCGTTAGCGGCAAGAATGTCGCAGGCACGCTCCGCCGTGCCTTTGCCGCGCGGCCATTGATTTTGTTTCAAAGCAATGTGCCAATTTGATTTCGCCCGGACACGGCACACGGATTGTGCCTGCTACCTTTGGATCGTCAACACGTGGGCCAGCTTCTCGACGTTTCCGGCGGCGTCTTCGGCCGACGCGGTCAGCTTGGTTTCCCCAGGCTTCACGCCGTCGAGCGCCACTTCCCATTCGGCGAAGTTGTCGACGATCGGCGTTGCATCGCGGCCGTTGACCGTCACGCGTTTGACCGTGCCGTTGTCGCTTGTGGTACCGCGAACCAGGACCTTTCCATCGGCCGACGCAACCACGTGCATGATCACGGTGGCCGGGGGCAGATCGTCGATCGGATGCAACAGCTCGGGGAACTCGATGTCGCGGACCTCGGCCACGCGCGCCTCTTCGCCGGTTAGCGGCGACTCTTCGCGGTACGTGTTGCCGTCGGCCAGCAGGTCTTCGGCGTGGCGGCTCACGACCTTGGCCGTGCGATTCGAGCCGAAATAGTCGTGAAAATAAATCGGCACTCCAATCGGCGTCGGCGGCTTCAACCATTTGCCGCCGGGCATGTTCACCAGTCCCCGGGGGCTGCTCCAACCTTCGAACCGGACATTTCGAAAATGTGCGACTGCCGACCCGCTGCGGTTGTAATGCGTCAGTTTGATCGGCGCGCTGGTTGTGACCTTCCTTAAGACGAGCCCGTTTACGGCCAGTGCGCCGTATTGCTCGCTATTGTCAGCGAAGCCGCTACTGAACGGCTCGCTCGGCGTGCCGTCGAGCGTGAGGTTCCGATAGACGTGGCGATCGTAGTCGGGGTGGTAGATGCCGTAGTTGCATTTGTAGATGTACAAGTTGTCGAGCAAGACGCTGGGAGTCTGCGGACGAATAGCGTAGTGCGTTGCCCAAATCTTCATGTTGCGGACAACGAACGGATGCCGCTCGTCGGGGCCGAGCCGATCGACCCCTTCGCCGAGATTCATCCCGTACAGGCCGTCGCTGTGGCACTCGTTGTCCTCGAAACGGACGAACGGCAACGTGCGGATGTCGACCTTCTTGTGCGTGCCATCGGGCTGCAGCACGTCGAACTCCAGGTTGAACTTTTGACGATAGCGGTTGACCTTGGTGGCGTCGTAGCGGTAGCCGTACTCTTGGTTGTCACAAGCGACGTTACGCGTGAACGTGTTCAGGCTGTTGGCCCACCAGAAGCCGGCGCCGTCGTTGCGGTCAAATTGCAACACCTGCCCCTTAAGCGGTTTGCCTGCCAGCGCGGCGACCGCCAGATTGCGATCGAGCACGTTGAACACCTCGGTGCCGTCTTCCAGAAAGAAGCCGTGTCCGATGCTGCGGTAGCCGACGCAGTCGCGGACGATGAGATAGTTCGTGCCGTGGATCGTCAGCCAGCGATTGCCGCTATCCCAAATCGACGCGCCGATGACCGAGCTGCCACGCATCGTGTTGCCGACGAGATGGAAGTGCAGACTGTAGCGGCCGAGTGTATTCTCCTTACCAAGATGGCGGAACTCGGAGTAACTGATCGAGCCGGCCGAATTGCGGTGATACATCGTGTGCCCGCGAACCGTCGCCGGATCGGCCGACTCGACGATGACGTTGCGGCTGAGATTGGCGACCTCACCGCGGAATTCGCCGTCGCAGGTGTGCTTGTATTCCAGCGCGGCATCGAGCGTGAGCGTCGTGCCGTCGATCGACTTAATGACGCGCTCTTCGGTCTCGCTGCTTTCGCGCTTGTATGAGCCCGATGTGATCAGCTCGGTCGTCGTGACAATAATGCGATTGCCGACGCGCCAGCCCGGCGCCGATTCCGCGAGCGTGACGGTCGCATCCCCCTTATCTGTGGCCGCACCAAGTTTGATCCAGGTGCGGGCCATTGGCGCGCCGTGGAAGTCCATCCGCCCGGCACAGCAGACGATCGCCGGCCATGAGTTCTTGTCGACGCCGTCGCAATCGATCAGCCGAATCAAGGCGGTGTGCTTAGCGTCGATCGGCTTTTCGGACGTGCCGACCTCGAGCGTCGCCCGTGGACCGTCGGGCGCAACCTCTGGCAAATGTGCTTCGCAGTCGAAGCCGTCCTCGCTTGCGTCGCTGCCGGCTTGGATCTTGATCAGGCCGACATTGAGCCGCGTGTCCTTATCGGGAGCAAACCGCAGCGTGCCGGCGACGTGGACCAAGCGGATCGCGGCGTCGGATTGCACGTCGTACGTGACGATGTGCCCCTGGCGCACCTGCACACGGTCGCCCGCCCCCGGCACCTTGCCGCGCTCCCAAGTCGTCGTCGCCGACCATGGCCCATCTTGCGCCGAGCGGATCAGTCCGCTCGCCGGCGGCGTGTCGGCGGCGTAGCCGACAATGCCGGCCAGGAAGATCGAAACGACGCAAAAAAGGATTGGCGGGCGCATAATTGGCATCTCCTTGGGAACTATCTTAGCAGCCCGACGACGCTTACATCGACGCGCGCACCGTGGGCCCGCAGCCATTAGAGGCGCGGCGGTCTCAAAACGGCACGGTCAAATTCCGAGGGACCGAAATCAACCGGGAAAATGTGGCTTTCTCGGCCGCCGTAACACTACTTGCGATCGGCCCCCGGGCGGTGGTAGAGGTCGAAACCGCCCCGACGATTGGAGACCCACGTCAGGCCGCCGCCGGCCGACCACGTCGGGAAGTTGTCGATGGCGGAATGGAGTGAAACGTTGATCGCGTGCTCGACGGAGGATTCGCTCTGCGGCAGTTCGAGGGTGTAGATTTCGAGATTGCCGTCGCGATTGCTGGTGAACGCAAGCCGCCGGCAGTCGGGGGACCAGGCGGGATAGTCGTCCAGTCCGCGACTCGTTGTCAGCCGTCGCACTTGGCCTCCGGCGGCGTCGACCAGCGCCAACTCCCAATCGCCCCAGCGATTGGTTGCGAACGCGATTTGCCGTCCGTCGGGAGACCAGGTCGGATGTGTGTCGAGGGCCGCGTCGTTGGTGAGCCTTCGCTCGTCACCGCCGCTCGCACGGCAAACATAAAGCTCTTGATTGCCGTCGCGCGTCGAGACGTAGACCAGCGATTGCCCGTCGGGCGACCAACTCGGCCATTCTTCATGTGACAACGTGCCGCGATCGACGGCGATCGGCCGCGATCGAGTTCCGTCGGCGTCGCAAACGTAAATCTCCTGATTGCCTTGATTCGGCGAAGCCTTGTCGAACGTGAAGGCAATGCTGCGGCCGTCAGGGGACCAAGCGCCGTCGAACTCGGGCTCTTGGCGCGTTGTGAGGCGTTGAGTTGCGGGCGACTCGCGGGTCCACACGTACATGGCAATCGAAGCGCCGCGATGCATCGTCAAGAGCAGCCGTGAACCGTCGGGCGACCACTGCGGCCGCTCTTTGAAATGACCGTCCGTCGTAAGGCGTTGCATAGCGTCGTCGGAACCCTTCGGAGCCTGGCCGAGGCACGTCGCTGCCGGCACGATGAGCAGCGAAAGGCACGCGCACGCGCGGTTCACGAAAACCATCGCCGCCCTCATTCGTCGCAAAGCTCGGGCACAACACGCCCTAGCGGCGTGAGACCGGCCGTTGTCAGGTGCGTGGTTGTGATTCCCAATCGCTCCAGCGCGGTCATAAACAAATCGGCCGGGGTCATCGGAAGTACGGTCGGTGATTCGCCGCGCGCGTCGCTGGCGCCGATGACGACACCCCGCTTGAAGCCGCCGCCTGCGACAAGCGCCGAATAGCAATTGTTCCAGTGGTCGCGGCCGGCCTTGCCGTTGATTTTCGGCGTGCGACCGAACTCGCCGACGGCCAGCACAATCGTTTCATCGAGCAGGCCGCGTTGCGATAGATCTTCTAGCAGCGCCGAACACGCTCGGTCGAGCATCCAGGAATGACGGTCCTGAAATTGCGCAAAATGCCGGTCGTGCGTGTCCCACCCGCCGTCGCCGGTGTCTTCAATCGGCTCGACGTGTGAACTCCAATTCACTTGCACAAACCGCACGCCGGACTCGACCAAACGCCTCGCCAACAGACAGCATTGGCCGAAACGAAAGTTGCCGTAGCGCTCGCGAAGCGCTTCCGGCTCGTCGGCCACGTCGAAGACCCGCCGCCCTTGTCCGGAAGCGAGCAACGAAAACGCCTGGTCATAGACGCCGTCGCGTTGGTTCGTTGCCAGGTGATCGACGTTGCGGGCCAATTCATCGAGCGAGCGCCACAGCTCGCGACGCGATGCGATGCGACCGGTCGTCAAACCGTCAATCAAGTCGAGCTGTGGCACGCGAACGCCCGTCTCCGGATCGTAATCCAGCCGGAACGGATCGAGTTGCGGTCCGAGCGGCCCGCCGCCCTCGCCGGCGATTTGCCGCTTGCCCTGATGCAACCTACCGCCGAGCGCAACGAAGCCCGGCAGCGCGGCGGTGGACGTCAACAACTTCGAAACGACGGCGCCTTGCGCGGCCTGCAATCGGCCGGGAAGCGTCTGTCCGCTGAGACTTTGAGCGCCGGTCTCGGCACCGGTGAGGCCGATGGTACCGGCGATGCCGTGGTCGTTCGAGCCGTGATGCAGCGAACGAATGAGTGAATAACGGTCGGCAATGCGGGCCAAATCGGGGAGCAGCTCACAGATTTCGATGCCCGGCACGTTCGTAGCGATCGGACGATAGGGCCCGCGATACTCCAGCGGCGCGGCAGGCTTGAGGTCGAACGTGTCGATGTGGCTGGGTCCGCCCCAGAGCCAGAGGAGAATGATTGCCTTGGCGCGTGGGCCGTCGCTTGTCGACGCTGCTTGAGCCTGCACGCGATTGAGGTGCGACAAGCCGCAGGCCGCCGTCAACGAGCTTTGCAGCAACGCACGTCGCGACGAGCGCATCGAAAGAGGCGGTCGATCAACTCCTCGCGCCGACATGAAAAGGCTCGTCCTGCGAGATGAATTCCGCATCACTGCAGATGCGATTGTACGCCCGGCCGGCGCGCCGACGCAACGGAATACGCCCAACTCGATGAGCTTAAAATCTAATGCTTCAGAAATCGCTCCAGCGCCGTGCGTTCTTCGCCGGTCAGCGGCTTCCATTGGATCTGCACCTGCGGCAGCGTTTTTTTCAGCGCTTCGACGTCGGCGTCCGGGATGTCGATGCGGTATAGCTCCAGGCGTTTGAGATTTGGCAGCGCTTTCAAGCGGCTGAGAGCTTCGAGCGAGAGTCGGGCTTCATCGAGCAAAAGCGTGTCGAGTGATTTGAGTTCCGCGAGCACCTTCAGTGTTTCGTCTGTGAGGTTCAACGCGTTCGACGAGCCGTCGTAGCGTCGCAACCGCTGGCCTAGATGCAGGCTCTTGAGATTCATCAGCGATTTAAGATGCCGATTTCCTGCTTCGGATTGATAGGTGTGCCAGGTGCGGAAGTTCTCCAATTGCGTCAGTTTGGCGACGGCTGCCATCCCTTCGTCGTTGAACGGACAGCCGGCGACTGTCAGCCGGCGCAGGTTCTTCATCTCGGTCAGATGCGCCAAGCCCGCGCCGGTGAACGTATTGCTCTTCAGCGACGGGTGAAAGAACTTGAGCTGCTTGAGACTCGTCATAGCTGTGAACTGTTTCAAACCGTCGTCCGTAAATTGAGCCTGATTGGTTTGCAGATCCTCGAGCGCCGTCAGTCCCGTTAAAAAGCCGAGTGTGCGATCGTTGAGCTTGTCGCCGGAGATTTGCATCGTCTTCAGCCCGGCGAGTTGCCCCAGAGCTTTGAAGTCGTCGTCGGTCATCGCGGCCGTGTTTTGAATCTCCACCGATCTAACGATGCCATCTTGCTCGCTGACCTTCGCACCGCACTTGCGAAGCTGCTCAGCCGCGGCGTGGTCGTCGGCGTCGGCAGAACGAACTACTGCTGACGGCATCATGAGGGCAATCAGAAGAAGTAGTTGACGTTTCATTAGCCAATCCCCTTGTTCGCTGGAATTACGTCGGGTCGTGCGGGATGACGATTTCACCGGGGGCGGTGATCGGCAACAGACTCATCAAAGCGTCCCCCTGTTGGACGCTGGGAAAGACTCTCAAAAACAGAACCGTGCCTTCACGCTCGGATTTGATCTCCGTGACCTGATCACCGAGCGTGTCGATCATGCGCCCTATTGTTTGACCGGCTTGAACGATGTCGCCCAACACCACGCAGGGTTCAAAAAATCCCGCGACGGGGGCCGGATGTTGGCGTTGCAGGTGTCCGCTGTGGTCGCGATCGTCTTCGACGAAGTATCGCACCTGATCGGCGGCCGCCGGTTCGTCGAGCATTCCCAACACGCGCGCCACGGCGCGGCAGCCGCGCACGTTTTCCTCGACGCGCTTTAGTTCATACGTCGAGCCGCCGCCGTTTTCCACGTAGATCGCCGGAATCTTCGCGTCGCGAGCCACGGCCAGGGTGGTGCCGTTAAACCGCGGATTGGTGCCCCACACGATCGGCAAGTTGAACGCGCGGGCCATGCGCCGCTGCTGCGCGAGCACCTCCGTATCCGGATGCAGCGTGTATCCGGCCAGCGGTAGCAATCCATAACGCGCGCCGGCCGTGTGCATGTCGATCAGAAAATCGGCCGAACGGATCCATTCGCTTACGGCGAAGGCGACCTGCTCGGTGAGCGTGCCGTCGGCGCGGCCGGGGCACGTGCGCGCCAAATCCTTGCCGTCGTCGGCGGTGCGCAGGCAGCGCGCGAAGGCCGACTCGTTGACGCACGGAGCAACCGTGATCCGGCCGCTGAGTTGTTCCGGAGCAATTTCGCGCAGCAAGCGGCGGCAGGCCATCATCGGCTCGAACTCGTCGCCGTGAATGCCGCCGACGATGAGCAAGTGTGGACCCTGCCGGCGTCCGACGATCGTGCGCGTCGCAATTTGCATCGTTGTCGTCTTGTTCAATAACCGGTGTTCGGAAACCAACGGCTGTAATAATTGTCGCCTAGACGCTTCAGCGGCACCGACGGCGGCTGCGGCGGGCCTTGCTTTGCCCAACGGCTCACCCAGTCGCGATGCCCAAGTCGGCCGGCGATGTCGAACACGTTGCCGGGCGACCCGTCGCGGTAATGCGATTCGATCGCCGGGTCCCACACGGCAATTCCGGTGGCGCCCGCTTTATAGAAATCGTCGACCTTGGTGCACAGTTCTTGCGGCTTGCCGGAGTGCCAGGCGATGACGAACGGATACAGACCGACCTGCGTGCCGGAAGTGATTCGTCGATAGTAATCCATATCCGGCGGTGAGAACGACGTGTGATGGGCAAAGTACGCCACAGCCAGGTCATCGACGAGGCCGCCCTGAATCCAGCGCTCGACGTCGAGGCCGAACTTGCGGTTGTCGGTCTCTTTGCTGAAGACGGCCAGAGAAATCTTGAACGGTTTTTCGCGACCTTGCGACTCGGCGACCTCATCCAACATGCGCCGTGTTTCGCGCAGCAGCTGTGTCGTCATTTCCGCGCGCAGGTCGAGAATGCGCGGATCGTCTTCGGGCACCTGCCGGGCATCGTCGCCGTACTTCTCGCGAAATGCCCGGCAGAATGGTTCTTCCCACAAGATCATCGGCATACCGCGGTGGAACAGGTAGCCGACGCCGTCGGGGCGCAGCTCCAACGTCTCGCGCAACACGTCGAGGACCTGCTTGCGCACTTCGGGGAAGGCGTAGCTCATGTGCAGCGTCGGCGTGCCGTCGCGATCGACGCACCGCCATTGAGGATGCTCGGCGAAGAAGCGGCTGTTAAAAATCTCGTCGAACGGCAGCGACGCGCCCCAGGCCGAGGGCCGAATCATCACATGGAACTCGGCCCCTTGCCGCGCCGCCTGGTCGCGGGCCACCTTAAACGGATTGATTTTCGCGGCGAACAGGGCTTCGAGTGACTGCGTGAACTCTGCATACTCCCAGCGGCAGAAGTCTTTCGTGCCGTCCCCCATAATGTTGCCGACCTGCGACGCGTAGCAGGTCAGATCGGCGCCGCCGACCTGAAACCACCATTTCGTCACGTCCGTGCGCTCGAAGCCGCGAAAGGTTTCTTGAAGGTGATCGATCGTGCGCGGCCGGTAGGGCCAAATCCAACTGTGGCCGTCGAACGTGGCGATTATCGGCCGCGTCGCAGGGTCGCGGGTGAAATACTTGCGCGCCGTGATCTCCGCTTCCGTCAGCGGCACTAGCTTGACGTAGCAAACCGTCGCCGGCTTGAAAGGCATCGGCGCCACGTCGAGCGACTGGCCGGTGAGGTCGGCGGCCGTCAGGAATATTTCCTGTACGATGTCGCGCCGCGGCTTCAAAAGCGGCATGCCGTTCGACATGCGGCGAAACACGCGATCGCCGCTGAGCTTCACGCGCACGCCGTTGTCGTCCGCCTTGTCGAGACCCGCCGAAACGGTGCAGACGCCGACATACACGGCGTGCCAGCCCTCGGCCTTGAGCGGCAAGCGCACCGTCGGCGCATCCGTATCACGAAATGTCGACAACGCCGTTCCTTCGATGTCGTCCGTCGCAAACGGCAACAGCTTCCACTTCTGTTTCTCGCGGCGACCGGTCGTCAATGCTTCCGCCGGTTGGGCCTGCGAGAAATCCGATACGATGCGAGTCTCGGCGGCCCGCAACCACGTGTGTGGATCGTCGGGAAACAGGTTGACCGGCGGCGAATTGACGACGGCCGCTGCCGAAGGTTTCGGTTCTGCAGCAACGACGGATGCCACACCGGCGAAAGGCAAACACACAAGCGACATTACGGCAAGTCGCGTCCCGTATCGATTCCACGCCATGGCGGTCTCCCTGATACTCAACGAATGTCGCCGTTAGAATACGCCGTGCGCGACTGAGAGTCGATAAGCCGGCTTCAGGTCAACATTCACAGGAACGATCGTCGATATGTCTTCAATTTTTCCGGGCCGATACCGCCACTACAAGGGAAACGAGTACACCGTGTTGGGAACCGCCCGGCACAGCGAGACGCTGGAAGAGCTGGTCGTCTATCGGCAGGAATACGGCGACCGCGGCTTGTGGGTCCGCCCCAAAGCGATGTTTGTGGAAACGGTCGAGGTCGACGGTCACAGTGTGCCGCGATTTCAATTCCTGCGGCAATCCGAGGCGTAGACGTCACGACCTACTTGAGCAGCGGATCGTCGATCGATCGCATCCAAGTTTCCAGGCGAGCTTGCAGATCGGTTCGAACGTCCTTCGCAGTCGGATCGTCGTAACGGTTGGTCAATTCGCCCGGATCGCTTTGAAGGTCGTACAACTCGTCGAGCATGTTCGCTTTGTAGAACCGGATGAGTTTCCAGCGGTCGGTGCGGATCATCCGCATATAGGCCAGCCCGCCGTTGTGCAGATCGTATTGCCCGAAGAGCCTATCACGCCAGGGAACGTTTTTGCCGCGCAGCAGCGGAGAAAAATCGGCCCCTTGGTGCTTCGTATTGTCAGGCACCGGCACGCCAAGCATGCCGAGAACCGAGGCAAACGTGTCGACATTCGAAACCGTCTGGGGAATGATCGTGCCCGGCTTGACCACGCCGGGCCAACGCACCAACAGCGGCACGCGCACCGAATCGTCGAACATGTTGGGCCGCCGCGGTCCGCGCACTCCGCCGGCGATCCAATTCGCGTTCCCTTTGTGCTGCAAGCCGTGGTGGCCGATCATGTAGCCATGATCGCTGGTGAACACGATGATCGTCTTGCGCGAGAGACCGAGCTCGTCGAGTCCCGCGAGCAGTCGGCCGAGATTACGGTCGACCGAGTGCACGCTCGAATAATACTTTCGCGTTTCGTTTTTCACATATGCGATGTCGAGGCCGGGAAGCTGCGGGACCGTCAGATCGGAATCCTTGTATGGCGCCGAATCGACCTCCAAAACGGGGCCGTACGGAGCATGCGGCGCCAGCGGCGTAATCACCAGCGCAAACGGCCGCTCGCGCTCGGCTTTGACGAATCGCAACGCCTCGTCGATCATCAGGTCGGGCAGCGAGCCCTGGAGTTGCTCGAGCTTGCCATTGACCTCCAGTTTCGGATCGATTGATTGTGGCGTCAGTAGCCAGCCGTAGAAGTGATCGAATCCGTGCCGCGTCGGATGGAATTGTGGCAGCGTGCCAAGATGCCATTTGCCGATCAGGCCCGTCCGATAGCCGTTTTGCTGCAATGTCGCCGGCCAAGTGACGGCCGAGTCCGGAAGCCCCAGCCCGGCCGCTTCCTCTTCGCGATTGAGATAGTCGGTGATGCCGACCTGCGTGCCATAGAGTCCCGTGAAAAATGACACGCGGCTGGGCGAACAGACCGGCGTCGCGGTGAAGGCGTTGTCAAACCTGGCGCCTTCGCGAGCCAAACGATCCATGTGCGGCGTGTGGACCTCGGAATTGCCGTACGCGCCGATCGTCCAACTCGCCTGGTCGTCGGTGACGATGGTGATGATGTTGTAGCGATCAGCTTCGGCGGCCGAGAGATGCTGAGCAATCGATGACAAGAGAACAAGAAATAGTAGATCGGGCCGCCTCATCGCTGGTTTCTCCCGTTGTTCTCAATCAGTTGTCGGCCGATGATGCGCGACGGAAACGTTTGGGTTCGATACACACGTTGCGTCGCTTTTTGAAAGTCGTCTTCGTCGGCCTTATAGATGTCGACAAACGTTTGCGGATTGCGATCGACCAGCGGAAACCACGAGCACTGCACCTGCACCATGATCTTGTGCCCGGCATGAAAGGTGTGATAGACGTCGGGGAGCGTGAACTTGACAGACGTCGGTTCGCCGGAAACAAAAGGTAGCGGTTTCTCCAAGCTCTCGCGGAAGCGGCCGCGCATCACCTCGCCGCGCACGAGCTGTTGATATCCGCCCATCTGAACGTTCGTCGGGTTTGGATTGGGGTTGGAGAAGTTGTCTGGATTGACGTCGACAAGCTTGACGATCCAGTCCGAATCGGTTCCGCTGGTCGAGACTTGCAAGTCGGCGACCAGCGGGCCTGCAAGTGTGACATCTTCCTTGAGCACTTCGGTCTCGTACGTCAGTACGTCAGGACGACGCGCCGCGAACCGCTGATCGGCCGACATGAATTCCGGCATCATGCGGAAGCCGATCTTGTCGATGTACGGTACCGGTCTCGCCGGATCGCTCACGAACTCGTCGAATGCCAGGTTCCCTGCGTCGTCGCCGGGCCGGTCTTTGGACAAGCGACCCTGCGGATGAAAGTGCAACGTCAAGGGCTGGGTGTCCTGCGGCGGCCAGACGTCGTGCTCGCGCCAGCGATTCGTGCCCGTCTCGAATACTAACGCTTCCGGCGGATGAAAATCTCCGCTCCCTTTCAAGTGGTGCTCAAAGAACGGCAGCTCGATTTTTTCGCGGTAAAACTCCGCGGTCGCCGAATCGAAAGCAACCGGACCGAGCGTCGCGCCATCGCCGCGGTTCCAGCCGCCGTGGATCCAGGGGCCCATGACCAGCGTGTTCGTTGCGCCCGGATTGGAACGCTCGATCCATTGATATGTTTCCAGCGTGCCGTAGATGTCCTCGGCGTCGAACCAACCGCCGACGACGAGCACGGCCGGCTTGATGTTCTTCAAGTGTGGGCCGATGTTCCGCGCCTTCCAAAAACTGTCGTAGGTGTTGTGTTTTGTAAAGTTGTCCCAGTACGGCACCTCACCCTTGAAGTACCGAGTGTCGACGTTCTTGACCGGGCCGAGACGTAGAAAGAAATCGTAGGCATCGGGCGTACCGTATTCGGGTCGCGGCGGCGGAATGTTGAACGGCGCCGGCCGCCGCTTGCCCATGATCGGCATGTAGAAAAAGACATGATTGAGGAACAGCGCGCCGTTATGGTGCCAATCGTCACCGATGAACCAATCGAGGATCGGCGCCTGCGGCGTCACGGCCGTCAGCGCCGGATGGGCGTCGATCATGCCGGCCGCAACCAACCAGCCGCGGTACGACGTACCATAGTGGCCGACCTTGCCGTTGTGGCCGGCAACGTTCTTCAGCAGCCAATCGATCGTGTCATAGGTGTCGGTGCTTTCATCGACGTCCTGCGGTCCGCGCTTGTTCGGGATGTGCGGCCGCATGTTCTCGTACTCGCCTTCCGACATCCAGCGGCCGCGAATGTCCTGGTACACGAAGATGTAGCCGGCCTTAGCGAAGTAGGACGAAGGGCCAAGGTCGTTGGGAAATTGATCTTCACCGTACGGCAACACGCCCGATTGCGTGCGGATCATTAGAAAAGGATAAGTCCCGGTCGTATCCTTCGGCGAGTAGACCGCGATAAACAACCGCGCGCCGTCGCGCATCGGAATCCGATACTCGTGTTTTGTGTAGTGCGCCTTGACGTATTCAAGACCCTGCGCCGGCAACGAACGCGGCATGCAAAGAATCAGTGCCACGGCGCAGATTGTGAATTCAGCGCAGCGCACCGTGGTTCTCACACCATAAGCACATCGCATTAGTGCTTGGCCGAAGTCGGCGCGACGGGGGTGATCGGTCCGTCGGAGCCCGGCACGACGCGCGTCAGGTCCTCGCTCAGAATCGAGGGACACCAGTGCCGCTCGATGTGCTCGACGACCAACTCCGTGCCGCGCGCATGGCTGACGTACGGCGGCTCACGGGGATCGTAGAGTGCATCGGTCAGATCGCGCGCCAAGACGACGTTGCGACCGAGCTTGGTCATCTGGCGAATGCCGAACGGCCGGGCCAAGATGCACCAGTTGGTATGCACGCCCATCATGACGACGTTCTTGATCCCCTCTTGCTCGCAGAAATTGAAGATCTCGTCCCCTTTGTCGCTGATGCCGTCGAAACCGATGATGTCGATGGCGGCATTTTGCTTGGTATGTTTTCGGCCCGTCAGCGCCGGCATCGGATCGTCGCAATCCAGTTGCGGATCGACGGGCAGCAGACCCACGTCGCGCACCGGATCGCGGTCGCAGCGCGCAATCGGGACCGGAGGCTTGGCAATCGATGCTTGTTGCATTCGCGTGCGGTAGGTCGTCCCTTCGTACACGTCCATCGTCTCGCTTGGCGAATGAATGATCATCACGCCGCGGTCGCGGGCCGCCGTCAGCACCTGGTTCATGCGCGGCGCCAAGACGCCGACGCGCTGCGCCGCGATTTGGCAGCGATGATCGTTCCACATGTCGCAAACAACAATTGCCGTTTCCGCGACCTGCCAATTCACCACGCGCTCAACGATCTTGATTTGGCCGCTGCCGGCCGGCTCCTCGAGCCGCTCGCGCAATTGCAGACGCAACGTGCCCGGCACCTTGGGGCGGTTTGCGAGGCGCTGCGGTTCGGCATCCACAGCGTGAAGAATCGTCACACAACACATGACGACCGAGCATGCAAGCATCGATGACTTCCAACGAGCCATACGCAGCTCCTATTTTGCCGCCGATCTCAACACGGCTTCCAAATCGACCAATGACGCGTTGTAAACAGTTCGCTCCATCCCTTGCACGGAGGTAATCGGGGCCAACGGTCCGATGAGAATCGCCTTGTCGACGTACAAAAACTTGCCGCTTGCGTATTGGCTGGTGCCAAGCCCTTCGACCAAGAGCGCGATGCCGTCGACTTGAATGATCGATTTACCGTCGGCGGTGTTCTCCAACAAGCGCACGCGCTTGGAATAACCGACCAATCCGGTCGTCGGGCCGTACCCGTAGGCTGAATCGAAATTGACCGGCTCCAGCGGCTTGGCTTCCAACTCGGCCAACTGCTCTTTCAATACGGGAACAAGGCTTTTCTTCGTTTCGTCGCTTTGATACTGCTCGATCCGCTGCCGCAATCCAGCCAAACTTGTTAGTCGGCGCCGCTGCTGCTCGACGAGATACAAGCGCACCGGCGCTGAGGCCGCATTTTTGATTGTCGGATCACCGGCCGCCGCTTTACGCGCCTCGGCAGATGCGCTCTGGATTTTTTCCAAGTCGGCAGAGTGTTTGTCGCCGGCAAACGTCGCGTTGCCAAACACAATCAGAATTAAGGCGGCAATAAGTCGGGTCATCGTTTACTTCTCGCCGCACTCGGCCAGCGCCATCACGGCAAATGCGCTGCCGAAGTGGCTGATGTAATGTTCGTTGTCTTTGTTGAGCGAGCGCGTAAACCAGCGGCCGCTTTCACGCTGCCGGCTTTTGAGCCAGGCAACACCGCGCTCGATCGCCGGGTCGGTCGCAGGCACGCCGGCTTTGCGCAGGATGAAGACCGCGAAGCCGGTGCCGTAGCCGTCGCTGGTTTCAACGTCCTGCTCCTTGCCGTCGGCCCGTTTCCACGGAAACATCCGCGAAAAGATCCAGCCTCCGTCGGGCCGCTGCGCGGCCAGCAATTCCTTGACGACCGCTTTCTGTTCATCGGCGGTCATCAGGCCGTCGACATGCTTCGACGCCCAGAGGATCATCGAGCGATGGTGCAGATCGACGGGCGGATTGTTTTTGAGGAACGTGCGAATCTTGGCGAGGCCGGCTTGAGCGGCAGGTGTCTTGGCATACCCTTCGGGCGCCGCGCCCACGCCGATCGCGGCCAACGTCACGCCGTAGTGCGTGTCGGTTTCCGCCGGAGGCCAACCGCAACGGATCGGCCACTTCCAATCCCCTGCATCGCTCTGTACCGTCCACATGCGATCGAGCGCCGTGCGCGTCAACGGATGCAACGTCTTCGTCGTGGCCGCATCGTTCAAGGCCAACGCTGCGGCGATCGCCACGACCTCGGCGTCGAACCGCGGGCCGACTTCTTCCCAGCGCCGGCTGATCAGCGCTTCGGCGTATTTGCGCACTTCGCGATGGGCCGGTGCATCGGCCGACACCGTCGGACGCGCCATCAAGTAGGAGATATTCGTATGGCACGTGAAACACTGCCACGATTCTTGCCAATCGAGCGCCGCCGAATCGATGAAATGCAGCGCCTTCTCCATCGAAAACGTCTTCGCAATCGGCTCGTCGGCCGAGTTTGGCTCCGGCGTTTCGAAGTTGTCCAATGTGACCGGCTCGAGGGCCTGGAGCGGCGCGGTGCAGAATAAGAAGTAGGGTGTGGCGAGTAATGCGAGCCGCACCAATTGTGTTCGCTTGCTCATCGTCGCGATGTCCTGATCTTGGAAGCTCATGCGGGGGCAAACCCCGCGGCTAAATACTTGCGCGTTACCCCGCCGCTTCCAACCCCGTCAGCGTTCCGGTACTGGAGGCGAATTTATCGGCATCGATTCCCATCCGCTGCAGCATACTGACGAACAAATTGCACAACGGCGTGTTGTTCACCTGATCGAAGGCCAGGTGTTGCCCGTGCTTGAAGCCGCCGCCGACCAACAGCACCGGCATATTCTTCACCGAGTGCTTTGAGGCATCGGCTAGGTTGCTGCTGAAGAACACCATCGTGCGGTCCAACAAGCTCGCCCCTTCTTCCTGCGATTGCTTCAACTGCGTGAAGAAATCGCGCAGGGTGTTCATCTTCGCCGTCTCGAGCGCGGTCAACTGGGCGATTTTCGCCGGATCTTGTCCGTGATGCGATAGGTCGTGATGCCCCTGGCTGACACCTGGGATCGGCGGCACGGCGCTGGTGCCGAGCAATTGCAATGTCACCAGCCGCGTCGAATCGGTCTGCAGCGCCAAATGAACCATGTCGAACCAGACGCGCGTTTTGCCGATCAGGTCGGCGCTGTTTTGTATATTTTGCGGCGGTTGGACGTTGACCTTCGGCTTGGGCTTCTTGGACCAAGAATCGGCCTGGGCCAAACGTTGCTCCAGCTCGCGAACGCTGGTGAAGTATTCATCCAGCTTCTCGCGGTCCTTCGAGCCGAGCACCGGTTGCAGCTTCTTGGCCTGGCCGCGAATGGCATCCAACACGCTTTGACCGTCGGCCAGGCGCCGCGCTTGGGCCTGCACCTCGTCGGGGCGTCCTTCGAGAAACAGTTTTGCGAACACGCCGGACGGCCACAAGTCGGCCGGCACCTGCGCGCCGCTGCGAGTCCACGACAACGTCCCTCCTTCGCACGACAGCGGCAGGCTGGCAAACCGCGTCTCGCCCATCAGCTTCTCGGCCGCGACTTGGTCGACCGAGATGCTGTTGCGGAAACCGGATCGTTGCTCGGGATGCGGCGCGGCCGTGAGATAACTTTGATTGGAGTCGTGGCTCGGTCCGACGTCGGGATGCGAAAGTCCCGAGATCACGGTGAAGTCGTTGCGGAATTCTTTCAGGATATCGAGATAGAGCGACGGCTCATAATTACGACCGGCCGTCTTGGGAAAGAAGTTGGCCGGATGCACGCCCAGCGGCGTGTTGATGAACACCATCCGGCGAATCGGCTTGGCGGCCGACGCGGCATAGCTCCGCGGACGAAAACTCTCCAGCACCGGCAAGGCGACGGAAACGCCGGCGGCGCGAAGGATCTGGCGACGGGTAAGTTTCATGGAAGGCGTCCTTGGGGGAGGCGTTGAATGTTGGGGTCGTGGGACGACATACGTTGTACTGAGTACTTCGTACTGAGTACGCCGTACTATTTATTCCTGAACAACTCGCTCTGCACGATTTCATGGATGATCGTTCTCAAACCGTAATCTTTGCCGCGGACTTTGTCGACGATTGCGTCCACCGCGCGTCGATCCGCGGCTGTCGGCGCCGCTCCGGTGGCGTACGTCAGTAGCTTCGTCGTCAAAGCGCGCGCGAGTTGATCCTTGTCGGCCAGCAGCAACTGCTTGAACTCGTCGACGTTGGCGAATTTTCGGCCATCCGGCAAAACGTCCGACGGGTCGACCTTCTTACCGATGTGATAAGCCATCCGCCGGCCGTCAATGACGACCGACTCGCCGCTGCCGGTGACCCGATATTTTTCGCGCCAACCGCCAATGCAGTCGAAACTCTCCAAGGCGAAGCCGGGCGGGTCGATTTTGGAATGGCAGCTCGCACAGGCAGGCGTCGAGCGATGCTTGGCGAGCTGATCGCGGATCGTCGTCGCGCCGCGGATGTCGGGATCGATTGCCGGCACGTCGGCCGGCGGCGGCGATGGCGGCGTCCCCAGAATTCGATCGAGTACCCAGGCGCCGCGCATGACCGGCGAGGTGAGCGTGCCATTGGCCGTGACTTTCATCACGCTCGCCATCGTGAGCACGCCGCCGCGATGACTCTCCGGCGGCAACGAGACGCGTTGAAACTCCCAACCGTCGACGCCCGGGATGCCGTAGTGCTTGGCCAATCGACCGTTGAGCATCGAAAAGCCGGAAGAGACGAAGTTCGTGATGCTCAGATCGTTCTTGAGCACTTCGTCGAAGAACAGCTCCGTCTCCCGAATCATCGCCACCTTCAGCATGTGATCGAATTCGGGATAGAGAATGTGACTCGGCTCGGTGAAGTCGATCTCGCGCAGGCTGAGCCATTGACCGACGAAGTTCTCACTGAACGCCGCAGCCTTCGGATGCTTGAGCATCCGCTCGACCTGGCCGCGCAGAACTTCGGGCTCGCTCAACTTTCTTTGCGCCGCCAAGGCCAGCAGCTCTTCGTCCGGCATCGTGCTCCAGAGGAAATACGAAAGTCTGCTCGCCAATGCGTAGTCGTCGAGCTTGCCCGGCACTTCGCGGAGGAACAAGAACTCCGGCGCCAAGAGCACGCCCTTCAAAGCGGCTCGAATTGCCTGTTCGAACGAGTAGTTCACAGCCAGCTTGGCCTTCACGACGTCGACGAACGGCGCCACATCGGCCGGGATCACTTCGCGGCGAAACGCGCGGCGGGTGAAGTCGCGAAGAATCCGCTCGGCATCGGCGACCGGATTGTCCGACCCTACTTCGATGCGCGTGCTTTGGTTGTAGATGGGGGCCTTCTTCTGCGGCAGGTCGCCGAAAATACGGCGATGACTTTCCGGCGGCCAAGAGTCGTAGAGCGGTCCTTCCACTTCAGCCCAATGCAGCGCCACGCCCGGGCCTTCGTAAACGTCGGCCCCAATCTTGTTCACCGCCTGCGCCGAGGTGAGACCGTAAGGCAAAATGGTGATCGTGGTTCGCGGCTCCATGTAGATCGTGAAGTCGATCGTCTTCGGCTGATCGGGCGGAGCGTCGAAATAGCCGACCAGGCCGTCCTTGCCGGAGAGCGAAGTGCGACCGGCGGTCACACGATAGGTGACCGGCTTTCCGTCGCTTTGAAACGCCTTGGCCGAGATGCGGAAGCGGTAATAGCCGCCGTCTTGGGGATAGAAGCCGCTCAGGCCAACCGCTTGCCAGGCCGAGGAGCAAAAGGCAACGACCGTGGCGCCCTCGTCAATCAGACGAAAGACCTTCTCGGTCGTTCGCTTGACCTGATAGCTTTCCGTAAGGCTGAAGCGCTTTTCGAGCAGCGTCGGACGCTCCGGGCGATTGACGATCGCCAGGTTCAAGGCCGTGTCGGCCGCTTCCAGATAACGCTCCATCAAAAACGACGAGGTGTGCAATGCCGCGCCGGCGTTGTCGAAGCCGTTGGCCGAGCCGTCGGCCGGAAGCTGGTCTTTCAGATTGGCTTTGATTCCCAATAGGTCATTGATCGTGTTTTCGTATTCGATGCGGTTCAGGCGACGCAGCACGACGCGCCCCTCGGCCCGATCGGCGGCTTCGGCGGTTTGCAATCGTCCGCTGATCCAGCGGTTGATCGCCTCGATTTCCTTGTCCGTCGGCCGCGGCTTTCCCTCCGGTGGCATCGCGCCGTTGTCGAGCTGCTCGAACACGTCGTGCCATGTTTTGCGATTGTTCACATCGGCAAAATCGGCCGTCAGCTGATCGATGCGAAAATCCCCCTTGGGCTTCGCGCCGCTGTGGCAGCCTTGGCAATGCTTCACGAAAACCGGACGCACCTGCTCGGTGAAATGCTTGGCGTCGGCCGGCGGCTCGGCGGCCGCGACCTGCGAAACACCGAGCAACATCACAATTCCCAAAATCAACGTTCTTGTCATCCGTTTCAGTTCCTCGTTATCGCAAACGCGCGGAGGCGAGCTCCGCGGCTAAATTTCGTTACGTGGTTAAGCGTTCGCTTCCAATCCCGTCAGGGTACCCGTGCTGCTGCCGAACTTGTCGGCTTCGATCCCCATGCGCTGGAGCATGCTCACGAACAGATTGCACAGCGGCGGGGCGGTCTTCGGGTCGAACGCCATGTGTCCGGCGTGTCGGAAACCTCCGCCGGCGAAGATGACCGGCAGGTTCTTGCACGAGTGGCCGCTGCCGCTCCCCAGGTTGCTGTTGAAATACACGGCCGTGCGATCGAGCAGCGTTTCACCTTGCTCGCGGGTCTGTTTGAGCTTCGTCAACAGCTCGCGAAGGTTGTCCAGGACCGCCAACTCGACGATCTTCAACTGTCGCAGCTTTTCCGGGTCCTGTCCATGGTGCGACAGATCGTGGTGCGCCATCGTCACGCCGGTGATTGTCGGCACCAGGCTGATGGAACCGAGCATGATCGTCGCCAGCCGCGTCGAATCGGATTGCAACGCCAGGTGAGCGATTTGAAACATCGTTTCCGTTTTGCCGACCAGATCGGCCGAACTGGTCACTTCGCGGGGAGGCTCGGCGTCGGTCTTGGGCTTCGGCTTCTTGGACCATTCTTGAGAGACCGCCAAGTCCTGCTCCAACTCGCGGACGCTCGTGAAGTATTCGTCGAGCTTCTCGCGGTCGCCGGCGCCGAGACGGTTTTGCATCCGCCGGGCATCGTCGCTCACCGAGTCGAGGATGCTCCGGCCGTCGCGCAGTCGCCGCACCTGGGAGGCGATTTCCTCAGCACGCCCTTCGAGGAACATCTTGGCGAACAATCGCGCGGGCGAGCCGTCGGAGGGAACCATCGCACCGGTGCGCGTCCACGACAAGCTGCTCCCTTCGTGCGACATGACGAGGCTCGGAAAGCGCGTCAGGCTGCCGATGTGCTCCGCGGCAAACTGATCGAGCGAAATCGAATTGCGAAAGCCGCTACGGCGCTCGGGATGCGGCACGGCGGTGAGGAAACTCTTGATCGAATCGTGTCCCCAATCGACGCCCGTATGCTGTAGTCCGGAGATCACCGAAAAGTCGTCGCGGAGATCCTTCAATGGGTCGAGATAAGGAGTCGACTCGTAGTTCTTTCCGGACGTTTTCGGGAACAAGTTGGGGGTGTGCAAGCCCAGCGGCATGCAAATGCAAACCATCCGCCGCGGCACGGAAGTCTTCGCCGCAGCAGCGCGGGCCGCGCGACCAAACACGGGAAGCATCGCGTCGAGAAACGGCAGTGCGACGGATACGCCGGAGCCACGAAGGAACGTGCGTCGATTGAGAGTCATGGAAAACTTTCCGTTCGTGGTTCTTAGTTCTTGGTTCTTAGTTAGGACATGCCAGTTAACGAAGAACTAAGAACCAAGAACGTATTATTTCTGCTGAAAGATCTCACTCTGGACAATTTCATGCACCAGCGATCGAAATCCGTACTCTTGCCCGCGCACTTTTGCCACGATCGTTTCGATTTGCGGTTCGTCGGCCAAATCGGGCGCTCGACCGGTTGCATAGGTGATCAATTTGCCGGCAAGTCCGCGGGCCAGTTGATCTTTATCACTCAGCAGCAGTTGCTTGAATTCGTCGATGTCGGTGAACTTTCGGCCGTCGGCCAAGACGTCGCCCGGTGTGATCGCGGGGCCGTTGGAGTACCGCATCCGCGTGCCGTCGATCACGACCTTATTCCCATTGCCCATGCTGCGATAGTTCTCACGCCAGCCGCCGATGACGTCGAAGCTTTCCAGCGCAAAACCCGGCGGATCGATCTTGGCGTGACAGGACCGGCAGGAGGCCAATTCGCGATGTTTCGAGAGCTGCTCGCGGATCGTCGTCGCGCCGCGAATGTCCGGTTCCAGGCCCGCCACACCGTCGGGCGGTTGGGCCGGCGGCATCCCCAGCAGGCGATCGAGCACAAACGCGCCACGGTAGACCGGCGACGTATTGGTGCCGTTGGCCGTCACCTTCATCACGGCCGCCATCGTCATCACGCCGCCGCGATGCGAATCTGCCCGCAGCGAAACCCGTTGCATCTCCTGGCCTTTGATGCCCGGAATGCCGTAGTGCTCTGCCAGGCGCTCATTGACGAACGTGAAATCGGCAGCCGTGAAATTTGTCAGGCTCAGGTTGTTCTTCAACACTTCGTTGAAGAATAGTTCCACTTCGCGGACCATCGCGACTTTCAGAATGTCATCGAACTCGGGATAGAGTCGATGATCGGGCGAGGTGTCGTCGATTTCTCGCAGGCGGAGCCATTGGCCGACGAAGTTCTCCGCAAAGGCCGCGGCCTTGGAATCATTGAGCATGCGTTCGACCTGAGCGCGAAGCACCTCCGGCTGCGACAGCTTCCGTTGCTCGGCCAGTGCGGACAGTTCCTTGTCCGGCATCGTGCTCCACAAGAAATACGACAGCCGACTCGCCAAGGCCCAATCGTCGAGCCGTCCGGGCGCCTCATCGAGGAAGACGAAACGAGGCGAAACCATGACCGCCTGCAAGCCGACGCGAACCGCCTGTTCGAACGAATAACCTTCGGCCCGTTTCGAATCGACCAAGGCAAACACCTTGCCGAGTTCCTGCTCGGTCACAGGACGCCGATAGGAGCGGGAAGCAAATTCGCGGAGGATGCGCTTTGCATCGGCGGCCGGATTCTTGGACGTCACCTCCATGTAGTTGCTGCGACCCTCGGCAATTACGGCGGCCTGCGGCATGTCGCCGAAGATGCGGCGATGACTCTCCGGCGGCCACGAGTCCAACAGCGGCCCTTCGACGTCGATCCATTGGATCGCCAAACCGGGACCTTCGTATTTCTCGGCCCCGCCGGCGCTCATGATCTCTCTGGCCCCGGCGGTTTTGGTCGGCAGCAGAACCAGTGCATCACGGGCCTCGATCAGTTCGACGAACTCGATCACCGACGGCTTGCCCGGCGGCACATCGAAGTAGCCGATCAAGTGCGACGGCAGGCCTTTCAAATCCGGGCGGTTGACGATCTTGAGCGTGACAGGATCCTTGCTTTGCACCGCGTAGGCCGAGATGCGCAGGCGGTAGCGGCCGCGTTCGGGCGGATGCATCTGAGTCAGGATTACGTTGTTCCACGCCGAAGAGCTGAAGAACACCAAGGCGTCGTCGGTCTCGCGAAACACCGGCTGCGTTGAACGCTTCACCTGGCGCTCTTCGCGCACGTCGATGCGTTTCTTATACGGCTGCGGCCGCGGACTATTCGTGATCGCCAGCGCCAGCGAGCGGTCGACCGCCGCCAAGTAACGGTCCATCAGAAACGACGAGGTGTGCAGCGCTTCGCCGACGTTGTCGAACCCGTCGGACGAGGTGTCCTGTGGAAGCAGTTCTTTCAGCTCGACGTCCACGCCGAGTAGATCACGCACCGTGTTTTCGTACTCGACGCGATTGAGCCGGCGAAACACGACGCGACCTTCTTTCGCACGGCGGACCAACTCGGCGTTTCGGATTTCGTCTTTGATTCGGCCGGTAACCAGTCGAACTTCGTCCGCCGTCGGTCGCGGTTGCCCGTCGGGAGGCATCTGGCCCAGCTCGATGCGCTCCAAAATCCGGCGCCACGGCGCCACGTGGGCCGCATCGAACGTCGGCGCCAATTGGTCGAGGCGCAATTGCTTCTCGTGCGTATCCGGACCGTGACAGTCCGCGCAGTACTTGACCAACAGCGGACGAACTTGCGTTTCAAACGCAGTGACGCGAGTCGCATCGTCGTCGGCAGCGAACGACGGCACCGCAGCGCCGGTCATGAGCCAAACAACAACGGCCGGCGCGTAGGCAATTCGCCACGTAAGCAACAGAGAACGGGTCACGGCAAATCTCATCCAACGTCGAGCGGGTAGGAGCGGAGCGCGCCGGAGGGACGGCGCGCGGCGGGAAGCAGGCACGTACGGCGACCACCTCAATCTAACCGAGATCGGCCTCCTCCACGATTTCAGTTTTGGACAAGCTAGTTTTAGCCCTGCTTAAAGATCATAATCGGGTTATGGGAGACATTGCCAAATACAAGTACAAAGACATCCAATTGCCGCAGCTGCGGAGCTTCTGTCTGGCGGCGGCCGAGGGGAATTTCACCGCCGCCGCCGCCACGCTGGGGCTTTCCGTTTCGGCCGTCTGGCAGCAAGTGCGGGCGCTGGAGGGAAAGCTGGGTGTGACCTTGCTTCGCCGTCGCGGTCGGGCGGTCGAAATGACATCGCCCGGCCGGCTGTTGCTGGAGTTGGCCCAGCCGCACGTGACGGGACTCGATTCGTTGGCCCGGCTATTCGACGCGCGCCAGGCGGGGCTTTCCGATCCGCTCACGGTCGTCGCCACGCCGCATTTGCTCGTGCACCACTTGCCGGATCTGGTGCAGCAGTTCGTACGCAAACACCCGACAGCCCGCATCAATCTCAGCGCCGCCCGCTGGCACGAGATTTTGGAGCTCGTCGAACGGGGCGAGGCCGATCTGGGCCTGACGCCGTTGGATCCTCACGCCCCGCACCATCCGATCCTCGAATTCGAGCCGTTATTTGAACAGCCGCTACTGTTGCTCACCTCGGCCAACCATCCCTTGCGGCGAAAGAAAGGCTTACGGGCTCGCGACCTGCGCGACCAACCGCTAATCGTGCAAACGAAAGACACGTGCGACTATGCGTCACTCGTGCGCTTGCTACACAAGGACGACCTGACGATCGAGCAGTTGCAAATCGTACTGGTCAGCCACACGGTCGACATGACGTTCCGCTATGTGGCCCGCGGCGTCGGGATCGGCCTGGTGCACGTCGATCCTAAGACGTGCCGCTCAGTGCCTGGAGTCGTAAGCCGGGTTTTCGACCCACAACTAGAGCGGCTGCCATTCATGCTTGCCGTTCGCAAGAACTCCTATCGTTCGCAGCTTGCCGAAGAGTTCCGCAAATTGGTCCGCCAATCGCTGAAAAGTCCCTAGCGCGCGGTGAATCTGAAGTCTGGCGAGTTTCCGCTACACCTCAATTGGCCGGCAGCGGAACCTGCGAGGGGCCCATGAGATACGCCAGCAACTGGCAGACTTGCTCAAAGCGGAGGTTTTGCAGCATTCCCTCGGGCATCATCGAGACGGGGGAAACGGAGCGCGACTCGACCTCCGCAAGCGGTACGACGATCTTTTCGTTGACGGTTTGGATCGTGACGGCCGTCTTCGTCTCGGCGACAACGAGCCCTGTGATCACTCGTCCCGCCGAAGTTTCAATGATCTGCATCTGGTAGTCCTTGGCGACGGCGGCGCTGGGGTCGACAAGCGTCTGGATCAGATAGTCGAGATTGGTCCGCTGACTGCCGGTGATGTTCGGGCCGATGTTGCCGCCGGCGTCGAAGAATTTGTGACAGTTCTTTCCAGCACATTGGGATCCTAAGCTTAGAATTCCACGTGGACAAGTTGTCGCG
>JADMIO010930451.1_pt1 | contig 47458 bp, 40 predicted proteins | sample 8958161 | NCBI WGS metagenome assembly JADMIO01 (sample SAMN16585339, study PRJNA669376) | soil metagenome | isolation source: Crop rotation soil | place: USA: Cullars Rotation, Alabama | collected 2011
AGGTGAGCCAGTGTGATTACATTTGCGGCCTAACTGTGGCCAGTCCAGTTACGCTGGAGTCACTAGTATTTAGGTGACACTATAGAAGCGGCCGCGACAACTTGTCCACGTGGAATTCTAAGCTTAGGATCCCAATGTGCTGGAAAGCCCTGCCCAATTTCCCTTCCGGTGAGTTGCGCGGGCAGCTTATTTCGCAAGGCCTGTTCGGCACGGCGACCGGAACCGCCGGCGCACGTGCGTTTGCGGCCGTTCCGAAAATCACCTGGGCCGCGCCTGCTGCGATGGCCTACGGCGTTCCGCTTTCCGCGACGCAATTGAACGCCACGGCCAGCACCGCGGGAGCTTTCACGTACTCGCCGCCTGCCGGAACCGTGCTCGCGCCCGGCGCGCAGACGCTGAGCGTTTTGTTCACACCCACCGACACGACCGCTTTCATCACGGCCTCGGCCAGCGTGCCCATCACCGTCACCAACGCCGCGCCCGTATTCGTATCGCCGCCGATCGCCACGCCCAACCCCGCCGCGGCCGGACAGAGCGTGACGTTCGTCGCGGTCGTCAGCGACAACGACCCCATCGCCAGCTTTGCCTGGGATTTCGGCGACGGCAGCACCGGCATGGGCGCACTGATCACTCACGCCTTCGCGGCCGCCGGAAGCTACAGCGTCAATGTGGCCGCGGCCGACAGCCTCGGATTGACGACGAGCAGCGCCGTCATGATGACCGTGTCGGCGCCGAGCGTTCCGCCCGGCAGCGTGACCGATGCGGATGGCGACGGATTCTCCGACAATCTCGAAACCGCCGCGGGCACTTCTCCAAACGATCCCGCTTCCACGCCGCTCAACGGCGCCCGCGCTCCCGCGCCGCTTCCGCTGCCCGATTTGAAACTCTCGATCAAGCTGAACTTCGCCAGGCCCAACTCCGATTCGATCACGCTCAGCGGCTCGCTGCTGCTCTCAGATGGTTACAATGTTGCAGGCAAAACCATGCTGCTGGAAGTCGGAAACGTCGCGAAGGTGTTTACGCTCGACGCCAAAGGCTCGGCAAAAGTTGCGGGCAATTCAGTCACAGTGAAAAGCAAAGGAACCGCGGCCCGCATCGCGAAATTCAGCGTAAAAATCTCCAAGGAATCGCTCGGCGACAAGCTCGCCGCCACAGGCTTGGTAAACGCAACCATGACGAAAGAAGTCGCCGTCCCCGTCACGATTCTGATCGATTCAAAAATATTCCAGAAAGCGCAGGCGCAAAATTACAAAGCGACACAGGGCAAGTCCGGCACGGGAAGCGACAAGAAAGGCTGAAGTGCGGAGTATTCATTCAATGCCAATTTGAATGAGCCATACTCTTTAAGGACCTCGCCCCCCATGACACGAGCATTGCTGTTCGCCGGCGCCATCGTCGCTGCATTGTCGCTGCGCGCGTCCGAGCTTGAAGACACCATTAAAAAACTGCCCGCGCAGGACCGCGCGTCGCGCGACGCGGCCAACGCGTTTCTCTTCAAGGACGCGGCAGCGAACGTCGCTGAACTGGCGAAGCTGCTCGGCGAGCCGGGCAAAGGCGACGAGAAAGCCCGCTTCGCGCTGCACGCCATGGCGATCCACGCCTCGCGCCCCGGCGGCGACGCCGACCGCAAAGCTTTTGCCCAGGCCGCCGCCAATGCGATCGCCGACGGCGGAATCAGCTCCGGCGGAAAAATATTTCTGCTCACGCAGCTGCGCCTGTCCGCCGGCGACGAGCAAGTCCCCCAGGTCGCCAAAGTCCTCGGCGAGAAGGAACTCTCCGAACACGCCGCGCAAACGTTGATGACCATCGGCTCCAGCGCCGCCAAAGCAGCCTTGCGGGGTGCACTCGGCAGCGTGAAAGACACCGCGCGCGTAAACGTCATCGCGGCGCTTGGCGCGCTGCGCGACAAGGAAGCCGCCGCAGATATCGCGAAGGACCTCGACAGCGCCGACGCCGCGGTCAAAGACGCTGCGCTGCATGCGCTCGCCAACATTGGCGATGCCGCCGCCGCACCCGCGCTGAAGAAAGCCGCCGACGCCGCGGGCGAAGACAAATGGTACGAACACAATCAGCTCACGCAGGCGCAGCTCACGCTCGCCCAGCGCCTCGTCGAAAGCGGCAACAAGGACGCCGGCGTGGCGCTCGCCCGCGAGTTGATTCAATCCCGCAACAACCCGAAGGAGCGCCACGTCCAGTGCGCCGCGCTCAACATCCTCGCCTCGGCGCTCGGCGAAGGCGCGTTCGACGACCTGAAAGCCGCCGTGAAAAGCGAAAGCAACGAAGTCCGCGCCGCCGCGCTGACCATCGCCGCCGCGCTGCCCGGCGAAGCCGTCACAAAGCGCTGGGTCGGCGAATACAACGGCGCCGAACCGGCCGTGCGCGTGCAGATTTTGCAGATTCTCCAGAAGCGCGGCGACAAAGCCGGCTGGCCCGCGGTCGAGCAGGGCCTGAAGGACAACGACAAATCTGTGCGCGTCGCCGCGGCCGGCGCCGCGGTCATCGGCGGCAAGGACGCGCTTCCTGGATTGATCGCATCGCTCTCAAAGGAGCCGAAAGACAACGACGAAGAGCAGGCCGCCGCAAAGATGTCGCTCGCGCGCCTTAAGGGTGACGGCATCAACGCCGGCATCGCCGACGCGCTCAAAGGCGCCGGCGTTCACCTGCGTAAAGCGCTCATCACCGCCATCGCCGACCGCGCCGCGCTCGAGCATCTCTCGATTCTCACCGAAGCCACCAAGGACGCTGACGCCGGCATCCGCGCCGTCGCCTTTGATGCGTTGGGATTCTTGGGCGACACGAAAACACTCCCCCCGCTGATCGATTCCGCGTGCAACGCCCCCACCGATGCCGACCGCGGCCCGGCTGAAAAAGCCGTCGCATCAATCGCTGCGCGAAAAGAAAACTCCGCCGGCGCGATCAGGATGATCGAAGCCGCGCTGAAGTCTGCGCCGGCCAAAGGCAAGCAGGCGATGCTGCGCGTGCTCGGCCGCATCGGCGGGCCGGAGGCGCTCAGTGTCCTCAAGCCGTCGCTGCAAGACCCCGAAGCCGACGTGGTGGACACTGCAGCGCGCGAGCTGGCCAACTGGCCCGACACCAGCGCGCTCGAAACGCAATTCGCCGTTGCGAAAGAAACGAAAGTGCTGCCGCATCACGTTTTCAACATCGGCGGCTACGTGCGCCTGCTCGGCACTCTCAAGCGCCCCACCGGCGAGATGCTCACGCTCTACAAAGACGCCCTCGAAATCTGCCGGCGTCCAGACGAGAAAAAGAAAGTCATCGCCGGCCTGCAGAACGTAAAATCAGTCGACGCACTGAAGTTCCTCGAACCGATGCTGCAGGACAGCGCCGTGAAAAACGAAGCGCTGGGCGCTTACTTCAACATCGCGAAGGAACTGGTGCGCTCAAACAAAAACGCCGCTGCCGACGCGTTGAAAAAAGTGGTCGAATTGAGCACTGACGACAAGCGCAAGAAAGAAGCGCAGTCGGAGTTGGATAAGATCAAGAAATGAATATGAGGGGTGAGGCGCGACTTTCGCCACCCCTCATCCCCCATCCCTCGCCCCTTCTGCCGGCTTCTTCCCATACTTCTCCATCCAATACTGCTCGCGCGCTGCTTTTCGCTCAGCCAGCGACGCCAGCGTCGGCACCTCGCCGGCCTGCTCCTCTTTCTGCCCGTACTGTTCCCAGATTTTCACAATGATCGGCCGGCACCAACCGCAGCCCGTACCTGCGCTCAGGCATTCGCTCATCAGTGACGGCACCGACGGCTTGTTGTGCCGCGCATAGTTGCGCAGCTTGCGGTAGGTGACGTGGAAGCAGAAGCAGACGGTGTCGTCGAGTTCCATGACGTCCATTATGCGTCAATGAATGCTGCGCACAATCGTTTCTATTTCTTGGTCAAGTCGAGCGCCGCACGCACAGCTTTCGCCAGCGCCGTCGCTTCGCCTTTGCCCCAATAATGCAGGAAGATCATCTTCGGAGTCTCTTCGATCATATGGTGATGAATCGCCACGATGTTCACGCCGTTTCCGCGCAGCGATTTCAACACCGCTTGAAGCTCCGCTTCCTGCACCACGAAGTCGCCATCGACTACCGCGTTGTCATCCGTCCCGGCAAACGCGGCCCATGTGTTGACGCCCATCTCTTTGCCCGCGTCGCAGCCGCAGGCCATTTTCACATTGCGTCCGACAACGGCTTTGTACATGCCGTCTTTGCTCTGGCCTTTCACACCCAGCGCGTCGTCGATGTTCCTGGCTGTGATGCTGCTCGCGGCCAGCGCCTTGCCGCCAAAACCACTCGCGGGATTTGGCGCGGCTGCCCGAATCTCCTTCACTTTGTCGAGCGCCTTGCGGACGCCTGTGGCCAGTTTGTCGGTGTCGCCTTCACCGCCGATATGCATGAAATAAACTTTGTGTTCATCGTAAAAAAAATGATTGTGCAGCGCCGTCACCGAGACGCCGTTTTCGAGCAGTACCGACATGACCGGATTGACTTCATCCTGAAACAAAGTCAGATCGCCCATCACCATCGCCTTGACTTTCGTGCCCGTTTTGAACGACGCCCACGAAGTCAACCCCATGAACGGCGGCATGCTGAAGCCATCGACGGTGACTTTTACATCCGTGCGCGGCGCGGAGACTTTAAAGACTCCTTCCGCGTCGTTCATCACGCCTTTCAGTCCGGTGATCTCGTCGATTTTTCCCGTGTCCAGCGCCTCGCCGGCTGTTGCGCAACCAAAGACAAGCGTGGCGAGAAAGAGGACAATACTGAGGTTCCGCATGCCATTCTCCTTTGCTGCTTGAATGACCTGAAAGTAGGCATCAGTGTTAAGGCTCTGTGCGGCGATTTGTTTTTAGCTGATGCTCATCGTCTCGGGAATTGCCGCGGCGCCGGCGCGCCTGTGCTGGAATTTTTGAAAGCAATTTCTTTGCCCAATATCGAAGGCCGCAGCGATCATTTGACAGTCAACCAAAAGGTAATTGCCTCTTCATTGCCCCGCCGCACGAGGCCGAAGTCGCGGCGATACTCTGCTTTCGAACAAAATGAGGGTTGTCTGTGCTCGCCAACTTGCTCGATACCCAAGCGCTGTCCGTCCTCACCCGCGATGGCCGGATATTTTTCGCGACCCGCTTCATCCGCTTGTTTGCGTACGGTGCGCTCTCGGTGGTGCTCTTGCTTTATCTCACGCAGCTGGGTTTCTCCGAATCGAAAGCCGGCCTGCTGCTGACGCTGACGCTGTTGGGCGACACGGTCATCTCGCTTTGGATCACGACCGCTGCCGACCGCATCGGGCGGAAAAAAATGCTGATCGCCGGCGCGCTGCTCATGCTTTTCGCGGGTGTTGTTTTCATTCTGACGGACAATTATGTCACGCTGGTTATCGCGGCCACGATTGGCGTGATCAGTCCCAGTGGCAGCGAGGTGGGGCCGTTTCTCGCGATTGAACAGGCGTCATTGTCGCACTTGATTGGCGCCGAACGGCGCACGGGCGTTTTCGCCTGGTACAACCTGACCGGATCGGTGGCGACGGCGCTCGGCGCGCTCGCAGCCGGGCTTGTGGTCAACGCGCTTCGCGCGCGCGGCTATTCAACCGTCGAGTGTTACAAAACGATCGTGCTCGCGTATGCCGCGCTGGGCCTCGTGCTTGCCGCGATCTTTCTTGCGGTGAGCAGCGACGTTGAAGTCAGCGCGCCGCAAACGGCGCAGCCGAATCTCTTCCTCGGCCTGCACCGCTCGCGCGGGATCGTCCTGCGTCTCTCCGCATTGTTCGCGCTGGATGCTTTCGCCGGCGGATTTGTGCTGCAGTCGCTGATCGCGTATTGGTTTCACGTACGCTTCGGCGTCGACGAGGCGGCGCTGGGGCTGATCTTCTGCGGCGCAAACATTCTCGCGGGATTCTCGGCGCTGACTGCCTCGCGCATCGCCGCGCATGTGGGGTTGATCAACACGATGGTCGTCACGCACATCCCTTCAAACGTGCTATTGATGCTCGTGCCGCTGATGCCCAATCTCCCGCTGGCGATCGCCGTGCTTCTCGCGCGCTTCAGCATTTCACAGATGGACGTGCCCACGCGCCAGGCGTACACGATGGCTGTGGTGGCTCCAGACGAACGCTCCGCCGCCGCCGGCGTCACCGGCATCGCGCGCACCACCGGCGCGGCGCTTTCACCCGTACTCGCCGGCAAAATGCTTTCTGCCGCCGCATGGTTCAGCGCGCCATTCTTCATCGCCGGCGCCCTGAAAATCATCTACGACCTGCTCATCCTCAAATCATTCAAAGACACGCACACAGAAAAGTAGCCTGCGAGCAACTGCGCGCATAATGAGTTATGAAAGGGGAAATGCGTCCTGGAGGACTCGAACCTCCGACCCGGTGATTAAGAGTCACCTGCTCTACCAACTGAGCTAAGGACGCGCGCACAAAAGGAGCAAAAACAATAGCGGATGGCGGGCTGGTGTCAAGTCGGGTGCAATTGGTTTTTGTCGCCTGGCGCCGCGCGTGGTAGAAGTTTGCGCATGGGTGAGGAGGAGGATTTCGATTTTGATGCGCTGCCGCCGCTTGGGGCGGCGCCGGGCGCTGCGCCGGCGAGATTGGAGAAGAGATCCGGGGCCGCGGATCTGCATGCGATTCTCAAGCAGAGCTTTGGGTACGATTCGTTCCGGCCGCTCCAGGAAGAGATCATCCGCGATGCGCTGGCCGGGCGCGATGTGTTTGCGCTGCTGCCGACGGGCGGCGGGAAATCGCTGTGCTATCAGCTTCCCGCGCTCGCGGAAGACGGACTGACGGTCGTTGTCTCTCCGCTGATCGCGCTGATGAAAGATCAAGTCGATGCGCTTCAGGCGGCGGGGATCGCGGCCACGTTTTTGAATTCGTCGCTGAGCCCGGGCGAAGCACGCACGCGCTTTCACGGGCTCTACGAAAAAAAATATTGTCTCCTCTATGTGTCCCCTGAACGGCTGGTGATGCCGGATTTTCTCGACACGCTCACGCGTTGGAACGTGAAGCGCTTCGCGATCGACGAGGCGCATTGCATCAGCGAATGGGGACACGATTTCCGTCCTGAGTACCGGCAGCTTGAGATTCTGCGCGAGAAATTCCCGGGCATTTCGTGCATGGCGTTGACGGCGACCGCGACCACGCGCGTGCGCGGCGACATCATCAAGCATCTTAAGCTCAAAGACCCGGGCATCTATGTTGCGAGCTTCAACCGGCCGAATTTGATTTACCGAGTGCTTGGGAAGGAAAAGCCTTACGATCAATTGTTGAACTTCGTCAAGAAGCGGCACAACGACAGCGGCATTGTGTATTGCCTCAGCCGGCGCGGCGCGGACGAGAATGCGCTGCGATTGCGCGAGGATGGGATCAAGGCGATCGCTTACCACGCCGGCATGGAAGGTCCCGAGCGCGCGCAGGCACAGGAGTTGTTTTTGCGCGACGAAGTGAAGATCGTCTGCGCGACGATTGCATTCGGCATGGGAATCAACAAATCGAACGTGCGCTTCGTGGTGCATTACGATCTGCCCAAGAACATCGAGGGATACTACCAGGAGACCGGTCGTGCAGGCCGCGACGGGCTGCCCAGCGAGTGCCTGTTGTTGTTCAGCGCCGGCGATGCGGCGAAACTCACGCGCTTCATCGACGAGATGACCGACCCGCACGAGCAAAAGATTGCGCGCACGCAGCTCAAGCGCATCATCGATTATGCGGAGACGTCCGGATGCCGGCGCTCCGATCTGCTGAAGTACTTTGGCGAGACGTATCTAGAGGGGGACTGCGCATCCTGCGACAACTGCCTAGCGCCACGGCCGTCGTATGACGGCACGGTTGAAGCGCAGAAGTTCTTGTCGTGCATCTACCGCATCAAGCAGCACGGCTTCGGCACAGGGATGAAGCATCTGATCGACGTGCTGCGCGGCGCGGACACGGAGAAAATTCGCGACTGGGGGCACAACACGCTTTCGACCTACGGCATCGGCAAAGACAAAAGTGCGGAAGAGTGGCAGCGCATTGGACGCGAACTGCTGCGCCTGGGACTATGCGCGCAGGCGGATGGTAAATTCCCTACGCTGGAGCTGACTCCGGCGGGCGCGGCCGCGCTTTCCAAGCGTTCGACGGTCACGCTCACCAGGCCGGCCACGACGGAGAAAGCGGCGAAGCACACGGGAGAAATTGTGTGCGATGAGGAGCTGTTCGAGCGGCTGAGGGGCGTACGGCGGGAGCTGGCGGATGAACGGCGTGTTCCGGCATATGTGATTTATCCAGATTCCACACTGCGGTGGATGGCGCGGATTTATCCCCAAACTCAACCGGAAATGCTGACAATCAGCGGCGTGAGTGAAAATAAAAACCGCGAATTCGGACGCGCATTCACGGCTGCAGTTAAGGACTTCTTAAAAGCACATCCCCAGCGGACGTTTGACAGCAGCGAGCCCGAGCCGCTGAAGGAAGGCAGACAAAGCGGCGGGATGAACGATACGTCCGCGCTGAGCTACCGCATGTTCTGCAACGAAAAGAGCGTGGCGGAAATTGCGCAAGAGCGCAAATTGTCGGAGGACACGATTTATACACATTTACTTTCAGCCGCCGAGGCCGGCAAGCAGCATGTGACGCTGGCCCGATTTGCCGATGCGCAATTGCTTGAGCGCATTGGCGCGGCGTTCCAAAAACACGGGCTCGACAAGATTAATTTTGTGCACGGTGAGCTGGGCGGCAAAGTGCCGTATGGCTTGCTGCGGCTATACCGGCAGTTGACGCCGGGCGGGAGCGAAGCGGCGGAAGTCGCGCGCGGAACAATAGAGCAGCGCAAGCAGGAATTGCAGACGGTGCTGCCGAATGCGTACAAACCATGGACTGCGGACGAGGACGAGCGTCTGCTTAAAATGTACGGCGAGCGCAAAGACATTGAAGCAATGATGCGCGAATTGGGGCGGCAGTCTTCGGCGATCGAGGGGCGTTATCTCAAACTGACCAATCCCGAAAAAGCAGCGGCGAAGAGCGAAGAGCTCAAAGCGCAGCGTGCCGCGGCGCCCGGGAACTGGACCAGAGACGACGACCTGTTGCTGCGCGCCCTCGTGAAATCGGGGAAGAAGCTGCCGCAGCTGGAGCTGATCATGCAGCGTGATGTGGGCTCGATTCAGCGGAGGCTGAAGGAGTTGGGATTGTGACGTTTCGCGCGCGGGAGAAGTAGAATCTACAATGCGTGGGGTGGCGATCTGTGTGCTGTGCATCGCGGCGTGGGGAATGTTCGCCGCGGACGACGCGCCGCTTGACGTCAAACTTCCCGCCACTGAAAGATACGGCGGGCATTCGCTCGACGAATGGCTGAGCACCCTGGCGAATTCTGCCGGCCGCGGTTATTCGCGCGAAATGCAAACGGCACTTCAGGCGATTTATGAATATGGTCCTGCGGCGCACGCGGCGGTGCCGGAGCTGATTGAACTGCTCGGCAAGAGCAGCAATCCGGAGTTGCCGCGGCTGACGCTGCGCGCGCTGAGAGCGATTGGCCCGGAGGCGCGCGCGGCCGAACCGGTGCTGCTGGCGCTGCTCAACAATTTGCTGGAGGATCCGCTGCGGCGCGAGGGCGCGTGCCGCGCGCTGATTCAGATCAATCCTGGCGGCGCGATGGTGCGCAAGGTCGTGCTTGCGGTCAGCGCCGACCGTAACCCGGACGTGCGCCGCGCGGCGCTTGAGGCGCTGTTGATCCTGTCAACGCAGCAGCCGGTGGCCGCGAAAGCGCGCCCGGCAGAATCCAGCGCCACGCTGTTGAATGAGGAAAGCGCGCTGCCGCTGCAGACACTGCTGAAAGCGCCGCGACTGACCGCGAATCTTCCTGCCGAGCCTCCGGGCGAATTCCCATTCCCGCCCGCATTCGAAGCGCTAGTCCACGCGCTCAACGTTCCTCAGACCGCACGCGCCGCGGCGGAGGTGCTTGCGGCGCTGGGCGAGCGCGGACTGGCGCCGCTATTGAATGCGCTCGAAAAAAATCCGGCGCCGCAGGTGCGGCAGGCGTGTGCGGAGCGGCTGGGCGAACAGGCGCGCTTCGCGGCACGCGTGTTCCCGGCGCTTCTTCAGGCGGCAAAGAAGGAGCAGCCGCCGGGCATGCGCTCAGCTCTGGCCATCGCAGCGGCGAAGCTGAATCCGCGCGATGCCGACGCGCTCGCGTTGCTTTGGGAATTTCCCGGCTCGCCAATGGCGCGCCTGCCTTTGCTTCACGACAAAACGATCGAGACCATTTTGATCGAGGGCGGCGCCGCCTCGTGGCCGGCGTTGAAGCGCGCGCTCAATTCGGACCAGGCGCAGCGGCGCGCCGGGGCTCTGCGCATCCTTCGCGAGCAGCTTTCGGGCGGCGGCGTGCTGAAACATGAGCTGGTGCCGTGGTTCACGCGCACGAGCGAGACGCGCGGCTCGGCGCAGTCGTGGGTGCCGGACGTGGCGGCGCGATTAAAAGACAGCGACGAAGCCATTCAGTTTTTGGCGCTGGAGATTCTCAATCGCTCTGGACCGCAGGCCGCGGGAACACAGAGCGCGATTCAGGCGCTCGAACATTCGGCATCGCCAGGCTCAAGACTGCAGCGCCTTGCATCGCTGGCGGCGCTCAATGTTGCACGAGCGCAGGGTAGCGCAGCGCTTGAAACGCCGCTGGATGCCCGGCCAGTTGAAAATCTGATTTCGATTTTGCACGAGCCGCGCGCGAGCAGTTTGGAACGCTGCGATGCGGCGCAGGCGTTGCGCCTGCATGTTTCCAGCGACGAGGCCGCGCGCGAATTGAATCTGGCGCTCAATGGAGCTGACATGCCACTGCGGCGCGCCGCCGCGAAATCGCTGAGCATGTTTGGCGCGAAGGCGCTGCCGGCGCTGCCGGGGCTTCATGCAATGCTTGAAGGCGACGCGCGTACTCGGGCTGTTGCGGTGGACGCGCTGGCGCGGCTGGGATCTGCGTCGCAGTTGCCGGGATTGGTGTCGGCGCTGACGCAATGCGCGGTGGTTGAAGAATGGCCGGACGAGCCTGGATTTGCGAAAGCGCTGGGGGCGCTTTTGAAGCCTCACGCGGCGCAAGTCGTGCCGGCGCTGACAGGCTTTTTGCAAACAGGCGCGCCGGCACTGCGCGCGCGAGCGGCGCGGACGCTGAGCCTGCTGGGCGCCGCGGCGGGCGATGCACTTCCCGCACTGATTGAAGTTTCTGGAAGCGCGAACGCAGAAGAGGCAGCGGCGGCATTTGATGCGGTCTGCTCGATTGGCGCTCAACGGGATGCGGAGGCGGTCGCATATCTGTCGGGAGTCGTGCGCGAAAGTTTGTTCGCAGATTGGCGGCGCCGCTCCGTGCAAGCGCTGGGGCGCTCGAAACGCGGACTTGAACCGGGCGCGCCCGACCCCATGGAAGCATTCATGGCGGCGCTCGCCGATCCCGACGAAAGCGTGCGGCGCGCGGCTTCGGAAGCGCTGATTCAACGCGGCGATCCAGCGGTTCAACGGGTCGTCGACGCGCTCGAGCGGGATCTGTCCGGTGCTCAGGCGCTGGCGGTGCCGGCTGCGTTCAAAGCAGCCGCGGCGCTGGTTGTGCCGCGCGCGCTTGAGTTGTCGCGCGCTGGGCGGGACGTGCGGGAACGCAAAGCAGCGGCGGAAATACTTGGAAGCTACGCCGGGACCCAGGCGCGAGCCATGGAAGCGCTTGTGGTGCTCGCGGTGGACGACGATGCGCAAGTGCGCGATGCAGCGCTCAGGGCCTTGCGGCCGCACTCCGTCGCCGTGTATACACAAATTGAATCGCTCGGCAGCAGTCCCGACGCCAGCATCCGATTGCGCGCAGTGGACTTGGCCAATGTCCTCTCGCGTTAACTCCGTGAGCGAAAATTAATCTTCGAAAGCTCCAAAAAGAGCGCATATTGCATAAGCACAAGTGTATGGATGAGCAATCTGACAAAGATGTTAATATTTATATCTATTCATGCGCTTAATAAGTGTTTTTACAATTGAACGATATCTGCGAGGATGCTATAGACGCGACTGGATTTCCTGATCGATAAACGCCAAGGAGGAGGGATAATGCCGAGAGTCACATACGATTCGGGGACGAAAGATGCAATCGTCAAGGCTGTGGTCGGCGCGCGAAAATCAGAGAAGACATGGAAACAGGCTCATGAGGCGGCGGTAGCGGCGGGCTATAAGGGCAGCCAGCAAGGAATCATCAAGCTGATGCGAACGTTGAACGGCGCCAAACGCAAGCCCGGACGGCCAAAAGGCAAGCGTCGCGGCCGCAGGCCTGGGACAATGTCCGCTGCGCGCGGCGGCGACATTGGCGGGCTGATTGAACGCTTGGTGAATGCGCGGATCGATGACGCTCTGGATGCTGCGATTGCGGTGCTTAAGAATGCACGCGATTAGTTTTCGAATAAAATGAAACATTCACGCGGCGGAAGCGATTCCGCCGCGTTTGTTTTTGGGCCTAGCGCGGTGTATTCCTCGAAGCAATTGAGGAATTCGGATGAGCATTCAGGATCGAGTTTATTCGCGGCGCAAGTTTCTGCTGTTCGGAGCGGGGTTGGGCGCAGCGGCTGCTGCGCTCAAGTGGTCATCTTCCGGCGCGCCGCGCGGGCAGTTGCGCACGTTCAACCGGACGTCGTGGGCGCTGGGCAGCGACGTGACGCTCACGGTTTTGCATCACGATGAAGAGCAGGCGCGGGCGGCGCTTGACGCGGCGTTTGCGGAGCTCGATGGAGTTGAGAACGCGCTGAGCTTGTACCGGCCGCACAGCCAGTTGTGCCGCTTGAACCGCGACGGCGTGCTCGACAAGCCCCACGCTCATTTGCTGCGCGTGCTCGAAGCGTGCCAGGCGATGTCTCAGTGCAGCGGCGGCGCGTTTGATGCCAGCGTGCAGCCGCTGTGGGAATTGTATTTTGAATCGAAGAAGAATGGCGAACTGCCTTCCGATTCGGGAATTGCAGCCGCGCGAGCAAAGGTTGACTGGTCAAAAATCGGCGTGAGCGCTGCGCGGATTACGCTGGGCAAGCGCGGGATGAAGTTGACGCTCAACGGAATCGGGCAGGGCTATGCGGCGGACCGCGTCATGGCAGTGTTGAAGGAACGCGGCATCGAGCACGCGCTGATCGACACGGGCGAGCTGGAGCCGCTCGGCCGAAAGGCGGACGGCACGGCATTTCGCTGCGGCATTCAACATCCGCGCAAGGCGGACGCATTTGCGGGCGTCTGCAAGCTCGACGGCCGCGCGCTCGCCACGTCGGGAGACTACGCGACAAAATTCAGCGACGACTTTGTGTATCACCATATTTTCAACCCGGCGACGGGCCGCTCGCCGCTTGAGTTTGCAAGCGTGAGCATTCTGGCGCCGACGGCCATGCTGGCGGACGCGCTGACAAAGCCTGTCTTTGTGCTGGGACGCGAGAAGGGGCTTGAGCTGGTGCGCTCGCTGCCGGGCTGCGATGCGTTCGTGATTTACAAAGACGGACGCTCTCTGACGACGCCGGGATTTCAAATCGAAGCATAGGAGCGGCGTGAAAAGGATTCTTGCCATCACTGTCCTCATCGGCATTGCGGCGTGGAGCGCGGATGCGCCGGTGCCGGCACGCACGAAAGCCGAGACGCTTAAACTGGTCGAGTCGGAAGGCGCAACCACGCCGGCTTGGTTTGCCGCGCAGAAGCTCAATTATCCCCAGACATTGCTGATTCATTGGGAGCGCCCGAAAGATAAAGAGCCATGGACCCCGAGCAAATATCTCGGGCAGTACATCTGGAGTGTGATCAATGAAAACCCGGGACGCTGGAAAGAAGGATTGCGCTTCCTTTATTTTGTGCTTGAGCAGAACAAAGACAGCAAAGAAAACTTAGTGACGACGCAGAAAGCGATTGCGCGTCATTATCAGAATCTGCTGAATGATCCGGTGCGCGCGGCGTACTGGTGGCGGCAGGCGGGCGTTGAGGCCGATCCGGACGATGCGCTGCCGCTTGGAATCTGTTACGCGAAGCTTGGCTGCAGGGAACTGGCGCAAAAAATCGCCGAGGAGGCCGGTGAGGATGTCACCAGGCATGGCGATGTGATCAAGCTTTGGGCGGACATCGGAGAGTATGACAAAGCGTTGAAAATCGCCGCGGTCAAAGCGGAAAAAGATGACGTCGATGTTGCATATCTCATGGCCGGGGAGACGTGCCGATTGAAGGGCGATATACAGGGCGCGATAGCATTTTATGAAAAAGCCCTCAAGGCAGATCCGAAGAAATCAGGGCGTGATAACAAACAGACCGTTTCGCGGGCGCAGGCGAGTTTGGACGCGCTGAAATTATACGACGCGTTCGACCTCAAAAAAATTCCAGACGGCACGTACACGGCGGATAGCTACGGCTATTCCGGGCAGGTCTATGTGACGGCGACGGTCAAAGGCAGTAAGATTGCCGATGTGAAAGTGAGCAAGCATACTGAGAAGCAATATTATGGATCGCTGACCGAAACACCGGCCAAGATCATTGCGAAACAAACGGTCAAAGGCATAGATACCTTCGCTTCGGCGACGATCACATCCGAAGCCATCGTCAACGCGACGGCGAAAGCTCTGGCTAAAGGCGCAGAGGGAAAATAGCCAAGATTATTTTTTGTTATCCGAAAATTGGAAACAGCCTGCGCAGTTGTTCGGCGCCCGGCTGGGTGCCGTATTGGCAAATCTCAAAGGCTTCGGCGTATCTCACCTCTTTGCCATTCTTGCGAGACCACATCCATGGACGTGTGAACGAACTCTGTGCGCTCACGCACGTTCGCCCAGAACAGCGCGCCAATCGCGAACATCAGCAATACCGCGGTGCTCAAATGATGAAAAGGGCGCTGCGCCATATGCGGGTGTCACAATCAGGATATCACTACACCGCGGCGCAGGCATTATGGTGCGAGCCGGCCAGGCTGCATGATACGGGCGGGCCGGCTGCACACGTTGTCGAGTTCTTTACTTAGATCGCTTTCGTCGAGTACGCTGCGCGGTGATTGCTTCGTCCGTGTGGCGGCGTGATGCCGCGGTGCTTTTTGGGCGTGCGCTTGCGCGGCTTGTTGAACGGCGGATCGGTCACATCGCGACTGAGCGGGCCGTCGGCGGAAGATTCCGCCTTCTCGGATTCGCTGGCGTCCGGGCCTTCCTCGTCATAACCCACGCCAACGCCCTCACTGGAGGTTTCGCCGCCGATGGCTTCGTAACGCTCCTCGTTGGCCATCTCTTCGGCCTCGCGGATTTGACTGTCTTCAAGGACGGCAGGCGGTTTGGCGAGATTCTCTTTTGTCTTTCGCATAATCAGGCTCCTTGCAGAGCATAAGCGCAAATAAAGTTCCCAGGAATAAAAGTGGAGCACGTCAGCGGGACACTTGACGATCCCGACGGCGAATCGGCAATGTTTGCTGAATGCGCGGCGGTGCGGAGCAGAAAAGGCTATTTTTCGAGGTAACCTGTTTTAAATACTCCGGCAATTGTGGAGGCCTTGTATTTGCGTCAACTTCGATGGGCTGAAATTCAAACAGTGGGAGACATATCAAATGGAACTCGCCAAAGAAGATTGTGGATGTGAAAAGAATGTCGGTGAAACCGAGCGTTTCATATCAGCCGCCGCCGGGACGGCGCTGGTTTTTGGTGGGCTGATGCGGCGCTCGTCGGGAGGGTTGCTCCTTGCCGGATTGGGCGCGGCGGCGATCTATCGCGCGGTCACGGGGCACTGCATGATCTATGACAAGCTGCGCATCAACACCGCGCGCAAGTCCGCGAATCGACCGGAAGACGTCAAAGTCGAGTATGCGGTGACCATTCGCCGGCCGCGGCAGGAACTCTACCAATTCTGGCGGCGGCTTGAAAACCTGCCGCGCATCATGAGCTCCCTGCGCTCGGTGGAGGTGACCGGTCACAGGACCTCGCGCTGGACGACAAAGACAGGACTGATGGATTTGACGTGGAACGCCGAGATCATCAACGACATTGATGGCGAGTTGATCGCGTGGCGTTCGCAGCCGGATTCAGAATTATCGACGGCAGGCTCGGTGCGTTTCGAAGACGCCGGCGACGGTCAGACGCACGTGCGCGTGTCGATCGCATTCACGCCGCCCGGCGGACGAGCGGGCGAGGCGCTGGCATACATGCTCGGCGAATGCCCCAGCGACATGCTCAAGGATGACTTGACGCGCTTCAAAACGTTCATGGAATCCCATTCGCAGTCCGGCGCCTTGATGGGCAAGCCGGTGCCGGTGATGTGAAATGCAGAGATCAGAGATCAGAGATCAGAGATCAGAGATCAGAGAAAATGTCTGCACCGATGGTCAGAAAGCTGACATCTGATTTCTGACTTCTGATCTCCAGTCCGCTGGGGTATGCTTGAGGGGTCGAAATTGGAACGCCTCGCTTGCTGAAGTTTGTCTTCATTCTCATCATCATCGCTGGAGCGGCCGTCGCTGGCGCGATCTATGGGCCGCAGCTGGTCAAGCAATACACGGCATCACACAGCGGCCACGATCCAAAAGAAGAAGCTGAAAAGGCGCTGATGCAGACGGTGCCGGTCAAGCGCGGCGACATATCCCTTACCGTCGCCGCGACGGGCCGCGTCGTGTCGAATCTTGACGTGGACATTAAATGCAAAGCCAGCGGGACAGTGATCGAATTGCCGAGAGACGTGAGCGATCCGGTGAAGAAGGGCGATCTGCTGGTGAAGCTCGATCCCATCGATGAGCAGCGCAACGTGGACAAAGCGAAAGTCGATCTCACTTCGGCGGAAGCAAAGCTGGCGATGGCGAAGGAAAATCTCAAGCTGGCCGAGCAGGCGCTGATCACGGACAAGGAGCGCGCAGAGGCGAACATCCGCTCGATGGAGGCGATGGCGAAATATGCAAAGCAGAAAGCGGCGCGATTGAAAGCTGTGGCGGAAGGCGGCGCTGGAAGCCAGGAAGATGCAGACGCCGCGGAGACGAACGCGACGCAGATGGCGGTGGATCTGGAAAACGCGAATATCAAGGTTAAAGAACTGAAGACCGAGGAGCAGGCGCTGGAGGTCAAGCGGCAGGATGTCAAGTTGGCCGACGCAAACGTCGAGTCGATGAAGATCGCCCTGGCTGTGGCGAAGCAGCGGTACGACGAGACCACGATCAGTGCGCCGATCAACGGCGTGGTGGCTGCGCGCAACATTCAGGTCGGGACGATTATCTCATCCGGCATCAGCAACGTCGGCGGAGGCACGACGGTGATGGTGATCTCCGATCTGGAGAGCATTCTTGTTTACGCATCCGTCGATGAAAGCGAGATTGGAAAAGTCGACGTCGGCCAGGATGTGAACATCACCGCGGATGCCCATCCCGGGATGAAATTTAAAGGCAAAGTGGTGCGCATCGCCACGCGCGGCGTGAATGTGTCGAACGTGATTACGTTCGAAGTGCGCATCGAAGTGACCAGCAAGAACAAGCACAAGCTCAAGCCGGAGATGACGACCAACGTCGAAGTGGTCGCGGCCGAGCGCAAAGACGCCCTGACGGTGCCAATGGACGCGTTGACGCGCAAAATGGGCAAGCGCATCGCAATGGTCCAGAAACCCGAAGGCGGCACGGAGGAACGGGCCGTCGAGACTGGAATCAATGACGGGACGAACATCGAGATCGTCAGCGGGCTGAGCGAGAACGAAACAGTGACATACAAGAAAGGCGAGACCGACAGCCGCTGGAAGCCGGAACAGGGCAGGATGCGCGGGCCGACAATGTTTGGGGGAAGACGTTAGTTCAAAGCTCAAGGCTCAGGGTTCAAAACCGGTGGCAACTTTGAATTTTGATCGTTGAACTATGAACTTTGAACTTGAGTCATGCGCGGATTCACACTGATCGAAATTCTGGTGGTGATTGCGATCATCGCGGTTCTGGCGGGGCTTGCGCTGCCGATCATGGCGCGCTCAAGAGCGGAAGCGCGGCGGGTGGCTTGTTCGAGCAATTTGAGCCAGCTCCACAAGGCGGTGATGCTGTACGTTTCCGACAATTTCGCGACGTATCCGAAGTTTGCGGCGCGGCCGAGCATCAACACGGGCAAGCCGCGCATGCGCGACGTCCTGATCAAGTACGCGCCGGACGAGCGCGTGTTCAAATGCCCGGATGACAAGCAGGGCTATTTCGAAAAGGAAGGCGCCAGCTACGAGTGGAACGCGGCGCTGAACGAGACCAGCCAGGATGGCCCGATCGATAAACTCATCGCGCCGACAAAGATGCCGATGATGTACGACTATGAAAACTTCCATCCCAGGAGCGGCGACTTTGGGGGGAAGAATGTGGTGTTTTTGGATGGGCACGTCGAGCACTGACCTGTAGAACGGGTTTCCCAACCCGTCCGGGGATTCACGCGCGAGGCAGACGGGTTGGGAAACCCGTCTTACGAGACAAGGAGCTGCGTTGGATAACGGCGTGGACTCGGGGCTGCTGGTTGCGACGCATTTGCGCAAGGAGTTCGGGCGCAAGAAAAGCGGCGAGTCGCTGGTGGCGGTGGATGATTTGAGCCTCACGGTCGAGCGCGGAGACATCTTCGGATTCCTGGGGCCGAATGGCGCCGGGAAATCGACGACGATCCGCATGATGCTCGGGCTGATTCATCCGACCGCGGGGCGCGTGACCATCGGCGGACATGACGTACAGCTCGACCGCCAGCGGGCGCTGATGAAAGTCGGTGCGTTTGTCGAGGCGCCGTCGTTTTATCCGTATATCTCCGGCCGGAAGAATCTCGAAATCTTCAGCGGCATTTCGGGCGGGGTGAGCGGCCAGGAATTGGACCGCACGATCGATCTCGTCGGGCTGACGGGGCGCGCGGACGACCTGGTGAAAGTCTACAGCCACGGCATGCGCCAGCGGCTGGGTCTGGCTGCGTGCCTGTTGCCGCGGCCGGAATTGCTGGTGCTCGATGAGCCGACCGACGGGCTCGATCCGCACGGGATACGCACGACTGTGGAGCTGATCGTGCGCCTGGCGCGCGAGGAGAAGCTGACGATTTTTCTGTCGAGCCATCTGTTGAGCGAAGTGGAGAATTTGTGCAACCGCGTGGCGTTCATCGAAAGAGGGCGCGTGATCCTGACTGGACATTTGGGCGAAATCGAGCTCGAGCGGCGGCGGCTGGAAATCGACACAAGCGATCCGGGCGCGGCCGCGGCGGTGTTGCGTTCGCGGTTTGGGATTGACGCGCTGATCGATGCGCACGGCGTGAAAGTGACCGGGCTGCAACATGATGCCGGCGCGTTGAACACGGCGCTGGTGAGCGCGGGGATTCAGGTGAAACGGATTGCGCCGGAGACCGGGTGGCTGGACCGGGTGTTTTTGGATTTGACGACGGCGGGGAGTTAGCCTCAATCGATTTTGCGCAATTCACACGTCGTTTCGCCGGTGCTTTCCGGCCATACGCGGCGGGTGTGTTTTTTGAAAAACTCGTCGAAGATGTCATATTGCGTGACCGTGAGTTTTAGATAAGCGGGGAAAACACTCTCGGGCCAGATGCGGCCGTAGGCGGCGAATTTTCCGGCGCGCAGCAACAAGGCATGCATGTGCTTGCGCTCGGGGTCAAAGGGCTCGAGCTCCCAGCGCGGTCGGTCGGGGTCGTTGGTAAGCGCGTAGCTCAGGTCGAGACGGCTCCATTCGGAATAATTGAAATAAAGGTGGGTGACGCCTTTGGCTTTCAGCAGGCGCTGAACGTCGTCGTCGGCCTTCGCCACGGTCAACACTTCTTCGAGCAGCGAGCGGTTGAAGACGACGGAGTATCGCGGCGTCTCGTCGCAATAAAACGTCTGCGATTCGCCGATGAAGAGAACTTGCGAATTGGGCTTCAGCGATGCGGCGGCACGGATGCCGGCGAATTGTTCCAACGCGGCGTGCGATTGCCTTTGCTGGCCGGCGCTGGCAATCCAGTCGATAAAATCGTATTGCGCCTGCGCCGATTCGAGGCGTGAGCGCGAGAAATCTTCGCGCGAGACGGAACTCCACACGGTCGAGCCGAGCTGTACGGGGGCTACGATTAAGAGGAAAAGCGCGCTGAGCGCCACGCAGACTTTTCGTAGAGGCTTTACGCGCCAGCAGGCCGCGGCGCCGACGCCGCCGAGCGCGGCGAACACCGAAAGCTGCGGGAAGAAAAATCGGTTCAAGCGGTGGCTGAAGAAAAACCAGGCGAGCAGGTCGAGCACAAGCAGCAGCGCGGCGAACACCGTCTCGGAACTTTTGAGCGCGGCGATCGCTGGCGCGGCAAACGCCAGCAACTGCGGGCCCGTCGCGAGTTCCTCGACGTAGTTGCCCCGCAGGCCGGGCACCAGCTGGCGCAAGGCTCTTCCGAACGCGCCGAGCGAAACTTCCCCGGTGCGGTGCGCGGCTTCAAAATGATCGAGGCGGTCGGGCAGGCCGTGCGCGCCCTCAAAGCGGCGGCGCATCACCGTGCCGAGCGGAAAAAGCGGATCGCTGGTTGCAGAGAAGTTGCGGATCATCCACGGCGCGAAGAAGACAAGCGCGGAAACTGAAAGGCGCCAAGCCGCGCCGAGCGCGTCACGCAAAGTTGCCTGGAGCAGTGCGAACATGGGGAGCAGCACGAGCAGCGGGGCGAGCGTGAAGATAAGGCCGGTGTACTTCGCGCCGGAACAGAGTCCGGCGAAGGCGCCGGCCGCGAAAAGCCACGATTGTGTGCGGCGAATGGGCTCGCTTGATTTGAACATCACGCGCAGCTTCAAATCGCTCAAGTAGGCGCACGCGCAGATGACAGCGCAGAGGTGGAAGAGCGCCTGAAAGTGCTCGACGTAGAATTCGGCGGCCATCTGCGAGCCGAGCGGGATGAGCACATACAAAAGAGCTGCGAACCCGGCAGCCGCTTCGGAAAGCTCTTCGCCCCAGATGGGAACCGTCTTCGCCAGCCGGCGCGCGAGCGCGTACACGCCGGCGATCGAGAGTACCCAAACCCCGAGCAGAATTGCGTGCGCGCACGGCAGACCGTCGAAGCGGTTGCCGGCGATCTGCATCGAGAAGAGGTACAGCATCTCGCCGATTTCGGGAAACGTCGCGTAGATGTTTTCGTTTAGAAACGAGACGCGGCCTTGCGCGAGGTATTGAGCGGGCGCGGCGAGGTGGTATTCGAGCACGTCGTAATCGGTGGGAGCGCTGCAGACGAGCGGGAAGTGCGCGAGCAGCAAAAGTCCGGCGCAGGCGAGCGCCCAGAAATTGAACGGCTCGCGCGGCTGCGTTCGTGCGGGCATGCTCGGGCGGTCGTAGAACACGAGCGCAACCAAACCAAGGAACAGCAGCGGGCCGGTGAAGAAAATTCCGAGCGAGCCGAGCATGAAAATGGTGAGCGCGATCAGGCCGAGGCCCAGCGCGGTGGAGAGGACGCGCTGTTCGAGCGAAGAATCGAAGGCGGTTGCATCGAGACCAAATATTTTCAATACGAAGACTCGCCGGCCGACGCTGCCGGCGCCGAGGACGATCACAACACCTGCGAGCGCGGAAAGCAGTGGGACCGTTTGGGTGATGCGCAGCGCCGCGAGGATTGAGACTACGGCCGCGACGCGCGCGAGCGTGCCGCTCAGGCGCGCGGCTGTTCCCAGTGTTCTCGTGAAGGAGGCCTGCTTTTTTTCATAGAGGTAGGCGAGCAGGACGCTGAAAACGAGCAGGATGAGCGGGGCGCGAAAGATGAAGTGCGCGTCGGGCGACGTGTAGAATTCGGAGACAAATTCGCGCGGCGAACGCTCGTGGAAGAGCCATGCGAAGAGGACGAGATTGGAAATGAGCAAAAGTGCGGCCCAGAGGAGCTTGGTGCCGCGCGTGAGGGGCGGAGTGGGAATGGAATTCGGCGCCAAATCTTCACCGGGCGTCTCGTCCAAGCCGCGTGTGCACTGCTTTATGCAGTGGCACACACGACTCACGTCAATCGCAGATTTAAAAACATGCTGAAGCCAAGTACTTCATCACCTGATCAATATCCCGAGATGCCGCCTTTGTCTGACCCGAGCATGATGCCTTTGAGGTTCATTGCCAGCTGGTCGGGGTTGGGCGAATTTTCGAGAGCGGCTTGCTCCGTGATCAGTCCACGCTTGACGAGATCGCAGAAAGACTGGTTGAAATCCTGCATGCCTTCCATGCGGCCGGCGCGGATGGCATCGGGGAGCTTGCGGTCGTCGTTCTCGTGAATCATTTTCCGGACGAGCGGATTGCAATACATGATCTCGCAGACCGGAATGCGCGGAAGGTCCGGGATGGCGCCTTTGACCAGCTTCTGCACGACGACGGCGCGCAGGTTGAAATACATCATCTGCCGAATCTGATGGTGGCGCTCTTGCGGGAAGTAATCGAGCACGCGGCCGATGGTCGAGGCGGCTGAGCCGGAATGAACGGTGCCGAAGACCAGGTGCCCCGTTTCGGCGGCCATCAGCGCGGCTTCGAAGGTTTCGGCGTCGCGCATTTCGCCCACCAGAATCACGTCGGGGTCCTGGCGCAAGACTTGGCGAAGGCCATTATAGAAATCGGGCAAGTCGATGCCGACTTCGCGCTGATTCACGAAGGCTTTCGCATCCGAGTAGAGATATTCGATCGGATTTTCGATGGTGACGATGTGGACGGCTTGCGCCAGGTTGATCATTTGAATGAGCGCGGCGAGCGTCGTGGATTTTCCGGCGCCGGTGACGCCTGCGACGAGCACAAGGCCGCTTTCGTAGGTCGGAATCACTTTCAGGCCGGGCGGCAGATTGAGCTGCTCGAGCGTGGGAATGACCGTTTTGACGACGCGTGCGGAGAGCGAATAATAGCCGCGCTGCTTGTAGACATTCACGCGGAAGCGGCCGATATGGGCGACATTCACGGCGAAGTCGGCGCCGCCGCGCTCGTCGAGCTCCTTGTGTTCTTTGGGGCCGAGGAGCGGTTCGATGAGCGCGTTGACCTGTTCGATGGTGAAGGGCTGCAGTTTCGCCCTGACCACCTGACCCTTGACGCGGAACAGCGGCGGTTCGCCCACCTTTATATGGAGATCGCTGGCGGAGTTTTTGTGCGCAGCGACGAAGTACTTGTCGATGTCGCGCGGTTCGTGGTGGTCGTCGAATTGGTCGAGTTCTTCGCTCATGTTTTAATTTCCTGACTCGGGTTTCGGGTTTCGGGTGCCGGGTTTCGGGTTGGGCTTCGGCTCTCAAGCCGAAACCGATACCCGAACTCCAATACCCGCATTTCATATTTCGCGCACGGGGACGCCGCGATCCTTCAGATAATGACGGGCTTCCTCCAGCGTATGCTCCCCGTAATGAAAAATACTTGCGGCCAGCGCTGCGTCGGCTTTGCCGGCGGTGAGGGCCTGGTAAAGATGTTCAAGATTTCCGGCGCCGCCTGAAGCGATCACCGGCACCGCGTTTTGTTCGGACAGCGCGCGGGTGAGCTCCAGGTCGTAGCCATTTTTTGTGCCGTCGGCGTCCATGCTGGTGACCAGAATTTCACCGGCGCCGCGCTCGACGCCTTCGCGCGCCCACTCTTCCGCGTCGCGGCCGCTGTCGATGCGGCCGCCGTGCAGATACACATGCCAGCGCTGGCGGCCGCCATCAGGTGCGGCGCGCTTCGCGTCGATGGCCAGCACGATACACTGCGAGCCAAAGGCTTGCGCCCCGCGCGAGAGCACGTCAGGGTCTTTCAGCGCGGCGGAATTGATCGCGACTTTGTCGGCGCCGGCGCGGAGCATCTCGCGGATGTCTTCGATGGTGCGCACGCCGCCGCCCACGGTGAGCGGGCAGAAGCATTGTTCGGCAGTGCGGCGGACCACGTCGATGATCGTCGGCCGGCCTTCGTGGCTGGCGGTGATGTCGAGAAAACAAAGCTCGTCCGCGCCCTGCGCGTCGTACTGCGCCGCGATCTCGACGGGATCGCCCGCGTCGCGCAGGCCGACAAAATTGACGCCTTTGACGACACGGCCGTTTTTGACATCGAGACAGGGGATGAGTCTTTTGGCGAGCATGGTGTGGTTATATACGTTTTGTGATCAATTAAGATCGCTTTGCAATTCACAAGAAAGGGGGAGGAGCGAAGGGGAGAAAGGGAGAAGCGAGATTTTGCATTCGGCGATCTCCCTTCACTCTCCGTAACAGCTTGTTAATCCGGCAGACTCCCCCCATCCCAATCATGCTCAGCGTCGGGGTAGAACATAAGGCCCCTGGCATTGTTGGTTATTAACACAAGCCAGCCTCCAGGAACTTTTGCACGATAGACATCGCCCAGCTTGAAAAATCCGCCTTCCGCCCGCGACGAGTCCAATTTGTGCCAGACGAGTTGTCGCTGCTGTGCTTCCTGTGGCGTTGGCGTTTTCGTGCTCTTCTTCATGTTCGTCCCTTTATTTTTTTATTGCCAATTGCTGCGAACGGGCTAGGTCCCTGACCAGAGCTCAATCGCATTCCCCTCGGGGTCGGTGATGACGGCGAACTTGCTGGCTCCGTCGCCGCGGCGGCTATCGATGGAGACGCCCTTCTTTTCGAGGTCGGCGACGAATGCATCGAAGCCGTTGACTTTGTAATTGATCATCACGCCGCGGTTGCCATACGACAATTCGTGTTTCGCCGGAAGGATGGCGAGGTACACGGTGATCTTGGTCGCAGAGTCGGACAGCTCGCCGTAGTGCGAATCGTCCTGTGTGTTGCGCTCGAATTTGAAACCGAGGTTATTGCTGTACCACTGCGCCAATTCCACCGGGTCGTTGGCGTAAATCATCAGGGCTCCGATGCCCGAAATGCCGGCCATTGCTGTCCCCTCCACTTTTGGATTTCGGGTTGAGTCTAATCGAAAAGAGATTTTCTGTCAGCATAGAGGGCGAGAATTTTCAGCGGTGCGGCGTGGAGCGCGAGTGCACCTGTGCGCGCGTCGTCGAGGGGAAGCCACTCGAAGCGCGCATATTTTCCCGACCAGCACGGAAAATTCCTTGGGCGCCATTCGCGGCGCGGGAGTTCGAAAGCGTCGATTTTGAGAATGCGGTGGGTGAGCATTTGTGTGATGGAGCAAATCGGAGGGGCGACATTCTTGTCGCCCTGGGGAGTTGCACCGAGCATGGGCGACAGGAATGTCGCCCCTCCGAGTTCCATGGGCAGTTCCCACATGCCGCCGAAGAGGCCGGCGGGCTCGCGCTGAGCGAGGAGGATTTTGCCGGCGCGGTCGCGGACGATCCAGGCGCGCAAATTCCATTCAGGCGATGCGCCGCGGGCTTTGAGCTGCGGGAATTCGGATTGGCGGTTACCGCGGAAGGCGGCGCAGAATTTAGCGATGGGGCAGCGCGTGCAGCTGGGCGAGCGCGGGGAGCAGATCGTCGCGCCCAATTCCATCAGCGCCTGATTGAAAAGGCCGGGATCGATTTTTTTCGCGACAGCATCGGCGACGAATTTCCGCGCGGCATCCCAGACTGCGCGCTTGCCTTCCCTGCCGCGCCAGTCGCCTTCAAGCAGCAGAACGCGGGAGAGCACGCGCGCGACATTCCCGTCGACGAGCGCTTCCGGCAAGCCGAACGCGATGCTTAAGACTGCGCCCGCGGTGTAGGCGCCGATGCCGGGAATGCGGTTGATCGCTTTGAGCTCGCTGGGAAATTTGCCGCCAAATTCGTGCGCGACCATTTGAGCGGCATGGTGCAGGTTGCGTGCGCGGCTGTAGTAGCCGAGGCCGGCCCAGAGCTTGAGCACGTCGTCGAGCGGCGCGGCGGCGAGCGCCTCAACGGTGGGATAATTCTTGAGGAATTTTTCGTAATACGGAATCACGGTTGTGACCTGCGTCTGCTGAAGCATGATTTCGCTGAGCCAGACGCGATAGGGGTCGCGGGATTGGCGCCAGGGGAGGGGGCGTTTGTGCTGGGTGAACCAGTTGGCGAGCTGTTCAGTCCAAGCTGAGGTATTGCATTTTCTTTTCAATGTGGCTCCGGCTCAATCCACAACTTCAATCCGGCTTTTCCATCGCCAGGATCGTCTTGAATGCGCGTGCCTTTTGACGGAACAGTTGCGTAAAGAGTAAGAAACTTAAATGGTTTGTGATGATCGAATTCGACTGTGCGAAGGTCTGTAAGAATCGCGGAGTGGATTTCGTACTGTTGAGCGGAAGTGCCGCGTACCTTCCAATGAAAGTTTCCCCTTTGCCACGAAGGAGACTCGGTACCCATTGTGCCAAGCTCGTAAATTCCCGAACCATCCGGTGCGAAAGTCAAACTGAGCTCGATGATAAATTCACCCTGGACGGTGACGTGCATATCGTTGAAATCATCGCCCTTTCCTACAGGCGAAACATCTTTGGTTTGAATTCCGAGCCGATATTGACCGCCGCCGGGAACGTAAACTCTAAACCTGAAATGATTCATCCTGCTGACTGGAATCGCTCGAATGTATGCTTTGGCCGGGTCGCTGATTTCAAGCGATCCCAATTCGTCGCGATAGCGCTCAATGTCCAAACGCAGTTTCGCATTCTCTCGCCGCAAAAAGAAAAAGCCCATCAATGCACCGGCGGTGATCGCCAGCAACAGCAGCGTGCGCAGTGAAAATTGAAATCGGCCGCTCACGGGCGCTTCTCCTCGTCGATCCAGAGCATGAAGCCGGGGCCGGGATTTTTGGTGAGCGACGTTGTGGCGCCTGAACCGGTCAGGAACTTGAGTTCATGGACTTTGACGGTCACGAGGATCAGCGGTTTGCTTAAATCGACTTCGGTTGTTTTCTGCAAGGTCGTGTCGATGTTGTAGTGGTGGGGCGAGAAGCCTTTATCGTTCCAGCCAAAGATGTTTCCGAACTGCGTGTGGCCGCCGCCTTGTTGGACGTGAATGTCGTACATGCCGCTGCCGGATGTCTCCGAGATCAGCAACGCTTCGATGGCAATTTCGCCTTTGGCGGGAAGGTTGATCAACTGTATTTCCGATTTTTGAGGATTGGCCAGACTGGGGACGACATCTTTGGTCTGGACGCCGATGCGATAATTGCCAGGGCGTGGGATCCAAAGGCGAAAGCGCATGGCGCCTGCCGGTTCATACGCGCGCATAGGTGCGGCGCGGGCCCAGGCTTTGTCGGGCGAAGGGTCGTTGCTGAAGCGGAACAGGCCGAGTTGGTCGCTGAGCGAGTCGATTTGTTTCTCGCGACTTTCAATTTCGGTCTGCAAGCCTAGGTTTTTGCGGTGCTCAACGAACAATCCGATGAGCGCGCCGGCGGTGATGGCGAGCAATAAAAGGGAGCGGAGGGAGAATTGGAAACGGCGGTTCAAAGTTCAAGGTTCAAGGTTGGTTTCAGGGTGTGATTTTCCCGGCACAGAGATGCGCTACTTTTGATCTTCCTTTTTCTTTTCGTCAGGATTGGGCGCGGGCTCGGGCGCTTTGGCGGCTTCGTTCTTCTTGTCAGCGTCAGCCTTCTTATCGGATTCGGCTTTTTTCGCAGCGGTCGCGGAATTGTTGTTCGCGGCGGGGGTTTTCTCGAAGACGCCCATGAAATAAAGCACACCGACGATCACGAGCACAATGACGGCAACGACGGCCACCAGCAAGAGGGGATTCTTCTTTGCGGCGGGAGCGGCGCTTGCCGCGTCGGCTTCCATTCTGCGGCGCTTCGAAGAGGAGCTTGCCACGCCGACTGCGGTGACGGTTCCTTGTTTGACTTGCGTTTCCGGAGTGACGCGCGGGGCCTTCGATGGCGGCTTGCGCTGCGCCTCGATTTTTTTCTCGGGCATCGCGGGGATTTCGGTCTGCTCTTCTGGCTCGGTGATCATCGTCTCAGCGCCAGCGATATTGTTTTCTTCTTCCGCGGTGAGCGGCGCGAGAATTTCAGGCTCTTCTGAAAGTTTGCTGGCGTCGAAAGTCGGCGGCGGCGTGGGCGGGACGGGCGAAGGCGCGGATTTCATCGCGCCATTGGAACTGCCCGGCTTGGGCGCGCTGAGTTCAGGGCCGTCCATCTTGGTGTCTTTGATCTGGCGAAAAGCGCCGGAGGGCGTGGCGCGCGTTGGAGCGGTGGCGAGCTTGAGGCGGCCCTTGGCGTTCACCGGCGCATCGGGGACGCGAATGATGCGGCCGCACGCGGGGCATTCGCCGGGCTGCCCGGCGCTGGCCGCGCTCTCCACGCCGATGACGTGTTCACATTCGCAACGGAAGACGAGCATGGGTTCGAACCCTCAATGAGACGAACGTATTTCACCGCAAAGCCGCGAAGGGCGCAAAGGAAAAAACTGATGAAGAGATGGCGGGACTGGTGCTGCGCGCGCGTATAGTCCTATTTCCTTTTCGCGGCATTCTTGCACAGCCGCTTCAGCTTCTCCTTAAATTCCGGCGCGATGTCGATGACCTCGATGCCCATCAGCCAGCGCGGCTGGCGAAGCGTAGGGTCGGGGGTGTACAGGCGGACCTCGCGGACCTCGCAGACGGACCAGATTTCATCTTCGGCTTCGCCGGCGTTTTGCGCTGGGACTTTCAGGCAGGCGTTGATGTAGAGTCCACTGACCAGCGCTGCCGCGGGGTCTTCGATGGGCGGAGCGTTGCTGTCGAGCAGGAAGCCTCCTTCGCTTAAGTTGATCGTCCAGGCGTCGTGGACATCCTTGTCTGTGCGCGCGCCCTGGCGCGTGCAGAACTGATATTGCACCTGCAGGCTGATGCCGAAGCGCGGTGTGCGGCGCGAACGAGTCTTTTGTTTCACGCGCAGCCAGTCGAGCTGCCGAAAGATCTGGTCTTCGCGCGACAGAAACACTTCGATGACCTTCTTCGATATTTTTTCGAGCTCCTTGATGACTTCTGGCTCGAGGGGATTCGAGGCGGCGACGCAAATGACCGTGCGCGACTGATCGAAAGGAACGAAACCGTGATGGATCATCAGCGCAAGCGGAAACACTTTGCTCAGGGGCGCGGGCACCGAAGGTTCGTCGAGCACCGTCATCGGAAGGCCGGTCTGAATCGAAAGCGCTCGGCAGACAACTTCGGGTGGGACGATGCCCCAGCGAATCAAACAGTGCCCGAGGCGTTCGCCGCTTTCGCGCGCCCAGCGCACGGCCTCGTCCACCTGTTCGGTGGTCATCTTGCCCATTTGAATGAGCACTTCGCCGAGCTTTTTCGCGTACGCGGGCAGCGCCTTGGGAATCTCAACCTGGAAGGTCCCGGACTCGCGTTGAGCTTTGCGACGTTCGGGCTGTATCGTTGGGGCGTCTGACGCAGGCTCAGGGCGCGGCTCGAAGCGCGTCATGTCAATGGTCGCGTCGAGTGCGGCTGGCTGCGGTTTTGCGGGCTCCTCAGGTTCGGCCGGCTGCGGGATGCCGATCTCTTCAGGCTCAACCGGCTGCGGGATTCCGATGTCGTCGGGCTCGGCGAGCTGCGGAATTCGGATTTCGTCCGGCCGCTCCATGTCAAGCGTGGCGTCGAGGGGTTGTTCGTTGGGCTGGGGATCAGCGGGCATAAAGATGCGTGTCGTTCCAATATAGGTTCGTCAAAAGACGTGGCGCTTAGAGAGACTGCAACAACGACTGGATTCCTTCAGCGCCGCGTGGCGTTCTCTATCTTCAGATTGCCTGAGATTTGAGATTGGAACCACTCACGCCTTCTGTAAACTCCCTTGCCTAAAAATTTCTTCGTCAAGGAGTCACGCCCGAGATGTCCATCGTCAAACCGTTCAAGGCTTACCGTTTCAACCCCGCCAAGACCGCCGCGCCCGCCGCGGATCTGATCTGCCCGCCTTATGACGTGATCGACCCCGCGATGCAGGAGGCGCTCTATGAGCGCAGCCCGTACAACATCGTCCGCATCGAATTCGGCAAGACCTCCGATTCCGACAAGCCCGGCGACGACCGCTATTCGCGCGCCGCGGAGATTTTCACCGACTGGATTTCGAACGGCGTTCTCACACAGGACACGCACGATTCATTCTACCTCTATGAGCAAACCTTCGACATCGCCTCCGGCGGTGCATCGCGCAGCAAAGTCGTCACGCGCCGGGGCATCTTCGGCGCGCTGAAGCTCGAGCCCTTCGGCACAGGCAGCGTTTTTCCGCATGAAGAAACATTTGGCGGCCCGAAAGCCGACCGCCTCGCGCTCATGCAAGCCTGCGAGGCGAATCTCTCGCCTGTCTTCGGCCTCTTCCCCGACGAGGACAAGCGCATCAGCCAGCTCCTTGCAAAAGGCGTCACGCTCAACGCCCCCGCGATGGAGCTCACCGAAGCCAGCGGCGTGGTGAACAAGCTCTGGGTCATCGATGATCCGGATTGGATCGCCGCCATGTCGCAGGCGCTCGCCGCGAAAAATTGTTTCATCGCCGACGGACACCACCGCTATGAGACCAGCGTCAATTATCGCAACGAGCGCCGCGGCACAGACAGCGACCCCGAGGGAACGCAAGACAAGCCTTACAACTACACGCTGATGATGTGCGTGCCCATGAGCGACCCCGGCCTCTACATTCTCCCAACGCACCGCCTGATTCAAAAAGCCCCCGGCGTTTCGCAGGAAGCGTTCATCGTCGATGCGCAACCCTTCTTCGATTTCCGAGATGCAAGCGAAACCGATCTGCTGCAGCTCGCCGAGGAAGAATCCGGCCCCGTGCGCTTCGGCGTGATATTCAAGGATGGCACGCGCGCAATTCTTTCAGTCAAGCCCGCCGTCGAAGAAGCGATGAAGCGCGCACAGCCGAACAAGAGTGCCGCGTGGCGCAACCTCGATGTCTCCGTTCTGCAAGAGCTCGTCCTTAAAAACGTGCTGAAGCTCAGCGAAGAAAAAGTCCTGCGCAAGGAAGGCGTGAGCTACACGCCCGACACGCGCCAGGCCATCGCGCGCGTCACCGCCCCCGGCGGCGCGTACGAAATGGGCTTCATCCTGCGCCCAACCCTGATCACACAAGTCGAAGACGTCGCCACCGGTGGCGAGAAGATGCCGCAGAAGTCCACGTATTTTTATCCCAAGCTTCTGACTGGAATGGTCATCAGAAAACTTTAAGTTAGAGAAAACAGGAGTCACAACGCCATGTCCTTCGCCCAATCCTTCCTCGCTGAAGTCCAGAAAGTCGCCGCGGCCATCAACACCGAAACCGTCGAGAAAGCCGCGTCGATCCTCGCCGACACGCGCGCCAACGGCGGCCGCCTCTTCATCCTCGGCGTCGGCGGCAGCGCCGGCAACGCGTCGCACGCCGTGAACGACTTCCGCAAAATCACCGGCATCGAAACCTACGCGCCGACGGACAATGTCTCCGAGCTCACCGCGCGCACCAACGACGAAGGCTGGCCGACGATCTTCGAAGCGTGGCTGCGCACCAGCAAGCTCAACGCGAAGGACACGATCCTGGTCTTCTCCGTCGGCGGCGGCAACCTCGAGAAAAACGTCAGCCCCAACCTCGTCACCGCGCTGCAGCTCGCCAAAAGCGTCGGCGCGAAAATCCTCGGCATCGTCGGCCGCGACGGCGGCTTCACCGCGAAAGTCGCCGACGCCTGCGTGCTGATCCCCATCGTCAACCCCGACCACATCACCCCGCACTCCGAAGCCTTCCAGGCCGTCGTCTGGCACCTCTTCGTCTCCCACCCCGCGCTCAAGCAGGCGCAGACGAAATGGGAGTCGGTGAAGTAATTCAAATCACCAATCACCAATCACCAATCACGAATCAACAATCACCAATTGCCGCGCGGGTTGAACAGCGATTGGTGATTGGTTATTCTTGATTGGTGATTGGTGATTGAACAAAGGCCGTCCCGCATGCCCGAGCCCCCGCCCCGCAAGCGCTTTCAGATTCATCTCTCCACGGCGATTGCGATGATGTTCATCGCGGGCGCAGTTATTTGGTTGAACACCCGGCAAGAGTTCGTCGAGTACTCGCGCGCATTTGTGTTTATGCAAGGACTGAAATCTGTGCCCACTAAAGCGGGCTTTGGGTGGCCATATTATTGTGTTTTTCGCGATGCACGCGGATGGACAATCGAGTACATAGCCCTCGCAAAAAATTTAATCGCATTCGTCATCATCTCGCTTTTATTCTGCTTCCTCTCCGAATACCTCATCCGCCGCCACGCCTCTGGGAATGGGGCGTGAAGCATGACCACTTCACCGCCCCGCAGCCGCTTTCAGATTCATCTCTCCACGGCGGTTGTGGCTCAAGCAGGCGCAGACGAAATGGGAGTCGGTGAAGTGAATTCAAATCAACAATCACCAATCACGAATCAACAATCACCAATTGCCGCGCGGGTTGAACAGCGATTGGTGATTGGTTATTCTTGATTGGTGATTGGTGATTGAACAAAGGCCGTCCCGCATGCCCGAGCCCCCGCCCCGCAGCCGCTTTCAGATTCATCTCTCCACGGCGGTTGTGGCTCAAGCAGGCGCAGACGAAATGGGAGTCGGTGAAGTGAATTCAAATCAACAATCACCAATCACGAATCAACAATCACCAATTGCCGCGCGGGTTGAACAGCGATTGGTGATTGGTTATTCTTGATTGGTGATTGGTGATTGAACAAAGGCCGTCCCGCATGCCCGAGCCCCCGCCCCGCAAGCGCTTTCAGATTCATCTCTCCACGGCGGTTGTGGCTCAAGCAAGCGCAGACGAAATGGGAGTCGGTGAAGTAATTCAGAATTCGGAGTTCAGAGTTCAGAGTGTCCGCCCCATGCCCGAGTCTCCGCCCCGCAAGCGCTGCCCTACCATTAGCGAAAAGCCTTTGTTCATCGCCACGCCCCGATTAAATTAATGGCGGAGCGCATCATGCCAGCATTGCTTGAAAACCCACCCTCTCTCACGAAGTCGTTCGCTGACCTGGGTCTTGGCGACATCCCCCTTGAGCGCATCCGGATGTATCCCGCGCCGGGCACCGCCACAATTGAAGATGCGGATCTGATTGAACAGAAGGAGAACCGGCTATTTGAGCTTTTCGACGGCGTGCTTGTGGAGAAACCCGTGGGCTACAATGAATCCGAATTGGCTGGGCATCTTATTCAAGTGCTTCGGAATCACGTGGCGCCGCGGAATCTCGGCAAAATCACCGGTCCCGACGGGATGCTCGAGCTTCCCCTGGGACAGTTGCGGATGCCCGACGTGGCATTTGTTTCAAAGAAAAATTTGGCCCGTGTTGCTAAACCTCGTCCGCGAGTGCCGCGCCTCGTGCCGGATCTGGCGATCGAAGTGCTGAGCAAAAGCAACACGCGCGAAGAGATGGCGCGCAAGCGCCGGGAGTATTTTGCCGAGGGGACCGTGCGTGTGTGGCAAGTCTATCCGAAGAAGCGCACCGTAGACGTGTTCACCGCGCCTGACACTTTCACGACGCTCACCGAAAAAGACACACTGCATGGCGATCCCATGCTGCCGGGCTTTGAACTGAAGCTGAGCGAATTGTTCGCGCAGTTGGACGATTAGAAGCGGCCACGATGCCCGATCTCCCTCCTCCGCGACGACGGCGCTTGCAGATGCATTTGAGCACGGCGGTGTGGATGATGGTGGCGGCGGGGGGGATTATTTGGGGGAATCTCTGTCAAAGCGAGGTCTCCAAGGAACAGGTGGCGTGGAAGAGTAAGTTCGTTGTTGATGCAAAGCCCTACGGGTGGCCATTGGCTGTCACCGCGCGAATTGTTCGTATAAGGCTCCAACCGCAGAATACTGAGATTCACTTTGAGCCAAAGGGGGGAGTTCTTTATATTCAGGCTGCCGCTGACGCGCTCGTCGCCCTCGCGATTCTTTTCGCCGTGTGGTACGTGAGCGAATGGTGGATACTGCGGCGAAAAACAAAATCGTAAATCACAGATCGTAAATCTTAAGTCTTAAATCGAAGCGCGCGCCGAACGGAATTTAAGAATTTAGATTTACGATTTGCTATATACGATTTGGAAGCAGAACCTTAAGCCTATTCCTTGATCGCCGGAAAATGCAATGAGAACGTCGACCCCACCCCCACCTCGCTCTTCACCTCAATCCGCCCGTGATGCTGCTCAATGATCTTCTGCGAAATTGACAGTCCCAATCCCGTGCCTGTGTCCTTCTGCGTGAAAAATGGATCGAAGATTTTGCGCTGAATCTCGGGCGTCATGCCGCAGCCCGTGTCGTTGACGTGCACCGCGACTTCACGCACTGAAACGGTTTTGTCCAAACTCATTGTCTTGGGATCGACGACCTGCGAGAATCCCGGGCGGAAGCCTATCGTCACGCTGCCGCCCGGCTTGCACGCCTGGATGCCGTTGAGAATGATGTTGCGGAAGACCTGCCGCAGTTTGTCGTTGTTCCCCAGAATATTGGGCAGCGCCTCGCCCGGCTCGAGAATCTCCAGCGTCACGTTCGCCTGGCTGCTTTCCAGCTTCATGGCATGCACAAGATCGGTGAGCAGCTTCAGCAGCGACAGCGGCAGCAGCGTCAGCTGCCGCTGCCGCGCGAATTCAAGCATGTCCTGCACGATGCCGTTCATGCGCTCGATTTCTTCCAGCACAATTTTGAGATATTCCTGGCTGACCGCGTTGGTTTTTTCCTGCTCCTGAATGAGCTGCGTGAAGCCGCGGATCGAGTTCAGCGGGTTGCGGATTTCGTGCGCAACGCCCGCCGCCATCTGCCCCAGAGCCTCCAGATGATGCGAGCGCCGCACCTGCTCTTCGAGCTTCCGCAGCGCGCCGAGGTTCCTGAAATTCACCACGACGCCCTGGCAGCGCCCCGCGCCGTCGTTGAGCGGCGTGGCCGAAAGCCCCAGCGTCACCATGCCTGCGCCGCTCTTGAATTTCATCTCGTAGCGGTCTTCAGGTTTGCCATGCGTCAGCGTGTTCTGCACCGCCTGGTTGAAATCGCTCAGTTCTTGAAAATCCGATAGCGGCTTGCCCACAATCTGCACGCTGTGTTTGTCGATCATTTCCTGCGCCGCGCGGTTGAGGTATTGCACGCGCCCGGTTTTGTCCGCGACCATGATCCCGGCGCTCAGCGAACGCTGCAGTGACGCGTTGAACTCCGTCGCGTTCAGCAGCTCCGAAAATTGCCGCGCCGTCTCAAGCGCCGACGCCAGCCGCAGCGCCATCAGCGAGCACAATTTCAAATCCGCTTCGCTGTACGTCATGTCCGGAACGAGCGATTCGAGATAAATCATCCCGACCATTTTGTCTTTCACGCGCAGCGGCGCGCCCAATGCCGAGCACACCCGCGGCGCATCCGCCGCCGGAGTGTTTTCGTCCGGTTCTTCAGGCGCAGGCGTCGAAAGGAAGCTCTCCTTTTTCTGCAGCAGAATCTGCAGCACCGCGCGGCTGATCAGCATCGTCTGCTCGCCGCCCAGCTCTTCCGCGGCGCGTGTGAGCTGCACGCCTGGCACGCCCTCGGGCGTCATCAGCAGAATCAAGCCGCGCCCCACAGAGAATATTTTGAAGAATCCATCCAGCGCGCGCTGCAACAACGCGGGCACATGCAGCACGCCTTCGATACCGTCGCAGAACTCATGCAGCCGCGCGAGATTCTTATGCGCCTGCTCGGGCACCGTGCCGTCCTTGAATTCGAGGAAGCTCGCATTGTCCAAGTTCAGGCTCAGCCGCACCTGCGGGGTGCTGTCGTCCTGAGCGAATGACACTTTGGGAGGAATGCCGCCGGATGCGACCGGCAGCTCAACCTGCATCACGCTGTCGCCGACGCTGATGCGGTCGCCCGCGTTCAATTCAATGTCGCTGATGCGGACGTCGTTGCAATACGTCCCGTTGGTGCTCTTCAAATCGCGCAGAAAATATTTGCCGTTGCGCCGCAGGATTTCCGAATGCGCGCGGCTCGCCGCTTCGTCGTCGAGATGGATTTCGCACGTCGGATCGCGGCCGATGCGCATCGAATCCAGCGAGAGCTGAAAGCGCACCCCCCGGCTGGGCCCGGAGACGACAATCACTTCCCCCTGCTGGCGGCTGGCCACAGTTCCTCCTCCTGGGACCGCAGGCTTCTTGTGGTGTGACCGGCCTCAATTGAAACGGATGTGGCGCGTATTTTGAACCGGATCGAGGCGCTTGCTCGGGAAGATATTGACAGAAATCTCTGACTGAGCAAGGAACGAAGAGCCGGTTGAAAAGACGCAAGCAGGCGTCTCAATTTAGGGCGGTCGCACCACCAGTGGTGTGACCGATCTAAATTGGAACGTATGCGCCGCGCATTTTGAACCGGATCGAGGCGCTTGCGAAGGAAGATATTGGCGGAAATCTCTGACTTCGCAAGCAACGAAGAGCCGGTTCAAAAGACGCAAGCAGACGTTTCAATTTGGGTCGGTCGCACCACTAGACTGCCCCGGGCTTCCAGCCCGGTGCGGAATCCTATTATCCCAATTTCGAAAAATCCACCAGCGCGCTCGACCCATCATCCAAATACAGCGTCGCATGATCCTGCCTCCTCAAAATCGACGCCGGGCACGCCGTCGAGACTGGCCCGTGCAGCGCGTCACGCACCGCTTCTGCCTTCCGCCGCTCCGGCACAATGCACAAAATATGGCGCACATTCAGCAGCGCCGGAATCGTCAGCGTCAATGCATATTGCGGCATGGCCTCAATTGACGCGAAATGCCCTTCGCCCACTTGCTGCCGCCGGCACGCTTCGTCCAATTTGACAAGCTTCACCCGTTCGGTATCGAAGAAATTCGCGACTGGCGGATCGTTGAACGCAATATGCCCGTTCTCGCCGATACCCATGCAGCACAGGTCAATTTCGTTCTCCGCCAGCAGCGCCGCATAGCGCCGGCACTCCGCGAGCGGCTCCAGCGCATCGCCTTTTAAATAATGAAACGCCTTCGGGCGCACTTTTTCCTCAAAGTTCTCCCGCATGTAGCGCCGGAAGCTGGCCGAATGTTTGTCATCGATTCCCAAATATTCGTCCATGTGAAACAGCGTCACAAGACCCCAGTCGATCCCACTCAGCGCCGTGAGTTTCTCCAAAAACCGAAGCTGCGAATTCCCCGTTGCAAAAATCGCCCGCGCCTCCCCGCGCGTCGCGATCGCCGCGCGCAACCGCTTCTGCGCCGCCGCTGCGGCTTCGGCCGCCATCACCTCCAGAGAAGCGCACGTCCGAACCCACAAAGCTTCCGCTTGGCTTTCTTGAATCGGATTAAGCATAAACCCCTATCTATCAATAGATTGTCGACTTCCGCTCCGCGAAAAGCGCGATTGCATCGCGGAACGAAACACACCTCTCCAAAATTGCACATACGTGCAGAACATTCCCGTCTTTGGACTTTGGATGCGACTCCGTTCCGCTTCTTCGTTGTTCAAACTTCAGCTTCAAACCCGCACCAAGTGCATCGGCTTGCCCCTTCAAAACCCTTTGCCAAACTTGCACGTGGTGCAAGGCCTCAAAACATTACCCTAAATCTTAGACGCACAAACCGGCCCGCTTATTCCAAATATTTATCAAAAACCGAAGAAAAGTTCAAGCCTTGGCCGACGAGACCTTTCACCTTTAACTTTAGCCTCGTCAGGAGACCATCTAACTGACTCCCCATCGCCGATTTTAGAGAAACGTTCAACATTTAACATTAGTTCGATCGCTATGGAATTCATCCCCCGCATCGCATTTATGGTTTATTCCATTCGTCAAAGGAAACGAACATGAATCTCAAAAATAAATTAGCCGCCATGCTGTCTTGCATGCTGGCAATCGGGGTAGCGTCGGCATCAGCGAACCAAAATTGGACAGAGTTCCGCGGACCTTCCGGCCAAGGCCAGGCGGAAACGCAGAATCTTCCCTTAGAGTGGTCCGCGACAAAGAACGTCGTGTGGAAGCAGTCGATCCCGGGACTCGGCTGGTCGTCGCCAGTCGTCCAGAATGGAAGAATCTTCCTGACTTCAGCAACGGTCAACAAGGGCGAGGGCCCCTCGCTGCACGCACTTTGCCTGGATGCCGCAACGGGGCATGAGCTGTGGAACACAGAAGTCTTCAAGCCCGCCGAGACAAAAGCCAACCCCATGCACGGCAAGAACAGCCACGCCAGCCCCACGCCGCTGCTTGACGGCGAGCGCCTCTACGTTCATTTTGGACACAACGGCACTGCTTGCGTGGACACAGCAGGCAAAATTGTGTGGCGTCAGAACAGTCTTGGCTACTCCCCGGTTCACGGCAACGGTGGCTCGCCGATCCTCGTCAACAATTTGCTCGTCTATAACGCCGATGCAAACTCCGACCCCATGATCGTGGCCCTTAATAAAGCGAACGGAGAAATCGCCTGGAAAGTGAAGCGCGAAACGACGGCCATGAAAAAGTTTTCGTTTTGCACCCCGCTGCTGATCACGCTCAACAATCAACAACAAATCATCAGCCCAGGCAGCGGCCTGGTGTCCGCGCTCGATCCGAAAGACGGTCACGAGATTTGGCGGGTGCGATATGGAAACGGCTATTCGGTGATTCCGCGTCCAGTCTTTGGACATGACCTGATTTTCATCAGCAGCGGCTTCGACACGCCCGAGATACTGGCCATCCGCCCCGACGGCAAAGGCGACGTCACCGGCACCAACATCGCCTGGCGGATCAAAAAGGGCGCGCCCCTGACCCCGTCGATGGTGTTGCTCGGCGAGGCGCTCTATGCCGTTTCAGACAATGGCCTGGCGAGCTGCTTCGATGCCAAAACCGGGAAAGTCCATTGGCAGGAATCTGTGCCGGGCAAGTATTCCGCGTCGCCCTTAGCAGCCGATGGCCGCATTTACCTTCAAAACGAAACCGGCACCTGCACCGTGCTGAAAGCGGGAAAGACTTTCGAAATCCTGGCCACAAACATCCTTCCCGAAAAGACGCTTGCATCGTATGCAGTCGCTGACGACGTCCTGTTCCTGCGCACGGCAGAGAACCTGTATCGCATTGCCAATCCGCCGAAAAAGCCTTAAGGCTTCTCGGGGGCATTTTCATAAGGCCAATATTATTGGCGGGAGTGCATGGGAATCGAACCCACCAGTCCCCCTTGCGAAGGACGCAACGGCTTTGAAGACCGCGGAGATCACCAGGTCTCTTCCACTCCCTCGATTCATTTCAATACATCGGCAAACTCTAGCGCGCATTCGCCACATTTCAATTCGCGGCCATTTCCCGCACGCCCGTTTCCAGCGGTGTGAATGCGAACGTCGGGAATGCTTTGATCAGATTCGTCGTGTCGAAATGTCGGTGCGTGATCGGCGATTTGCGCTCGGTGACTTCGATTTCGAGCTTGCCGTCGAATGCTTTTTTCATCGCCTGCGCGGCATCCATGAAACTCACCGCGCTGCCCGTCACAATGTTCAGCACGCCGGTGCTGCGGTTTTCTGCGACCAGGCCGATCAGGCGCCCGACATCTTTCACATAAATATGGTCCCGCGTCTCTTCGCCCGCCCCGAAGAGCGTGATCTTGTTTTTTTCGCGCGCCATTTTCAAAAAGCGGTTCGGGCCGTAGCCGTTGTGCGAATCGCCTTTGCCGTAGACGGCGCACAGCCGCAGGATCGCGAGCGGCACGTTCGCTTTCTTCGCCGCGTGCTGCATCATGCCTTCGCGCGCGTACTGCGCCATTGGGTAAAGGCCCGCCGGTCCGCATTCTGAATCTTCGCGCACGGGCGAGATGCCGTCTTTGTACACTGCGTCCGAGCTCAAATAAATCAGTTGCGCGCACGGCGCCTTCTCGATCGCCGACCCAACCTGCTCCGCCATCACAATATTCTTCCTGAACGTCGGCAGGTCGTCGCCTTTGTCGCGCGTGATGCAGGACGAAAACACGACCGTGTCGTCCTTGCGCAGCATGGCGGCAAGTTTCTGCGCGGCGTCGGATGCCGTGAGATCAAGCTCCTTCGAAGAGAGCGGGAGCGTGGCGATGCCTTCCGCTTTGAGCTGCTCGTTCAAATGGCTCCCCACAAATCCGCTTGCGCCAAGAATGACCATGCGGGCCGGCTTCGCGGGAGTTTCGAGCGTGTGTTTCAGCATGCTGCAATTCCTTTCGTTCGTTCCCGCTCTCCGCGTTGGGGGAAAGCCGGGGTGAGGGGTGCTCACGCGCCCAAAGCAAGATAGTCCAGTCCCGCCTTTTGCGCATCCGCTTTCTTCCACAATCCCGCCGGATCGAGCACCACCGCGCCCGGCGCAAGCAACGGCGCGACTTGCTCAGGACGAATCTTTTTGAAATCGTCCCAGGCGGTCATGATCACCAGCGCGTGCGAATTCCTGCATGCGTCGAGCGGCGATGCAATTTCCTCGATGCCTGGCATCGGCGCTTCGAGGCGCGCCTGCGGGTCGCTGAGCTTCACGCTGATCCCGCGCAGCGCCTGAAGCAGTTCGAGCGACGGCGCGTTCTTCACAAATTTCGTGTTCGGCTTGTACGCCAGTCCCCACACGGCGATCTGCGGCTGCTTCACGCGCGCGAGCACGCGCTCATGAAGCTTGCGCAGCGTCCACGATTTGCGGTTGCGGCTGTGGCTGAAGAAAGTCTTCGGCAGCGAATCGTCCACGCCGTGCTGCGCGGCGAGCGCAATGTACGTGGCCAGATCACGCTCGAGATTTCCGCCGGCGATGCCAAGTCCCGGCGTCAGGTACGCGTGCTGGCCGATGCGCGCGTCCAGTCGCAATGTCGGAACAATCTCCGACCAATCCGCGCCGACGTTCTCGCACAATTCGGCGAGCGTGTTCGACGTGGTGACTGAGGCGACGAGAAAAAAGTTGATCGAAATCTTTGCCAGCTCAGCGCTCTCGTAGCGCATCGGAAAAATCGGACAATTGAACGCCTTAAGCAATGCCGAAAAAGTTGGCGGCAGCGGCGCGCTCGGATCAGCACAGCCGACCATGTAGCGCTCCGGCTCCATCGCACGCTTCACGGCGTTGCCGAAAATCAGCGTCTCAACCTGGTAGAACAATTTCAATTTACGGCGCTCGATCACATCCTTGAGCGACTGCGCCAGTGCGCGCGTGAAGCCCGGATTGACCTGGCTGAGCACCACCAGCGCCGCGCCCTCCTGCGCGTGCGCGGCCACGTCGCGCGCCAGCGTGACCAGCACGCTCGTGTCGCTCTCGTTGTTCGCGTTCGTCGGCACGTCGCGCGAAATGTAGATCACATCGCAGGCGCTCAGTTTTTCGAGCGATGCCGTATACGTCAGACGCGCTTTGTTCGCCGCGATCAGCTCGGGCAAGCCATTTTCGTGCACTGGCAATTCGCCCGCGTCGAGCCGTTTGCACAGCGCCGCGTCCGGATCGACGGCGAGAATGTCAAAGCCCTTCGCCGCCGCCGCCGCGCTCGACACGATCCCCAGATGCGAAAGCCCCACAAATCCAATCATTTTCTCTCCGTCGCGCCCGCTTCCAGCGGGCCCTTCTTCGTCTTTGCGAAAACGGCATTCAGCGTGTCATTGATCCAAATGTCATTGGCGAGATTCGTTTCCCCGCACCCGCAGAGCGCTTTGAAATGCTCGTACTCCAGCGCCCACGTCGGATCGGCCTTCTCAAGCACCGAGCGCTCTTCCGGCGGGCGGCCGCTGGGCAGCACGCGCGAGCGCACGGTCAGCGTGCTCGGCCCCCACTTGCACAGACAATCGATGTGTGCGCTGCCTTTCTCGGCGAAAATATCGCAATGAAAACTGTTCCGCCACGACAGCAGCGTGCCCTCAAGCGTCACCAGTGGCGTGCCGCGAGCGCCGCAGATGAAATGATCCGGCGCGCGGTTCTCAAACGTGTTGAACGTCCACGGCTCGAATTGAAAATTCTTCGATCCAAAAAGAAACAGCACCATGTCGAGCATGTGCGACGCGAGATCGGAGAACACACCCATCTCCTTGTCGCGCCACGCCGAATTGCGAACGTCGCGAGCCGTGCCGTTTCCATAGAAGAACGACGCTTTGTAAATCGCGCCCAGCGTCCCCGCGTCGATGATTTTTTTCAGGCTCGCGATGTGCGGCTCAAAGCGATGGTTGTACGCCGTGTAACATGAGGCGCGGTTGGCGCGTGCCAGTGCGTCGAGCTTGCGGATCACGTCAGAACTTTCAGCCAGCAAGGGCTTCTCCACAAGCACGTGCTTGCCGTGCGAGAGCAAATATGTGAGCACCGCTTCTTTCGCCTGATCGGGGGTGCAGACGAGCGCGCTCTGGTAACTGTCGAGCGGCACGGCTTCGATCGTTTTGAAATTCGCTTCCGGGTTCACCGGATCGACCGTGCCCACGCACTCGCCTCCGGCGATCGCCTTGCGCTTGCGTCCCTGGATGCCAAGCCCCACGACGATGGTGTTCATTGAAACTTGACCTGTTTTTCGACCTTGTCAATTTTCTTCAGCACTTCGGCCGGGCTGATCGGAATGTTTCCGTCCTGTTCGCAGGCCAGTGCTGCCGCGATCGACCCGAGAATCGTCGCGATCACTTCCGAGCGCGTGGCCGCCAGCGCAAGCGTCGAATAGGCCAGCAGGGCGTCGCCCGCGCCCACCGCGTCCACGAGGCGGTCCACGAAACTGTCGAGCGCGAAGAACGCGCGCACGTCCACGCTGTCCTGGCGATACGTCAGGATGCCGCGGTCGCCGCACTTGAGCAGCAGGTTTTTCACGTTGGCTTTGCGATAGAGCTCATGCGCCAGCGGCCGGATCACCGAATCCTGGTCGCCCAGCGCGAAGCGCGCCTCACGCTCGTTGGGCGTGAGCAGATCGAAGTCCTGAAAGTCGAGAATGTTTCCCCAGCGGCTCGCCACCTGGCTGTCGGCGATGCGCAATGAATTTTTTGGAATCGCCTTCGAGAGTTCGGGAATCGTGTGGCGGTTGAAAATGCCGTGCCGGAAATCGCTGAAGACCACCGCCGCCATGTCCTGGCGCTCCTCGACCGACTTCCTGATTTTTTCCAGAATGCGGTCGGAGATCGGCCGGTTGTCGAGCTTGTCCACCTTCAACATGCGGTAGTTGTCGGCGATGAAGACATTTTTTTGCGTCGTCGGCCGGGTCCTGTCCACAACTGCATTCGTGTTGACGCCAGACTCCTTCAAATCGGCGATGACGAACTTCGCCAGCTCGTCTTCGCCGAGCACCGTGCTGAAATCGACCTGGCCGCCGGCTTTCTGAATGTGCTTCGCGACGATTCCCGCGCCGCCAACGAAATCGGTCTGGCGCTGGAACTTCACGCTGAAGGTCGGCGTTTTCGCGTTCGCGCCGATCAGCGAACAATACGTGTACGAATCGACAATCGTGTCGCCGACCACGTGCACTTTCACGCCGGCGAACTTGTCTATAGCGCGGCGCAGGTCGTCGAAGTCCAGGCCTTCGCCTTCGAGCAGCGTTTGCAGCTTCTCGGCGGCGATGCGCGGCGGCTCCTCTTCAATGATTGCCGATGATGAAAGCACCACGTCGCCGGGCGTGAAAATGATTTCGCCGCCGTACGATTCGAGCGCCTGCATTTCTTCCTTCGTGCGCGGATGGATTCCTTCGGTCGAATATTCGTAGCCCTTCGCGAAATAATCAGGCCGGATCACCTTCAGGTTTTCGATCGGCGTGGGGTTCCGGTCGATCACGACGTAATCGACGACTTCCAGCGCCGCCAGGTTCATCGCGCGCAGCGCCTCCGGCACGAACGGACGGTAATTCGCCTTGGTGATGTGCGCATCGCTCGTGAGGCTGACCAGAAGCAAATCCGCTTTGCTCGCCGCGTACATCAAATGCCGGATGTGGCCGGGATGGACGATGTCGAACGTGCCGTGGCACATGATCACTTTTTTGTTGCGCGGCATCGGTCCGAAAAGATCGCGCAGCTCTTCGGGCGTTTTGATTTTGCGTTTGTAGTCCATCTACTTCTTCTCCCTCTTCTCCTCGGCAAGCATCTTGAACCACACCTCCGTGGCCTTCTCGATCGACTCGGGGTTCCACAGCGGCGCGTCGCGCCAGTAGTCGATGTTCTGCAGCAGAATTTTCACGCCTTCCTCGAACGGCACCTGTGGCGCCCAACCCAGATCGCGCTGAATCTTCGAGATGTCCGCCCACGTGCACTCGGGCTCGCCGGGGCGTTGTGGAATATGAATCTTCTCGCCGCCGAGCAATTCCACTAGCCGGTTCACCGACTGCGGTTTGCTCGCGCCGAGGTTGTAAATCTCCTGCGTCTTCTCCGATTTCGCCGCGAGATAAAACGCGCGCGCGACGTCGGTGACGAACAGAAAATCGCGCGTCTGCGTGCCGTCGCCGACAACCGTGAACGGTTGGCCCGCGAGCTTCTGCTTCAGGAACACCCCGAACACCGCGCCGTACGCGCCGCTCGTGCGCGAGCGCGGGCCGTATGCGTTGAAGATGCGAATCGAGACAACCGGCAGCTTGTACACCTGTCCCCAATGCAGCACCGCCTGCTCGCCCTGGTACTTGCTAAGAGCGTAGGGATATTGCGGCTGGATCGGCGCGTTCACCGTCGTCGGCACTTCCTTCGCCAGGCCGTAGCATGACGACGAGGCGGCATAGACGAATTTCTTCACGTTCGCCGCGCGCGCCGCTTCAAGCGCGTGCGCCGTGCCCATCACGTTGCAGGACATGTAGTCGATCGGTTTTTCGATCGACGGCACAATGTCGCCCAGCCCCGCAAAATGAATCACGTGGTCCGCGTCCTTGAACAGTGCATCGCCAGGCTTGAGGTCCCGGCAATCCTTCGCTTCGAACGTGAACTTCGGGTTCGAGCGGTGGTGCTCGATGTTGGTCAGGCGCCCGCCGGTCAGGTTATCGATGCCGCGGACCTCGTACCCCTCTTTGAGGAGCAGGTCCACCATGTGGCTGCCGATGAATCCCGCGGCGCCCGTCACGACTGCTTTCAAGCTCATTTATTTGATGTCCAGTTTCTTGACGCGTTTCACATTGAAGTACTTGTCATCGTCCAGGCTGTTGGGCAGCAGGCCCCACTGGAACGCCTTGCACAGATCGCGCACCGCTTCGTCCACGTCGCGGCGCGGCTTGTAGCCGAGCACTTTCTCGATCTTCGCCGACGTGACATGGTACGAGCGCAAATCGTTGCTCGGCGAAGTCGTGATGTTGATCGGCCCGAGGAACGGCATTTCGCGCTCGACGGTCTTCTTCACCAGCAGCGCGAGATTCGCCACGGAGTGATTTTCATAGCCGGCGTTGAACGTCTGCCCGGCGATCTTCTCCGCCGGATACGTGAGCAAATTCACGTACAGCTCGGAGATGTCGTCGACATGGATGTTCGGGCGCTTCTGCGAGCCCCCGAAGACAGTGATCTCGCGCTTGTTGATTGCGAGGTTCGTAAGGATGTTCACCGTCAAATCCAAACGCTGCCGCGGCGAATAACCGCAGACCGTCGCCGGGCGAATGGTCACACAGACGAAACTATCCGACTGGTGCTTGAACAGCAGCGGCTCGGTCATCCCCTTGTATTTGTTGTAATCGGTCAGCGGCACGAGCGGATGCTCTTCGGTGACTTCCGGCGCTTCGCTCACGCCGTAGACGGAGCTCGTCGAAGCATAAATGAAGCGCTTCACGCCCGCTTCTTTGATCGCCACAACCATCGGCTCGAAGCACTCGTAATTAATGGTGCGGCTCAAATTCGAATTGAGCTCGAAGCTGGTGTCGTTCGAGATGCACGCGAGGTGAATGACCGCGTCATTCCCGCGCGCCGCCTGCTTCACCGCCGCCGCGTCGCGGATGTCGCCCTTGATCACCGTGAGCTTCGGATTTTTCTTCGGCAAGCCTTCATCGCCAAAAAGCATCAAATCGAAAACGGTGACGTCATGCCCCGCCAGCAGCAGCTTCGGCACCAAAATGCAACCCACGTACCCCGCGCCGCCCGTGACTAAAACTTTCATTGAGAATCTCCAAAAACCAGTGTCTTGGTGGGGCAGACATTCCTGTCTGCCGGGCATCAACTCGGCAGACAAGAATGTCTGCCCCACCCTTTCCTATAAAACTTTGCGTCTCTGCGTTAAGCCTTTCAGTCTTTCACACCCAAAATCCACTCCACCGCCTCGCTCAAACTCAGCGCCCGATGCGTGTGACCGCTCGGCTGCTTTTCAGTCCACCCGCGATCGATCCACACCGTCGCGCAACCCGCATTCTGCCCGCACTCCACGTCGCGCCAGCGGTCGCCGACCATGAAGCTCTGCTTCAAGTCCAGTCCATACTTCTCCGCCGCCTGAAGCAAAAATCCCGGCTTCGGCTTGCGGCACGTGCACGCGTCTTCGTCGCTGTGCGTGCAGACAAAAATCTCATCCAGCGGCAGCGCTTCGCCCAGCAGCCGGTTCATCTCGTCGATCTCGCGCGGGTCGTGCAACCCACGGCTGACGTTGGGCTGATTGGTCACGACACACAACAAGAACCCCGCCGCGCGCAACTTGTCCAGCGCCCCGCGCGCTTCAGGATAAATCTCAAACTCCGCGACCTTCCCCGGCGCATGCGGCTTCCCGTCGATCACCAGACTGCGGCTCAACACGCCATCACGATCCAGAAAAACCGCCCGCCGCATCTACGCACCCCGGGTCTCGGGTCTCGGGTTTCGGGTATTGGGTTTTGGTTGCGCGTTCGCGAAACCCGAAACCCGAAACCCGATACCCGACTCCCGGCTTTCACGCCCTCGCCACATTCCGAATCAACCGCACGAACTCCTTGTCGCTCGGGTAATACTCTTCTTCCAGCGTGCTGCTCATCGGCGTGTGGCTGTCCGGCAGCGTGATGCGCAGCGGGTTCGCGAGCAGCTCGCGCCCCATTTGCGAAGTCGCCTGCGCAATGATCTCGCCGGCCACACTGCCCGTTTCCCACGCCGGATCGGCAACCACCAGCCGCTTCGTCTTGCGCAGCGATTGCACAATCATTCGCGTGTCGAGCGGATTGAGCGTGCGCGGGTCGATGATCTCGACTTGAATGTTGTCTTCCTTCGCCAGCGTCTCCGCCGCGCGCAACGCCGTATGCACGAATGCGCCGAGCGCCACGAGCGTCACGTCGTTGCCCTGCCGCCGCACCGTGCCGTGCCCGAAACGCACTCGGTATGGCTTCTCGGGCACGCGGTCTTTCATCGAAAACAGCGAGCGGTTCTCGATGAAGATCACCGGGTTTTGGCCCAGAATGCTCTCAAGCAGCAAGCCTTTGATGTCATACGCCGTCGCCGGCATCGCCACGCGCAGGCCCGGCAGATGCGAGAACCACGCGTGCAAGCTCTTCGAATGCTGCGGCCCCTGTCCCCAGCCTTTGCCGACGATCGTGCGCACCACGACCGGCAGCGAATATTTTCCGTTCGACTTGAAGCGCCACAGCGCCATCCAGTTCACGAACGCGTCGAGCGAATAGATCATGAAGTCCTGGCGCTGGTGCACCAGCACCGGCCGCATCCCCGCGACCGCTGCGCCGATGGCGCTCGACGTCATCAACGATTCCGCCACCGGGAAATCCAGCACGCGCTTCTCCCCGAACTTCTCGAACAGCCCGGTGGTCGTGCCGAAAACTCCCGACTTGTAATTCACCAGCTGCCCCATCACCACGACTTCAGGGCAAAGCTCCATCGCCTGGGAGAGCGCTTCATTGATGGCCTGTGCGTACGACAATTCTCGCATGTTTCTGTTCTCTGACCTCTGAATCCTGATTCCTGACTCCTGATTCCTGACTCCTGACTCCTGACTCCTGACTCCTGACTCCTGACTCCTGACTCCTGA
>JADMIO011283403.1_pt1 | contig 47454 bp, 37 predicted proteins | sample 8958161 | NCBI WGS metagenome assembly JADMIO01 (sample SAMN16585339, study PRJNA669376) | soil metagenome | isolation source: Crop rotation soil | place: USA: Cullars Rotation, Alabama | collected 2011
GCCGCGACTTCAAGTCACGTGAATTCCAAGCTTCGGATCCCACTGTGCTGGAAAGCATCAGCGTTATTTCCCTCAACAACTCTCGCTAAACTGAAAGAGAATCCGCCTTGCAGGGGGAGGTCGTAAAAAGCGTCCTTAATGGGAAGCTGTTTGGCAGTATTTACCTCTCGCAATTCAATTATCGTTTCTTGTCCGACCCGCCCAATCGCATAACCGTAACTGACCTCATTTACGGCGTACCCTTTTCCCCACACGGTAATTCGAATCCATTTCCCTTTAGCCTTGGCTTCGAACTTTCCATCCTGGTCGGTTTTGACATAACTGCCGAATCCGTTTTCATTAAACGGGTCGTCCGATTCAACTGCTACTAAGGCCCCGCTTATCGGCGTCTTAGTATTCGCAGAGATAACTTTACCCGTTATTGAAACTGAGCTAGACAAGACATACACTGCGGCAAGCAGTAGCAATCCGACAACGAGAATCGTTCCTAAAAGGTACTCTCCCTGTCTTAATACTCGTCGCGCTGAATGTAACCGGACGAGACTGCCCACTTTCTTAATTGCAAGAGCCAAGCTCTTATCTAAGCCATCAATCATTCATCCGGCCTCCTTCCTTGCGTGCCGTAAATATTTTGCAAAGTACCTTCAATCCCCCTTACCACTCTCGGCGCTGTAATGTCATCAAGAGTTTGATGCTCAATCGGTGTCTGACGGTTGGGGTCTCGGTCATTGGTGCCAATATAAACATTCCTAGCTCCATTAACCGGACTATCGCGGGTAGGATATTCCGTGTAATTTACGGCGTCACCAACCATTTCGGGATTCCTAATCGTAGGATCTTGAGGGCAACCACAGCTAGGATCGACTGTGGTTAAATTGTCAACTCTCTGGCCGTTACGAGTCAAGTTGTTTGTCAACGCGACAGCCGAGAAAGCGCCGTTACTGTAGCCTTCAATGATAATATTATCCGGCTTATTAGTCGCCAAATCATTAAAAATCTGCGGTTGGGCGCTAGGTCCGGCGACAATTACTCTGGCATCTGGAAAATCATTTTTGATTTGCTGTCCGATATTTGGCCCTTCAGCATCGAGAGAACTTTCACCAAACCCCTCAATCTTACCGCCCGCACGCATTTCTGTGACTGCATTTGATGATGTAGTATTACTGCCACTCACAGAATTAGTTATCGGATGTCCCCCCTCAAAAATAACAACGACAACTTTTGGTTTAGGAGGGTCATTATCTATCATTCCAGAAGGGTCAACTAAGCGCAATGGATTATTCAGGACGTAGTTGTAGCGGTTCCAGCTTTGCGGCTTCTCAGATCGCCCACTTGCCAATAGCGGATCAGGGCTGGTGAATCTGCCTTGTATTGATGAGTAATACCTAGCAAGGAAGTAATCCAAGCCTGTTTCATTGTCTCGTTCTTTACCAGTGAACTGCTGCCTGACTCCATCTGCTGCATACCCCTGCTGTGTTGTCCTCCCTCCTGTCCCCGCATACAACTCTTCTCCAAACGGCAAATAATCATGTCTCTTGATTCCGCTTAAGCTTCCACTCCTATCGGCTATCATTCTCGGAGTCCCTAGCTGGTCTGCCACTACCCATTTCACATCCGCAGATGGTGCTGCTGTAACCAGAATCGGTAGCCTTGATTAGATGTTTGATAGCCCCTATTTCTTTGTGAGGAATGAGCAGAAGGTTTGCTTATCGATTTTCCAAGCAGAGTTATCGGCAAAAACTACTTTTGACAACAGCTAGGCTAGCACTCCTGTCTGTGCATCTATTTACGTTATTCATTGCCGAGTCAAGCCAGCCTTATAAGTTTAGTAGTAGATACTGCTTTCTATCTCCATCTCGATTAATAATCCAGCATTTTGTTTCGCTTTCTTTTATCACACGATTAAGTATTAATTTAACCTTCATATTTGAGACATTAAGAGAAAAGCTTTTACCCAATGGCATCACATCGCGCATTATATATACCTGATTGTCCGCCGTGACCCCATAAGCATCAAGTATGTTCTTAACTTCAGGTCTTTCGGTGAGTTCCTCTCTAAACTTAAAACGTCCCGTCTTCTTTTCAATAGAGAAAGATTCTATCTGAGCTTCTAATATGGCTGTTAGCAGCGGCTCTCTATTGCTTCGAGGAAATACATTAACTACACCGTCCTCAATATCCCAGGAGTACAGCGAGTTCTGTTTAATAATAGTATCAAGCACATCCTTTAGGGTTCCACCATTTATCTGCACAATAATATTTCTGTCTTTCAATAAATCATCATCAGGAGATACCTCGATTCCAATCGGAATGTTGTATTTATAAGCTATCTCAGAGAGCAGCAAAGGCACATTACTTTGCTTAAAGTTGACGTTACCCAAAGAGCGGTTGACCAGGCTTTCCTGCATCTTATTAGCAACGGACTCAGACTGAAAGGCATGGCTAAGAAATAGAGCCAGGAATAGAAGTGGAATAATGCGCGTAATGATTTTCATAATCTTTCAACTCTCCCATCAGTCAATCTCTTTTGAGTTTACCCGGCTTGATAGAGATAGTTCTCGTCTTATCATCTGTACGAATCTGTATCCCTTCAATCTTGAACACCTCTCTCCCCCTCGATTTTATCGTTAACTCCTGTGTGGTGCGATAACTAATCTTATCAGCCCCCATCGACCTGCCCTGGAAATCATAAAAGACTCCGTTGTCTGCCTGTAATACTTCCTGATTGTTTGAGGTGCGGAGCCTGTTTTCTTTAACAAGCTTCTCGGCCATAGCGTCAGCCGGAGCCACATTTTCTGTTATGGTCATATTAGGGTCATTGATGATGTTACCTTTCTGGTCTGTCACGACAACTGCCACCACCCGCAAATAACCGTTTGCGACTGATCCCAACTTTGTTCCGTCGGGGAGCTCTAAAGCTGTATTGTGTAGCTCTCTTTGCTCTCCGGGAATATATTCGACGTTAGTGGGCAGGGGCGTCTCACCCGGAGCAAGCGGCTTGGCATCCTTATTTATCTCCTCCAGCTTTTTATTTATCACGGCATCATCAAGAGGATTTATGATTTGCTGATTCTGTTTTGTCGGGTCTATATCCTCGTGTATGTCAGAAACAGCATACATGCCACTTGGGTCTACAAACTTTAATGGATTATTGAGTGTATAAGCATACCGGTTCCAGGTCTGCGGGCTGCCTGGATGAGCACTCGCGTTCATGGTGTCTATGCCCATAAAGCGCCCTTGTATATTAGAATAGTAACGCGCCTGCGCATAGTCCAACCCCGTCTCAGCATCTCTTTCATATCCCGTGAACTGCTGTCTTACTCCATCCAATGCATACCCCTGCTGTGTTGTCCTCCCTCCTGTCCCGGTATACATCTCCTCTCCAAACGGCAAGTAATCATGTCTCTTGACTCCGCTTAAGCTTCCACTCCTATCGGCTATCATTCTCGGAGTCCCTAGCTGGTCTGCCACTACCCATTTCACATCCGCAGAGGGCGAGGCTACGACTAGCAACTCTCCGTTTCTATAGCCATACTCCTTCTGTGGCGAACCGGGCGCTGCGTTGGCCGCGTACTCGGCCAACAACTCTCCGCCAACGCCATAGACCTGCCATGTCTCCTGATTATAGCTGTTACGGCGAATGCGGCTGCCTTCTGCATTGTAGGTATAGACACTTTGCTGGCCGCCCGTGTTGGCAGCAGTAATCATGCGGTTCTCTGCGTCGTAGGTGCGTGTGCCCGCTCCGCTATAAGTGTCATTAGAGAGATTTCCATTAGCGTCATACTGCATCGCACCTGATTGCCCGGCAGGCACACCTAGCCTGTTCGTATTAGTGTCTACCGCGAACTGCTGCCCGTTAATGCCTGTGCCGAAATATCCTCCTATAGTCCGGTTGCCGTACTGGTCAATATTCTGCCCCTGCGCTCCCGTGTAGTTCGTCCCGTTCTGATACTCGCCCACCCAGTTCAGCCTGTTCAGAGCGTCATAGCCGTAGTTCTGCTGCATCATGTTATAGCCGCTCATGGCGTCATCATTCGGCACCCAGTGCTGCTGCATTAAGAGATTGCCGTTATTGTCCGGGCCGCTCGTGCCCACACCCACGGGCTGAAAACTGTAATAATTAACTATCGCCCCGCGATTCCAGTTCTCCGCGTCGTTGACCGTAGACAGACGCACGTCATAGGTCTGCCCACGCACGTTGCGCCGTTCCTTATGATAAAGCGGAATGTCCGTGCCGAACCTCTCGCGCGTCAAACTGTTCCACTGGTCATAAACGATTGAGGTTGCATAATTGCGCGTCACTCCGTCTCCCAGATTGCCCGTAAAGCTAGTGGTTCGCGCCGTGTAATCGTAGGCGTAGCTGACGGTCCTGCCCGAAGGATAAGTTTGCGATAGGACATTCCCTACAAGGTCATAGCTGCGCTGCACGTTAAAGACAGGGCTCCACACGCCTCCGCCCAGATTAAAATATTCCTTCTTCTGCGTGACACGGCCCATCACGTCGTAATCGAACTGGATGGCCATAGCCTTGTCGCCAAGCATCTGATTTGACCACATGCGCCCGCGCCCGTTCACAGCCCCGTCGTAGTAGTTCCAGATAGTAGGCGTGCCGTCAGAATAGTTAATCAGGGTGTTGCGGTTAAGATTGTCGTACGTGTAGGTGGCGGTGACTCCGCGCGCGTCCGTCCTGGTTGTGAGGTTTCCATCGTTGTCATAGGCATATCCTATAGACCACTGGCTGTTGCCGCTGATCTGGTCATAAACAGCCAGGCTCGCGTTGGCATCCTGCTCAGGATTCCTGGCGCGCACCAGCCTTGAGAGCGCGTCGTACATGAAGTAGCGATGCTGTGCGCCCTGCGTGACGGTGCTCAGATTATTCAGCGCATCATAAGAGTAGTTGGTCTGGTAATTCAGGTGGCCTGAGCCTGGGTCTTCTATAACCTGCGTGAGCCTGCCCTGTGCATCCGTAGTGCTCTGTCGTGTCTTGCCAGCCTGATCCTGCACCGTCACCTGGTTGCCGCTATAGGTTGTTACAACCTGTGCATTATCAGGTGTGGTCACGGTCTTTGGCCTGCCCAGAGCGTCGTAGGTGGTAGTCGTCCAGTTGCCGGAAGGGTTGACTGTCGCAGTACAGCCCGCAGAGATGTAGGGGTTCGACACTCTCTGCACTCTCCCCTGCGCGTCGTACTGCGTGTCCGTAGTTATGTACAGGTTGTTCGGGTCCTGGCCGTCGTACTTGAAAGTACGCACAGTTCTGCCAAGTCCGTCGAAGAAAACGTAGTCATCCGTCTGCCGCCCCGCAGTATCCAGCTTCGTTCGTGTCTCTACAAAAGGGCCGCACTGGTGCGCGTCAACATAAGTATAGGTAGTCGTTCCGCCGTCAGGACGAAGGACAGCCGTTGGCCTCTCCAGCGCGTCGTTATATTGAACTGTGGTCGTCTGATTATTAGGATCGGTCGAAGATGTTACCAGTCCCGTCGAGAAATCATAGGCGGTTGTCGTCACAAGCGGCGTCGAAGATGAGAAGCCGTTCCCCGTATCTGGAATAGCCGAGGTGGTTTGTGTCGGATAGGCATACTGGTAAGTGCTTGAATAGCTCGCCTGCGAGACCAGCCCACGGCCGTCTATCGCTTTCACAGGATTGCCTGCAATATCGTACTGTGCATAAGTGTTAATAGTTGTCGCGCTCGGCAGCAGCCAGCGTGAGACGCGCGTGACATTGCCGCGCGTTCCATACGAAGTAGTAAAGGCAGAATCGAGCCCGCTGATTCCCGTACGGTCTACCAGAGAAGCATGATATGTATCCGGCGCGTAGTTGTCGTACTCGAAGGTGGTGCGAGAGCGCTCTGTTCCGCCCGCGTCATAAATAGATTGTTGCGTGGGGAGACTTCGCAGATAAATAGTGGTAGAGGTGTAGTCCGCACCGTTGACAGGATTAGTCGTCAGATAGTCCGTATGGCCATGCCGCACCAAAGCGCCGGGCGCACCCGTGCCGTAAGCGTACTCATAAACGTCCGTCCTGTTATTAAACTGGTCGTAAGAGAAAGTCTCCCGCGTAACCAGATTGGCTCCCCCAGGCTCTATAGTGGAATCTGTTTGAACAACCCTGGGATCATTCGGCGGCGCGGCCTCCGGGTCTCCTGTCCACCATGAAACCGCCGCGCGCTGCGCGAAGGTATTGACCATGCGCCTTAACACAGTGGTCCCGTTACTGTCATAGACATCGGTCATATACTCACGCCCATCCTTGTAGGCCGGATACTGCGTCGGCTGCTGGCCGAAGGATGCGCGCGCGCTGCCGTAGAAATAGTGATACGAGCGCTCCAGAAGCGTGCCCGCAGAATCATACGCGTCGACGGCAACGTAGCCTGCATTCGTGGTGCTCGTCTCCGGACGGCTGTAGGTCATGCGGCTCGCGTAGGCTGTGCCGGAACCACCCTGCGGATAGATGCGGCGTTCAATGACTCGCCTGTAGATGTGCTTATCAGGGAAGATGCTAATTACTCCGCTTGCCGCCCCGTCGGTGGTGCCCGCCGCGTAATCGTACTCAAAGGCCCCGCCCGTAGGCAGCACGACGCGCGCCAGCTCGCCGTAGCTGTTATAGCGGAACTGGTACTGCTGCCCGTTCGGTAACTGGACGGCGCTCGTCACAGGCACGTTAAAGGACACGGCCTCAGCACCATTCAATTCCGGGAATAGCTGCTGGTAGGTCTGAATCGTGAAGTCAGAGCGCAGCGCGTTGGATAAGTTGGTTCTGTAGACCTTGATTGAGCGAACTACGCCGTTCAACCCGTTGTATCTTATTTCGTCATACCCCGTTGAGCCGTTATCATAAATAATAGTCACCTGCCTGCCCAGAGAATCGGTGACGGAGTTCATACGGCGATTAACAAGGTCATTCGAGAAGGTGAGCTTGTTGCCGTTACGGTCGCGCATCCAACTGACGAGCCCGCTATCAATGCGAAACCTTGTGCCGTCGCTCAGAAGCATGTAGCCCGAAGGCGGAATGTTATTCGGCTCGCCCGGATAAACGTAGTCGCTTATATCGGAATCCGAGACGAAGGTGGCAGATGAGCCGTCGGCTGTCACAAAGTTTTTGCCGCGATTTAAGGCCGTGCAACTGGATGGATGATTGGGCTGTCCGTTTGTCGCCTGGTCGCGTAGCTCATATTCGGTTCCGTCCGGCGCGGTGAAGGTCAGGCGCGTCAAAGTATAATTGTAAATGTAACCGGCGCTGCCGCAAATAAAATAGTCCCTGCTTCCGGCCTGGCGTATATCCATGCGGCCCATGCTGTAAATCGGCGCTGTATTCAAAGTCCACCATGACGGTACAGGGTAATAGTGCGTCTGTGGCTTGTCCGGCTCTTTGTCTACGATCCACTTCTGCTCAAGGCGAAGCGTGATTGGATAGGCTGCGCCGCCGCGTCCCGCTATCTTCACCAGTGGGAGGCTGAAATTCAGGTTGCCGTTATACAGGTTAACACTCTCGAAGCCGCTCAAAGAGTATGCGCCCGCAGGCGCGCCTGGAGATAACCCCAGAGGCGTTGAGCCATCGGTCGGGCGCTCCTGGGCATAAGAAATCCCCTGTAGAAGAATTATTAACAGTATGCAGATTGCTGCGCTAATAGCTGCTCTGAGAGAATTGCGGCGCGTGAAAGTGAGAGGGTTCATCATGGCTCAATCTGTCTCGTTGCTCTGTGACCCGTAGGTTAGAGAAGGGGTCACGACAACAGTAGAGGGCGATGGTATGGATACGCTATGGAAGGTTGGCCTGGCTGGGATGAGCCACGCATTAGACCGGATAGTAGCGTCTCTCTTACACCGCTCGGATTGGAATTGAGCCTCCGGCCTGTTTGCACCCAGATGCGTGCTGCCCGGAAATGCATCCTTTGCGCTTTACAGGCACGAAGGTAACGGTTTCTGAAACCCTGCTGCTACTTGCCTCGCAGCAGCGGGGGTTTAACTCATTGGCCCTGCAAATTCACCAAAGCTCCGGCCAAAGCGCAGACGTACCTCCGGATGAAAAAGACCGGAAGCTATTCGTAGGCAAGTGTGATGACAGGAGGAGGCCCACATGAATCTTTTTCTATGAAAAGCTCGTTGCCGACATGAGAGTCTCTTTAAGAGAATTTAAGACCCTCTTTGATAAATTGATGGAGAGCGAGTGCAATCTAAATCGGATAATTCGGAATTGTCAACAGAAATTTATTTCCAGAGAAGCAAAGCGCTTGATTGAGAGCGCCGGGCCACCGCAATGCAACAGCCAGAACGCTCCTACCGGGGGTCTAAAATCAGCGCACGAAAATTCCGTCAACGGGTGGATGATTAGTGTGGAGCGCGTGGTTTAGGTTGTTCCTCTCTTTTGACTGCAATTTCAGTATTAGAGGAATTTCTAAAGCCGCGAAGGGGCTTTGAGCTTTTATCTATTCACACAGTCCTGAGCCCGACTGCTCTTCGGTTCCCGTGAGCAGGCCCTCCATGTGCTGGCGAGCTTTCCAGGCACCTGTGCGGTCTGCTGCCTTGATGCCCTCCTGCCAGATGCGTCTTGCCTCTTCGCGCTCGCCCTGGTTGTCCAGGGCCGTGCCGAGCATCTGGTAGGCGGCTGTGTAATCCGGATTAATCTCTATCACGCGGCGCAGGGCTTCTGTGGCTTTCGCCCAATTCTCAAGCTTCGTGTACTCGCTCGCCAGCCCGTACCAGACCATCGCGTCCTGCGGCGCGCTCTGCGCCATCTGTTCGAAGATTTCGATTCTTGATTGAGACAAACCCGGTTCCCCTTCGCCTTATAAACTTTCAGCGTATGCGCTCAAACTCCGTCTCGGCGTGCTCGCCCGCCTTGCCTTCCAGAGTGACTCTGCCGCTCGGCATGATGTTTACTACGCGGAAACTTCTTTCGGAGGCGTCGCGCCCCGGCATCAACTCTGCGCGAAAGGTCACGGTCATACCGGGACGCGCCCAGATGCTAAGGGTCCGGCGCGGCTTCAGCTTCGAGCGGCCAGCTTTTCCTCTTCTCATCAAGACGGCTCCGGCTGTGCCCAGTGCTCCGAGCGCCAGCGCCATTCCTCCCAGCCAACGCTTGGTGCGTCTCTTCATATTAAACTCAAAAACCCTGATGGCAATCGCCAGTGTATTCGACAAATTTTATCTTTCTCGCAGAAACCATACGGCGCGCGAGACCGCTTTTCAGCTTAATCATCGGTCTCACGCGCCGCGCTGTTTGAGAGTGTACAGTGTAAAGTGCTTTAAATGAAAGCCCGCAGGATAGAGCTTCCAGCCCTAGCAGAGCGGGTCAAGCTTTTCGCTGATGGTCGGCAGTCCTTGAGCCACCTTATCAGCATTGAGCTGCGTGTAGGCGGCCCATTCCTCCGGCACTCTATCTTCCGGGAAAATCGCTTCGACGGGACACTCCGGCACGCACGCATCACAGTCGATGCATGTCTCCGGGTTAATCACCAGCATGACATCGTCGAGATGAAAAGCTTCAGTGGGACAGACCAGTGCACAATCCGTATAGCGGCAGTTGACACACGGTTCTGCGACAACATAAGTCATCTGATAAAAGAACCTCCTCTGGGAATCTATGCTTATCGCGGCTCAAAGGCAACCGGGAACGCTCACGCGATTTCTCAGGTCTTCTCGCGTCAACTCCTCCCGTAGCCTGGCCGCAAGTTAAGAAAAACGCGCCTATATTAAGCACGAAATGTCCGGATTGGAAAGCTAAAACTGACCCTGGGGCCGAAAACTCTTCGCGCTTCTGCTGAATCCGCCCGCCCGTGCTTAGATTAATTCTCGACATGGCCGCGCATATGTTTTGTAGTCGGGACGCCTGTAAGCTAATATCAAGCGTGCCGCCCCCGCAACCTAGAACTTCGATTCAGCCTTGAGTGTTTGGTATGAAGAACCAGTTTACGCCCGTAAGTGATTCCGTAGAGCTTGAGACGCTCTTCACGCTCTCGCACGAGCGCCCGGTTGTGCTCTTCAAGCACAGCTTGACCTGTCCCATCAGCAGCGCCGCCTACCAGGAGATGTCCGGCTTCGAGGGCGACGTTTCGCTGATTGTGGTTCAGCGCTCGCGCGAGGTCTCGCGCGAGGTGGAACAGTTGACTGGCATTCGCCACGAATCGCCGCAGGCCATCATCCTGCGCAACGGCCAGGCCGTCTGGAACGCGTCGCACTGGAAGATAACGCGCACGGCTGTAGAAGATGCCCTGCGCCAACATGCCTGAGTCCGCCGGATTCTTTGCTCTCCAACGAAACAGGCATCGATTGCCTGACTGCTCTTTATGGACGAGATGATGGAAAGGCGCGGGCCTTCGATTGAGCCGCGCGAGATAATGCAGGAGACTGATGCGCGCCTGCGCATCACCTGGGCCGATGAGCGCGTTTGCCGTTTCGACGCGCCCACTCTGAGGCGTGCCTGCCCGTGCGCCGGATGCGTCAACGAATGGACGGGCGAAAGAACGCTCAGGCCGGAAACAATCTCGGACGAGGTTACAATCAGCGACATAGAGATAGTGGGCCGCTATGCCCTCAACTTTCGCTGGAGCGACGGGCACGCCACAGGCATCTACAGCTTTCGTTACCTGCGCCAGTTATGCGAGCAACAAAAAGATAGTGATGGGTGATGAGTTAATTCTTTCTTTGACTCGTCATTCATCACTGGTTTTACTATGAGTGTTGGGAAGAAAATCCTGGTGGTCGAAGACGACGATGAGACGCGCGAGCTTCTGCGCATGGCGCTTGAGCGGCGCGGCTACACGGTCTTCACCGCCGAAGACGGCGTTAGCGGCTTTGAAGAGGCCGTGAGCTGTCGCCCGGACCTGATAGTGACGGACGTGGCTATGCCAGCGGCGGACGGCGCTCATCTTGTCAGGCGAGTGCGCGATACGCCCGAACTGGCCGAAACGCCCATCCTGGTCACGACCGGCTTCGGCACGGGCAACGCCTCCTTCACGCTCTCGCAGGGCGCGACCGCCTATGAACCGAAGCCTATTAACCCTGAGAGCTTCATGGCCACGGTGGAGAGACTCGTTGGGAAAGGATGAATGCGGAATGCCGCAATGCGGAATGAAAAGATAATTCAAGTTGAATAATTTTTCATTCAGCATTGCGGCATTCTGACTTCTGCATTTATGACAGAGGTTCTGGGGTGGGTCAGTTCCTTCATACTGGTGCTGACCATTGCCAAGCAGGTTTACAAGCAGTGGAAGGAAGGCTCAAGCGAGGGAGTTTCAAAATGGCTCTTCATAGGCCAGATGTCTGCCTCCCTGGGCTTTACCATTTACAGTTGGCTGGTACGCAACTGGGTCTTCGTAGCGACCAACGCCGTCATGCTGCTTAACGGTCTCGCAGGGCTTCTGATAGTCATGTATCACAGGCGTCGCGAACAGAGAGCGAAGGGCACGGATTTGAAGGCCGAGGGCGCTTCCGGTTAGAGTGGGTTGCGTTATAATTGGCCCGTACTTGAAGGCTTTGACTTCTATCTACTTTTTCAATAGGAAGAGACAGGCGGTTTTGAGATGAACGAAAGAGATTTTTTCGACGAGCGGCAGGAGACGAAGCGCGCCAGCTTCGCCTGCCCCTTTTGCCGCGAGCGAGCGGATTACGACGTGCGCTGGCTGCGACGCACAAAAAAACGGCAGATGCCGCGCGGCGCAAACGAGCAGGACCGCAGGCGCTTCGAGAAGTCACGCGACTACATGGTTCGCATAGACGATCAACTGGCCTGCAAGAACATGCGCTGCCGCAAGCGGTTCGAGATACCCAACTCGCAATCGGTCGTCTTCATTTAGATTTTCAAGCGCCACACGATAAAAGGCTCTGACCAGCGGGGGACACACAAAACCTTAATTGAGGAGAGACGAATTATGGACGAGCTAATCAAACAGGTTTCCGAGCGGGCCGGCATTTCCGAAGCCCAGGCAGGCACAGCCGTCAACACGGTCGTCGGTTTTCTAAAGGAGCGTTTGCCTGCACCCCTGGCCGGACAGGTGGACACTGTGCTCAACAGCAGCGCGGGCGCAATCGGCACAGGCATAGACGCCATCTCTGACCGCGCGGGCGACGTGCTGGGCGGCCTCGGCGGCATGTTCGGCAAGAAAGATTAAGCACCCTAAGACACCCCTGAACGTGGTCAAATAGTAGCGGTTGGGATTCAGAGGAAGAAATTAACAGGGAAGGAAAGGCAAGGCAGAAGCCCGCAATGCCGCAATGCGGAATTAAAGAGAGTTCTTCTTATCATTCCGCATTCTGCATTGCCTTTACTTCCCTGTTCTAATCCAACCCTCATTAGTGTTTTAATATTCTGCGCCTGGTATAACTCCTATTGCTCACATAACGGGCGCAGGATTTTTGTTGTAGCCTCTAGCTGCTCTTTTCCGCGCAGAGTTTTCTGCCGCAGCGTAAAAAGCGATTAATCTACAGCACGGTCTCCTGGCGGCGCTCCTTTAAGAGCGGCGTACGGAGCGGTTAAAGGATAGCTTCCAATGGTAGACATAATAGAAGGCCGGGCCATTCCCTTTGAAGAACTGGCCAGCGACATGTTCCCCGGCGCGGATAACAATAGACAGAATTTCATTCCCTTTCTAGGCGCAGGAGTCTCCATCTCCGGGCGGCAGTTCGGCGGCGGGCTGAAGCTGACGGGGCCGCCGCCGAAGCGGGAGGACATGGACGAAACAATTGAGCGCCTCGGACTCAAGGGCAAGGGCAAGACCTTTATGGAGATGGCGATTCTCCTGGCTTATCTGGTGCAGATGGCCGAAGAGCATAACCCTCTCGAATCGGCTGAGCAGATATTGAAACGATTAAAAGAGGAGGAGGATTACCCGCCCTCTGCCGGGGAGTTGGCCGAGCTTTTCAGTCTACGCGCTCATTACTCTATGTTCTCCAGCATCTCCCAAATGCTGCGCGGGCTTTTCCCGGAAACGCTCTTTTCGGCGGACGAAGAAGAGCAGATTCAAACGCTACAGCTTTTGTCGAAGGTCACTCGCATCGCCAGTCCGCCTGACCCTCTCACCAGCATCAGCAGCTATTATGAGAACCTGCGAGGCCGCGACAAGCTATGGGGACTTTTATATGAGGTCATCTCGCCGAAGGCTCAGCCGACGGAGACACATAACCTGCTGGCCGACGCCGCTCAGCTTCATCTCTCTAAAAAGCGGGCCAAAGACTATCTGATTATTACTACCAATTACGACTGTTTAATGGAGCAGGCTCTAGACCAGAGACAAGTGCCTTATATAGTCCTCACTACGAAGAAGAGTAAGCCGCCGAAAGTCTTAATCCGATGCTCTCAAAATGTAGAGGACCGAGAGGACCTGATTAAGGATTACCGGGACACACGAACGCCTAGCAACTTTACCCTCGTCAAGTCGCAAAGCACCGTCGTCATCTATAAGATTCACGGCTGCCTCAGTCCCGAATTCCAGTTCGCAGACGAGGGCCTTGTCGTCTCGGATAACGATTACGTTGAATACATCTCCTGGATGAGCAAGAGCGATGGTATCATCCCCTCATACGTGGGCGAGCTGATGCGCGATAAGCCTTTCTGGTTTCTGGGCTACAGCCTGAATGACTGGAACGTCCGCAGCATCTACGAAATGGTGAAAGGCAAAAGCAACCCGGACAAAAAAAATATCAGGGACATCTCCGTGATGTATTCGGTCAGGGATTACGAAAAGCTCTTCTTCGAGAAGAACAACATCCTGATTTATAAGAGCGACCTCAACGAGTTTGTGGAAAACATTAAAAAGAACAGACCTTCCCAATAACCTGACCTTTGAGCGTCTCTATCTGGAACCTGTAGATGAAAACCTCTCCGCCAAATCCGTTCAAGGGATTGCGCCCCTACGAGCAGGAAGACCAGGATAAGCTGTTCGGTCGTGACCGCGACCTGATCCTGATGAAGGACAGAATCTTCTCCAGCCGTACGACGCTCCTGTTCGCAGGCTCCGGCGTCGGCAAGACCTCCTTCCTCAACGCCAAGGTTATCCCTGAGCTTAAAGAGCAGTATGTGGTCATCTGGCACAATCGTTGGACCAACATTGACGACTTTAAAGACGCGGACTTTTCAGACGAAGAGAAAGTCACATGGCGTCGCCCCTTGAGCCTTGCACGCTGGCTCGCCGCTAAAATCGGCTTGCGGAAGAAGAGAGAAGAGCGGGTCGAAAGCAATGCCGTCCAACCCGTCGAAGGGCCAAATGAGCCTCCGCTCAACCTGGAGATTAAGAGGGCGCTGTCGGGGGCTCTGCGGCGCGGCGAACGCAAATGCGATGAAGCGTCTTTGCAGAAAGCGCTGGCAAGATTCAAGAAGCAGAAGATGGAGCCTTACAGTACTGAATCGCTGCAAGGTTCCGGGCCGCTTTCAGCCTCCGCCGACCCCTTTCAACCTTGCATCCTCATCCTCGATCAGTTCGAAGAGATATTTCAGTATCACGCTTACGAAGAATATTTTTCGCGCTTTCTGGACGACCTCTGCCAGGTGATTAATGACGAAAGCTATCAGGTGCGCGTAGTCTTTTCCATGCGCGAGGAATTCCTGGGCGAGCTGAGCGTATTTGACAATCGCATTCCCGACCTCTTCAACAACTACTATCGTTTGAAATACCCGGACAAGGCGGACGCCAGGCTCATCATCAAGCGCACGTGCGTGCTTGAGGGCGTCAAGCCCGACGAAGAGAAACTGAAGAGCCTCGTTGAAGACCTCTCCAAGTTCGAGAAGGGCGGCGGTAACTTTGCGGAGCGCGCCACGAGTGAGAACGGCAGGAATGCAAAGCACGTAATCCGTCGTGATTTCGTCGCCCCGCCCTACCTGCAAATCGCCTGCGAAAGATTATGGAATCGGCAGTACGCGGTAAAGGATGCTGACGGTAAAAGCAGCGCTGCGGGCAACAGCGAGAATCCGGCCCCTCAACGCTTTCTGGCAGATTACAAATCAGGCGACGGCGACATTGAAGAACCTGGCGGCGATGCGCAGAGAGCTTTGCGCTCCTTCTGCGAGGAGAAGCTCTCAGAGCCTTTCCTGACATCGAAAGAGTTAGAACTGGCCTCTCGCGCCTTCGACTTTCTAGTCACCAAGCAGGGGGCCAAGATGGCCTACGAGTTGACGAATCTGGCAGACCACATGGACACGCCGGTCGCGCCGCTTAAATCGACTCTGGAAAAGCTGAGCGACGAACGCACACACATTCTCAGAGAGTCTCGCGGCCCGGACCGCTCCTACTGGTTTGAGCTATACCACGACATGTATGCAACCATCGTCGAAGAGTGGAAGCTCAAATACCAGCGGACACGAAAGGCTATCTTCAGAAGGAAACTGTTGGCGGCTGGGTTGATGACAATTGGCCTCACCCTGCTGATAGGCTATGCGCTGGCTCACTTTATCATCAATCCGCTGCAATACCGCCGCACGCTTCTGAATTTTAAAGGGCGTATAGAAGAGCCTGATACTTACCATCAGGAAGGCTACCCGGAGGCTTTCTCCGCATACAAAAATCTGAGCAACACCTTCGGGTGGGAGAACGAAGCCCGTTCGCTCTGGGCGGATGTCTGGGAACGGCGCGCGCAGTTGTATAAGCGTGCGCAGGACAGGGACGCGGCGCTGCTCTCTCTGCTGGAGGCGGCTGCGCTCAGGGCCGGAACAAGCCAACAGAGCCTACGGGATGCAGCGCAGTTAATCGGAAGCGATTACCGCTCACTCGTCATGTCTTACTACGATGACTCTACGGCGGCCTCTCTCAGTCCCGATGGTAAGAATCTGCTGGTACGCACATCGAAAAGGAGCATGTTCCTTTTCGATGTAGCTTCCGGCGTTCTGCGTTCCGTTTTCTGTGACGATTGCTCGACCTCGTTCTTCAGTTCTGACGGCAAGAATGTTCTTGTCTTCGGTGCCGATAGAAAGATGACGCTCTATGAGACCGATTCGCTTTTCCAGATAACGAGCCAATCTCTGGAAGGCGACCAGAAAGCGGTCGCGAAAACCAAACCGTCACCGACACCGGAAGCTCCGACCACGCCAGGGACGGAGACTACTGATGTGCAGAGTTTAGAGACCGTTAAACCTGTCGCACGGAGTGAAGAGGCTTCCAGCCCCGCGAGCGTAAAGGCGCTGGCACGCTTTAAATCTAATTATCTGATAGCGGGGCTTCAGAATAAACAGATTGTCATCTGGAAAGAGGACGGGAAGCGCTTCGGGCGTCCTGTCTCCGGCAACCTGTCGTCGAGCGCCACTCTTACTTTCAGCTTCGACGGACAATATCTTATGGTTGCCAGCCCCGCTCTTTTTGGTCGGGGTCAACTCCTGAAGATTACGGATGCGGGAGCGGTCCCCGACAAACGCGCAGCCAATATGGATGCGGGGACTTCATCATTTGCCTTCAGTCCGGATGGCAAGCTACTTCTTTACATTGATAGCAGCAGGAAAAGCATCCACCTGTTGAACCTTGAAAGCGGTGACTCTCTCCCGGTTCCACAGACGTTTGAAGGCTCTTTGACATCACTTGGTTTCAGTCCGGACGGCAAGCAGTACTTCACGCAGGAGCGACCTGCGACCGGAGAGGTTCTACACATTTGGGATACAGAGAAAGGTACTGCTCTGTATTCTACTCTGCGGTCTTCCGCCAGAAGCGGGCGCGACAAACTCGGCCCGGATGGGAAGACGATATTAAAGTCATCCGGGAATTTGAACTACAGAAAATACGAGCTGCTTGATACGCAGACAGGTAATTCGCTCGGCACCTTGGGCTTTGTCGGCACGGCTAGAAGCGTTACCGTCCTGCCGGACGCTCAATCTGTAATAGCCATCCTCGGCAAGAGCGCACGCCGATGGAAACCCGTGCCGCCAGAGGCGCAGGGAACGGTATTCGACATTTTCGACACTCTCGCCGGGCCTTCTACAGTACTGAGCGCGAATGGCAAGATTCTTGTAACCTTCAACGCGGACTCCAGGGTTCAGTTGTGGGACGCAGAAACGGGTAAGGCTATAGGCCCGCCCGTGGACCACGGAGCGGAGTCGGGGTCGGCTGCCTTAAGCCCCGACGGAAAATTTATTGCCACAGCCGACAGGGATAATAATGTGCGCTTCTGGCAGGTAGACCAGCCTGAGCCGGCTACCGCTTTCTCTGTTCCTGACGAAGTAAAAGCAATCGCTTTCAGTCCAGACAATAAATATCTGGCCGTTGCTGCCTCTAAGAGCGCAGACACCTCAAAGAACAATGCCGCCAATAAGAATCAGGTATATGTCTGGAGCACGGCCTCAACCTCTAATCTCATCACCTACAACGCGAGCGGCGAAGTTGGCTCCCTTGTCTTCAGCCCCGACGGGAATTATCTGGCGATAGCCCCGCCCGGCGATTTATCTTACGAAGGAAATATAACTCCCGCTTCGGCCACCGTGTTGGCCTTACCGAGCGGTGAAGAGAAATTAACTGTAACCCATGATGGCGCGATTACCGATCTGAAATTCAGTAACGACGGTAAATTAATCAGCGGCAGCGAGGACAGGAACGCACGCATCTGGGAGCTTAATGGCGGGCGTTCGACTCAGACACTAAGAAATTACGACGCCGTCTCAAGCGTGGCTTTCAGTCCCAACGGTGCGTGGGCGCTCACAGGCTGCACGGATGGTTTCGTGCGCCTGTGGGATGTCTCTACAGGAACGCAACTGGGAGAGCGGCAGTATCCAACCGAGATTAAGAGCGTTGCCTTTAGCCCGGATGGGAACATGGCTATTGTTGCCACGGACCGATGGGTACATTTTTCGCAGGTAGACGCAAAGGGATTGCACTACCTGGACGGCAGATTTCTTGCAGCGCCCTGGGATAAGCCGTTCAGTTTTATGCAGAGCGATGGGAAGAAGCTCAGATTGATTATGGTCAGTCTGCCTACAGTCAAGGTTCAGGATATACAGCTTGAGCTTGGCGACAGCGTAAAGCCCCTGGAGGGCGACCCGGCAACACTGTTAAAGGATTGGCAGAATAAACTCACATTGGTAATCGGCTCTGAGGGGCAAATCATTAAATGATAGCCCTATGAAAGAAGCACACGCTTTATGCCGGAGCTAATACCGTCATCCTCAAGCTTACGCTTTACACTGCGTCGTAGCGCTTCAGCTTTCGATAGAGCGTGGAGAGGTCTATGCCGAGGATGTTGGCGGCGCGGGCCTTGTCCTGGTTGACTGAGGCGAGGGTGTCGAAGATGTGGCGGCGCTCGATTTCTGCGAGCGTGGGGCGCAGGCCGTCCGGGTCGCGCACGGGCGTCTGGCCTGCTGCGGCTTCGCGCGCGCGCGGCGGCAGGCTATCAAGGTCAATCTCTTCGCCGCTCAGGGTGAAGGCACGCTCGACGGCGTTCTGTAACTCGCGCACGTTGCCGGGCCAGTTGTAGTTGATGAGCGCAGACATGGCTTCGGGCGTGACAGGTTTTTCGGCTGCGGATTGTTCGCGCGCATTGCGCTTGATGAAGCTTCGAACCAGAAGCGGAATGTCTTCGCGCCGCTCGCGCAAAGGGGGCAGGTGAATCTCTATCACGTTGAGGCGATAGAAGAGGTCTTCGCGAAAGCGTCCCTCGGAGACTTCTCTCTCAAGGTCGCGGTTCGTGGCGCAGATAATGCGCGCGTCAAATGGAACGGGGAGGCTTGAGCCTACGGGCGTGACCTCGTGCTCCTGAAGCGCCCGGAGCAGGCGCACCTGCATGGCCGGCGTTATCTCCGCGACTTCGTCCAGAAAGACCGTCCCGCCTTCGCCTGAGCGGAAGAGGCCGGGCTTGTTATTGATTGCGCCTGTGAAGGCTCCCTTCACGTGGCCGAACAGCTCGGATTCCAGAAGCGTCTCCGGCAACGCTCCGCAGTTGACCGCGACGAAGGGACGTTCGGCGCGCGGGCTGTTGTGATGAATGGCGCGAGCAATCAACTCTTTGCCCGTGCCGCTCTCACCCTCTATCAGAATGTTTGTGTTCGTGCCCGCAACCTTTTCAACTAAGCGAAAGACGGATTGTAGCGCGGGGCTCGTGCCGATTATCTCGGAAAAGCTGTAGCGCCTGTCCAGCTCGCGCCGGAGCGCGCGGTTCTCGCGCGACAGGCCGCGCAACCGCAGGGCGTTCTTTACAGATTGCAGCAGGTCTTCGTTGACAAAGGGCTTGGTGATGTAATCGTAAGCGCCTTTGCGAAGCGCCGCCACAGCCGAATCAACGGAAGAGTACGCGGTCATCACGATGACCAGGGCGTCACTGTCTATGTCCTTGATGCGGTCAAGCAGTGTGAGCCCGTCCATGCCCGCCATGCGTATGTCCGTGAGAACCAGCGCGACATCATCCACGGCAAAGCGCTCCAGAGCATCGTCCGCGCCTGCGACGGCAGCGACTCGGTAGCCAGCCTCTTCCAAAAGGCGCGTCAGGATGGCGCGCATCAACTCTTCATCTTCGGCAATCAGTATGAGCGGTGTATTCATGTTGATGATTACCGTAGCGGCAGAGGGCCTGTCCCCACGTTTTTGTTGAGTTGTGACTCTTCCTCCGCGACTCTTTTGATGTAGTCGTTATGTTTTACCAGGAAACGCCTCATGTAGCTTTCCAGAAAGAGCGCGTCCATGATGCGCCCGAAGATTCCCATAGGGGAAGCGAAGCTCAGCTCGTCCTTCATGAGCGTGCCTTTGTCCTTCGCCTCGAAGAGATGAAGATGTCTGAGGCGCTTGAAGGCTCCGTGCTGCATCTCGTCAACGAACATGTGTGGGCGCTCCATGACGGTTATCCTGGAAGTCAATCGCTGCCGCACGCCCAGGTGCTTTGCTTCCCACGTCACCTCGTCATTCAATTCCATCCTGCCCGAAGTGACGCCCGCAACGGCGCGCTCGCCCGTTTCGGCTGTCGAAGCCATGTGTACCTCCACATCGCGCGCAAGGTCGAAGCAGACTTCCACGGGCGCGCGTATGAAGGTCTCAAGCCTGATGACCGGCATACGTTACCTCCGGCGACTGCAACGGCAACCTCACGCGCACAGTTGTTCCGCGCCCGTTGTTCGGCCCGATTTCGATTCTGCCGCCGTGCGCCGTAACTATTCTGTAAGAGACTGCCAGCCCCAGCCCCGTGCCTGCGCCCGCAGCCTTTGTCGTAAAGAAAGGGTCGAAGATGTGCGGGGCGTGCTCCGGCGCGATGCCTGCGCCCGTGTCTCGGATTTCCACAAGCATCTCGGCAGCCGCGTGGTCGCAGCGCGTGTGAAGATGAAGCTCTCCGCCTTCGGGCATGGCGTCGCGCGCGTTCAGCAGGATGTTTAGAAAGACCTGCTGAAGCTGGTTCGCGTCAGCAGGGATAAGCGGCGCTCGCTCGTCCAAGTCCTCTGTGACGCGCAGGCGCTGAAACGCTTTGTCGAAGCTGGCAAGGTGCAAGCTGGCTCCAACTACACGGTTGATGTCGAGCGGCACACGCTGTGGAGGGCGCGAGCGCGCAAACTCCATCATCTCGCGCAAGACCTGCGTGATGCGCTCTATCTGCGTGGAGATGAGGCGAAGCTGTTCGCGCGTCTCCGGGTCCGTGGTGCGCGCCTGTAGAATCTGTATGAGCGACGAGATGGAAGCCAGAGGATTGTTGACCTCGTGTGCGACGCCTGCGGCGAGCGTGCCTGCGGCGGCCAGCTTCTCGGCTCGAATCAGATGCTCGTTAAGCTCGCCTAATCTCTCTATGTCCGAGGCCATCTTGCGGCTCATCTCGTTGAAGGACTCGGCCAGGAGTCCCATCTCGTCGTTGCTGTGAAGGTCAACCTGCGCGCCGTAAGCTCCACCGGCCACTTCGACCGCAGCCTCCGTGAGTCTTCTCACGGGGCGCGAGATGGTTCGTATGATGAGCGCCACGAGCAGCAGGTTAGGGACGAGCGCCGTGATGATGCTGAAGATCAGATAGCGCCGCCACGCGTCGCCGGTAGGCCCCGCGCCGAAGCTCCACCAGACGATTGGGATTTGCAGCATGGCAAAGCTCGCGACCGCGACTATTGCTATCGAGAGCGCGACCTTATAAGCGATGGGGAAGAGCCTGAACTGGTCCAGCGCCGATTGCAGAGAGAAGAGCTTGAAATTGGAGATGGCGTAGGCGTAGACGAAGACGCCTGGAAGGACGAAGACTGAGCCCACTTCAAGAAACCTGTAGACGCCCAGAAGCGGCAGCACTACGAAGGCGGAGGTGCTGAGCGCCGCCGTCAAAATCAGCGCCCAGAGGATTGCGCCCAGTTGCTTGCCCCAGAGCTGTAGGCGATAGCGACGATACTTAACAAAGAGCAGGCTGAAGCCGTAGGCGAAGAGCCCGTACAGATAAAGACCGAACGCGTAGGCTATGGGCGTCAGATGAATCGAGAACCGACCGCTCCTGAACCCTGCATCGTCCCACATCCAGCCGAGGATGGCCGCAGGGATGAGCACCACGCCGGGCGCGAAGAGAATCGCCGCGCGCTTTAAGGGGACGGGCCTGTTTTCCGGGAAGACCCAGGCGAAGATGACCAGCGCATATTGCAGCAGCAACGAGATGATGAAGCTCGCGCTGGCCCACCACGTAACGGGGACGCGTTCGGGAAAGCCCCAGAAGGTGATGTCCTTAATCGTCCAGAGGGCAAGGCAGGCTAGAAAGGCTGCGAAGGTTTGGTGCGTGCGGCTGCGTGGCGCTGCGACGAAGACGTAAAAGCCCAGCAGCACGAGCAGGAACAGCGAGACCAAAAGCAGTACGAGCAACATAAAAGAAGTGAGCGGTGCGCAGTGAGCAGAAAAGGCAGCTCGTCCAGGCTGCTCGACTCACTGCCTACTTTTTCAGAATCCCCAAACGAGCGCGGCGGCGAAAAGGCTGACGCCGGAGGCGAGCGGCCAGAAGTGGCGCGCGTCAATCATACCACCTCGCGCGACGAGCCTGTGAAGCACAGAGAAGACGAAGAAAGCGAAAGCGCCTACGGGTATGGCAAAGATGGAGCCGAAGATTGCGCCTATGCCTACGAAGAGCAGGCCGCCGGCTGCGCCCGTCACGGCTCCCCAGGCTGCGCCTATGGCCGGGGTCAACAGGAGCATAGGCAACCACGTCTCACGCTCCATATTCCATACCGCACGGCTCAGCGCTCCGCCCATAACGTAGCCCACGCCCGCGCAGGTGAAATTCATCAGCAGGCAGATGATAAAAAGAAGTGCGCCTTGCTCGTGCCCGCCAAGCCCGTAGCCGAAGAGTCTAGCAAAGATGGCCGCAGGCGGCAGGAGACCAAGCAACAGGCCGAAGAGCGCAAAGGCTTTGCGTATGTCGTAGGGGCGGCGCATCAGCAGCAGCTCTTCCTCTTCGCCCGCGCGGCGAAACAGGCTGCGACGATTGGCCTCCTGCGCGTTGACTGCTATGAGCCAGTTCAACCTTGCGTAAACGTTGTTTCCTTCAGGCGGTCTTTGTACATCAGTTGTGGTGATTGTTCTGTACATCTCTCTTCTCCCTGGAAGACAGAAACCCGTGCATCTTCCCCGGATTCACTAAGCAGCCGTTGTAGGCAAGAGCGCTCCTCATAGAGCAGCACGGCGGCGCTGCGAGCCGCACCCGCATCCTCAAGGAGTGAGAATAAATCCGTGGCCCGCAAGTAAATTTCAAGCCTCGCCTCGGACAATTTGCGACGCTCTGCCGCGACCGCCTCTTCTCTGTAGATAGGAGGAAGACTCTCTTCCTCCTGTCGAAGCTCACGCAGTTTCCGCAGCAGGCGTGCGCGCTCTCGCTCGTAACGCGACTTGATGCGCGAAACGTTACGGCGATGGGCACAGCGTCCTGCCACAAGCAGGTCGTCGCCAAGGCGTCCGCTGATGCGCGCAAGCTCCATCTCATGCGCGGCTGGCTGAGCGTCGCTTTGTGTCTCGGCCTCCACTCTGGCCAGACCGGCATATTGCTCTGCGCCTTCCCGCAACGCATAGAGCGCACGCTCCGTACCGTCTCTCTCCCAACAACGCGCGAGTCGTATTACTTCCAGCATCTCGTTGACCGAGACCATAAAGGCATGAACGGCCTCTTCAACCCGCGATGAGCCGCGCGCCTCAACGGCCCGCCCGCTTGCCTTCTCGCTCTCTAAATGACGCAGGCGCTTGAAAAGAATTGCAGCGCCCATGAGAGGCCAGAAGAACGCAATGCCTGCCCCTTCTAGAACCGCGCGCAGTCGGCCCTGCCTCTTCTCGACGCACAGGTAACGACTGACGCCGAAGGGGGCTCCGGCTGCAAGGTAAATTGTTATGGGCTCGCTCCATCTCATGGCACCTTAATTATGGGCAACGCTTATGCCAGCTTTGCGCCCCTTGCGATAAGGTTTTGGCGAGACTGATTCTTCTGATTGTGTAGAAAGCAGTTAAGAGAAGGTCGCTATTGAATGACGCTTAGAGCGCAGGTGCAGGCTAGGCGGCTTCCCTGTTTGCAAAGCGCAAGGCCGGAAGGGACGCTTCCGCATTCTGCAAACAGTCAAGCGCGAGCCTTTGCGAAATCTGGAAATTGCGGGCTGGGTCTTCCAAAGAAGCTGGCCTGCCGAAGGCGCGCGACTGGACCTGTTTTCTTTCGACGGCACTCGAAATAATACGTGCGTAAACGAAAATGTATGCAATAAAGCCACGCCCGCACAGGGCCCGCACCTTGCGCTTTAAAGTGTTCCGAATGGCTCCGGCGTCTTGAATGATTTCAGGTCTCAGGCAGGATGTTCCCGAAAGCTTTGTGCAAGAAAACGGGCGTATTTCGTTCAAGAAATCGGGTAAGGCGGAGTACAAAAATTCTTCGACTAAAAACGGGACATCAGGCATCTAAAGCAGTAAATACTCTTCCGCAAATCAAACTCCGAGGGGTCGTCAATGTGCTGTGGCCCCCGGTTTGCAAGAGAGTGAGGGCGAAGCAGCTCGAAGCTTCGACAAGTAAAATAAAAATTGAACGTCTGACACGAGGATTTCGTTTTAGAGAGGGAATCATCCGAGCAACAAAGCAATCATTCGGACTGAAGGTACAGGTCATTATGACGAAGAAAGCCCCGATAAAAATCATCAAACGCAACGAGAGAAGCCGCACGGAAGAGAGCGGCGCAAAGGAGACCGTAACCAAGAAGAGCACGCAGCAGACTGCGCGTGAAATGGTTAACACCGTCAGCAACTGGGTCAACGAGTTTCAGCAGAAACGGCGTGCCGAGACGACCCAGGCCATCAAGACGCTCTTTCCGGAACCGCCGCAGCCGAGCGAAGCGTAAAACTTTGGCGGGCCGACTCGGTGGCCCACCACTTCGCCACGGCGCGCTCTGCCGACCGAGCGCAAGAAGAATGAAGCTCTACAACGAAGGGCGACCCCCTCTCAGAGAGGTCGCCCTTTACATTTGTCTCGGAGCGTTGACAGGGCGGCGTAGTCGAGCTTAGCATTCATGCCAATCCTCGCCATCATGGAAAGAGACGAAATCTCATGAAAAAATCTGAGCGAAAACTCTCCAAGCCTAAAGAGGCGCACCCGGTCTTCAACTCTATACGAAAGCCGCAGGCTCCGCCGGGACACCCACTGGGCCAGGCCAAGCCGGAAGAGCGTGCGCATCCGGCTGGTCGCAAGGCGAAGCACAAGCAGCGGCCAGCTTCAGGCGACGCAGACGAGTAGAGCCCGCAACGCTGAGGCATCGAAAGCAAGTCCGTATTGAACTCTTATCTGAAAGTAGATTGAATCGCCATGCCCGAAGACGAGTCGGCAAACCAGGTCACACTGGCTTTCATAGAGGAAGCGCGGTCGCTTCTGATGACGGACTATCTGCCAAAGATAGAGCGATGCCTGGAGAAGCTTTCGGACGAAGAGGTATGGTGGCGAAGCGGCCAGGAATCGAACAGCATAGGAAATCTGATCCTGCATCTTTGCGGCAATGCGAGGCAGTGGATTGTCTCCGGCCTGGGAGGCTCCATCGACACGCGCCAGCGCCAGAGCGAGTTCGACGAACGCTCCCTAATCTCTTCTTCGGAACTCAGTGCGCGCCTGCGTGAGACGCTCGCAGAGGTTGACGCAGTGCTAGCCTCGTTTGCGCCCTCCTCGATTCTTGAAGAGCGCATGATTCAGGGCACAAGGCAGGTGGCGCTTGACGCAATCTTCCACGTCGTCGAACATTTTTCCATGCACACGGGTCAGATTATCTTGCTTACCAAGATGCTCAAGCAGAGCAACCTGCGCTTCTACGATTTTTCCACAGGAGCGCCGCGTGCCGCATGGCATAAAGAGTGACCGGCCAGCCGAACCAGTCACAAAGGCTTCCCTTCTCTGATACTACGCGGAAAAAAAGATGGAGTCCCGAAGGCTCTTTGTCAAAATTCGAGCCGCTTTCGGGACTCCACAAACTTCTACGCTCCGCTTGCGGCCCGGTCATAAGCTTTAAGCGGGTTCTATGATTTAGAGTTTTCTTATAGGACTACTGTGAGCCGCCGCCCGTGACGGTGAAGTTGGCCGTCTTCTGGTCTTTCTGTTCACCGCTATCGGTCAGCAACGTCACCTCTACCTTATACTTTCCTGCGGGCCAGCCGCTCGCCGCCGAATAGTTGAAGGTGGCCGTGCCGCTGCTATCCATATCCAGCTCTTTTTCGGTTCCGGGAATGGTCTTTCCAGACTCCTGGCCCGGCACGTCATCTATAATCGCGCGCCCCTTCACCTTAACCTTGCCCGGCACATTTGCGATTTCAGCCACCGCATAGACCGTATCGTTAGGAGCGAATTCCGTCACGGTGGGACTCGCATCCTTGGTCTTGCCAAGCTTCAGGCTACTTATGTTGGCGGTCGAGAAGTTGAAGTTGCAGGCGAGCGCGGCGGCGAGTATAAGTGCGAGACCGAGCGCCAGATTCCATCTGTTGGTTTGCATTTTAAAGGGCTCCTCCACGCCGCCGGAGTCGTATCGGACGGCGAATCAATTAAAGTTGTAGGGAAAGCTCGCGAGCAATTTTTACATCTGCTCTCGACCCGTATCGTTTCCGGTAAATATCATTATACGTCTAGGCTCTTCGGGCACACGCGGCTTAAGGGCGCGCAAGATGAACAAGTCTCCAGGGATGTACGGACATCAAATAGCCGTACATCCCTGGAGAAAGCCTTTCGACGAGATGCAATCTACGAGGTTTGAGGTCGGTTGTAAACCCCTTTTTAACGCCAGTCGCCTACGAGCACGAAAGGTGCCCAGTTATAAGGCGGGGCAAATTTCTTACCCGCAATCATGTCCATCTGCGCCTGACGCATGGCTGCTGCGGGCGGAGCGCCCTGCCCCGTCAACATGCGCTTGTAAAAGCCCGTCATCAATTCCGCCGTTGAGCGATCCCCGACCGACCACAGAGAGACGCCTACGGTCGGCGCGCCCGCGTACATGAAAGCTCGCGTCAAGCCTATCACGCCCTCGCCCTTCTTCTCTTTGCCGAGGCCCGTTTCGCAGGCCGACAGCATGACGAGCGGCGAGCCTAAGTTTAGATTGAAGATTTCGTCCGTGCGCAGGAAACCATCGCCCGTCTTATTGCCTACGAGCGAAAGGACCAGGCCCGTGAACTGCGGACGCTCCGCATCAAGGAGCCCGTGCGTGGCTATGTGCAAGACGCGATAGTTCTTCAGGTCTTTGGTCGAGATGCTGGCTTCATTGGCGTTGAGGTCCATCCATGTGTCCGCCGTGCCGCCGGAAGCTTTGACTATCTGGCTTATCTGCTCGGCTTCAGTTCGAGTCCCCAGTAGACGCGGGAGCGGCAACCCTGCGCCCGCACCGCCCGAAGTGGTAGGAGCCTGGCCCGCCACGTCCTGAATCGCGCTCGACAGTCCGAGGCCGCGCGTGTCGCCGCCACCCGCAGCAGTCGCAGCCGCACCCTTCGCACGCGGGTCTGCGGAATTAAAGACAGGGTCGGCTATGAGCAGCACGCCTTTGCCTGCGGCAGGCTTAGACTGTTTCCTGATAACGCCTATGACCGAAGCCGAGGGCGAGTAAACAATCTCGTTCGTCTTGATTAGATAAGGCAGCGCCGAATAGTCCGAGCCGCCCGAAGCCGAGACCAGCGCCTCGAACGGAATGTAATTGAGCGAGCCGTCCGCGACCACCAGAATGCGCTTGTCGCCTATGTCCTTGGCGGCGGGCTCAACCGCCGTTTTGTAGAGCGTGTTTGAAGCGTTCACAAACGCCGTGACCGCCGCGCTGTCGGCAGGTGCGCTTGAAAGTCCAAGCCCGCGCGTCTGCTGAGCACCCGACACGTCCGCGCCTACCAGTCGCGTGCGAAGCTTCGCCGGAACGAGCTGTGCGCGAAAGTCTATCGCCTGCTGGTCCACGGTCGAACGTGCTGGAAGTTTATAAAGCGAAACGCCACCTTGCGACACCGCCCACAGATAAGAGTTCTGCTGGCCTAAGCCGTACTCCAAAAGCACTGTCTTGTCGTCAAGCACCTGGCTCTGAACGTCCGCGACGGTCAAAGGCGCAGGCTGCGTCAGGCTGGCGTAGCGTGGGCTGGCGGCGCGAATCTGGTTCTCTATGCTGTCGTACTCGGTTTGCAGCTTATCCAGCTCGGCCTCAAGGTCCGCGTTCGATTTCTTCTGGTCGGCTTCCTGCGAAAGGCTCGCGCCCGTAAGAATCTGCGCGATCTCCTGCTGGCGGTCCAGATTATCCTGCTTGCGCTTTAGAAGCTCCTGGGGCACGCCCTCCGTAATGTTCGCACCCGATTCTCCAAGCATGTCCAGCAGAGAGCGTGCGCGCGACTGCTCGGTTATCTTGAAGGCTTCGGCTGCGTCCGTTAAAGCCGCGCCTGAGAGGGCTCCGCCCGCGGGCTGTGCCATCAGAGCGCGTTCGGCAAGAGCGCCCGCCGCCTCGTCGAACACATCTTTTGTAGAAGCTAGAAAGGTCGTGCGCGCTTCGTCCGCAGAGAGGCTTCCCTGCCGAATCGATTCGATTGTTTGCAGGGCGTCGCGATAGGCTGCAATCGCATCGTCGCGCCCCTTGGCGGCCTTCTTCTGATCCTTTTCGGCTGCGGCCTGCGCCCAACGGCTGCGCCCCATGCCGCGCAAAGCGGGCCACACAAGGTCTGGCCGGTTATCTTTACGCGCGCCGTCCGCCGCCTGCGTGTAGAGCTTAATGGCGTCGGCGTAACGATTCTGATTTAAGGCCACGTCGCCTAAAGATGTGCGAGCGGCGACTCTCCAGCGGCGAGCCTGCCCGAACTTTCCGTAGATTGGATTGTCGGCGGCGGCGAGCGCGTTGTTGAAGTGAGTCTGAGCGCCGTCGTAAGCGTTGCTCTCATAATCGGCGCGTCCCAGCCCCAGCTCATAAATCGAGTAAAGGATAAACTGTCTATAGGCTTCGCGCGTTTGGTCCACTTCGCTCTTAACATCGCTGGCGACCGATGATGCTTCCGTCACGGTCGAAGCCGAGGGCGTGCCGGAACCAAGGCCGCGCACTTTGCCGAAGATGCTCTTGCCCGTGTCAGCCTTCTTCTTTGCGTCCTTGGCCGTACCCACGGCGGACGTATCCGGTTTTGTGACCGTCATCTGCGAATAGGCCGAGCGAGCCTCCGAGACATTGCCTTGACGAAAATACATCTCGCCGACTTTGGCCAGCATCAGGTTCGCGTTGTAGTTGTCGTTCGCAGAGCCGTAGGCCGAGCGCGCTTTTTGATAATGGTCGAGCGCGACACTGTACTGGCCCTGGCGATTATAGAGATCGCCCAGCGCGTCCTCTGAGATAGCGATTCCCTTCTGATCCGAGGCCGCAGTAAAACCTTTGAGCGCCTGCTCAAGAAGCCCAAGGGCCTGATCCGCCTTGCCGCGCTTCAAGAGCTTACGTCCCTGGTCTAGCGAAGCCTTCGCCTGGTCCGCCTGTAGCGGCGCTTCTACGGCCAAATTCTGCGCCCGTGGGCTCTCGATCCCCGACGCTAAAGCAAGCGGGAGTCCGCTCAGCATAATTGCGCCTGACAAAACGAGAGCGGTGGGGGTGGTTCTCCAATTCATTAACTTACCTCCGAAAAGCAGTGACAAGCGGCAGGTGAGAAGTGACAAGAAAGGCGGGAAGAAGCTTTTGTCTTGTCACTATTCACTGTTTACTGTTCACTGCTCTTAGCTGTGTGCCAGTTCAAGCACGGTGATAATAAGACCTGTATTTGACGAGGCGTTCATGCGTATGACGGACGGGTCCGGCGCGGTGCGCGACAGGCCCAGGCCGCGATTGACGGCGTCGCGCTCGCCCGTGGTTTGCGCCTGACCGTAGGTCTTGCTCTTGACCACTTGAACGCGCGCGTTGAGACCCGCCTTGACCTGCGACCAGAGCGCAGCAGAGGGACGCCACGGACAGTTCTCCGCGTTCCGGTTACAGTAGTTGACCAGGTCGTCCTCAATCGGAACCGCCGGCAGGGGCTCGCGCGAGAAGACTACGTATAAGCGCTCTGTGCCCGGCTTGTTGTCGAACGTGAACCAGCGAAATCGTTCGTCCGTCTCTTCACTCGAAGGGACTTCGATGGGAACGTGCGCCTCTATGTAGTTGCCGCCCCCGTCGAGTCGAACGTCCGGGTAAATCATCACTGGGTCGCCGTTGTCCGTAGTGTTGAAGATGTACAGATAGCCGTCCGAATTCGTCTCAAGAAGAATGCGCACGCGCTCGCCCGTGCGGAAAGAGCGCGAAGGGTCAACGCGCACGGCCTCGCCGTTGAGTTCCCGCATGAAAAGGGTATAGCCCATGCCGAGCGGCTCGTTGTTGTAGGCCGTCACATTCGCGTTGGCGCTGACGTTGCCCTTGACGCCCGTGTTCGCATTCTTCGTATTGTTCCTGGAAGTATTCTTCGCCGTCGTCGTAGTAGTCGTGGGACGGCGGCGCGGCTTACGTCGCGCTGCGCTCGTGCCGCCGCCGGTGCTGACTCCACCGCCCACGCCGCCACCTACGGATGCGCTTACGGTCGCGGGCCTGGAAGTTATAAACGCGCCGCGTGTGGCTTCTTCGTCCTGATTCTGCGCGGTGGTGGTAAAGGTTGCGACGCCCGCCACTAGAGCAAGCGCGATGAGAGGGATGCTGATTTTATAACGCATGAGAACTGCTACTCCTTCGGGTTTGAAAGCAGCGGGTTAACCACTGAACGATCTTTTAATCGGCCACAAGAGGCCCGTTTCGAGCGCAAAACTACTTGTGCTCGATGCGTACCGTGAAGATGACGGGCTCAGAGTCCGCCCGACCTTCGGGCACTTTGATAGACACAAATGGATCGGCGGCTTCTCCCTGCGAGACGTCAACCGTCGGCGCGTTTGCTTTGTACTGCCCCACAAAGTTGAAGAACTCGCTCTGCTCGTCTTCTGAGAGTTCCTTGCCCGCCAGTGCGGTCAGGAAAGACGGGACGATTAGAGGCTGTTTGGAGAAGATGACCGTATAGTCCTCCGTCCCTTCCGTCTGATCCAGCGTAATCCAGTTGCCGTCGCCCCTGGGGAACTCGAAATCCGTATTGGCTCCCGCTTGATTAGTGGTCACGCCGGACTGCTTGACGGGTTTCGCAGTCAGGAAAGTCATGGGCACGTTGCCGGGCCCAGGCCCTACAATGTAAAGATAGCCGTCGGTCGTCGGCGTGAAATGGAACTTGAAGGTCTGGCCCGAAGCGAGCGGCACGACTCCGGCCACGCGCGCACGCTCTCCGCCCTTAGTCTTTTCAACCTCAAGCGAGTAGCGTACGGCCTCCACCTTATTGACAGCCGGTTTTGTAGTCTCTTCCTTTTTATCGCCCGTATCTCCTATTACGGGCTGCTCCGTCTTCTTTTCCGGCTCGCTCCTCAGACTGCGCCAGGCCAAAAATCCGCCGACGCCTCCTACCAAAAGCAGAAGAAGCAGGACTCCGCCTACGATTGGTAGAACGAGGGAACGCTTCGCGGGTTGCGCCGCGCCCGGAGTATATGAAGGCGGCGCTTGCGGCGTTGCGCCCGGCGCATACGAGCCGCTCTGAGCATACGGCGAAGCGCCGCCCGTCATCATCGTTGGCATGGGCGCATTCTGCGGCGACGTATTGCTGGCCGTAGAGTTTGAGACTACGGGCGATGTGTAGGAAGAAGGCGGTGCGCCCTGCGGCGGCGGCTGGTTAGCCCAGGGTGCGGGGCCTGTGTCGGGCGGGCGCTGCGGCGCGTCCATAGTCAACATCGTTGGCGCAACCACGTCATGGCCTGTGGGCCTTGCCGGCGGCTGGTCCATAGACGGCGAGCCTGCGGGCGGCGCGCTGACATTCGTACTCGACGCCCCTTGCGCGTCTGCCGAAGAGAGGCTTGAGCCCGTGCTGGATAGCTGCGGGAGTCCGAGCGAGGCGCGAAGCTCATTAGCGAAATCTCCGGCTGTCGCTTGACGGTCGCCCCTATCCTTGGAGAGCGCGCGCTGAATGGCGCGGCTGAAGCCTTCGGGCACATCCTGCATGAACTCATGAAGAGGTTGCGGCATGGCCTTGACGTGCTGGCCTCTCAATTCGGCGAGCGTCAAGCCTATGAAAGGCTTGCGCCCCGCGACCAGCTCATAAAAGACCGCGCCCAGGCTGTAGATGTCCGCGCGCCCGTCTATCTCTTCCTTGCGGTCGCGCGGGACTTCGCCCCACTGTTCGGGCGACATGTAGTAGGGCGTGCCCAGGATTTGCCCGGCGACGGTGAGCGCAGTTGTGCCGGGCGTGCCGCCTGAGCCGCCCGCGAGGTCGCTGATTTTCGCTATCCCAAGGTCCAAGAGCTTGACCACGGGCTGCCCGTCAACGGGCTTGCCTATCATGATGTTCTCTGGCTTTAAGTCGCGGTGGACCACGCCCTGCGCGTGCGCGGCATTCAGCACGCTCGTAATCGGCTCAAGCGTCCTAAAGGCATCCTGCGGGGTAAAACGCCCGCGCTCCTTCAGCTCTGCGTCCAGCGTGCGGCCTTCAACGAACTCCATGACCATGTAGGTCATGCCGTCGGGCGTGGTGCGAAGGTCATAGACCTGCACGGAGTTCGGATGCCGGAAGCGGCGCGCGGCCTGCCCCTCGCGGCGGAAGCGGCGGAGCCACTCGGCGTTGTTGCGCATCTGCGCGGGCAGGACTTTAATCGCCACGCGGTCGCCCAAAAGAATGTGGCGCGCACGGAAGACAGCGCCCATTCCGCCTTTGCCGAGCATGGCTTCTATGTGGTACTGGCCGTCGAGTGTAGAGTCAACGATACTGGTCGGATCGTCCTCCAGCACTTCGCCGTCCGTAGCGCAGAAGCTTATGCTGTCTTCATACTTCGTATTACAAATAGGGCAGTATTTCATCTTCTGATTGTTTCAGCTCAAGCTAGAGAAACCTGGGCGGTGTGTTACTAACGCCGAAGATTTATTTTGATGTCGAAGACGACCGCTTTGTCACCCGCGCCTTCGCCGCTCAACCGTACGAGCGCAGCTCTCTGATTCTGCTCGCCTGAGAAGGCGACGGAGGTCTGCGGCGAATTTTTCCTTAGTTCGTCTAAAAGCCTGTTGTCTTCCGCCCTTAATTTACGAAACGAGCCGTCCAATGGCAATGTCTCAGAAGCAAACGAGAATTTAAGCGGCTCGCGCGAGAAGACGACTGTGAAGATTTCCTCACCCGGCGCATCGTCCAGCTTGATGCGCGCAAGCTCTGGCGCAGCCGTTTCTTCTCCGGCCTCAACCTGCTTGACCGCGACTAAATCGCCCAAGGGGATTACAACCAGGTTCTTCTGCGAATCGCGACCAATCATGTAAATATAACCGCTTTGGCTCGGCTTGAAAACAAATTGCAGGCTCTGGCCCGGCTCTACCTTCTCCTCGCCCGACACCTGCTTCTGCTCGTCAAGCGCCGACGGGCTAATCAACAGATGATAACTCATGAACGCTCTCAAAGAGCCGGGCGCGGTCGCATTCGCGGTCGTGTTGCTACTAGCGGCGGACGTGTTCGGGCTCGCGGCTACAGGCGCAGCCCTGTTCGCGTTCCGGCTATTGGCGGCGGGCGTCGAACGGCTTGCTTCGCCACCCGTCCAGAGGCTTCGCATGATGGAATAGCCGCCCGCCACCATCGCTATCAGCGCCACAGCCGCCACAGTCAATGAGACCTGGCAGCCGCGTGAACTCATCAACCCTAGTGTCCATGAACGTTTCGGCTGCGCCGCTGTTGCATCCGGCACAGCCGCAGGCGTAGCCGACATAACAGGGGTCGCCATAAACATGGCGGGCAGTTCATCCGGGCTTGTGCCGCGACCGGCAGGAGCAGTTACACTCATGTCGCCCTTAATCGTAGGTGCGGAGGCTCGTGCGTCGGAGGTCGAGACGCCTGAGAGGGGCGCGGCCACGTCCAGGGCCGAGCGCAAATCTGCCGCGAACTCGCCAGCCGTCGCCTGCCTGTCGCTTCTGTCCTTTGACATTGCGCGCTCAACTGAGCGCGACCAGGCGGGCGGCACCGTTTCAAGAACCTCTTCGAGAGGGCGCGCTCTTTCTTTGCAGTGTGCGCGGCGAAGTGCGACGAGCGACGATTGTTGAAAAGGAAGAACGCCCGCCGTCATCTCGTAAACGACCACGCCCAGGCTGTAGATGTCCGCGCGCCCGTCTATCTCTTCATTCATGTCGCGCGGCATCTCGCCCCACTGTTCCGGGGCCATGTAGTAGGGCGTGCCTAAGAATTGGCCTGAGCGCGTGAGCGCCGTCTCATCGCCTGCGGGATTGTTGATTCTGGCTATCCCTAAATCCAGCAGCTTAACGGTGCGTCCATCCGCCGCAATCATGATGTTCGAGGGCTTCAGGTCGCGATGCACAACGCCTGTCGAGTGCGCTGCGTCCAGAACGCTCGCCACCTGCTCTATAAAGGGAAGACTCTCTGCGGGCTGGAGCCTCCCGCCGCGCGAGCGCGCAAATTCATCCAGGGTCTGCCCCTCCACGTACTCCATGACCAGATAGACTTCGCCGTCCAGGGAAGTACGAAGGTCATGGACTATGACAGAGTTCGGATGACGAAAGCGGCGGGCGGCCTGTCCCTCACGCTGAAAGCGGCGGAGCCACTCGGCGTTGTGGCGCATTTCGGGCGGGAGGATTTTAATCGCCACGCGGTCGCCCAGTAGCGTATGGCGCGCACGGAAGACAGCGCCCATTCCGCCCTCTGCTAAGAATGCCTCTATCTCATACTGGCCGTCGAGCGTTTGCCCGACCCGGCTCTGATGATCGGCATGAAGCGGCTCGCTATCGCGTGTGCAAAAGCTTACTGCGTCATTGTAGCGCGTCCCGCATTTTTGGCAGATTTTCATCCGCAGAAATTATAACGCAAGGAGGATTCAAACAGCGATGGAGAGAATTATCAGGATAAAGAGTAACCACGCGCATCACACTAAGATAAAAAGCTACGTACGCTCAGCTCTTAATTCGTGATGTTTCGTGTGAAGCGCGTGGCTCATTATTTCTTCTTTATCCTGACTATCTACATCCCTGTTAATTTCTTTTCTATCGAATAAACGCTCACTGATAGATTCTCTGGGCGTACTCTTCCACCATACGGTCGCTGTTGAAAACAGGCACGAGGGTTTCAATCGAGCGTTTCATCATCATCACCCAGAGGTGCGGATAATCGTCGGTCTCGTGGCGCTGGTAGTAGAGCGGAATCACTTTCTGCTCAAGCACGCGGTAGAGCGATTCGGCGTCATGCGCGTCCGCCTCGGCTATGTCTTCGCTTGGGCTCGAATCGCCCACGGCCCACCCGTTCGTGCGGTCGTAGCCCTCTACCCACCAGCCGTCCAGCACCGAGAGATTGAGCCCGCCGTTCATCGCAACCTTCTGGCCGCTCGTGCCCGATGCCTCCAGCGGCTTGCGCGGAACGTTCAGCCACACGTCCACGGACTGCACGAGCTGGCGCGCAATCTCCTGGTCATAGTCCTGAAGAAAGACCGCGCGGTGCATCACCAACGGGTGATACTTCCACTTGGCCAGTTGTTGAAGAATGAGCTTGGCCCCCTGATCCTGCGGGTGCGCCTTGCCCGCGAAGACAAACTGCACGGGCCGCTCTTCATCGAGCATTATGCGTTGAAGCCTTTCGGGGTCGGTCACGAGCAGGCTCCATCGCTTGTAGCCCGCCACGCGCCGCGCAAATCCTATGGTCAGCGCCTCCGGGTCAAAGAGTATGCGCGCGGCCTCTGTGTAGTCGCGCGACTCGTTGCGCTGAAGGCGAGCGTGAAGAGAACGATGGCGAATGAAGGCCACGAGCCGCTGCTTCAAAAGCCTGTGTGCCCGCCACAACTCGTCGCTCGGAATGCTCTCGATGCTCGCTCGCCAGCGCTCGCGGTCATGCGTGCAGATACCGGCCCAGTCCTCGCCCACATATTTTTCCAGCAGCGAGCGTATCAGAGGCGCAATCCAGGTGGGCGTGTGCACGCCGTTGGTGACGTAGGTGATCGGAACATCTTCCACCTCCCTTTCGGGAAAGAGGCGCTGCCAGAGGGCACGAGAGACTTCGCCGTGCTTTTGACTGACGCCGTTCGTAGACCGGCACATGCGAATCGCCAGGGGTGTCAGCCCGTACCACTCAAGGTCGTTAGAGGTATCCACGCGCCCCAAATCCAGAAACTCGTCGTGGCTCAGGCCCAGCGCCTGTTCATAAGAATCGCCGAAACACTTCTCTACCACGGAAGGCTCAAACTCGTCGTTGCCCGCAGCCACAGGCGTATGCGTAGTAAAGACGCAGCGCTCGCGCACAATGCGCGCGGCATCCTCGAAGCTCAGCCGCTCCGGGCCTTCGGTTAATTCCCTGGCCAGCTCAAGCGTGAGAAAGGCAGAGTGGCCTTCGTTCAGATGAAAGACGTGCGGCTCTATGCCCAGACGCCGCAGAAGGCGTACGCCGCCGATGCCCAGCATCATCTCCTGCACCATGCGCGTCTCGCGGTCGCCGCCGTAAAGGTGGCCGGTCACCCATCGGTCCAGCTCCTCGTTCTCAGGGATGTTCGTGTCCAGAAGATAGAGCGAGACGCGCCCCACCGCGACGCACCAGACCTGGGCGCGCACGTTGCGCCCGCGCATCAGAACCTCCACGTAAACAGGCTCGCCCTCTTTATCCAGCACTCTCTCAATGGGCAGCTCCGCCGGATGCGTCTCGCCGTAGTGCTCTTCCTGCCAGCCGTCGCGCGTCAGGCGCTGGCGAAAATAGCCGTAGCGATAAAGCAGACCAACGGCTACGAGCGGCAGGTTGATGTCGCTGGCGGATTTCAGATGGTCGCCCGCGAGGATGCCTAAGCCGCCCGAATAGAGCGGCAAAGAGTGATGAATGCCGTACTCTGCGCAGAAGTAGGCTACGGGCGTGTCATGCGTGGTCCGGGTTTCGCGTTCGGAGGCACGCCACACGCGTTCATCCCCCATGTATTCATCGAATTTTTCGGCCAGCAGACGAACGCGCTCTATGTAGCCTGGGTCGGTCGCCATCTGCATCAGACGAAAATCCGAGACCTCCTTCAAGAGACCGCGCGGGTTATGCTCGCATTCCTCCCAGACGGAAGGGTCAAGATCGCGGAAAACGAAACCGCCGTCCGTAGCCCAACTCCACCAATAGTTCCATGCCAGCCGCTCAAGCGGCGCAAGCGGCTCAGGCAGACTCCTTTCCTTATGAATATTCTTCTCTTCTACTTCGGTTGAGACCTGAATCATTTATCTATTATTCCTGCGTTCATGAGATGGCCTAGAGCTTTGCCTGTACTCTGAGAGTTTCAGTCGAGCCTATGATGCCTGAGAAAGGTTTTCGCATCGCCTTCGGCGAAGAAGACCAGCCGCACCTCTTTTAACTTATCATCATTCTCCAGGAAACCCTTAATGGCCTCGGAAGAAACCCGCGCGGCTTCATGGCGTGGATAGCTGAAAGCGCCTGTGGAGATGGCCGGGAAAGCCAGGGACGCGAGGGCATGTCGAGCCGCCAGGTCGAGCGAATTGCGATAGCACGCCGCCAGAAGCTCGGCCTCCAGCCCTTTGTGCTCGCCGTAGATGGGGCCAACCGTGTGAATGACGTGGCGAGCCGGAAGCAGCCCGCCGGTGGTTATCACGGCCTCGCCCGCAGGCAGCCCCTTCGGATAGCGCGTGCGCCGTATCTCTCGGCACTCTTCCAGAATCGAAGGCCCGCCCGCACTGTGAATCGCGCCGTCAACGCCTCCGCCGCCCAACAGCGACGAATTTGCAGCGTTGACCACGGCATCAACGGCCTGCCGCGTAATGTCGCCTACAAGCACCGAGACGCGCCCCGCCATGAATGTTTCCAGAATCTCTTCAGTCACTTCAAAAAAGTCCCAGGTCAAAAGAAAGAGAGTCTTGTCTTTGGACTTGGGTCTTGGGACTCGCGCAGACTTGGAACCTGGGACTTTTATTCATCCTCGTAGCGCGGCTCGACATCTACTTCGTCAAACATGTCCTGACGCTTGAGCGCTTCGGCCACTCCCCTGGCACGCTGTTGCGTGAGCGGGCGTTCCGGGTCTGTGCTGGCTATCTCAAACAAGCGGTCGTCCAACTTGCGCACGCCCAGGATGCCGAGCGCCACGCCCTGCGCAACCTCTATGTCGCCCATGTTGTGTATGCGAAAGCGCCCGGTCTGCTCGACCCAGTCTTCTATGAAGGGGTCGCGCAGGGCATGTTCGGCTTCGGATTCAGTCAGGTAAGCGCCCTCGACAATGAGACAGTATTCGCGTCCTTTGTTCATGGCCAGACGAGCCTGGTGTTAAGTTCCTGCCCGGTTGAAAAGCTGTAAGACGAAAGAATAAAGCCCACGCTGGCGGAAGCCAACTTTATCATCACGAGCCCGCGCGCGGCAAAACTTTTTCTCACGGAAACTGGAAACAGCCCAGGCGATTACCTCGCCTGGGCTGTTTTCTCAGCCTGTAACCGGAGCGGTTTTTGGCCCGTCCGTCGCCTTAAGGATTTAGTAGGCTTGCGCTATCTGCTCGTTCAAAGCGCTCCTTAGTCGCTCGAAATAGGCATCGAAGGTCACAAAGCTGGTCGTGCCCTGGAAGAATGCTCGCCCGCCCGTATCGTTCGAAAGGCGATTGAGCGCGCTCTGACCATAGCCCGCCAGTATGTGGCTCTGGCTGGTCAGGCCGACCGTCGGAGCGTAGAAAGAATAGATGGTGACGTTCCTGCGTTGCGCTTCGTTGATTGCGCGATGAAGATCAATCGAGTCGGTCGTGGATGATACGTCCAGCCCGCGCGATGAATCCAGCCCGTCCGAGACGAGCAGCACCACGTTGCGATTCTTTCCTTCATTCTCGAACTTCTTGAGAGCCTCTACGACCTCAACGTAAGGGTTGTAGGGAGCGACGGCCTCGCTGGCAGCCGGCGTGCGAAGCGATGCCGCAGCCTTATCCAGATCGTCCGTGAAGGGCTGTCGCACCTGTAACGACCCCGCCCTCAGATAGCCAACCATCACGCGCGAACCCGTGGGAAGCCCGCGAATAAAGTCGCGCGTCACACCAAGCTCGTTGCCCACGCGTGGAACTAGATCATCCTGAATAAGCACTGCCAGATTGAGCGGCGCGTCTATGCTGGCCCTGCTGGAAGCCTTCTTATCACCCTTGCCGTCGGCGAAAGCGTTCGTGGCCGGGACGCTCAGGAACGTAGCGACGACCAGCAAAAAGGCCGCAAAGATGAAACTGATTTTTCTTGTACCTTGTGTCATTTCTTTTCCCCTGTAACTCCAGCCCTGCGATGAGCGATTATTAAAACTGAGCGGGGAGACCCTTTTTGTGCCTCTGCTCAAAAAGCGCGCGGCCCTTTCTGCAAAAGCCTCAACGCGCTCTCTTTCGTTCAGCCCATTCGACAGGACTTTTCTTGCACCCTTAAGATGCCCCGGCGCGCAAATACGTGGCCCGGAAAAGCAACGCAGAAAGCCGGAAGGGCGGAATGAAAAGAAAGAGCACTCGACCCTGAGCAGCCTTCTTAACTCATCGCTGCGGCATTCCGACCTTCTGCGTTTGCCTGATGAGCTGCTCTAAATTTTTTCTGCAAAATTTCCGTGGGGCTGCCGTCCACACGGCAACGAGCGGCAACCCTTTGTGAAATCCTTCTTGCCCGCTCTATTTGCAAACCGAAAACGTTTTGCGCTTTTTTTCAGGCGCGCTGCACCAGAGCGCGCGTCCCGAAATATCTCTATTTTTACGGAAAAAGCGCCAAAAATCGGGCGGGAAGGAAGGGCTTGGGAGTGCAGGCTCGCTACAGCCAGCGCTCTTTGTCAATCGAAAGCAGTATGCGAAATTGCGTGGTTTAATTTATAATCACGCCCGCATGACCAAGCCTTTTGCGAAACTAGATGGTGTGCTTCAGGATTGCATCCCGGAAATGGATGTGCTCTATGCACGCGTGTATCAGGCCGCGCCCAACTACGGCGTCTCGCAGGAAGACTGGCGCGCGGCGCTTCGCGGGGCCGTAGAGAAGTACCTGGTCGATCAACAGAACGGCAACGCTCCTTCGGCTTCGGAGGTGCGGGACTTTCTGAACGAGCTTCAGACGCAGGACCTTTATCTGGCGATGGGATGTGCGCGTGGCAACGAGCACGCGTGGTGGGAGTTCGATCAGTCCTACCGCCGCTACATAGAACGAATAGCGCGCCACCTGGCAAGCGTGGAACTGGACGCCGAAGAAGTTATAGATTCGGTTTACGTTGAGCTTTACGGCACGCGCATAGTCGAAAACACAAGGCTCTCGAAGTTCGCCACCTACACTGGACGCGGCAGCCTTCGCGGCTGGCTCAGGACAGTGGTCTGGCACGCGGTCATAGACCTGCACCGTGCGCGGCACGACGAAGTTTCCATTGATGACTGGTCAGAGAGCGGGGGCGAGACGCAGGATCGTCCGGGCTGGCGCGCGGAGGCGCGCGGAGGCGAAAGCGCCATGATTGATAGAATCGCTCGTGAACGCTATCGGTCTGCGACGGTCGCGGCTCTTGATACTTCGCTCGCTACGCTGGACGACCACGAGAAGTTGCTGCTTCTCTACTATCACGTAGAGGGACTCAAATTGCGCGAGATTGCGCGTCTGGTGGAAGAGCCGCAGTCTCCTTTGCGCCGCTGGTTTCAGCGCCAGTCCAAACGGCGCAACCTGACACCCGAATCGCGCGTGCATGAATCGACCATCATGCGCTGGCTGGAAAAAGTTTACGGCAAAGTACTCGCACGCTTTCGAGAAGAGTTGGAAGAAAAGGGCGGCCTGAGCAATGAAGAGATAGACATTTGCATAGGCATGGCGACGGAAGATTTGGCGACGGAAGACGTGCGCCGTCATTTAATGGATGTCGAAGGCGAGAATTTGAGCAAAGGGTAGAGAAAGCAACCGTCCACCGGAAAGGGAGGCGCAGGAGCTAAAGACCGTGCCGCGACCGAAGAACAACAGAGAGACAGAGGGCATACGCCGTATGATTCACCAGCACTTGCAGCGTCGCGCGATGGTTCAACCATCCGTCGTGACGGACGCGCATCTGGATGAAGATGCCCTTTCTGCTTTTGTCGAAGGACGATTGTCGGAAACAGAATCCGCTCCGGTCGTTCAGCACTTGGTGGCCTGCGGGTTCTGTCGTCGCGCGACGGCTGAGCTTGTTCGACTGGAAGCCGAAGTCGGCTCGGCGGTTGACACCACAACCGACACGGAGCAAGAGCCCGGTCGCGTACGAAAGCTTCTGAACGACCTGGCCTCGCGCGTGCTCCCGCACGCAGAAGCGGACGCGGTCTTCGCCTACCACGCTCCGGCGGAAGGTTCCAAACGCAAGACGGATGGGGCGGAAGAGCAGCCGGCTAAAAAGAGCGAGGATGAAGCGGAAAAGAAAACGCCCGATTCGTCCGAGCAATAACCTGCTTTGAGAAGTCCCGCGAGGGACTTTGGATGAATCTTATTTTCTAAACAGCTTCTTCTGATTTCTCAAACAGCTTTTCAAATGCTTTCAGTCTGAACCTGTACGCTTCCCTTTCGTTCGAGCTTGCCCCAGCCTACGAGCGCGCCGCGCGCTGCCACGGCAACCGACTTGACCATGACGTAGTACATCACCTGCCTGTAACAGAAACGCTGTAGCAGCAGCCACCAGAGCAGTCGCCAGCGCTCGCGCCGTTCGAGCAAGAAAGCAAAGGCTGCGGCTATCCAATCAGCCGCCAGAAAGAGCGCGTAGTAGAAAAGCACCTGGTTGAGATTCGTAATGGCATACTCGGACGGATGCTCAAGGCGTTCGAGCAGCGCCGAGACGCCAGACCACAGCAGCATCAAGTCCATCAGCGGCGAGATGAGCGGAAAGAGAATCTGGAAAATCCAGACGTTCGGCATAGAGAGCGAACCGAGCGCACCGTAGCGTGGTCGAAAGAGCGCGTCCCTGTGCTTCCACATGCACTGAAGCGTGCCGTAGGACCAGCGAAAGCGCTGGCCCGCAAGCGTCCGCACGCTCTCCGGCGCTTCCGTCCAACCTATGGCCGCCTCTTCATAACCGATTTTATAGCCGAGACGCCTGACGCGAATCGTCAAGTCCTGATCTTCCGCTAGAGTGTCCGACGAAAAGCCCCCGGCTCGCTCAATCGCCTCGCGCCGCCACGCGCCGACCGCTCCTGAGACCACCGTGATGCCGTTCAGACTTGCGAACGCCCTTCGGTCAAGGTTCTGCGAGGTGACGTATTCGAGTGCCTGCCAGCGCGTCACTATGTTGATGCGATTGCCCACCTTCGTATTGCCGGAGACTGCGCCCATCTGCGGATCGTAAAAACGGTGCGCGAGGGCGGCGACAGTTTCCGGCATAAAGAGCGTGTCGGCGTCCAGCGTGATGATGATTTCGCCGGTCGCATATCGCAGGCCGTAGTTCAAAGCTTCGGCCTTACCGGCGTTCGGTTTCGTGAAGAGACGCACGCGCGGTTCCTGGCCGAAACTTTCGCGCACCACTTCGCTCGTCCTGTCCGGCGAGCCGTCGTCAACGACTATGATTTCAAGCTGCGGGTAGCGGGACGAAAGAAGGCTCTCGATGGTGCGCACAATCACCCGCTCCTCTTTGTAAGCGGGCACTATGATTGAGACAGAGGGTTGATAATCCTCTCCGGCTTGAACTCGTTTGCGCCGTCGAGAACGCATCTTCTGCGCAAAGGCCAGAGCGCCTATGAAGGCCAGGCGCGCGATGCCCAGCACTATGCCTGCAAGAAAGACCCAACCCATCAGCCACCCGGCCAGTGAAAGCGTATAGAAGGTGACCTGATTGGCGCGTGCGGCGAACCCACGCTCGCGCGGCACGACCGGCATACTCTGGTCGCGCGTCAGCCCGGCCAGCTCCGAGACGGTGACAAAATGATAACCGCGTGCGCGCAGCTCTTTGATGATGCGAGGCAGCGCCTCGACCGTGCGCGAGCGGTCGCCGCCGCCGTCGTGCAGCAGCACTATCTCGCCGCGCGTGTCAGGGTCCGTTTCCATAGCGCCCTTGACGGTTTCGTTAACGATGTCGTCCGTGGTTCGCACTCTCCCATCCGGCTCACGCAGTCTCCAGTCGTCCGGGTCTATGCGCAGACCTACAGTGATGTAGCCGAGGCGTTCGGCGCGCACAGCAGGCTCTACCTCTTCGGGCGTCTGCGGCTCGGCGTCGCCGAAGTACGGCGGGCGGAAGAGACGCGTCGAGCGGCCCGTTAAGGATTCAATCAGGCGCTCGGTGGCATTCAATTCAAGGTCTGAGATGCGGCCCGGAATCTCGCCCATGTTCGGATGCGTGTAGGTGTGATTGCCGAGGTCGTGGCCTTCACTGACGATGCGGCGAACGAGCGCAGGATTAGACTGCCCGTTCTCGCCTATGATGAAGAAGGTCGCAGGAACGTTCTGCTCCTTCAGAATGTCCAGGATGCGCGGCGTCCAGGTAGCGTCCGGCCCGTCGTCAAACGTCAGGGCGATGAGGCCCGGATGGTCGCCCGTGCGCTGTATGACGTAAGAAGAGGGAGTCGCCGTGTAATCCTCAGAGGTAATGAAGCCGTTGGAAGCATCCCTTTTGAGCTCGCGCGCCCCGTCGTGCGGGAGCGCTGCCACCTGTAGAATCTCTCCGGTGCCTTCAAAGTCAACATCGTATCCGTAAGTGATGCGTTGCAGGTCGTCCGTTGAAGGTGCGGTCGTGCGAGTCGAGCCGAAGACGGACCAGATCGAAGGGTCTTCAGAGCCCAGACGCCAGAGAGCATAGCCTGCGGGGCTGTAGCCGCTCGCGGCGCGTATCTGGTTGAAAGCCGTCACGGCATCCAGAAACCAGACCGTGTGATGCGACCCGTCCTCTTCCTCATACTGAAAATACGGATTGCGCTTTGTCGCATCGAATCTGATGGACGCTTCCGAATCTCGTGCCGACAGCACTGCCTCCTGAAATGTCAGTTCCGTAGCCTCGCGCGTTCCCTGCTTCCAGTCGTAGCCGTAGCCGCCTATGCAGATGATGGTCTTCGCGGGCTGCAATTCGCGCATACGCCGCGCGAGCGTCAATTCGTACCAGTCCTCGCCCGCAACCGACCCGGCCTCGCTCACGGACCAATGCTCGTCGTAGGCCATCAGCATCAGGTAGTCCGTGGCCGCCGCGTACGCCTTATAATCCCAGTCCGAATTATTGAAGGGCACGGCCTCGGCTACTATCCAGCCGCGAGATTGAAACTCTGCGTGAAGCTCCTGCACGAAGCGCAGCAGGTTGGCCTGTGAAGCGGTCGGGGCTTCTTCAAAGTCTATGCAGACGCCCCCGAACTTGTTCTGCTCTACCAGGGCGGAGAGCGCGTCAATCAAACGCCTGCGCGAAGCTTCGTCCGCCACGGCGCGCGCCAGCAGTCCGGGATTCCAGTGCTCGTCCTTATAGTTTTGGACGAGCGGAATAACGGGAGTCTCCGGGCGGTTGCGCCGAATGTAATCGAGCGCGCTCGCATCTATATCCAGGGCCAGCGGCCCGCCATCATTCACGTCGCGCAGCCGCACCCATTCGGGCACGACCCAATCCAGTTGCGACAGGTTGCGCTTCAGCGATGAATAGCTGGAATCATCCCAGTTGACATAAAAGCCTATCGCCAGCGGCTTTGTACCCGACTGCCCTTCTCTAGGCGACGGAAGCTGCGGCGCAACAGGGGGCGGCACAATAGGCATCTCCGTGCGCCGCTTAGCCGGTACGACCTCGGTCGTCTTCAAAGCCGTGCGCAGGGTTGTGACGGCGCGACGTGCTTTCTGCTCAGGCACGGATGCGGGCGGCTGTGGTGCCAGGGCTTGCGCGTCGGGCACGTGCGGGAGGACGGCTAGCGGGCGCAGGTTCAAGCGCGGCAGGAAAGGGTTGGCCAGAATGCTGGCGATGAGTGTTCCGGCCAGCAGTGTAAAGGCTACGGCTAGCGCCAGCCACGTGCGGCGCACTCGCCGCCATCGGCGTCCCTTCGGGTCATAAAAAACAGGCTGTGACAATTAACTCTTCCCTTCATAAAACTTCTAATCCCCCTCGGACTGGCTCGCCCTTCAAGATAAATGGCAACCGCCATGCCGTGCGAGGCAAGCAGGGTGAAGAAGCGGGAAGGTTAGTAGATTTAAGGCGAAGATGGTTCCTGGCAGGCCCTTTGCCGGAGCAGTGAGGCCGCCTCATGTGGCGTATTTGTACGCGCAGGTAAAATCTGTGGCAAAAAGGATTGAAAGAGTAAAGGCTAAGTGAAAAACCTTCAGCGCGTCTGTAGTCGGCCACTGCTTCGCTAGATGACGGCGACGAGCGAAGCTATCAGAAGGGGTATGAACTGGGCGAAGAGTTCTTCTTTAGATTTCGCAGGAGGAACGTACCGGATGCGACGAATGCGTCTGTGGTCAACTCGCTCTACAGTAAAGCGCGCGCCCTCGTATTCGACCACTTCGCCTGGAAGCAGTAGACGCCCCGCCTGCGCCAGCATGAAGCCTGCGAGCGTAGTGTAGCCAGCATCTTCGGGCAGCCGCAGGTTGAAGCGGCGATTGGCGTCGCGCACCGCTAGCATACCGTCCAGTAGAAAGCTGCCCTGCTCTTCTATAATCTGCTCGCGCACCTCTTCGTCATACTCGTCGTTAATCTCTCCGACTATCTCTTCGAGTAGGTCTTCCAGGGTTACGATGCCCTCTATGCCGCCGTGCTCGTCTATGACAAATGATAAGTGCGTCTGAGCCGCCTGCATCTGCGCCAGCACGCTGCCCAGGCGCGCCGTGGCCGGAATAAACATGGGTTGATGAAGATGCTTCTCCAATTCGAAATCCTGTGAAGGCCCGCGCAGACATTTCATAAGGTCCTTCATAAAGAGGACGCCCACAACATTGTCCAGACGTTCGCGGTAAACGGGCAGGCGCGAATAGCCCGTCTCGCAGAATAGCTTCTCCGCCTCTTCAAGGGTGGCCGACAGCGGCAGCGCGACGATGTTCATCCTCGGCACCATTGCCTCGCGCACCTCCGCTTCCGCGAAATCGAAGACGCGATTAATCAGCACCCTCTCGCTCTCTTCCAGCATCCCGCTCTGCTGAGAGGCGTTGACAAGCTGGCGCAGCTCATCTTCGGTATAGATTGAGCCGTGCTCTGCCGAAGGATGCAGCCCGAAGATTCTGACCGTGCGCGTGCCCGCCCAGTCGAGCAGGCGTATGGGCCAGTAGAAAATTCTGTAGAAGACCCGAAGCGGCCAGGCGACGGCGAGCGAGACGCGCTCCGCCATCTCAAGCGCCATAGTTTTGGGCGCAAGCTCGCCCAGGACTATGTGCAGGAAAGTTATAATCGAGAAGGCTATGGCGAAGGCTATGGTGTCCAGCCAGACCTGCGAGATGCGCCCTTCGAGCGGCCCTTCCAGGACGTGCGCGACCGCAGGCTCGCCTATCCAGCCGAGGGCGAGAGAGGCGAGCGTGATGCCTAGCTGCGTGGCTGAGATGTAGGCGTTCAAATTATCCAGCAGGCCCAGCAAACGCTGCGCCCTTTTATCGCCGCCCTGCGCCAGGGTGACTATGCGCGAGCGGCGGACGCCCACCAGAGCGAACTCCGCCGCGACGAAGAAGCCGTTGGCTAGAACCAGAAAGATGATGGCGAAGATATTAAAGATGGTGAACATCAACTTGAGTCAAGTATAGCTTGAGATTGTCGAGCTTGCTAACGCAGCACTCTCAAATAGTTTCCTGAATTCTAATTCTCAAATTAAGAGACCGAAGCGCATCAGGGGCGAAAGCGCTCTCGAAGTAGCTGGCAGAATTCAACTATGCGGTTCTCTGCCCAGAATCGGTCTTCCCGTTCGGCTTCGGCGGCGACAAAGCCCACGTGGCCGCCGCTCTCAGGCGCGAGCAGAATCACGTAAGGGTTATCTGCAACAGAGCGGTGGCGTAGAGGCTCGAAGGGGATGAAGGGATCGTCCTGCGCGTGGATGATGAGCGTGGGCCTATCAATGTTAGGGATGACGCCGATGGAGCTGGTCCGCACGTAGTAGTCTTCGGCGTCCCTGTAGCCGCCGTAGCGGGCCGTGAAGCGCTCGTCAAACTGGCGCATGGTTCGCACGCGGCGCAGGCCCTCGATGTCATACAGCTCTGGAAAGAGTCTCTTCTTGCGGCGTATGCGCGAGCGCAGGCTGCGCATGAAGCTCTGCTGGTAAATCCAGTTCGAGCGGCGCGCTATGGTTTCGGCTGCCGCCACCAGATCGACCGAAGGCGAGACGGCGCAGAGCGCCTGAAGCTCCGACGGCAACTCCGCGTTCTCTTCGCCCGCGAGCCTCAAGGCCATGTTGCCGCTCATGGAAAAACCCACGAGGTAGATTTCCCGCAGACGGTCTCTCTCCACCAGCTCGCGTATGACGAAGAGAATATCGCCGGTCATCCCGCTGTGATAAATCGTGGGCGTCAGGTGTTCCGTGTTGCCGCAGGTGCGAAGGTTCAAGCGCACTACGTTGTAGCCGGCGCGCTGCGCCTTGGCGGCGGTGCCGAGTATGTAAACGGATTCGGCGGAGCCTTCGAGCCCGTGCAGGAGCAGCATGGTCGGATGCTTCTCTTTCTCCTGCTGCCAGCGACAGTGCGCCAGTATGTGAACATCGGGCTCGACTTCGAAGAGACGAGTTTCGTCACGCGCCTGTTCCTTTAACTTAGAGCGGCGAGGCCAGACGTAACCGGCGAGCGTCTGCGCATGGCCGCCTGTGAAGAGCGGGTGCGGCACAAAAGGCTTTTCCGCCAGCGTGCGAGCGATGGACGCAAGAAGCCCCTGCGCCTTTTCGGTTGCGCCCACGCCTGGGACGGTTCTCTTCTGGAAGGTTTCTATCCCCGTGCTCATCTCACGCGCTTCGCGTTTACAGCTCTCTCTTCGCGCACAGCCCTGGATGACTTGAGGACTCTCTGTAAAACGCTCTCCTGAAAATTTACAGCGTCGCCGCCGCCCGTGTCCAGAGAAAGAAGGGAAAAGGCAAAAGTAAATGACGTGAGTTCGACACAGGAGACAGCATTATCTCTGTAGCCCCTTTCAGGCGCACGGGTAGCCGTATGACTCTTAACTTTTGCCTTAAACGAGACGCGTCGGCTCGCCCGGCGGAGGGTCGCCTGCCGGCGGCGGTGTGCTGTTGGGCTCGCGCACGGGTGCGGCGGGCGAG
>JADMIO011482799.1_pt1 | contig 47446 bp, 43 predicted proteins | sample 8958161 | NCBI WGS metagenome assembly JADMIO01 (sample SAMN16585339, study PRJNA669376) | soil metagenome | isolation source: Crop rotation soil | place: USA: Cullars Rotation, Alabama | collected 2011
GAACGTTGAAAAAGATATAGCTCGCGCCGCCATTGTCGTTGCGCGCGAGGCGCGCGAAATAGACACCGGAGACAGCGGTGGCCGGCACCGTCCAGGACGCTGACTCGACCCAGTTGCCGCAGTCGATCAGGCCGGTGGTATTGCTGGTATCGACCCGGCAGGCCGGCTGAGTGCGCGGAGCGACGTTGGAGATGGTCGTGATCTTGCGCGCGCCGTTACCCTGATACCAGCCAACGCGGTAGATGTCGATGCGATAAGTAACGCTGGCAAACACCTTGAAGTGAACGGTGCCGCCGATATTCACGCTCTGCTCAGTGGCGAAGCCTTGAATGGAAGCGTCGCCCGGTTCCAGCAGCCTCCACTCGGAGGGTGGATTGCCGGTGAGTTGGTTCTCGCATGCCACCGGATTGGAACACGGCCCGGTTGCTGCGGCTGTATCCGATGACGCCGCACCGGCGCGTTTGTGATGGCGATTGGAGCCGGGTTGAACTATCGGCTGATGATAGTCCAGCTCAGCCTGCTTTTGGACTTTCCGTGGACCCGCCACGGCAAACTCGTTCCACGTGCCGATCATCATGCCCACACAGCACGCTAGCGCGCACAGCAGCCTTCTGCGTTTGCTCATGATCCCGCTGACCTCCCTGAACATGCCGATCGTGCGGGGCATGCCGTTGCGTTGATGCATTTGTCCCTTTAGTAAACACGCGCTGCTGTGAGCCTCGTCATCGAAGTCATTTCTTGTTGTTTGGGAATGCTGGACATTCTCGAATCCTCAGAAGCTCTCGCGTTTTGCTTCTTCGTTCGCGGCTGCAATTTAGATCTCGTTTGGATTTGAAGCAACTTATGAGAACTAATGTCAGCACGATCGTTTTTATTCCCTAGAGCGCTGTCGCCTGAGGGCGCCAACGCCCGACGATGCCACGTAACATTTGGCGGTAATAACACCCCCCTAAATTTGGCCGTGTTCCGGCGTTTTGTCTATTGCGCCTAAGTTATAGGCGATGGCGCAGCCGTTCTCAAGCCCCCAATGGACGCGTCGCGTAGAATAATGTTCCTTTGATGTGTTTGCTCATATATTCTTGACCAACATCCTCGTTGTCGGCGGTGCCGGCTATATCGGCTCGCACATGGTAAAGACGCTGCTGGATAACGGTTGCGGCGTCGTTGTATTGGACGATCTGTCGAGCGGCCATCGCGAGTCGGTGCTCGGTGGCGAGCTGATCGAAGCCAGTCTGGCCGATCGTGCGGCGCTCGCGGAGGTGATGAGCTCGCGCGGCATCGATGCAGTGATGCACTTTGCCTCTCTCATCCAGGTCGGCGAGTCGGTACGGGATCCGGCGCTCTACTACCGCAACAATTTCTCGAACACGCTGAATCTGCTCGACGCCATGGTGGCGGCCCGGGTGAACCGGTTCATCTTCTCATCGACGGCGGCGATATTCGGTGAACCGGTCTACGTGCCGATCGACGAGGCGCATCCCCAGGCGCCGATCAATGCTTATGGAGCGTCGAAGCAGATGGTCGAGCGCGCGCTCCAGGATTATTCGCGCGCGTATGGCTTGCAGTCGGTATGCCTGCGCTATTTCAATGCTGCGGGCGCGCATCCTGACGCCGATATCGGCGAGCGGCATGAGCCGGAAACACATTTGATCCCGCTGCTGCTCCAGGTCGCATCGGGGCGACGTGCGTCGGCGCAGATTTTCGGCCGGGACTACGACACGCCGGATGGCACGTGTATCCGAGACTACATTCACGTATTGGATCTATGTCAGGCGCACTTGGCGGCGCTGGCATTCCTCCGGGAGACGAGGCGCAGCGGAGCATTCAATCTCGGCAACGGCAGCGGCTTCTCAGTGCTCGAGGTGATCGGTGCCGTTGAGAAGATCACCGGTCGCTCGCTGACACTAGTCGATGCGCCCCGTCGCGATGGGGACCCGGCGCGCCTCATCGCGGACGCAAGCCTCGCGCAACGCGTGCTGGGCTGGATGCCTCGGTTTGGGGACATCGAAACGATCGTGCAGCACGCCTGGCGCTGGGAAACAAAAGTGACGAGTTCGACGTCCTAACAGTCGGACGCTGACCGCAAAGGTCCAACAGTCAACAACTCAATCCGAGTGGACTGCGGTCCCGCGCATTTGGATGCGCTCGCCTGCCATCGTCCACGACTGCGAATCCCATCAGACGCCGCGCTGTGTCGCTCCGGCCAGTACGCAGTCATCCGCAGCAGAGCCGGGACCCGGCGGGTAAAATGCGCAGCGACACGGAATGGTCAAAACACAGGAGAAACAACGCGTGAAAGTCTATCAGCTCAAGATCGTGCTCGCTCTTGCCGGCGCGTTCGTTGCCGGCACTACCGCCTTCGCTCAACAGGGTACTCAACCGAGTACACCGGAGGGTGTGGCCGGCAAAATGGGGAACGTCGAGGTCAGGACTGCCGATCTGCGCCGCCTGCTTGATGCACAGCCTGCGCAAGTGAGAAAGCAAGTGGCTGGCGCCCCGGCGGACCTGGATCGCCTGGTCCGAAGCGAGCTCATCCGCCAAGCGTTGCTGAATGAAGCGAAGGGGAAGGGCGTAGACAAAAGGCCGGAGGTCGTGCTGAGTATGGAACGCGCTCGCGATCAGGCGCTGCTGCAAGCGTACATGAACGAAGTCGCGAAGCCTCCTCCAGGGTTTCCCTCCGACGAGGATGTGAAACAAGCATACGAAGCGAACAAGACTGCGCTGACGGTACCTCCGGAATTCGAGTTGGCGCAAATCTTTCTGGCGGTTCCAGAGAATGCGGACAGGTCGGCACTGACTGCAGCGACCAAGAAGGCAACCGATCTTGCCGCAAAGGCGCAAGCGAAGGGTGCCGATTTCGCCAAGCTCGCGCGCGAACAATCGGATCAGAAGGACACCGCTGCCAAAGGTGGGGAGCTCGGCTGGTTGCCGGAGGACAAGATCATCGGGGAGATCCGCGCTGCGATCTCACGCCTTGAAAAAGGCGAGGTGACCGGCGCCATTCGCTCGCCGAGCGGTTTCCATATCGTGAAACTACTGGATAAAAAGCCCGGTGGGGTGCGCCCGCTGTCTGAGGTGCGCGACACCATCGTGAATCAAATGCGTGTGCGCCGTGCCCAGGAGATCGAGCGAAATTACATCGAGGGGATGGTGAGTCGAGCGCAAGTGACGGTCAATCCCAGCGAGGTCACCAAGTTGCAGGGAAAATAGCTATCGCCTACCAAATCAGTTAGTTCGCGCGAGACGTGCACGGCTCAAGCAACGCTCGTGCGAGATACCTGCACTTACCAAGTACCGTGCGACTGCGCAGTGCTGTTACACGGTAAGATTTCAACAAACATATCGCCCGTTTCATCCAATCGGTGCGTTGTCGCCAACGAGCATCACTGGATATTCACCGGGTGTCAGTCTTGGCGGGCCTTTAGATCAATGAGTTCCAAATTGGGTTGACCTGCGCGCGCGAGATACATACGATTGCGCTCCACAACGGGGTCGGACAAACGTCGGGGGGACGAAACTGATGGATGCTCTGCATGAGGCCATTCGGAAAATTCATGCACGACCGGACGAGATCATCTCATCGACCTTCTGCGAATTGCTCAAATCCTTAGATTCAGGTGAGCAATTCGATCTCAATAAGCTGTATCGACTCAATTACTCCGATTTCGCTTTGGCGATGAATGTGCTTAAGGAATGGCGCCTGGACGCTTTTCGTTATGAGCGCGGGATCGTCTCTCGTGCTGCGGCGGATCCGGACGTGATCGTAGATGCGATTGCCTTGCAGTACGGGAGGCTGGAAGAGCCTTCAGCGGCCGTCTGAATTTCGCGGCGTTCTGTGCAACGGATTGCTGCTGCTTTCGATCTGCGGGAGTCCGCCGAGGGTCAGCGCGCTGGCAAGCTCCGTACTTAACTTCTAAGAATGCGTTTGTCTCGGGGAGAGACCAGAGTAAACCGACAAATTCATTTTGGTTCCGCATGACGTTCGAATAGCACGCCGCCTGCGTGCGATTCAATGCGGATGCTGTGTTGTGCACATCAAGACCAGCACTCTTCCCATCCCGGAAGAATAGCGGCTAGTCTATGGGGATGCGCACGCAACGCTATGATCCCATTGTTAAAATGGATCGGATCGATCGCCCGGCGGGCTGTTGCTGCGCACGCACGCGGCCGTTCCTAAGATCTCCAGGTGCCGGTTACTCACAAACTTATCCACAAGCTTTTGCGGTGCTGCGGCAGCAAGCTTTTCGTCTCTTTCCAAGAAGCTACGCGTAGTCCCGGGGTAATCGCCGCCGCAGCTGCGCGGAGGCGCGCACGTGACGAGCGCACTGCAACCGCGGGCAGGCGCAAGGGCGTCATCCGGCATAACGAAACGCTGTTGCAGACGATGCGCCGTCCCTGCTGCTATCACGGCGTGCTGAAACGGCCAATAAACGCTAGCGCATCGATGCCGTCTTGAATCGATACGTCGGGCGGGGCGACTTGTCCTCGTAGTACGGCATCATCTGCGGGATCAGTTGTGCCAGCGCCTCCATCCGTTTTTCGCTGGCGGGGTGCGTGCTGAGGAAATCGGACTTGCCCGCTCCGCCGGTGGCCTGAGTCATCTTCTGCCACAGCGTGACGGCGGCATGCGGGTCATAGCCGGCCTTCGCGGCGAGCTCGATGCCGATACGGTCGGCCTCCGATTCTTGACTGCGGCTGTTAGGAAGCTGCACGCCTACGGTGGTAGCCGCTGCGGCCGCCTGAAGCGCGACCTGGCTGCCTACGCCGCCTTGGCCCAGGAGAGCAGCGCCGATTTGCAGCGCTGTTTGCTGCGCCATGGCCACCGACATACGCTCGGCGGTGTGCTTGGCGAGCGCGTGAGCGATCTCGTGGCCCATCACCTGCGCAATTTCGTCGTCCGTCAGATTGAGCTGCTGAATGATGCCGGTATAGATCGCCATCTTTCCTCCGGCCATGCACCAGGCATTCAGCGTCTTCGGATCGTCTATGACGTTCACCTGCCAGTCCCACGCTTCGGTCTCGGGCCGATATTTGATCGCCTGGGGAATCAGGCGCGCGGTGATGTTGTCGATGCGCGCCTTGAGAGCGGCATTGTCGTTGAGCTTGCCCTGCTTAGCGATCGGTTGCAGCGTTTGTACATACGCCTCGCTGGAGGCGTCGATCGCCTGCTGCTCGGACACGAGCATGAGCTGCTTGCGCCCCGTGACCGGTGTGCTCTGGCATGAGACCAATACTGCACTGACAAGAAGCAGGAAGATAATGCGTGCGGACTTCATCGTTATAGTCTCCTGGCAGAATGTGGCGCCGTAGCGTGCGCAGTGCTCATCTGTCAGACAACATCTGCAGCGCAATCTGCGATTCGCGGCTTCAACGGCAATGACATTGGAGCATAATTATAGTTCAAGGCGTGAATGTTCCACGAGCTATGCGCAGCCCCATCGGCGCCCGATTGGAAGTCACACACTGCAACATCGTCACGCTTGCATTCGATGCCATCGTCAATGCGGCGAACGCCTCGGTCCTCGGCGGCGGCGGTGTGGATGGAGCGATTCATCGTGCTGCAGGCCCGGCCTTGCTCGAAGAGTGCCGCAAGCTGCATGGCTGCCCGCCTGGAGGCGCGCCTCCCACGCGGTTATCGATTGCACGCACCATACGTGATTCATACCGTGGGGCCGGTATGGCACGGAGGAGGACTCGGAGAGCCGCAAACACTGGCCTCCTGCTATCGCAATTCGCTAGCCATCGCGCTCTCGCAGCGGCTGCGCACGATTCGTTACCGGCGATCAGTTGCGGCGTGTATGGCTATCCTGCAGAGGCGGCTGCGCGCATCGCGGTAGCGGAGACCGCGGCCGTTCTCGCTCGCGAGCCCAATTTCGAGAAGATCTGGCTGGTGTGCTTCGACGAGACGGTGCACCAAGCGTATCTCGCCGCGCTGCGGGAGATGCAGCATGAGGCGTGAAGGGACCGAGCATTGATCTGATAGACTTCGCCGGATATTTTTGCGTCTGAGGTGCAAGCCGTGCTGAGAATCCTGGTTGCGCTGATACTGTTGCTGCCTGCGCTGAGCAGCGCAGATCGCGTCGATCGCATGTCCGCCGCGGAACGGTGCGTTTACACCGCGCAACTGGCTGTGGCCGGATATCACTATTTCCTGCAGGGCAAAGCGCGCAACGAAGTTCCTATCCATTGGCACGGCGATGAGACGCAAAACGAGATCGATTTCGTTACTCGGACGCTGGACCAGGCATTCGCTGCCGCCGAGCGCGACCGCCGCGAGCAGCCGAGCGCTCGTGTGTCCGAACAGGTCTTCGGCGACCGCGCGTATCAGGCCTGCATGGATGCGGATCGCACATAGCTTCGCGCTGCGTCAGCGCCCTAAGTTGCATGTTTCGATCGTTGGCGCCTGCGCTGCAGCATTCGTCCTGAGTATTTCTTCGATCGGCTTAGCAGAGGAAGCCAAGAAAGGTGCTGCCGAGGCGATCGGCGAGGGCAATGCGGCCCGCTGGCTGGACTACTATCGACGCGAGCGCGGGCAGGATTGGCGCGCGGCCGGCGATGGTCCCAGCAAGCCGCCGGATGGGACGCAGCCTCGCGAGCCTGCGCCGAAAGAGGCACCGTCGCCGCCTGATAAGCGAGAGTAGCGGCAGCGCTGGGAGGCGTTGTCAGTTGACGTCTCGGTCGGACGTGCTCGACTGCTTCGAGGCTCCTGCAACACACGCATCGAAGCGAAAGTGCTTTGCAAGGTAGAGCGCGCCGGCGCTCGAGAGGTGTTGATTGTCGTAGTACAGAACGGTTCCGTCGATCGAGCTGGCGCAGCGTCCCGCTTCACACAGCACCGTTTCGGGTAGAAATGTGCAAACGTCGCCGCGCGCGGCGGCGATCTCTGCAATCGCAGCGTTCGTATAGTCCAGCGTCTTCGCGACCAGGCTCGCCTCGGCGTCGCACGTGCGGGCTCGGCCCAGGAACATGCTCGAGCGTGCGATGCACGTCGGCACATCGACGCGGATGTCGGGGACGTCACCCATTACGATCACTTTCTTGCCGGCGCGCTCGAGATCCTCGACCGTGCGTTCGAGCGCCGCACGAAAGACGCGCCTGGTATTGGCATCGGACAACTCGCGATTGGCATCGTCGATCAGACGCTTGTAGGCGGGCCATGCGCCCGCCAGCACGACGACTGTCACCTCAGGGTGGGTCCGCAAAAATGCGAACGTGCTGCGAGATAAATCAGCACATCGCAAAATGTACTTATCGGAAATTGCATCGACACCGATCAGCGGCGGGCAGCTCCAGGCGGTGACCTGCAAGAAAGCGTATCCGCGCAGGCTCGCGAACTCTCTGACACCGGGGGCAAACCCGTCGGCGTGCGAATCCCCCCAGACCGCGATAGTTTCCTTGTAGTTGTCGCGTCCGATCCAGCAATCGGCTGAGGGCGGCGAGAATGCTTTGCGCGGGTCTTTCAGGCACGCTCGGCGCAGCTCGTTGAAATCCGTAGCGGCCCGATCCGCGGTACGGACGTGTTCCGGCACGCGTCCCGGGAAGCCGCCGGCGAAGAAAGTAAGGCCGCCGAGAAAACAAACCACCACGCTTGCAACACCGTACTTTACGAGCAGCCTGGATGGTACGGTGACGCGCGCATTTCTGAATGGCAATTCGATGAAGCGCCAGGTGAGCAGCGACAGCACGAATGCAAAGGCCACGAGGACCAAGGTTTGTGCTGCGGAGAGCTCACCCTGCGTAATTCTTCCCAGAGACAGCGCCGGCCAGTGCCATAGATACAGCGAATAGGAGATCTGGCCGACCAGTACCATCGCGGAGAGCGATAGCAACCACCGATTGATCGCTGCCTCGGGCCCCGCATAAATCAGCAGAGCGGCACCGATGCAGGGAAAAATAGCCAGCCATCCGGGAAACGCCTTAGTCACATCGAGCAACGCAACGCTGCCGACGATGAACGCCAGTCCGAGGGCGGAAAGAATGTGTCGAGCGCGCAGCGATGGAAGCGCGGGCGCAAGTCCGGTGGCCAGGACCGCGCCGATGGCAAGCTCCCACGCGCGTGCAGGCAGCATGTAGAACGCGGCCGCCGCCAGTTGCGCGGTTCGCGGGGCGAGAATTTCGAACGAAGCGAGATGACTGCCGAGCGCGCCGATGCAGGACAGAGCAAAGGAGCAGATCGCAACGATCACCGGCACCACCCAAGGTTTGAGACCTCGCTTCGCCCCGATCAACAACAGGAACGGCCAGAAGATATAAAACTGCTCTTCGACCGACAACGTCCACGTATGCAGGAGCGGCTTGAATTCGGCGGCTTGGTCGAAATATCCGATGTCGCGCCACAACACCATGTTGGAAACGAACAGTGCGGTGGCGAGCGTGAATTTGCCGAGGTTCTTGAGCTCGAGCGGCGAAAGCAGCACGAGACCCGCCAAAAGCGTCGTGCCCAGGACGACGAACAACGCAGGCAAGATGCGTTTTGCCCGGCGCACGTAGAACCTCGCGATGGAGAAATGACCTTCGATGATCTCCGTCGAGATCACTTTGCTGATCAGATAACCCGAGATCACGAAAAACACGTCGACGCCCACGAAGCCTCCGGGCGTCCACTTCACACCGGCATGGAATGCGACTACGGACAACACTGCAATGGCGCGCAGGCCATCGATGTCTCGGCGATAGTTGCTCACTGACATTGCAGTGTATCTACTCGTGTCGGGGGTTCGAGGCTGGCCGCGCAGGTCGTTGCAGAGCGACGGCAAGGGCGCTCTGCTCGACGATCATCGCGGCTGGTATGCGGAGGCGGATTCTACTACGAGACTCGTCGCCAGCATTATTTGGGGACGCAAGCTCGGTGCGGGGTGTGATTTGGCAGAGGGGACAACGCACACGTATGATGACCGGCTGCATCAGCGAAGGAGGCATGGATGGATCGCCTGGAGGCGATGGACATTTTTGTGCGGATCGTGGAGGCGGGGAGCTTTTCTGCAGTGGCCCGCGACCTGGGCACAACGCAGCCCACGATCAGCAAGCAGATGACGGCCTTGGAAACACACCTGAAGACGCGGTTGCTCAATCGCTCGACGCGCAGCCTGAGCGTCACCGAATCGGGCACGGCGTACTACGAGCGCTGCAAGCGCATCCTCGAAGACGTCAAGTTGGCGGAGGGCGCGCTCGGGCGCCTGCAGTCCTCGCTCACCGGAACGTTGCACGTCAACGGCTCGATCGCATTGGGGCAACTGTTTCTCACCCCGCTCATGCTCGATTTTCAGCGCGAGTATCCCGATCTCACGGTCGAGCTCACGCTGAACGATCGCTACATCGATCTGGTGGAGGAGGGTGTCGATGTCGCCGTGCGTCTGGGACGGCTCGCCGATTCGAATCTGGTTGCGCGCCGGCTCGGCTCGACCCGCCGCGTACTGGTTGCAGCTCGCGATTACCTGGATCGCTACAGCACGCCGCAGGCACCCGCCGATCTCGATCGCCATAACTGCCTCCTGTACGCCTATCTATCCACCGGCAACGAATGGGTGTTTCGCGGGCCGCAGGGGGACATGCGCGTGCAGGCGCACGGCAACTTCAAAGCCAACAACGGCCATGCGATTCGCGAAGCGCTGCTGGCCGGCGCCGGTGTCGCATTGATGCCGGATTGGTTGGTGCACGATGATCTGCAAGCGGGACGACTGGTCACGTTGCTGCCGCAATTTGCGCCGGCGCCGCTGGAGGTGAACGCCGTCTATCCGTCGGGCCGACACGTTTCGGCCAAGCTGCGCACCTTCATCGAATTTCTACAGGAGCGATTCAAGGCGATCCCGGCGTTCTCGGTTTGACGTCGAGGCAGAGGCGTGCGTCTAGAACTCTCCGACCAGCTCCGCGCCGATATACGGAGAATCGGCGCCGCTCTGAAAGCGATAGCCGCCCTTGAGGGTGAGGAATACCTTCGAGGCGACTTCGATGCCACCGAACGCGACGCCGATCTTTTGCGCGTTGTAGTTCGGATCGCCTTGCACGACCACTTCGGGGCCGATGTACTTGCCTCCGGAAAGGCCGTACAGCAGCCGCAGCCGCGTCCAATAACCATCGAGGATGAAGGTATAGGCGACGATCCCGTTCAAGCGCCACGCGGGTGAGAGCTGTGCCTCGCCCTCGAGTTGCGCCTTCGGCCAGAACTGTTCTCCGCGCAGCGCGCCGCCTGTATCGTCCGGGCTCAAGTGCGCGTTCGAATAGCGCACGCCGAAATATGCGGCACCGGAAAGCCCGGGGCGCGATGCCTGGTAGCCGACCATCGCTTCGGCGCCGAATACATTGGCATCGATGTCGCGTCCGCCCGCGTCGTACGTGTAGCTGAAAGTGTCGAGCCAGTAGCGCTGGACCCAGCCGTTTCCCAGGTGATTGTCGCCCCAGAAGGGAATGATCAACCCGCCGCCGAAATAATAGTCGTCTTTGTAGACGTCGCCGGTGAGGATCCAGAGACGATCGTCCGCATGCACGCTCCCGGCGAGGAGAATGAGAAGTGCGCCGCTGAGAAGGATCCTCACGAGCGCGCCTGCCACGCTGCGTCCTTGGGTGCCTCCTTGCGATCCCGTGTCTCGAATCGATAGAGATGCAGCGGGGTAGTCGCCGTGCTGATGCTGTCGACGAAGTATGCGGGCCCTTCCAGCGCGTGCACACCGGAGCGCGTAACGACATCCAGGTGCAGCGGTGCGACGTCGGCGAGCCGGCGGAAGCTCACCAGCGTGCGATCGCCTGACGGATTGATCGGCACCGAAACGAGGCCGACGTCAGGAGTGGCGAACAGCGACGCGGTCGAGCGGCTCAGAACCGATGCCCAGCGCTCGGGTTTCGCACCGGGCTGGCGGCGGCGCCAGCGGGATTCGCCCGACATCCATTCCAGAGGTGTGCGCATCTGCTCGCCGAGGCGGTTCATGCGCCACTGGAGGTTGGATCCATAGAGGAAAGCGACCAGCTCATCGCGGTCGGCTTCGACGTCCCACTGAAAACTGCAGCCCAGCGCTTTGATGTGGCTCGCAGGCGATGGATCGGAGTGGATCAAGGCCCGCACCTGCGCTTTGAACGGAAGCTTTCCAGACGGCAGATAGATCTCGCCGTGCACCTGCGTTCCTACAGCGGTCGCGGCTGGAAACCGCCCATAGAACTTGAACCCGTGAGTGGAAATATCGTCGAGCACGCCGACCACCGGCGCCTCGTCGGAAAATTCGATCAGAGCGGGCAAGGGCACCGGGAACCGGTAATCGCGTCTGCGAAAGCCAGACAGCCGCGCGGTGAAGCCCAGCACCGAGCGCGCCAGACTGAAGTTCACGCACGCCCACACGATATTTGCGATCAACGCCCCGGTCGGCAGTCCCCCGCGCATCCAAGTGAAGAAAATGCCCACTGGGATAGCGACCACGTTGAGCAGAAACACGGCGGTCTGCGGAGCGACCCAGCGGCGGGGGTGCTCTTGTTCCATGCGATGCTTGGTCGTGACGTTGAACGGAATTTTGCGGCGAATGATCCCAAGCGTTGCCCACACGAACGCGGCGAAGCGCGCCATGTTGTATTGCTCGATCGCGATCGAGCGCCCGTACCCTCGGCCCACCTCTTCGAAGACCCAGAACGTGAGGATGTAGAACGGGATGAAGTGAGCGAGAAATATCCACGTCATATCGGCGATCGGCATGATCCCGGTGAACAGCACCACGACCGGGGCCAAGTAGAACACCGCTTTTTGCCATCCATCGAAATAGGTGAGCACGGTGGCGAGGTAATTCACGCGCTGTGCAGCGGACAGACCGCGTCCGAACAGGATGCCGCCGCCGCGCAGCGCTTGCATCGCGCCCTGACCCCAGCGCACACGCTGCTTGAGGAACGGGCCGACCGTGGCCGGCGCCACACCGAACGCAAGCGATTCCGTGTGATAGACGGAGTCAAACCCCTTGCGATGCAAGCGGATCGAGGTCTGCAGATCTTCGGTCACTGTACCCGTGGCAAAGCCCTTGACCTCGTCGAGAGCACGCCGTCGGATCACCGCGCAGCTGCCGCAGAAAAATGCCGCGTTCCAGTAATCCTTGCCGCGCTGAATCACGCGGAAGAACAGCGATTGCTCGGTCCACACCAACCGTCGCTGCGGATGATGCCGATGCTGATAGGAATCGAGGTTGTAGAAATCCTGAGGCGTCTGCACGAATGCCACCTTGGGATCTTCGAAGTAGCCGAGCGTGCGCCGCAGGAAATCGCGTGCAGGGGCGTGGTCGGCATCGAATATGGCAACGAAATCCGCATCGCTGTGCGTGAGCGCGTTATTCAAGTTGCCGGCCTTGGCATCGGTATTCTCCGTACGCGCGAGATAGCGGCATCCCAATGCTTCTGCGAGGGCGCGAGCCTCGGGTCGATTGCCGTCGTCGAGCAGCCACGTGCGATGCGGATAGTCGACACGCAAAGCGGCGAGCAGCGTGCGCCGGAGCATCTCGAGCGGCTCGTTGTAGGTCGGCACGAAGATGTCGACGCTGAGGCCGGACGGCGCCGGCGGTGCCGTGCGCACCGTCAGGCGCCGAACCATGAAGATGTGCATCAGCGAGACTACGAAGCCGAATATCTCCGCGGCATAGACGATGATCGAGAAGGTCATCGCCTGAGGATTGAACGTGGAAGGCCGATAGGCCAGATACCAGATCGCGACGACGAGATAGACGACAACGAGGATGCTGCGCGCGAGGCCGAGGGATTCGTACTTGACGTTACGTGCGGACTGTGTGGTGCGGGCGTCGTGCGCGGCAGAGCCGGGTGAGCGAGAGGTCAGCGATTCAGATGGCATGGAGTCCCGGATGCGTGGTCGAAGTTGATCGGCAAGCACGCCATCGCGCCGGCTCGGGCGAAAAGCGCCAGGGCCGGGCGTAGGCGTGCGGCGATGTGAGCCGCAGGCTCAACGCAGCAACCGACTGCGGCGCGAGATGACGCCGCTCGTTAACAGCAGGCCCGCAGCCAGAACAACAAAGAGCTGCGGCTCAGGAACGAAGGTCACGTTGACTTTGACGTTATCCAGTCCCCAGCTCTCATCGCTCAGACGAGGCACACCCTCGGTCTGCGGGTCATGGATTTGCAGTCCGGCGCTGAAGAACTTGAAATCGATGTCGCTTCCGGTATATGGAATCGTGCTCGTCAGGTGATAGACCATCGACATAGGATCGCCGACCTGCGGCACGCCCGGGCGGGTGTCTTGCGGGTCGAGCAACACCGCAAAACCGAGCTTGTCCTGCAGCGCATAGTCGAAGGTCGGATCGTGCAGATAGCCATTGGCCGGTGCCTGGCAAAGGCCGTTGCTGTCTATGCCGCGGGTCGGGCCGACACAATAGCTCTGCAGACCTGCGCCATGGGAAAAGCTTTTGGCGAGGAGCGTGGTGGTGTTGTATCCGTAGCCGAATATGTCGGGCCCGCCGAGTGTCGTTGGTTCACCCGGCCGCGCATTCAGGATCGGTTGCGGATCGTTCCCATCCCAAGTACGCAAAAAGTACACGTCGAACGACAACGTCACTGTGGCCACATGCTGGGGAAGCGTAAGGTGCAGGTTGACCTGATCGTTGCCGCCGAAGTCACCCAGAAAATGCGTGTGCAGCAGCGTAGGGTCGGCGTTCCCCTGGTTGGTTGTGCCGATCGGCAGAGCTGAACCCGAAACGGCGCCCATAGACCATTCGGTACCAATGGGGGTTGTGGGATCATCGAAACTAGTGCTGTAGGGTGCGACAGCGGCGGAGGCAGAAGCTACCCACGTCGAGAACGCTGCACCTACGAGCAACAGCGTGAATCGGATTGTCACTGCGGGGTCTCCTATAAGGACCGGGAATTAAGCGCCTTGCGAAACTACGCTTTCGTGCGGCGTTGGCGACCTCCCCTTGTATTCCCCGGAAACCTCATCTCGCTTATGGTGGTCGCATTTTATTCACTTTAAATGGCGAGGGCAACCGTAAGATTTGTATGACAAATGGGTGTCGTGCAATGCGCCGCTCGGAGAAAGGCTTTCTGCGCACCCGTTGTGGATTAGAGTGTCGCTGAATCCCTACACACACTTCCGAGGAGCGATGCTTGTTTCGAGAGCCCAAGCATCTGTCATGCGTGCATCACATGACATTGATCGGAAGTTATAGCCGGCGCCCCGCAGACGGGACTGCATCGGTAGGATAAGGGGCAGCGGGATTGGTTCGCAGATAACGTGCTAATTGCGCATTTGATCCTGCTTTTTGCACGCTGCGGGTGTTGTTGGAGCAATGCGGCGTTGTGTCCTCACGACGCCATTGATCGAAATGCGTCCTCAGGGTGCCGCTTCAGCTGCGTCGAAATCAAGCTCGACTCGTGCACCGTTGGGATCGAAGCAGAATAGTTGCCACGTTCCGGACTCTGCTTGCCGGCGCAAGTCGTATGTAATCTTTCGCTGCTGCAGCTTGGCGACCGTGCCGCGCAGATCGGTCGCCGTGAACGCCATATGATCGAGCACGCCACGCGGATCAGGCGGCAGCGGGCGCCCGGCAATCACGTGCAGAACCGCTTGCCCTCCCGCGTATAGCCACACGCCGGGAAAACCCAGCGGCGGGCGGAAGCCCTCCTGCAGTCCAAGCAGCTCCACGTAGAACGCTTTGCATGCTTCCAGATCCGCGGTCAACACGGTGAAATGATTCATTCCTTCAACAGGCATATTTCCTCCAACGTGCCTCGAAATCGGTGACCCGGGGTCCCTAAGTCCGCGGTCGGCTATGAACGTGCCCGTGATCGTGATCGTGGTCGTGATCGTGAGAATGCTCGCGATGATCGTCGATTTCCACCGGGACCACGTTGATGCGCCCGTGTCGCACTTCAGGCTCGGCCATCAGATGATTGGCGAACGCGCTGACTGCCGGCGTGGCGCCGCGCAAGATCAGCGTTTCCATACAATTGTCATGATCGAGATGCACGTGCATCGCCGACAGCACCAGATGATGATGCTCGTGCTGCAGATTGGTCAGGCGGTCCGCGAGGTCGCGCGCATGATGGTTGTATACGTAGCTCAGCGCCGCCACACAATACGGTGCCTCATGTTGTTGCAGGCGGAACGTCTCCAGCTCGGCGCGCACGAGATCGCGTACCGCCTCCGAACGGTTCTCATAGCCTTTGCGATGGATCAGCTCATCGAACTGCTGCGCCAGGCTCTCGCTCAGCGAAATGGTGAAACGCTCCATGACACGTCCGTGACTGCCCAAAGAGTGGATTATCTCAGCGACCCGGTCGCGCAAGCAAGGACAGTCGCTGCCACGCGTCTGTAGCCCAACAAGCCTTTAGACAGCGCCCAAAGCCTTCTCCAGGCGATCCAGCGCCTTCATCAGCACACTGCGAGGACAAGCGAAGTTCAGGCGCACGAAGCCCTCGCCGCCGAACACACGCCCGTCGTACAGGCCCACGCCGGCGGCTTCGAAGAAGCTCTGCGGATCGGACCCGGCCACCGATCCCACGCCGATCCAGGCGAGATACGTCGCCTCGATCGGCGTGATCGACAAGCCTGCTATGCGTCCGATGCGCTCCATCACCAGGTCGCGATTGACTCGCAGGTAATCGAGAAGCTGTGCATGCCATTGCGCACTATCGCGATACGCGGCCAGCGTAGCGGCGTATCCCAGGGCGTTTACGCGCGGTACGATCCCTGCGGCGGCGCGCATCATGCGTGCACGCAATTGCGCGTTCGAGACGATGGCGAATGCGCATCCGAGCCCGGGCAGATTGAAGGTCTTGCTTGCAGCCATGAGTGTGATCGTCCGACCCGCCGTCGCCGCGTCGAGCGTCGCGAAAGGGATGTGCCGCTTGTCGCGATCGAGCACCAGACCGCAGTGAATCTCATCGGAGGCGACGATCAGATCGTGCCGGTGCGCAATGCGGGCGATCTCAGATAACTCTTCGCGGCTGAAAACGCGTCCGACCGGATTGTGCGGATTGCACAACAGCAGCAGCCTCGTGCGTGCGGTGAGCGACGCTTCCAGTCGCTCGAAGTCCCATTGCCAGCGCGTGCCGTGCAGACGCATCGGCACGCGTGTCACGGTGCGCCCTTGATTTGTGGGGCCGGTAAGAAAAGGGTGATAGACCGGCACCGCGGTCACCACATCGTCGCCGTCTTCGCCGATCGCCCGGCACACCAGGTTGATGCCGGTGACGAGACCGGGAAGCCAGATCAGCCAATCGGATTCGATGCGCCAGCCATAAGCTGTCTGCAGGTGCTCGACGATCGTTCGATTCAGCGCCGGCGGGGTGTCGGTATAGCCAAACACGCCATGCTGCGCGCGTTCCGCAAGCGCCGCAACAATGGCGGGGGCCGAGCGGAAGTCCATGTCGGCCACCCACATCGGAATGATATCGCGCCCGGGATATTTCTCCCACTTGAGCGCTGAGGTGAAGCGGCGATCGATGACCTGGTCGAAATCGATCTCGCCGTTGGCGGCGCGAGAATCCGGTTCAGCCACAGGCGGCCGCGCTGCGCGCGTTGCTCAATGTCGAAGCATGCGCAAGCGCGCGACGACACCTGCTCGACGCGCTCATTGGGAATGTGCCGCGTCTCTGCGGCCGTTCACCGGCACCCGGAACACGACGCGCGTTCCTCCTGTGTCCAGGCGGGTGGCCTTAGCCTCGCCGCCGAGGACGAGGGCGCGCTGCGCCAGCCCGCCCAGCCCGGAGGAGCCGGCGTTGCGTTTGTCCGCATCGGCGATGCCCGTCCCATTGTCCGAGACCTCCAGCTGCACCGACCCGTTCTCGCGCACGACCTGCACATCGACGCGGCTGGCGTGCGCGTGACGTGCAACATTGGTGAGCGATTCCTGCAGCGCGCGGAAGAGTGCGGTGGCCGCGGGCTCACCGATGTCCTGCACCGATTCGTCCATGCGACAGCCGTACGCGGTGCCGGTGCGCTTCTGAAAGTCGCTGAGCAGCCATTCGGTGGCGGCGCCGAAGCCGAGGTCATCGAGGATGGTCGGGCGCAAATCGGAGGCGATGCGCCGCGTCTGTCCGAAGGTTCGCTCGAGAACGCCGGTCATAGAGCTCAGCTTATCGCGCACCGCTTTGTCCTGCTCGGGCAGATGCTGAATGAGCCAGGCGACATCGAGCTTGAGCGCCGTGAGGCCGTGTCCGAGCTCGTCCTCGAGCTCGCGCGCAATGCGGCTCTTCTCCTGCTCTCGCGCGCTTTGCAAGCCCACCGCAAGCTGGCGCAGCTCCTCATGCGATTGCTTCAGCGCTTCCTGCGCGCGCACGCGCTCGCTGACGTCGCGCAGGATCACGGTGTAGAGCCGGCGTCCGCGCAGCCGTGTCTGCGAGATCGATGCGTCGATGGGAAATTCGGTGCCGTCGTAGCGCAAGGCACGCAACGTGGTTTGATCGCCCATGCGCCGTGCAGTCGTCCCGGTCTCGCCGAACTCATCGACGTGGCGGCGATGCGCGAGGCGGAACCGCTCTGGAATGAACAACTCGAGCAGCTGACCGAGAGCTTGCTGTCGCTCGCATTTGAACACGCGCTCGGCAGCGGGATTGAACATTACGATGCGCTGCTCTTCGTCGACCGAGATGATGGCATCCATCGCCGAGTCGAGAATGCGCTCGAGACTCAGCTCATGGGCACGCAGGGCTTCGTGGGCACCGGCGCTGTCGCTCATGTCGCGCAGCACGAGCAGGAACCGGCGCGCCCCGTGTCCATCACTTGCCAGTGGTGCGAGCGCCAGGTGCACCCAGTGTCGCTCTCCGGCTGCGTTTACCATCCAGCATTCGGTCGTCGCACGATCTGCCTGCAAGGCTGTGCGCAGCAATTGCGCCTGCAGGCCGATATCCGCAGTCACCGGCGTGAGCAGGAACGAAAACGTGTTGCCGATCGACTGCTCCGCCGAGTAGCCGGTGAGCCGTTCGGCGCCTTCGCTCCAGGTGAGAATGCTGCCTTCGTGATCGATCGTGAGGCTCGCGTAGGCAGCGTTCGGGTCCTTGCCGTCCTCGGATTCGGAGAGACTGAGCAGATCGCTCTCCGTTCTGCGCCTGCGCGATGCGCGCACGGCCACCTCGGCCGCGAGAATCACGACGGCGGCATCGGCGAACACCGAAAGCCAGATCAGTGCCTCGTCATGGACATCCCAAGCGAGAATGGCGGCGCTCGAGGCCAATCCAATACCGGCGGTGCATGCAAGCGTGAGCAGCACGCCAAGCATGCCGCGCCGCCGGCGCAAGGGCCGCGGCCGCGCCTTAGGGGCGTCAAGATCAGCTGTATCGACCATCAGCTACCTACCGCGTGGTACCAGTGTGCTGTGGGGACGGCATGCGCCTGCGCGCACCGGTCTCACCTTGGAAGAAGGCAGCCGAGCGTGCAGCAACGCAAACCTGTCGCCAGCGCGAAACAAGTCGTCGCCCCGTGTCGAATTGCATCGCACCGGTCATCAGATCTTTCATTCTCAGCAGATTATATGTTTGGGCCACTCTTTGCGAAATAGTTTGCGAAAGAGTGAATAAGTGGAGAATTACAGAGGCAAGAGGGCGGGTATTGCGCAGCGAAGCGCCATAGCTTAGCGCTGCTCACGTTTGCCGGAAGCGACGGGAAATCATCGCTTCGAGCTACCTTGTCTTGACTTCCTCGAGCCTCTTCGCGAGCGCGAGCAGTCCTTTGCCCTCGAATTGAGGCAGCGAGCAGGCGCCTTGCGTGCAGACGTACGCGGCGGCCTTGCCGAGCTCCGGATACTGAACGTCGGTATTCTGCAGCGCGCCTTCGCGCCGGTCCCACCATTCGATGCGCCGATATGCGTTCGGAATGCGCAGCGCGGTCTGAAACAGCGTCTGCGCGGCCGGGTCGTCTTTGCCGCCGACGATGGTGAGGTGCACGGGCTCGGTCGTCATCTCCGCGCCGGCCAGCAAGATGCCGGGCTCGCTCGTGCGCAGCAGCGCGACGTCGCGTGCTGCGAGATAGCGCATCGCGCGTTGTGCATCGCTGCGATACTGCGCGTTGCCGGTATAGCGTGCGATCAGGTTGTAGAAGCGCGCTGTGGCGACGTTTTCGTCGATCTGCGGCTTCGGGCGCAACACCTGCCCGCGATCGGCGCTGGTGATGAAGCCGGGTCCACGCGCCGCGGCGAAGGTCTGTGCGATGAAGCCTGCAGCGCTCTGCGCATGCGCGAGCCAGGCTCGGTCGCCGGTCGCTGCATAGAGGGCGAGCAGGCCGCGAGCCATCGTCAACGTGTCCTCGAGGTACGGTCCTGAGGGGTCCTGTTCCGCGTGCCGGAAACCGCCGCCAGGCAGAGCACGATGGCGCAGCGTCCAGTTCGCTGCGCCGATGGCCTGGTCGAGATATTGTCTATCGAGCGTTGCGCTGTAGAGTTGCGCGAGCGCCTGAATCATCCATCCTTGCTCGCGTGCATACAGATGGCGGTCGACTGCAGGAACGCCGCGCCGGCGCCGCGCTTCGTCGCCGAGCGCGAAATAATCGCCGCTGTGCTCGCCTTTCACAACGTCTGCGTCCTGGCTCACATAGAACGCGCCCTCGGGGCTCACCAGGAAACGGGTGACGTACCGATGAATGCTTTTTGCTGCCTCCAGATATGTGCTGTCACCGAGGACGAGGTAGCCTTGCGTGAAAGCCCGCATATCGTCGGCCTGTATCGCGAGCAATTTTTCGAAGTGCGGGTGCTTCCAGTCGCTGTCGGTCGAGTATTGATAAGCGCCGCCCCACACTGGATCGATCAGATTGAGCGCGCCGTCGAGGTCGTGCTTCACGATCTGCAATCCGCGCGCATCGCCCTGACGCGCAAGCAGCATTCCATACTCGACCGCATCGCGGTCAAGGAACTTCTGCGACAGATCAAGCCCGCCCAGCTTGAAGTCATGATGCTTGATGGCACGCTGCATGAGTTCCTGACGCACCGGAGCAGCGAGCACGGGTGTGTCCGATTGCAACTCGAGACTGGCCTGGTCGGCATATTTGAGCGGGCTCGGGTCGGCGACGATCGCCTTCAGCAGGCTGGCCATGCGCTCCGGAGGGATGTAGCCGCGCCGCTTGACGATCTCGGTGCCGTCCGGCGCGAATACGATCGTAGCCGGCCAACCGTATTCGTCGTAGCGGCGCGACAGATCGGGATTGGCGTCCTGGTCCGCCTTCGCGGCGATGAAATGGGCAGAAAGCGCCGCGCCGACCTGTGCATCGCGATAAGTCGTCTCATCCATGACATGGCACCAATGGCACCAGACCGCTTCGAGGTCGAGCAGGATAAAACGTCGCTCTCGTTTGGCGCGCTCGAACAATTGCTCGGAAAACGGCTCCCAACGCACGGTCGGCCAGCCGGCAACCGCGTGTGTGGTATCGGTATCGCCCTTGGCGGGCATCCGTGCGGCCGACGCAAAGCTTGCGACTGCCGTGCAAACCACAAGCATCAGGATACGGTACGCTGCGGATGCGCTGATCATGGGGTCCTCCGGGTCTGTTGCCCCTGTATACGGGGCCGGCCGGGTAAGTGGATGCGTGCAGGTTGCCGATCGGCTCGATTGTTTTTATAATGCGCGGCTTTATGTCGATTCGCGGCTTGCTTGTTGAGCCGCCTCGCGGCTCAACAGCCGCAACCCCTTGCTCCACCGCCAACGCATGCGGGGGGCTTACCCATAAGGAGATGCGATGCGTCACTACGAAATTGTTTTCATCGTTCACCCCGATCAAAGCGAGCAGGTGCCCGCGATGATCGAGCGCTACAAGGGCATGGTGACCGGCCGCAACGGCCGTATCCATCGTCTGGAAGACTGGGGCCGTCGCCAGCTCACCTACCCGATCCAGAAGATGCACAAGGCGCACTACGTGCTCATGAATATCGAGATCGATCAAGAAACGCTGGACGAGCTCGAGCACGCCTTCCGCTTCAATGACGCTGTCCTGCGTCATCTGACCACCCAGATGAGCGCCCCCGTCACCGAGCCGTCGCCGATGATGAAGCAGGAGAAATCGCGTTCGCTGCCCACCGGTGAAGCGCCGCGGGCGCCTGCCGCGGGTGAGCGCGCGCCGGCAGCAGCAGCTGAGCCGCAGCCCGCCGCGGCGAGCTAGCGCGAGCGGGTGGCCGACAACCGGGTCGAGCTCTGCGGCGATGTCATCGAGCGCGAAGCGCTGCGACACACACCCGCCGGCATCCCGATCCTGGCTCTGCGCGTGCAGCACGAATCCACGCAGATCGAAGCCGGCCTGCACAGACAAGTGAAATTCGAGATCGATGCCATGGCAGTGGGCGAAACGGCGCAGCGTATGGACGCGGTGCGCCCCGGTCAGCGCGTGCGCATGCACGGATTCATCGCGACCCGCAGCCGGCTGTCTACGCGCATCGTTTTGCATATCGATCGATTTGAAATCGAGTAAAGGAAACCATCATGGCCATGCGAGGCAGAGGTAAACCCGGAGCCAAGGGCAAAGACAAGCGCAAAGACGCCGAGCGCGGCTTTCGCCCGTTGTTCAAGCGGCGCAAGTTCTGCCGCTTCACCGCCGAGGGCATCAAGGAGATCGACTACAAGGATGTCGATCTGCTGAAAGACTTCATTAACGAGAACGGCAGAATCATCCCGGCGCGCATCACCGGGACCAAGGCGCACTATCAGCGGCAGCTTTCCGCCGCGATCAAGCGCGCGCGCTTCCTGGCGCTGCTGCCGTACACCGATCTGCATTGAGGAGCGCGCCATGCAAGTTATTCTGCTGGAAAAAGTCGCCAACCTGGGACAGCTCGGCGAAGTGGTGAAGGTTAAGCCTGGCTATGCGCGCAACTTCCTCATTCCGACCGGTAAAGCGAAGCGTGCGACCGAGGCGAATCTCGCCGAGTTCGAAACGCGCCGCGCCGAGCTGGAGAAAGCGCAGAACATGCTGCTCTCCACTGCGGAAGAACGCGCGGCGAAGCTCGAGGGGCAAAGCGTGCAAGTGGCGCAGAAGGCGGGCGTGGACGGTCGGTTGTTCGGGTCCGTTACCAACTACGACATCTCCGAAGCGCTCAAGGTGCAGGGTTTCGACGTACCCAAAGCCGCGGTGCGCCTGCCCGAGGGCCCGCTCAAACACATCGGCGAATACGAAATCACGCTCGATCTGCACACCGATGTGAAGGCGCACATCAAAGTGACGGTGGTTGCCGAGCAATAACGGTAACGCACCCGCACAACAAAATTAAGAGCGGCTCGCGAGCCGCTCTTTTTCGTTGCTGCTGTACAATGACTGCCTCTTTCCGCGTGGCTTCGATCCACTTGCTTCCGTCAACGACATGGCGCAATCGGTCTCCCAGATCATTCAGGATGCGCAAGTGGACGTGCTCAAAGTGCCGCCGCATTCCATGGAGGCCGAGCAGTCGGTCGTCGGCGGTCTTATGCTGGAGAACACGGCGTGGGACCGGATCGCCGATCTCATCTCCGATAGCGATTTCTATCGCGCCGATCACCGCCTGATCTACCGGCATATCTCGAAGCTGATCGAGCACAACAAGCCGGCCGATGTTGTGACGGTCGCGGAGAGCCTGGAATCTACGAAGGAGCTGGTAAGCGTCGGCGGCATCGCGTATCTGAACGCGCTCGCCGGCAACACACCTTCGGCCGCCAACATCCGCCGCTATGCCGAGATCGTCCGCGAGCGTTCGATCCTGCGACGGCTCGCCGAAGTCGGCACCGAGATCACGGACTCTGCCTACAACACGATGGGCAAGGATCCGCACACGGTGCTCGACGAGGCCGAGTCCCGAGTGTTCGAAATCGCGGAGCAGGGCGCGCGCGGGCGTCAGGGCTTTCAGGACATGCCGCCGCTGCTGACCAAGGTGGTGGAGCGCATCGATATGCTCTACAACCGCCAAGGCGACAGCGATGTCACGGGCGTGCCCACCGGCTATGTCGATCTCGATCGAATGACCTCGGGGTTGCAGCCCGGCGATCTGGTGATCATCGCGGGACGACCCGCCATGGGCAAGACATCGCTCGCGCTCAACATCGCTGAGCACGCGGCATTGCATTCGGGTTTGCCGGTCGGTGTGTTCAGTATGGAAATGGCGGCGACGCAGCTCGTGCTGCGCATGATCGGCTCGGTGGGCAAGCTCGATCAGCACAAGCTGCGCACCGGCCGGTTGCACGACGACGATTGGCAGCGCCTCACGCACGCCGTGGGCAAATTGAACGAAGCGCCGGTGCACATCGACGAGACACCCGCGCTCAATCCGTTGGAGCTGCGCGCCCGCGCGCGACGGTTGCATCGTCAGTACAAGAAGCTGGGATTGGTGGTCATCGACTACATACAGCTCATGTCGGCGGCCTCGTCGGGCGAGAACCGCGCCACCGAGATTTCGGAGATCTCGCGCTCGATGAAGGCGCTCGCCAAGGAGCTCGATTGTCCGGTGATCGCGTTGTCGCAGCTCAATCGCGGGCTGGAGCAGCGTCCGAACAAGCGGCCGGTGATGTCGGATCTGAGGGAATCAGGCGCTATTGAGCAAGACGCGGATTTGATTCTCTTCATCTATCGCGACGAAGTGTACAACCCCGAAACGGCGGACAAAGGCGTGGCCGAAGTGATCGTCGGCAAGCAGCGCAACGGACCGATCGGAACTGTGCGCCTCGCGTTTCTCGGCGAATACACGCGCTTCGAGAGTTTGGCGGATCCGGCGCGGTACTGATTCGCCATTCAAATGGTCAGCCGCCGAATCGTCGACTGCCACGTCAACATCTGGGACGATCGACATCTGCGACCGGCATTCGCTGAGCAGACCGCTACCGCGCGGCCCGGCGGTGCAGTCGGAATAAAAGCAGATGCCGATACGCTCTATCGCGCGATGCAGGATGTCGATCAGGCGATCATCTTTTCCCTACGCTACGGAGATTCGGCCGGCATCGACGGCGACGATGAAGTGACCGCGGCGGCGGTTCGCCGCTATCCGGATAAGTTCGTGGGCTTCGCCTGTGTGGATCCGCGCCGGCCCGATTGCATGGAACTGCTGCGTCATGCCATCGAAGATCTGGGCCTGCGTGGCGTCAAGTACGGTCCGATCTACAACGGCGTGCATCTGAACGATCCACGCATGGAGCCGATCTATGCTTATTGCGTCGCGCATGACCTGCCGCTCACCATGCACATGGGGACGACCTTCGCGAGCAATGCGCCCGCGGAGTTGGGCCGGCCGATCTATGTCGACGATGTCGCGCGCCGCCATCCGGATCTGAAAATGATCATGGCGCACATGGGACACCCGTGGTACGAAGAATGCATCGTCGTCGCGCGCAAGCAGCCCAACGTCTATTGCGAAGTCTCAGCGATCTTCTATCGCCCGTGGCAGTTCTACAATGTGCTGCGCGCCGCGGAGGAATATCGCATCACCGAACGCGATAAGATCTTCTGGGGCACCGACTTCCCGTTCTCAGAGGTAGGCGAGTCGATCGATGGATTGCGCGGCGTCAATCGTGTAGTGGAGCAGAGCGGCCTGCCCAAGGTGAGACAGGAAACCATCGATCGGATCCTGTACGCGGATCCGCTGCAGCATTGGTGGCACGGAAAGCCGTGAAGGAGTGAGCCGAGTTCTTAAAGGCAGCTCATGGTACCGATCAGCTATGTGAGGTATGCCGACATTGGTCTCGAGTGCGACCGTGACATCGCAAGGCCAGTTAGTCGATCTGGGCAGCTTTCACCCGCCGGATAGGCTTCATTCACGCAACGCAGTGCAAGCAAGCCTCCGTTAACAGCTTCGCCGCCGCGGCAATTAAAATAGCCCCAACCAGATCTGGATAAAACAGCCAAGATGCTCGGGGGGTAAGCTTTTTGGATAGATCTGTGCAGACTCAACTGACTTGCAAAGCTGTTCAAGATTCGGACGGATGGCTGACGTGCATCGCGGGCGCAACCGCCCGTACCGCAACGCGTGCTCCTTCCCGGTGATGGACGGCACATCGGCTTGGGACCTGATCCTTAGTGGCGATTCCGCTCTATTCGCGATTGTTCGATTGTCCCTGGCCGTTAGTCTAAGCGCGACTCTTTTCGCCGCGCTGCTGGGTGCGCCTCTTGGTGCGTTCATCGCATTGACCCGGTTCCCGGGCCGTGAGCCCATCATCATCCTTCTTAACGCATTGATGGGTTTTCCCCCGGTGGTGGTGGGGCTGGCCGTCTACCTGATACTGTCCCGCTCCGGACCCCTCGGTGCCTTAGGGCTGCTGTTCACGCCGACAGCGATGGTGATCACCCAGGCCTTGCTCGTGATGCCCATCGTCGCCGCGCTCACGCGTCAAACGATCGAGGATCTGTGGAACGAGTACCGCGACGAGCTTGCCGCCATGAACGTCGGTCCATGGCAGCGAGTTTCGACGTTGCTGTGGGACGCCCGATTCTCTTTGGTAACCACCTTGCTGGCGGGATTTGGGCGGGCTGCGGCTGAGGTGGGTTCGGTCATCATCGTGGGGGGGAATATCGAGGGATTCACGCGCACCATGACGACGGCGATCGCGCTGGAGACCTCTAAGGGTAATCTGGCACTCGCTGTCGGGCTTGGCATGATTTTATTAGGGCTCGTCGTTTTGGTTAGTGCGCTGGCTTGGGGAGCGCGCCGAGCCGGAGAGCGTCTCGGCGCGTGAATACGGCCCTGCACGCGACCGATTTGCCCATAGAGCTCTCGGAAGTCCACGTCCGCATGCGCGACACGAAGATACTGGATCGCGTGACGCTAACGATAGCTGCCGGGCCACCCACGGTATTGATAGGGCCGAATGGTTCGGGCAAGACGACTCTGCTACGGGTCGCAATGGGGCTCACTCGACCTTCCGAGGGACGTATCACCTGGGGCGGTCACGAGCACTTGCGACCGTTGCGACGTGCGATCGTCTTTCAGCGACCTGTCATGCTTCGACGTAGCTGCGTAGGTAATGTTCGCTATGCCCTCGGCGCCGCGGGCGTTCCGCGAGACCGGGTAACTAAGCGAACGACGGAGTTGTTCCGGTTGGTGGGCCTGGAAGGTTTGGAGGATCGACCGGCCCGACACCTCTCCGGAGGGGAGCAGCAAAGACTTGCGCTAGCCCGGGCGCTCGCCCGTGAACCCGACGTGTTGTTTCTCGATGAGCCCACGGCAAGTCTAGACCCGGCTGCGACAAAAATGATTGAAGACATTGTGCGAGCTGTGTGTTCACAAGGAGTCAAGGTCGTGATGGCTACCCACGATCTCGCGGAGGCTCGGCGCCTTGCAGGTGATGTCGTGCTGCTTCACAAGGGGTCCATCGTGGAGAGCGGATCTGCTGAACGTCTTTTCGCAGAGCCCGCAACACAAGAAGCGCGCCGATTCTTGGCTGGGGAATTGCTGCTTTGAGGGGGAAGTGAAAATGAGCGCCCAGAAGGCGTTTCGGGCATTTACGACGCTGGCATTGATCGCGGTCATTGCATATGCGTTGCCGCTGACGGGCGCCACAGAGGACGCGTCGATCGTGGTGGCCTCGACCACCTCCACTCAGGACTCGGGACTATTCGACTACCTCCTGCCCATCGTAAAGAAGAAGACGGGCGTCACGGTGAAGGTCATTGCGCAAGGCACCGGGCAAGCGCTCGATACTGGACGGCGCGGGGACGCTGATGTCGTCTTTGTGCACTCTAGAGCCGCTGAACTAGAGTTCTTGGCCCAAGGCGATGGCCTGAAGCGATATCCGGTCATGTACAATGACTTTGTCTTGATCGGACCGAGAGAGGATCCGGCAAACGTTCGGGGAGGCAAGAACATCGTCCAGGCGTTCAAGGCGATCAAAGACAAAAGCGCGCCCTTCATTTCGCGTGGCGATCGCTCCGGCACGCATATCGCGGAGCTGAAACTCTGGTCCGACGCCGGAATTGACATCGAGAAGGTTCGCGGACCTTGGTACAAATCGATTGGGCAGGGTATGGGCGCCGCGCTCAATATCGCTGCCGCCAATGGCGCTTACGTTCTAGCCGATCGTGCGACCTGGATCCATTTCAACAACAAGGCGGATTTGCAGGTTGACGTTGAGGGGGACAAGAGACTGTATAACCAGTACGGTGTGATGTTGGTCAATCCAGCAAAACATCCGCACATCAAGAAGGAGTTCGGGCAAAGGTTCATCGACTATCTGATCTCGCCGGAGGGTCAGCGCGACATCGCCGCGTATAAGGTGAACGGACAGCAATTGTTTTTCCCTAATGCAAACGATCCCCAAGCCTAGTCGCAAGAAGCAGGGCCTTATGCGCAGAGCAGCGGCGAGATCGTGAGATTTCCAGTGGATGTCGCGACCCGTTGTTCACTCGGTCTGGCCAAGATCTATCTGCTAGAACACCATCGAGCAGACCGGCTCGCTGAGACAAGCGGCGCGAGTGGGAATGAGAGGGAGCTCGGACTACCCAAGAGCAGACGGTCGCCACCGCCCGTTGTGGGTCGAACACGGGCATCCGTGCTTGTCACATCCAGGTGCGTCAGCCTCGCGCTACTGCTTCCAAGCGTTTTATCTCTTCAGCCCTTACCGCTTCACAGAATCTCCGCCGCATGATCCGCGAGCCGCGAGCGCTCGCCGCGTGTGAGCGTGATGTGGCCGCTGTGTGACCAGCCTTTGAAGCGGTCGACCACGTAGGTGAGGCCGGAGCTGCCCTCGGTCAGATAAGGCGTGTCGATCTGCGAGATATTGCCGAGGCACACAACCTTAGTCCCTGGTCCGGCCCGCGTGATCAGCGTCTTCATCTGCTTGGGTGTCAGGTTCTGCGCTTCGTCGATGATCAGAAACTTTTTGATGAACGTGCGCCCACGCATGAAGTTGAGCGACTTCACCTTGATTCGCGAGCGGATCAAGTCGCGCGTCGCGGCCCGTCCCCATTCGCCGGCTTCTTCGTCGGTCTTATTGAGCACATCGAGATTGTCCTCGAGCGCACCCATCCACGGCGTCATCTTCTCTTCCTCGGTCCCGGGCAGAAAGCCGATGTCCTCGCCCACCGGAACGGTGACGCGGGTCATGATGATCTCGGAGTAGATCTTATCCTCGAGCGTCTGCATCAAACCCGCGGCGAGGGTGAGCAAGGTCTTGCCGGTGCCGGCCTGGCCGAGCAGCGTGACGAAATCGATCTGCGGATCCATCAGCAGATTGAGCGCGAAATTCTGTTCGCGGTTGCGCGCGACGATGCCCCACACGCCGTTGCGCTGATGAGAATGGTCGACCAGCGTCTGCAGGATCGCGGTCTGGCCTGAGATTTCCTTCACCTGGGCGTAGAACGGGCGTTCGACTTCGTGGTAGAGGAACTCATTGACCAGCAGCCCCGGTACTAAGGGGCCGGTGATGCGGTAAAAATTGCGCCCGGCCTGCTGCCACGATTCCATTTCCTTGCCATGCGCATCCCAGAAATCCGCCGGCAGCTCGCGCACGCCGGTATAGAGCAGGTCGGTATCTTCAAGAACGCGATCGTTGAAGTAGTCTTCAGCGGACAGTCCCAGCGCACGCGCCTTGATGCGCATGTTGATGTCTTTGCTGACCAGGATCACCTGCCGCTTGCTCTGATCTTCGGCGAGATGGCGCACCACGCCTAGAATCTGATTGTCGGCTTTGCTGGTGGCGAGGCTCGACGGCAGCTCGCCACTGATCGCGCTGGTCTGCAGGAACAATCGCCCGCTGGCTTCCTTCGCGCCCTGCGCATTCAGTGGAATGCCTTCATCGATTTCGTGCCCCGCATGGCGCAGTAGCTCGTCGAGGAAGCGGCTCACCTGCCGCGCGTTGCGCGCGACCTCGGACATTCCTTTCTTGTTGGCGTCCAGCTCTTCGAGCGTCGCCATCGGCAGATAAATATCGTGCTCGTCGAAATGGAACAGGCTGGTGGGATCGTGCATGAGCACGTTGGTGTCGAGCACGAACAGCTTGGTGCCCGGACGCAGGCGGGTGACCGGCGCGGGTTTGCGTTGAGTCATCTCGATAAGAATCCGAGGTGTGAAGGGGCTTTACGACTGAAGCGTTTTCACGAAATCCAGCACCGCCTGCGCATGCTCCGGGACTTTGACCCCGCGCCATTCCCTACGCACAATGCCGCCGGCGTCGATGACGAAGGTGCTGCGCTCGACGCCGCGCACCTTCTTACCGTACATGTTTTTCATCTTCATGACGCCGAACAGCTCGCACACGCGCTCGTCGGGATCTGACAACAGGTCGAACGGGAAGCTCATCTTGGCCTTGAACCCTTCGTGCGAGCGCAGTGTGTCGCGCGAAACGCCGTAGATCTCGCCGTTGGCGCTTTGGAACTGCGGGTAGAGGTCGCGAAACTGGATGCCTTCGTCGGTGCAGCCCGGCGTATTGTCTTTCGGGTAGAAATAGAACACCAGCGTTTTGCCGCGATGCTCGGACAAGCGAAATGTCCGGCCGCCGGTGGCAGGCAACTCGAAATCGGGTACGGTCAGATTCGCCAGCATGGCACGTGTCTCGTGATGAAAATTATCGTTGTTGTGCGAAGTCAGGATAAGAAGCGTGGACCCTGCAACGCGAGCGAGCCCGAGCGGCCCGGCACACTACCCGCGATCACTTCGTGTCGCGGCAGGTTCTTGTCGGCAAGCGCATCGAAATAATCGCCCAGGCTCACCAGGCGATAACCCTGAGCGCGCCAGCCCTGCAGCAACAGCTCGAGCACCGGGGCGAGCTTCATGCCTTCGAGCTCGGCGTGCATCGTGAACACATGCCCGGTCGGCGGGATCTGCTTGCTCAACGCGAGCAGGTGCTCGGCCACGTTGTGGACGTCGATGCCGTCGGTGCCGATCAGCTCGTCGAGTGTGGGCAGTGTCGTAGGCAATTGCGGGCAAGCCACGACTTCGGCCTCATAGACTGGAACAAACGGATGCGTTCCTCGCGTGTCAGAGCAGTAGCCGAAGCCCAGCAGCTGCGTGAGCCGGTACGCGTGTCGATTCATCTGCCAGCCGGCGGCGCCGTGCACGCGCGCCTCGGTGCCGAAAATCTCGCGAAAGCGCGTGCGGGCACGCTCGATCTCGCGGCGCGTCCAGGCGGCATCCTGGTGCTCGACATGATCCTGCCAGCGCACGTGGTCGTAGGTGTGAATCCCGACCTCGAACCCTGCGTTCTGCACATTGCGCATCACCTCAGCGCAGCGCCCGCCGATGTCCGGCCCGGGAAGCAATGTGCCATACAGCAGCGTACCGATCCCATAGTGCGAGACGACGGAAGTGCGTCGCACCTTCTTGAGGAAGCCTTTGCGGAACACGCGCTTGATCGCGCGCCCGGTGTGGTCCGGGCCGAGACTGAAGAGAAACGTCCCGCCGGCTTCGTATTTCTTTAGCAGCTCGACTAAGTGGGGCACGCCGTCGCGCGTTCCGCGGTAGGTGTCGACGTCGATTTTGAGGGCTAAGTTCATTGACTAAACCTCACCGCAGAGGCGCAGAGGAGCGCAGAGAAAGCAAATACGAAGGATGAAACGCCCGTCATGGGAGCGCGATTCCATCTGCAAATGGGGCGAAAGAGGGCCCTTCCAGCTCTGGTTCTCTCTGCGTTCTCTGCGCTCCTCTGCGCCTCTGCGTTGGCTGTTGCATTAATCGCCTTAGTCCACCAACCCCCGAGCATCCGCCACATGCCCTCGATACGCATCGAAGATATTGCGCAAAGCCTGCTCCATGGTCACCGTCGGCTCCCAGCCGAGCTCGCGCCGGGTGTTCTCGATCTTGGGCACCCGGTTCTGCACATCTTGATAGCCCGCGCCGTAGTACGCGGTCGAGGTGATCTCGACGGTCTTGACCTGCTTCGCCTGCGCCTGGTACTCCGGGTACGTAAGTGCGAGATCGATCATCATTTTCGCCAGCTCGCGCACCGAGAAATTGTTGCGCGGGTTGCCGATGTTGTAGATCTTGCCGGTGGCGATGCCGTCGCGGTTCTCGATGATCTTCATCAATGCATCGACGCCGTCGTCGATATAGGTGAAAGCGCGCTTCTGCGTGCCGCCGTCGACCAGCTTGATGTCTTCGCCGCGCACGATGTGTCCGAAGAACTGCGTGATCACGCGCGAGCTGCCTTCCTTCGGCGTGTGAATGTTGTCGAGCCCGCTGCCGATCCAGTTGAACGGCCGAAACAGCGTAAAGTCGAGCCGGCCTTCCGACCCGTAGGCCCAGATTACGCGATCCATGAGCTGCTTGCTGCACGAATAGATCCAGCGTTGCTTGCTGATCGGCCCCAACACCAGCTCGGAGGTATCGGAGTCGAATTCGGCTTCGCGCGACATGCCGTAGACCTCGGAAGTCGACGGGAACAGGATGCGCTTACTCCATTTGACGCACGAGCGCACGATCGGCAGGTTGGCCTCGAAATCGAGCTCGAAGACTTTGAGCGGCTCCTTCACGTACGTGGCTGGTGTCGCGATGGCAACCAGCGGCAGCACCGTGTCGCACTTTTTGATGTGGTATTCGATCCACTCGCGATTGATGGTGATGTCGCCTTCGAAGAAGTGAAAGCGCGGCTCATCGAGCAGATCGGAGACGCGATCGTTCTGCATGTCCATGCCGTACACATCCCAGTCGGTGCCGGCGATGATGCGCTTGGACAAGTGATGGCCGATGAAGCCGTTGACGCCCAGAATGCAGATTTTTTTCATGGCGGATCGCTTCAGTTGAGGAGCGAGACGGCCGGCGTGTCGCCGGTGCGCTCGAAGGTGTGCTGGTCGAGCATTGTACCGTCCACTTCCAGGGAAAGGATGCCCAGCGTGTTGCCATCGCCGCACTCGGCATAGCAGCGCCCGCCTGAGCAATAGAGCGCCGGAAAGCCGATGCGACGAGGTGAGTGTGCCACGAGCGTGCTGCGCAAGACGCGCAGATGCTTGCCGGCGATATCGCTGAAGGCGCCGGGATAGGGCGGTGCGACTCCGCGCACCAGGTTGTGGATCTCAGCGGCGCCGCGTTGCCAGTCGATGCGACCGTCTTCAGGCTTGCGGCCGCCGAAGTACGACCCGCGCGATAGATCCTGAGGGATGCGCGGTGCCGTGCCGGCAAGCAGTGCGGGCAGCACGCGGTCGAGCGCGATTTCCGCGGCAACCGTCACTTTGTTGAAGACATCGAACGCCGTATCGTCCGGAAGAATGGGCACAGCTTGCTGGACGACAATATCGCCGGCATCAGGCTTGGCGACCATGTAGTGCAGTGTCGCGCCGGTTTCCTGCTCACCGTTGATGACCGCCCAGTTGACCGGCACACGCCCGCGATAGCGCGGCAATAAGGATCCATGCATGTTCAGCGCAGCGCGCTTCGGCGCATCCAGCAGAGCGGCGCCCAGCATGAAGCGGTAGTAGAAGGAGAACAAGAAGTCCGGCTCGAGCGCGGTGACGCGCGCTAGGAACGATGGGGTGTTGGGGTCATCCGGTGTTGCCAAGGGCAGCCCGTTGAGCTGCGCGAGCGCGGACACACTCTGAAACCAGATGTTCTCGGCGGGATTGTCCCGGTGCGTGACCACCAGTGCGACCTCGATGCCATGTGCGAGCAGCACCGAAAGGCAGCGATAGCCGACGTTGTGATAAGCGAAAACGACTGCGCGCATCAGCGCGTGCGTTGACCGAGCACAACCGGCGCGGGTGTCATCGCGCTCTGCTCATCGGGATTTTCCAGAATCGCCTGGATCACATAACGGGGACGCTCGCGCACCTGCTGATAGATCCGTCCCACGTATTCGCCGAGCAGCCCGATGCCGAACAAGCCTACACCGATCAGCAGAAACGCGATGGCGAACAGCGTGAACAATCCTTCCGCCTCGGGCCCGTACGCGATGCGCCGATAGATGATCAGCCCAAAAAATCCCACCGAGACCAGCGAGACGAGAAAGCCAAGAATCGAATACATCTGCAGCGGCACGATGGAAAACCCGGTGACGAGATCGAAATTGAGGCGCACCAGCTTGTACAGAGAATACTTCGATTCTCCAGCGGTGCGCTCTTCGTGAGCGACTTCGATCTCGGTCGGATTGGCGGCGTAAGTGTATGCAAGCGCAGGAATGTAGGTGTTGACCTCGCGCGAGCTCGACATCGCATCGACGATGTCGCGACTGTACGCGCGCAGCATGCAGCCCTGATCGGTCATGCGCACTTTGGTGATGCGCTCGCGAACTTTATTCATCAGCTTGGATGACCAGCGGCGAAAGGCGCTGTCCTGGCGCTTGCGGCGAATGGTGCCCACATAGTCGTGCCCGCGATCCATCGCAGCGAGCAGGTTGCCGATCTCTTCGGGGGGATTCTGAAGATCGGCATCGAGCGTGACCACGCGTCGGCCGCGCGCGTGCTCGAAGCCCGCCATGATCGCCATGTGCTGTCCGAAGTTGCCGTTGAACAGAATGACGCGGGTGACCTCGGGGCGACGCTGGAATTGCTCGCGCAGGAGCGCAGCCGAGCGGTCCTTGCTGCCGTCGTTGATGAACACGATCTCGTACGCGATCCCGAGCGCATCGAGGGCCGGATAGAGGCGCGCGAACAGCGAGCCCAGACCCGCTTCCTCGTTGTACACCGGGACGATGACCGACACCTCGGGGATGCGCATGGCGCTATTTTATCAAGCGTCGCACTGAAAAAACCGTTCAGCGATGCCGGCCGGCACCGGCCAGCACTTCGCCAACCGCATCGCACACCCGGTCCACGTCGGACAGCTCCATGGTCGGAAACAGGGGCAAGGTGACGGTTTCGCGGCCGATCTTCTCGGCATTGGGAAAGTCGCCCTCACGATAGCCGAGCTTGCGATAGGCCGTGAACAGATGCAGTGCCGGATAGTGCACGCCGACCGCGATGCCGCGCTCGTGCATCGCTTTGATGAACTGTCCGCGGGAAAGCGCGACGCTGTCCAGAGGCAGGAGAGGCGCGAAGATATGCCAGCTGTGGTCTTTGTCGCCGCGCTTGGGTAACGTGCAGGGTGAGGCGCTCTGCAAGCGATCGAAGTAACGGGCGACGAGCGCGTGTCGGCGCTCGATGAAGCCGTCGAGCTGTTTCAGCTGCGAGATGCCGATGCACGCCGACACATCGCTCAGGTTGTACTTGCCGCCGGGGAGCAGCACATCGGCACTGCCGTCGGCTTCGCGCCTGAGCCCGTGAAAGCGCTGCAGCTCGATCGCCTCGAGCTCGGCGTTCGAAGGCAGGCTAAGCGCGCCGCCTTCGATGGTGGTCATGTTCTTGTTCGGATGAAAGCTGAAGGAGACGATGTCGCCGAAGCTGCCGATGCGCTTGCCTTCGAAGCGCGTGCCGATGGCGTGGGCCGCATCTTCGATTACGCGCAGTCCATGGCGCTGCGCTACTTCATAGACGCCCTTCATGTCGACGGCAAGTCCGGCGAAATGCACCGGCATGATTGCTTTGGTTCGCGAAGTAACTGCGTTCGCGAGCGCCTGCACGTCGATGTTGCGCGTATCGAGCTCTACGTCGACGAATACCGGTGTCGCACCGACGCGCATCACCACGTTAGCGCTTGCGGCGAAGGTCATCGCCGGAACGATCACCTCGTCGCCGCGGCCGATGCCGCAGGCCTGCAAGGCAACCTCGAGCGCACCGGTCGCGGAAGTGAACGTGCGCACGGTGCGCCCGCCCACGTACTGCGACAACGCGCTCTCGAACTCTTGCACTTTCGGCCCGCTCGCGATCCAGCCCGAGCGCAGCACTTCCACCACAGCGGCGATGGTCTCCTCGTCGAGGGTGGGCTTGGCGAAGGGGAGGGGTTTCATTTGATCGTGATTCGTGATTCGTGAATCGTGATTCGTGGCGGACAAGCCGTGATTGGTGAATCGTGATTCGTGAGTAGTCCCCGGCGCAAGGCGCCCCTGCATACCCGCCGTTTGCAAGCATTGGTCGACACCATACGGATTTCCTCAGTCACGATTGGCTTCGGCATAACCTGAAGGTTAGCCTACGCCGCAACAAGCCGCTTGCCGCAACGGAATTGCGCGCAGCGTGTTGTCACGAATCACGAGTCACGAATCACGCTCTTTCACGACCGGGCCACGACATACACGCCAAGCACAATGATGCCGATGCCAACGAGCCGCTGCACGCCTACCGCCTCTCCGAAGAGCAGATACGCCGCAGCTGCGTTCACCACGTACCCGATCGACAACATAGGATAGGCGATGCTCACCTCGACGCGCGATAAGGCAAGAATCCAGACGACGACGCTCACGACGTAACAGCCCAGTCCGGCAATGATGCCGGGTTGCGTGGCGATCTTCCAGCCGATCGGGACGATGTTGGCGCTGCTGAATTCGAAATGCCCGACGGCATTGGTGCCGGCCTTGAGCAGCAGCTGCGCGGCTGCATTGAGCAGCACGCCGCACAGAACCAGCGCGAAGCTCAGAGCGTTCACGGCTTTTTCACCACATAGCGGCGCGCATCATGCGCGATCAGCTCCATCGGCAGACCTCCCGCCGAGAGTCTCTCGTACATACCCTTGTCGAGGAGCGCTAACGCATACTTCTGCTGCGACCAAGTGCGCATCCAGTCGGACACGGTGTCGATGGCGAGCTGCGGCTCCTGCTGCAATCCGTAGTCGAGCTCGTCGCGGAACTGTACCAGAGTCACGGTGCGGCCGAGATAGAAATCCAGCGTCTGATCGTAGCCGTTCACGCTGTAGAAGGCCATGTTCGGCCGCAGATGCGGCTTGACCTGCTGGGCGATGTGGTAGGCCGACATCGACGGCGACAAGCTTTCGTGTCCCGTGAGCGCGAGCTGAAACGACACGAGCGCGCCGAAGCCAACCAGCGCGACTGCTGCGCCGATGCGCTCCCTTCGCGCCAGCCGCATGCCGCCGATCGCTGCGCCGAGACCGACCAGCGCCGCACCGGCTAACCACAGCTTGTAATTGCCAATCAGCTCGACCGGTGTGTCGCCGGAGCCGTGCACGAACGGTAACGCGAGCAGCCCCGCTGCACCGACGAGCGCCATCGGCGCAATCATCCACGCGAGCGCTTTCCCTGAGATGCTGGTCAGGCGCCAGCCGGTGAGCAGCGCAGCCGCCGGGAAGAGGGGCAGGATGTATGGCGGCAACTTCGAGCCCGATGCACTGAAGAACGCGAAGACGAACACGCACCAGATCAGCAGGAAGCGCCGCGGATGAAATGCTGCGCGTGCCTCGGACAGTGCCCCGCGCCACAGAGCGTCGACCATCACCACGAGCCAGGGCAGGCTGCCCGCGATGAACAACGGAATGAAGTAGAACCAGGGTTCGACACGCTGGTGGATCTTGGTGGTGAAGCGCAGAAAATGCTCGTGGATGAAGAAGAACCAGGGAAACTCCGGGTTGCGCAGAGATACCAGCACGAACCAGGGCGCGCAGATCGCGAAAAACAGAATTAAGCCGGTAATAAGGTGCAGCCGGCGCCAGATTTGAAGATCACGTTGCGCGATGCTGTAGAGGACCAGCGTGGCGGCAGGGATCACAATGCCGATCAGTCCTTTGCTCAGTACCGCGCCGGCCATTGCCGCCCACGCCACATGCATCCAGATGGCATTGGCGCGGTCGCCGGCGATATCGCGATGTGCGAGCAAAAACGCGCACAGCGCGGCGAACAGAAAGAACGTGAGTCCCATGTCGAGCGTGTTCAGGTGGCCCATCGCGACGTACATGAGGCTGCTGCCGAGGACGACGGCGGCGAATGCTCCGGCGCGCTCCCCGAACAGGCGGGCGCCGGTGAACCAGGCCAGCAAGATGCCAAGCACGCCTGTCGTGGCTGTCCACACGCGCGCGGTCCATTCCTTGGCGCCGAACTGGTCCATCGCGGCCGCGCCGGCCCAATATTGCAGCGGCGGCTTCTCGAAGTACTTAATGCCGTTGAGGCGAGGCGTCACCCAGTCCCCGGTGACTGCCATTTCGCGCGAGATCTCGGCGTAGCGGCCTTCGTCGGGCTTGATGAGCTTGCGATAGTCGAGGTTGCTGAACCAGATCAGGAGCGCGACAGCGAGCAGGCCGCTGCGCAAAAGCCACATAGAAAGCATCCGGAATCAGCGGGCTGGGCGCTCGTTTAGAAGGCGGCGAGTATAGCATTGAGGGAGTTAGGTGGCTGTGTCGGAGCTCGTGACGCGATTGATTGTCGCCGTGCACGGACAGGGTACTCCTCGGCGGTATTAGTGCGTATTTCCCTTCCCGCCTTGGACGAAGTCACCTTTGGCGCTTGACGTCGGCTCATCCAATTCTTGCAAGTAGGCAGCCCGCGCGGCTCGTAGCGTCTTTGATTTGTCTTCGCCGTACGCTTCCTGCATTGCATTCGCGATGTGCCGGGTAATGTCGGCAAGGATTATTCCCCATGCTTTCTCTTCGGGTATGTTTATCCCGTCTCGGTACATGCCAACTTTTATCGAGCATTCGAGTTTTCTGTCTGCTATCCAAACGCGCAATAGCTCTACCGCGTTCTCGTCGCGCAACGCGGCTTCCGGTATGGGTCGTTCGTTCAACACTTTGATGTCCTCAATGTGTCAGTAAATGTCGTTCCCATGTCCGGCCACTCGGTGAAGTGACCTCGCGCTAAGCACGCTGCCTCAATCCTCTAACTCGGTCCTGCTTACAGCCTCGCCTCACATCCGCCAAACTTCCCAAAAGTATGCGATAGAGACGGATGCAGACAAACGCTTACGCGCTGCTCATCCGCCGCACAAGCAATGGGTACGCCCGCTGATCAGCGCCAGCGAGCGTTATGGAATGGACTGATGCGAGGCCTCCCTTGAAAACATGGCCTTTTGTCACCGCTCGGCCCCGTGAATGCCGGGGGCTCGTTCTCTTTTATCTGAACAGCATTGTTGGCGATTGCCCGACCAAAATCAAGGGATGCTACGAGATAGGTTGCACAGCATATAACCCGTCTACGCTCACCCCAGCATTTTCCCCAGCTTCGCCCAAACATTCTCAAGCATCTGCCCCTGCGCTTGCACATTCGGATGCACGCCATCGGACTGAAACATCTCGCGCTGTTCGGCAAACCCTTCCATCACAAAAGGAACAAGCTCCGACTTGGTCTGCCGCGCGACGTCTGCATAGATTTGCTGGAACTTTTTGGTGTAGTCCGGGCCGTAGTTGGGCGGGATGCGCATGCCGAGGAGAAGCACACGCGCCTTGGCGGCCTGGGCCGCGCGCACCATGCGCACGAGGTTCTCGCGCACGGTGCTTAGCGATTGACCGCGCAACGCATCGTTTCCGCCAAGCTCTAAAATAACAACCTGCGGGCGATGCGCGGCCAGCACACCGGCCAGGCGGCTGCGCCCGCCCAACGTGGTTTCTCCGCTGATACTCGCGTTCACCACTTGATAGGGAGAGCTGTTTTGCTGCAGGCGTTGCCGCAGCAGATCGACCCAGCCTTTGCCTTGCGGCAGCCCATAACCGGCCGAGAGACTGTCGCCGAACACCAGGATTACCGGCGGCTGCGCGCGCGCCGCCCCCAACAGGACCAGCAGCACGCACGCGGCTGCCAAACGGATCAGAAAATTGGACATGCAGGCTATTGTGAAGGCTGTGTCTCTCGGCAAGCAAGTCGCTACCGGGCTCAGCACGTTGACCATTCTCGACAACGTGAGTTTCGAGATCGAGCCCGGCGAGGCGGTCGCGATCGTCGGCGCATCGGGGTCGGGTAAGACCACGCTGCTCGGGCTGCTCGCCGGCCTCGACCTGCCGACGTCCGGACAAGTGCTGATCGACGGAGTGGATCTCGCCAAGCTGAACGAAGATGGGCGCGCTGCCTTGCGACGGCGAATGGTGGGCTTCGTCTTCCAGTCTTTTCAGCTGCTGCCGGCGCTGACCGCGCTGGAGAACGTCATGCTGCCGATGGAGCTTGCCGGCTCCGGGTCTGCGCGCGACACGGCAACTACACTGCTCGATCGCGTCGGCCTCGCGTCACGCCTGCATCACTATCCGCGACAGCTTTCCGGCGGCGAGCAGCAGCGCGTCGCCATCGCGCGCGCGTTTACCGGTCCGCCGCGTCTGCTGTTCGCGGACGAGCCGACCGGCAATCTCGACTCGGCCACCGGCGAAGAGATCATCGATCTGATGTTCGATCTGAACCGCGAGCATCGCACGACATTGCTGCTGGTCACGCACGACGAAGCAATCGCCGTTCGCTGCACCCGGCGACTGAGTCTCGCCGCGGGAAGGCTTGCGCATGCCGAGTACGCCTGAGTCGGTCGCGGCGGGACGCGCGCCCGGCGCGCGCACCGACGTAAGCGAGAGCGCGGAGCTCTCGTGGCTGCGCGGCTTCGCATTGTCGCTGCGGCTGCTGGCCCGAGATTGGAAAGCGGGCGAGCTGCGCGTGCTGCTGATCGGACTGGTCATCGCGGTGGCGAGCCTCACCACGGTCTCGTTCTTCACCGATCGTGTGCGGCAGGCGCTCAGTCAGGAAGCCGGGCAGCTGCTCGGTGCGGATCTCGTGTTGATCTCCGACCGCCCGATCGATTCTGTGTGGGAGCAGCAGGCGCAGGAGCGCGGCCTGCATACCATGCGCACGGTGCGCTTTCCCAGCATGACCTTGCACGGCGATAAGACGCAGCTCACCGAGATCAAAGCCGTCGGCCCGGGTTATCCGCTCAAAGGGCGGCTCACGATCGACGACGGCAAACAAACGGTCAGCCATCCGAATATTCCGCCGTCAGGCACCGTGTGGGGCGATGAGCGGCTGCTTGCGCGGCTGGGTGTGCGCATCGGCGAGCGCATCGCCGTGGGCTCACGCGAGCTTGTGATTGCCGCGCGTCTATCTGAGGATCCTGAGACCAGCATCAGCTTCCTCACGCTGGGGCCGCGTCTCATCATGAACATCGCTGACCTGGATTCCACCGGATTGATCCAGGTGGGCAGCCGTGTCACCTATCGTCTGGGATTCGCCGGTCCGATGCAGGTTGTGCGTGAGCTGCGCGAGCGCATGGAAGGTCAGATGCAGCCCGGACAGCGAGTCGAAGACGTGCGCGATGCGCGCCCCGAAGTGCGCTCGGCACTGGAGCGCGCAGAGAAATTTCTCGGACTCTCGGCATTGCTCTCAGTTCTGCTCGCAGCGGTCGCGATCGCGCTCGCTGCGCGCCGCTATCTCAAACGCCACCTGGATGGGGTTGCGGTCATGCGCTGCCTCGGCGCGAGTCAGGGGCTGATCCTGCGATTGCATGTTCAGCAGTTCTTCGCGCTCGGGCTCTTAGGAAGCTTGTTCGGTTGCCTGCTCGGGGCCGCCGGCCAGGCGATGCTCGCGAAGATGCTGCAGCCGCTGGTCAGCGTCGAGCTGCCGTCCCCCGGCTACGTGCCGATCGTCCAAGGTTTGGCCGCCGGGTTCGTGCTGCTGCTTGGGTTTGCGATTCCACCGCTGGTGGCGTTGCGCCGGGTGCCGACCTTGCGTGTGCTGCGTCGTGATCTGGGTGTGCCGGACACCGCCGGTATGGCCGGCTATGCCATCGGCGTGCTCGCGCTTGCGGGTCTCATCCTCTGGGAAGCGCAGGATCTGCGGGTGGGCGCCTATGTCCTCGGGGGCGCGGTCGCGACGATGCTCGGCAGCGCCGCAGTCGCGTTTGGACTGATGCGCGCATTCACGTGGAGCGGCGCGAAGGCCGGCTTCGCATGGCGCTTCGGGCTTGCGAATTTGCGCAGGAGGCCGCTCGCCACCGTCACGCAAGTGGTGGCGCTCGGCGTCGGCATCATGGCGCTCGTGCTGCTGACGCTGGTGCGTGGCGACCTGCTCGCGAGCTGGAAGAAAAGCCTGCCGCCGGACGCGCCCAATCGCTTTTTGGTGAGCATTCAACCCGATCAGGTCCAGCCGCTGCAGGAATTCTTCACCGAGCAGCACTTGCCGGCCCCCGAGGTTTATCCGATGGTCCGGGGACGGCTGGTGGCGGTGAACGGCCGACCGGTGTCGTCGGCGGACTATCAGGAGGATCGGGCGAAGCGGCTGGTCGACCGCGAGTTCAACCTGTCCTGGGCGAGCCGCATGCAAAGCGACAACCGTCTGGTCTCCGGTCGCTGGTGGGGAGACGGTGAGCGGGCTCAGCGCTTGTTCTCGGTAGAAGACGGTATTGCGCAAACTCTGGGCATCCACATGGGCGATCGCTTGACGTACGAGATCGGCGGAGAGCGTCTGGAAGGCACGGTGAGCTCGCTGCGCAAAGTCGAATGGGATTCGTTCCACGTCAACTTCTTCGTCGTAACGCCGCCCGGCGTACTCGATCCATTTCCGGTGAGCTATGTCACCAGCTTTCATCTGGCGCCCGAGCGCTCCGGTGCGATGGACACCCTGGTCAAACGCTTCCCGAACTTTGTGGTGATCGATGTGGCCGCCATCCTGGCGCAGATTCAGCGGATCATGGATCAGGTGATCCGCGCGGTGGAGTTCGTATTCCTGTTCGGGCTGCTGGCCGGATTGATCGTGCTGTTCGCAGCGATCAGCGCCACGCACGATGAGCGCCTGTTCGATGCTGCGATCATGCGCACGCTGGGCGCAAGCAGCCGACAGATGCTGGCCGCGCATGCAGCGGAGTTTGCCGCGATCGGTGCGCTCGCCGGTCTGTTGGCGGCTGTGGGCGCATCGGCTCTGAGCTGGGTGCTCGCAACGCGTGTGCTGAACGTCACGTACACGTTCAATCCCTGGATCTGGCTGGTGGGATTCAGCGGCGGCACGGTTGGGGTCTTGCTGGCTGGCCTGGCCGGCACGTGGCGGACGTTGTCTGTCGCGCCGATGAGGCTGTTCCGGGAAGCGGGCTAGGCGGGGAAATTCCACTGCCAACGCTTAAGGCGCAGAGGAGCGCAGAGAACGCAGAGAAAACCTTCTTCGTGTATCCCTTCAGTCATTCGTAGCAAAAAAACTCGAACTCCTCTGCGTCCTCTCTTGCTTTTCTCCGCGCCTCTGCGTTGGCTTTTGAGGTAACGATTTAGCTGCTGGCAGAACGACCCCCGGCACGGTCCGTGCATCCGGATTCCTCCTTTCGCGGCCATTGCGGGGGTTTGTGGCCGTCCTCATGTTAGAATGCGCGCCCTTTCGAAGTAAGCAGCTATGAAACGACCTGTTCGCAACATCGCCATCATCGCCCACGTCGACCACGGCAAGACCACGCTGGTAGACAAACTGCTGCGCCAGGCCGGCGTATTCGCGGCCCATCAGCATCTGGAAGAACGCGTGATGGACAGCAACGACCTCGAGCGCGAGCGCGGGATCACCATTCTCGCCAAGAACGCGGCGCTGGACTACGACGGGGTGCACATCAACATCGTCGACACGCCGGGGCATCGCGATTTCGGCGGCGAGGTCGAGCGAGCGCTATCGATGGTCGATGGCGTGCTGGTGCTGGTGGATGCGGTCGAAGGCCCGATGCCGCAGACTCGCTTCGTCACGCGGAAGGCTTTGGCGCGCGGGCTCAAGCCGATCGTCGTGGTGAACAAGATCGACCGCCCCGGCGCTCGCGCGCAGTGGGTGGTCAATCAGACGTTCGATCTGTTCGACAAGCTCGGCGCGAACGAAGAGCAGCTCGATTTCCCGGTGGTGTATGCCTCCGCGTTGCACGGCTATGCGACGCTGGATCTGCAGCAGCCGGGCACCGACATGCGCCCGCTGTTCGACTCCATTCTCACCAACGTGCCGGCCCCTGAGGGCGATACGGAAGGGCCGCTGCAGCTTCAGATCAGCGCGCTCGACTACTCGAGCTACGTTGGTCGCATCGGCATCGGCCGCATCGGCCGCGGCAAGCTTGCCACCGGACAAAACGTGTTGATCTATTCCGGCGCGCCGCAGCCAGTACAGGCAAAAGTCGGCACCGTGTATGGGTTTCAGGGGCTGCAGCGCGTCGAGCAGGCCGAGGCGCTGGCCGGCGACATCGTGCTGCTGCAAGGGATCGAAGAGCTCACCATCGGCTGCACGCTCACCGATGTCGAGCGCCCGGAGCCGTTGCCGCTGCTGTCGGTCGACGAGCCGACGCTGACCATGAACTTTCAGGTGAATACTTCGCCGTTCGCCGGGCGCGAAGGCAAGTTCGTCACCAGCCGTCAGGTGCGCGAGCGTCTGCACCGCGAGCTGCTCGCCAATGTCGCTTTGCGCGTGGAAGACACCGCCGATGCCGACGTGTTCCTGGTGTCCGGCCGCGGCGAGCTGCATCTGACCATTCTGCTCGAGAATATGCGTCGCGAAGGCTATGAGCTGGCGGTGTCGCGTCCGCGCGTGCTGATGCGCGATATCGGCGGACGTCGCTGCGAGCCTTACGAATTGCTCACTGTCGATCTCGACGAGCAGCATCAAGGCGCAGCGATGGAAGCGCTCGGTGCACGCCGCGGCGAGCTCACCGATATGCAATCCGACGGCAAGGGCCGCACGCGCCTCGAGTACCGCATTCCCGCGCGGGGCCTCATCGGTTTTCAGACCGAGTTCCTGAATCTGACACGCGGCACCGGCATCATGAGCCACGTGTTCGACGAGTACGATGCGGTCAAGCCGGACATGCCGGAGCGGCGCAACGGCGTGCTCATCTCGGCGGAGCAGGGTGAGGCGGTGCCTTACGCGCTGTTCAAGCTGGAGCCGCGCGGGCGCATGTTCGTAAGCCCCGGCGATCCGGTGTACGAGGGCATGGTCATCGGCATCCATGCGCGCGACAATGACCTGGTGGTGAACCCGGTGCGCGAGAAGAAGCTGACTAATGTCCGTGCCGCCGGCAAGGATGAGAACGTCGTGCTCACGCCGCCGATTCAGCACACCCTGGAATCGGCTATCGAGTTCATCGCCGACGACGAGCTGGTGGAGATCACGCCGAAGTCGATCCGTGTGCGCAAGCGCTATCTCACCGAGCACGAGCGCAAGCGCGCTTCACGGGTGGAAATGACCGTCTAAGCGCCGCCCGGGTCATCGACCCGGGCTAGCACGCGTGCGCGCCTTCAGCCGAAAGGCCGCGCGCCGCCGTATACTTGCTGCTATGGAACTCAGTTATCTGTCGCTGTTCACGGCTTTGCTCGCCGGGGGTGCGCTGCTCGCTGCGGTCTATGTGAACGTCCGCCTGAGCACCTTGCTCCAGCGCCACGACGATCTGCCCGAGATGCTCGCGCGCGTACTGGAGGAAAAGCACCTCTCCATGCTCAAGGATCTGAACGGCGGCCTCAACAATCTCGCCGATCGCCTGAGCGCGACGCAGACCGAGGCCGCTGAGCGGCTGCGTGCCACCGTCGCGCTCGAGCTCAAGCAGACGCGCGATGCGCTGATGGTGCTCCAGTTGTCGCAGACCGAGGAGCTTTCGGCCAGCCGCGAGACGCTGGTCCAGAAGATGAGCGCGCTGTCGGCCGATGTCCAGGTCAGGCAGGAGGCGTTGCGTTCCGACGTGCAGGTGAAGCAGGAGGCATTGCGCTCCGGCATGCAGGTCAAGCAAGAGGAGCTGCGCGCAGCGATTCAGAGCCAGCAGGACGAGCTGCGCTCGGCGATCCTCAGCCGGCAGGAGGAGTACGGCTCGGCGATGCAGAGCAAGCAGCTCGAGCTGGGCTCGGCGATTCATACGCGGCAGATGGAGCTGGGCTCGGCGATCCAGAGCAAACAGGAGGAGCTGAGCTCGTCCATCCAGACCCGGCAAGAGGAGCTGCGCTTAACGATCCTGAGCAAGCAGGATGAACTGCGCACGGAGCTTCTCACGCGCGTGCTGGAGCGCCTGGCTGAACAGGCGCGCGCCGAGCAGGAGCTGATGCAGACCACGTTGCGTAACATGTCGCAGCATCTATCCAACGCGATCGAGAGCCTCACGCGCACCACGGACGGGCGACTGGAACAGATCACCGGCGCGGTCACGGAACGGCTGGAGGAGGGCTTCAAGAAGACCAACGAGACGTTCGCCAACGTGATGGCGCGGCTCGCCACGATCGACGAAGCGCAGCGGAAAATCGACGGACTCACCACCAACGTGATCACCTTGCAGGAGCTGCTGGGCGACAAACGCTCGCGCGGCGCGTTCGGCGAGGTGCAGCTGGAAGCGCTGGTGCGCAATCTGCTGCCGCCCAACGCTTATCAGTTCCAATACACGCTCACCGGCGGCAATCGAGCCGATTGCGTTCTGATGTTGCCGGAGCCGACCGGCATGGTGGCGGTGGATTCCAAGTTTCCGCTGGAGAACTATCATCGCATGCTCGAAGCGGGTATGGCGGAAGGCGATCGGCTGCAGGCGCAGCGTCAGTTTCGCGTGGACGTGCGCAACCATATCGAAGACATCGGGCAGAAGTACATCATTTCCGGCGAGACCTCCGACGGCGCGGTGATGTTCGTGCCGGCCGAAGCGGTCTTTGCAGAGATCCACGCTTATCACGGGGAGCTTGTCGACTTCGCCATGCAACGCCGCGTGTGGATCGTGTCGCCCACCACCATGATGGCCGTCCTCAACACGGCGCGCGCCGTGTTGAAGGACGTGGAGACCCGGCTCCAGGTGCACATCATCAAGGACGAGCTCACCAAGCTCGGCAAGGAATTCGGGCGTTTCGACCAACGCATGAAGAAGCTGGCCGATCACATCCGTCAAGCGCACGAGGATGCAGAGGACGTGCGCGTCACCAGCGATAAGATCTCACGCCGGTTCTCGCAGATCGAGCGGGTCGAGCTCGAGCAGCTCGACAGCGTCACGCGTCTGGAGCAGACGCTGTCCGAGCCCGAGCCGCCGATGCGCGAAGCCGGCTGACCCCCGCATGCTCGCGCGCTTCAGACAGTGGCGGCGCGATCGTATCCTCGCGCGCGCACAGATTGACGAGCGCGAGTGGCAACGGGCGCTGCAGCGATTTTCTTTCACTCGTGAGTTGGGCGAAGCGGACCGCGCGCATCTGCGCGAGCTCACCACGCTGTTCCTGCACGAGAAGCGATTCACGGCAGCACACGGCCTGCAGCTTACTCAGGCTATGTGCCTGCATGTCGCCGTGCAGGCCTGCACGCTGATCCTCGATCTTGGGCTGGAATACTATCGCGGCTGGAGCGAGATCATCATCTATCCGGCGGAATTCGTGCCGCGTCACCAATACGTCGATGAGGCCGGCGTCGTGCATCAGGGTGACGAGCCGTACGCGGGCGAAGCGTGGCTGCAAGGGCCCGTTATTTTGTCCTGGGCCGACATCGCGGGCAGCGAATACCCCGACGGTGTGAACGTCGTGATCCACGAATTCGCGCACAAGCTCGACATGCTGAACGGGTCGGCCAACGGCTTTCCGCCGCTGCATAAGGGCATGAGCCGCGAAGTGTGGTCGCAGGTCTTCAGCGCGGCCTACGCGGATTTTTGCGCGCGTGTGGACCGCGGCGAGGATACGGAAATCGATCCGTATGCTGCGGAAAGTCCGGGTGAATTCTTCGCGGTGCTGAGCGAAGTGTTCTTCGAGCTGCCGCAGACCGTGTACTACGAATATCCCGAGGTGTACGATCAGCTTGCACGGTTCTACCGTACGACCGAGGTCATCGATCAGAGCTCAGAGGTCGGTCCTATCCATGGCTAATCGCATACTCGTTGCATTGGCGTTGGCATTGACATGGCTGTCGCTGCCGGCGCCTGCGCATGCCGCTGAGAAGCAAGTGCTGGAAGTGATTCCGCTGGGCTATCGACAGGCGGAAGACATCATTCCGATGTTGCGCCCGTTGCTGGCGCCGGGCGGCACGGTCAGCGGCATGAAGAATCAGCTCATCGTGCGCACCACGCCATCCAATCTCGCCGAGTTGAAGAAGGTCCTGGCCGCGGTCGATGCCGCGCCTCGGCGATTGATGATCTCGGTGCGCCAGACTTCGGGTATGGACGATTCGCGCGATGCCGCGTCTGTACAAGGCAGCGTCGGCGTCGGCGACAACGCACGCGTTACGGTGCCGGGGCGGCGCAACGCGGGCGACTCGAGTGTGTCGGTGCAAACCGGGCGCACCCGCGTCGAGGGCAACGTCGCGAGCACGCAGTCCGCGCGCAACGATCAGGTTACGCAGACTGTGCAGGTTCTCGAAGGCAACCCGGCGTTCATCCGTGCCGGACAGTCGGTGATCGTGCCGAACAATCAAGTGATCGACACGCAGACCGGCCGCACGATCATTCAAGGCAGTCAGACCGTGCAGGCGAACACGGGATTCTACGTTACGCCGCGTGTGAGCGGCGATCGCGTGACGCTGGAGATCGGCACGTCGCGCGAGCGTCTGCGCAATCCTGATGTCGGCGCGGTGAGCGGACAGCATGTCTCGACCGTGGTGAGCGGGCAGCTGGGAGAATGGATCGAGATCGGTGGGAGTACGCAAAGCATGGAACGCGAGGAAGGCGAGGTGCTAGCACGCACCCGCGACGCGCGTCGACATGACACGCGGGTGTTGTTGAAGGTAGATGAGATGCCGTGAAACGTGAGACGTGAAACGTGAGACGTGATACGTGAGACGTGAGACGTGAAACCCTGTCGCTGTCACGGTTCACGCTTCACATCTCACGTTTCACGTGGCGGCGGCCTCGCCTCCTTGCGGCCCATAAAACACCACCCACAGCATCAGGTCGTCGCTGAACTCTTCGAAGCGATGCGTTACACCCGCAGGTACGAAGAGCGCATCGCCGGGTTGGAACGGCTGG